>Ga0302275_10003720_pt1 | contig 15310 bp, 16 predicted proteins | sample III_Bog_N2_2_FD_200229 | JGI IMG/M metagenome (GOLD analysis project Ga0302275, IMG submission 200229) | Peat permafrost microbial communities from Stordalen Mire near Abisko, Sweden - III_Bog_N2_2 | ecosystem: Environmental > Terrestrial > Soil > Wetlands > Peat | place: Sweden: Abisko...
CACGAGGGCGACTTCCGCAAGATCGTCGAAGGTGTCAATCAGACGCTGGACGCCGTCCTGGAGCCGATAAACGAGGCTGCCCAGGTGATCGAGAAGATTTCGCGCAAAGATCTGACGGCCAGAGTTGCCGGACAGTACAAAGGCGAACACGCAAACATTAAGGACAACATCAACAGGATGGCCGAAGACTTACAGAGGAGTATGCAACAGATCGGCCACAATGCCGCTTCTTTGGCTGCTTCATCCGAGCAACTTACCGCCATCAGCCAGCAGTTGGCCGGCAATGCGGAGGAGACCGCGACACAAGCCAACGTAGTCTCTGCGGCCAGCGAGCAAGTTTCCAAGAATGTTTCCGTCGTAGCTTCGGGCAGCGAGCAGATGCAGGCTTCCATAAGGGAAATCTCCAAGAGCGCCAACGAGGCGGCCCGCGTAGCCAAAAACGCCGTCAATGTGGCCGAGGCCACCAACCACACCATTACTAAGCTGGGCGATTCGAGTATCGAAATCGGCCAGGTAATTAAGGTAATCACATCAATCGCCCAGCAGACCAACTTGCTGGCGCTGAATGCCACGATCGAGGCAGCACGCGCCGGCGAGGCAGGCAAGGGCTTCGCCGTCGTAGCCAACGAAGTCAAAGAGTTGGCTAAAGAGACCGCCAAGGCAACCGAAGAAATAGGCCAGAAGATCGAGGCCATCCAGGGCGACACCAAGGGTGCGGTCTTGGCAATCGGCGAGATCAGCTCAGTGATCAATCAGATCAATGACATCTCCAACACAATCGCTTCGGCAGTGGAGGAGCAGACTGTCACAACCAACGAAATAGGCAGGAACGTTACGGAAGCGGCCAAGGGTACCAACGAGATTGCGCAGAACAACTCAGGGGTGGCCGATGCGGCCCGGAGCACTACAGCCGGGACCATTGACACCGAGAAGGCTGCCAAAGCCCTCAGCCAAATGGCCGCGCAACTGCAAACCCTGGTCTCGGAATTCACAGTTTGAAGGGGATGTCGGGCAAGGCTGAACCAAAGGGCCCGCCTTGCCCGACGAACGCTTAACGAAAGGAATCTGCATGAAGAAGGCCATGGTGGTGGATGACTCGCGGGCGATCCGCCTGATTCTGGCCAGGACCTTGAGGGATCTCGGTTTCGAAGTTTCGCAGGCGGCCAGCGGAAATGAGGCGCTTGCCTTATTGCCCACTCAGGGCGACCGACTTTCACTCCTCCTGGTGGACTGGAACATGCCAGGCATCAGCGGACTAGATTTCGTCCGTCAGGTGAGGTGCAACCCTGCCATGGATTCGGTTGTCATTGTCATGGTGACCACTGAAACCGAAATTGAGCAAATGGTAACGGCTCTGGATGCAGGGGCCAACGAGTACGTCATGAAGCCCTTTACGACAGAGATTATCGCAGACAAGCTTCGCCTGCTGGGTCTGGTGGAACAGCTAACATGACGACGGCGAGAACACAGAAACAGCTGGCGCCGGGTTGTCGGATCCGGGTACTGGTAATTGATGATTCGGTGGTGATTCGCCGTCTAGTGACCCATGCCCTGGAGGAGGACACGTCAATTGAGGTAGTGGGCTCTGCGTCCAATGGCGCCCTAGCCCTGGAGCGCATCCCGCAGTTGAATCCGGATGCGGTTACGCTCGACATCGAGATGCCTGAGATGGACGGGTTGGAGACGCTGCGACGCATCCGTCGTTTGTACCCGGACCTGCGGGTGATCATGTTCAGCACATTGACCGCGCGTGGCGCCGCATCCACTTTCGAGGCGCTAGCTCTAGGCGCCGACGACTACGTCTCCAAGGCCGCAAACGTGGGATCGCTTGATCGATCAATCGCCAGCCTGCGTAGCGAACTGATCCCCAAGATCAAACAGTTCTTTGCCCCACCCGGTCCACCACTGGTTTCACGCCCGGTGGCAGCGCGTCCCTTCCATGCAATGCGCGCGGCACGGCCGAAGGTGCTGGCGATCGGCGTGTCCACAGGAGGGCCGGCGGCGCTCGGTGAGATCGTGCCTTTGTTTGGGGCCGGCTTTCCGCTCCCAATCCTGATCGTCCAACACATGCCACCGATGTTCACCCGGTTGCTGGCTGAGCGGCTGCAGGCTAGCTCTCATCTCCAGATCGAGGAGGCGGTCCAAGGCGCCCGGGTCGAACCGGGGAAGGCGCTAATCGCGCCTGGCGACTACCATTTGCGGATCAGGAAGGAGGGCGAAACCGTAATGGCCTGGCTGGACCAGTCGATGCCAGAGAACTCCTGCCGCCCGGCTGTGGATGTTCTATTCCGATCCGTTTCGGAGGTCTATGGTGGAGCAGCGCTGGCTGTGGTCCTCACCGGGATGGGACAGGACGGGTTGCGCGGGGTCCAGTCCTTGAAGGCGCGGGGGGCGTACATCATTGCGCAGGACCAGGCTACCAGTGTGGTCTGGGGGATGCCTGGGGCCGTGGTGGGAGCAGGGTTGGCCGACTGTGTAACATCGCTGAATGGGGTTGTGCCGGAGATTCTACGACAGATCGGCGGGAATTGAGATTCCATGCGCATTACCACGATAGAGAGTGGCTCGACACCAGACGGTGCGGCCGCGTTGGATCCGACCAATTACGAGTTTTTGCAGGAGTACATCTACAGGGAATCTGGCATTGTGTTGGACCAGGATAAGCGCTACCTGATTGAGGCCCGACTGATGCCAATTGTGAACCGGGAGCGGCTGGGGTCGTTGAACGATTTGTGCGCTTTGCTAAGGGGAGTTAGCGGTACAGTGATCAAGCAGCAGGTGGTCGACTCGATGACCACCAACGAAACGCTGTTCTTCCGCGACATGCAGCACTATGACGCCCTGCGGATGGAGGTGATCCCGCGACTGGTCGAGCAGCGGCAGGGCCAGCGGCGAATGAGTTTCTGGTCGGCGGCATCTTCCACCGGCCAGGAAGCCTACAGCCTGGCCATGATGCTCATCGAGATGGGCATGGCGGACTGGAACATCCAGATTCTCGGCACCGACCTTTCCACGCAAGTACTCGACCGAGCACGAGCCGGCCGGTTCCATCAGATCGAAGTAAACCGAGGACTTCCTGTGCAGTACTTGGTGAAGTACTTTACGCGCGTGGGACTGGAGTGGCAACTGAAGGATGCGGTGCGGCGGATGGTACGTTTTGAGCGGTTTGATCTGCGCCAGAGCATGCGCTCCCTGGGCCCGTTCGACGTTGTCTTCTGCCGCAATGTTTTGATCTACTTCGACGCGGAAACAAAGAAGAGGATCATGGGGGAAATCCGCGGCACCCTCTTCGGAGGTGGCTACCTGCTGTTGGGCGGCAGCGAGACCACGCTAGGCCTGGATGAGGTCTACCAGCGGGTCCCGGTACGCAAGACCGTTCTGTACCGTTATCCCGGGGATCATGGAGAACCCTATGCCCGAAGCATTTCGCATTGACACTTATAAAAAAGAAAATCTGGCGCGGATCGCGCACGATATCTTCGAGACTATGATGGGGGTCGAAAGTGAGCCGGTCGAGCAGGAATGGCAGCCGGCCAGGGACCGGCTGACTGGAGCGGTGTATCTGGCCGGGTCCTGGAGAGGAGCGGTGTTGTTGGAGTGCGATCACGACCTGGCCTACTATTTCACTAAGCGCCTTATGGGGGTTCCCCTCCCAGAGGAAGTCGATGACGACGTGCGGGACACCATAGGCGAACTGGCGAACATGTTGGGAGGCAACTTGAAATCGGTGCTACCCCGAGGTGTTGTACTTTCAATGCCTTCCGTGGTGGAAGGCGGAGACTACAGCCTACGCGTCTGCGGCGGCAATGCCATCGTTGAGCGCGCGGCGTACCGCTTGCCGGATGGGGTTTTCTGGGTCACACTGGTCGAACTCCCAGAAGCCTAATACCACTTTGCAATCAAATGGCATCTAATATCCACTGACGGCCGGCCAAGCTCTGGAGGCGTTTCGGAGCATTCTCCAGCGCTTGCAGGCCAGCAACTGCCGTGTGTGCGACGGCCTTGAGGGTTGGGAAGACTCGATTACCGGAGGCCTTCTCGCTCAGTTCGTCCCAGACCTGCTCTTACGGGTTGAGGTCGGGACAGTAGGGCGGCAGGAATCCGAACTCCATGTGTTCCGGAATCCGCAATGCCCCCGCACGATGCCATCCAGTTCCATCCAGGATCAGCAGGATGTATTCGCCGGGTGCCGCCGCGCCAGTTCTTCCAGGAACACCGACATGGTTTCGGTATTGGCCCGCAGCAGAAGCAGGCTGTTTTGATGAATAAGTAGGAGTCCTCCCGACGGCTACAATGCTGAGACCGGCCGCAGGCCGGCTCAGATACCGAAGTAGAGAGAGGACTCCAATGGATAGTGTCTACTAATGTTGGGTACACAAGAAGCCGATCAGCTACTGCGTGAAGCGGATCGATGGAGCAATCGTGAGTGAGGGCCAGGTAGCCGCCCGGAGTGGCGATTTGACTGTTTGGGCCAAACAGGTGCCTAGACCGTGGGTCGGCGCGTTGGAGGCGACGCTGCTTACCGGGTTGATTTACGACTTCCTGCGGCCGTTCGCGCTGTCGTTAGAGGTCGTCCACCCGGCGATGTTGAAGGCGATTGCCGCGTCCAAGAAGAAGGGCGACCGGGTGGACGCGCGCAAGATCGCGGACCTGTTGCGGTGTCATCTACTACCGCGATCTTATATGGCACCGAGTCATTAGCGCGAGCTGCGGCGCGTGTTGCGCTACCGCAAACTAATGGTGCCCGAGTCTGTGCGAATGAAGAATAAAACAGCCGGTCTATTAATGGAAGTAGGCCCTGAATACAACAAGAAGAAGCTGCGTCACAAGGGCTATTTCCATGAATTACTGGCAACGTTAAGAATGCACCAGGGTCAGTTATGGAACTATTGAAACTCACTCGCGGCGGGACGGAAATGTTCGAGGCTGCGCAGCACCGCCTAGCGGGAGTTTACTCGAAGTTCGCGTGAAATGAGGCAGGGGGTGGGCGTAACTACCTCTTACCTCGGCACTTGTGGCCGAGTCGCCGATCAGTTTCTGTATTACCCCAAATAGAACATTTCTATTGAAGAATGTTGCTTTCTCCTTGGCCCATGAGAGCTGTTAGCGTATAATTGTATTACCCTGTATGGCGTCCCTTGTCGCGAAGAAAACAGGCAACCAGCCCTATTACTGCGTCGTCGAAAGCGCGCGCGTCGACGGCATACCCCGCATCGTTCATCAGACCTATCTCGGCAGCGCCGAGAAGGTCGCTGCCCTGGTCAAGGAGCACACTGCGCCGCTGCCGCTGGAGGCCACCGCGATCGATTTCGGCCTGCCTGGCGCGCTCTGGCTCGCCGCCCGCCAAAGCGGCGTCTTCGAGTTTCTCGAGTCGCTCTGGCCGGCGCCCAAGTCTGGCCCCTTACCCGCCCATTACCTGCTGCTAGCGGCGATTCATCGCATCTGCCAGCCGGGGTTGAAGACTGAAGTCGGCCCGTGGTATGAGCGCACCATTCTGCGCTTGCTGTGGGGTTTCGCGCCGGAGCGTTTCAGCTCGCAGGAGTTTTGAGATTGCTTCGACCGCATCGACGAAGAGCAACTCGCACAGGCGCAGGTCCGCCTGCTGGAGGTGTGGAAGCAGAAGCAGTTGGTGGGCCGGCGGCTTTTGGCCTACGACACGACGAACTTCTATACCTACATCGCCAGCACCAACGCGCGCAATGATCTCGCGCAGCGCGAGCATAACAAGCAGGGTCGTCACAATCTGCGCCAGGTGGGGTTGAGCTATGTGCTGGATGGCGACAGTGGCCTCAGCCTGTGCCATCACGTCTATCCGGGCAATGTGACCGATGCCGAGGAACTGCCCCAGGCGCTGACGCGCATCGTGGCGCTGCTGGACCGTAACCAGATTGAGCGCGACTCGGTAACCCTGGTGCTCGACAAGGGCTCGGCGGCGCTGGCCAACACGCTCGCACGGGAACAGGCCGGTATGGGTTGGATCTCGGCCCTGCCGTGGAATCAGGCGCCGGCCGCATTGCGCGAGCGCAGCGTGGAACAGTTGCCGCCCTGCGGCAGCGATCAACCGGGCGTTCGGGCCGCGGCCGAAAAGATGCTCGTCCACGGCAGAGAGTATCTGTGCGTGCTGAAGTACTCGGCCTGCTTTGCCAGTGAGCAACTCCACAGCATCACGGCTCTGCTCGCCAAGACGACGCAAAATCTGCGGCGCCTCAGCACGGAGTTATCCAAACCGCACGCGCACTTTACCGAACAAGGCCTGCGCAACAAGATCGGCCGCTCGCTCAGCGATCCCTTCGTGCGCGAAGTCCTGCACTATACGCTCGCGCAGCACGGCGAGCGCTGGCAATTGAGCTTCGCGGTCGACGATCACGCCCTCACGCAGTTGTGGTCGCAGCGGCTCGGCCGTGCCGCCTGATGCGACTACTAACTCGGCAGTTGACAGCCCCATTTCGAACTCGTGATTAACAGCGGTTGACAGCCCATGTCGGGTTTTTTGCACGGAGGGCCTTCCGATTTCGAGGCCCGCTGAGTATGGATAAGTAGGAGCTGTTTTTCGGGAACGAAACGAAGCAACGCAGATTTTACAGTTTTCGAACCTCACGAGTATTGGCTTCAGAAGCTCGGCGCATGTTTTCACTTCGAATGTGCGCCAGCCGCCATTTCCTCCAAGCAGTCAATCCGTAGTCGAGAAAGCGAGGGTGGCCGCCCCACAGTCCTCAGATCACAGATTCATCCTTTCTACTGGAGTCGCTTGTCTTGAGTGACCGACATTTTCCAAGACGCTCGGCGGAATCAAGGCAGCTAATCGCGATCCGAATCCTTCGGCACGGCGAGTTGGGCGGGCGCGATCTCAGAAGGGATGAAGGACCGGTCTACAAGGTCTTTCATCTCGATCCCCTTCGTGAGAATCCCCGCCATCAGCGCCATGTCGCGGATCTTCAACATTTCCACATCCATGGGAGTCAACATGCGGTAGCTGACCGGTCCGGAGGATCGGTCAAGACGAAACGCTGCACCATCGCCCCCTCGTCCAGCACCCCACTCCCCCAATCACCAAATCCAAACGAAAGGACCAACCTGCAAAACGTCGCGTCCAGTCATGAAATAGCAGGCTCATCCCGCACTGGAATTAAATCCGCGCTTCAGTCTCATTTGTGGATTGGAACATGCTCTTGCTCCTGCAAGTGTGGCGGTTGGCGCTGGGTATCCTGCGCCTGTGCCGTCAAGCCGAGCGCGAAAGCAAATGCGACGAAGAATACGGATAGTTTTGGCATGGGATGGCCTGCAATCCGGTCCCTATCATATTCGTCCTCGCGCAGCCGGTTTCGGATTCGTCCGGTCCTGCCGCACACCGCGCGACAAGGGCCTATTCGGCGGGCCGGGAGAAGATCGGGATGAGACTGGCGACATATGCCGCCACGCTTGCGTCAGCACCGTTGACGAGTTGCTTGTGCGCGCGCGCGATGGGCGACAGCATGGTCCGCTGCACCAGCAAGGTCACGCCCCCTTTGAACGGGCCGTCCGGCGGCTCCAGCCACTGGCCGCCCCACTCGCGCCGGATGACCTCACCGAGGTATCCACCCCACATTTTCGACCAGGTGCGGAGCTTGCGTTTCGAGGGTCTGAATCGATACAGCAATTGCCAGCCGGTTGGCATGGCGTCGAATTGGGCCTGCAGAATGATGTTGAGCGAATCGATGCTCTCCAGCGAGTAGTCGAGGTCGATCTGGAATTTGTCGCGCGCCGTATCTACGGCGTCTTGCGCGTACTCCGCCATCAGGCCGGCGGCTTCGGAAGGAAGCATCATGGGTCTCGCTTTCGATTCTGGCAGAGATCCATCTCCGAGCGGGTCGTGGTGGGGCGGACCTCCAGGTCCGCGCGGGCTCTCCAGAACCCGCAAGTTTGTCCGGAGCGGGCGCTGGAGCGCCGCCCTACAACGGCGGGATTGGTACACTGCTCTACACCGGTGCCTCGGATTGAAGATAATCCGAGCATGGTCCCACGTTTGCTGATCCTACCTGTAATGCTGGCCGCTGCTGTCCTCGCGGCCAAAGGGGCGGCCAAAGGTCCGGTTACGCGCACGACCCTCTCGCTGGATGGTACGTGGGAGGTCGGCGAGAGCGGCGCGGCAACGCCGGCGCCCTCGGAATTCGCGCACAAAGCGCCAGTGCCAGGACTCGCCGACCTTGCTACTCCGCCCTTCGCCGACGTGGACCGTTTCGACAGCCGGGAACTCATTGACGTCGAGATCCGCGACAAAAAGCGACCAGAGTCCGAGCGCACCACCGCGGTCGGCACGCCGCATCAGGCACGCAACTACTTCTGGTATCGCCGCACGTTTCAGTTGAAAGGCGAAGTGGATACGCGGCCGCAAACGGTGATCTTGCGCATCAATAAGGCGCAGTTCGGCAGCGCGGTCTGGATCAACGGGAAGCTGGTGGGTGCGCATAGCGGAAGCTTCAGCGCAGCCATCTTCGAGGTGACGAAGTATGTGAAGTGGAAGGGCGACAACGAGATCGTCGTTCGCATCGGCGCGCACCCCGCGGCCGTTCCGGCGTCAGTGCCGACGGGGACCGACAAAGAGAAATACAAATGGACGCCTGGCATCTACGACAGCGTCTCGCTCGACCTGAGCAATAACCCCGTGATCGAAACCGTCCAGGTCGCGCCGCGGCTCGCCAATTCTGAGATCGTCGTGCAAACCGTGGTGCGGAACGCAAGCTCGATACCCGTCAAGTTCGCGCTCAAACAGTCGGTGCACGCCTGGAAGGACGCGGCAGTGGTGGGGACTTTCGCCGAGCCCGAGGTGCAATTCGCGGCGGGTGAACGTAAGACGTTTCAGACGACCATCCGCCTGCCCAATGCGAAGCTCTGGACTCCGGAGACGCCGAACTTGTACGTCCTCGAGACGAGTACGGGCGGCGACTCGCTCGCCACCCGGTTCGGCATGCGGGAGTTCCGCTTCGACACGCCGACGCGCCGGGCCTACTTGAACGGCAAGCTGTATTTCCTGCGTGGATCGAACATCGCGCTGCACCGCTTCTTCGAAGACCCGGAATGCAAGAACCGTCCGTGGGATGAAGCTTGGGTGCGCCGGCTTCTGGTGGACATCCCGAAACAAATGAGCTGGAACAGCTTCCGCTTAACGCTCGGCCCTGTGCCGCAGATGTGGCTCGACATTGCCGACGAGGCGGGACTGATCCTCCAAACCGAGTTCCCCATCTGGCAGGGCCACTGGAGCGAGTGGACCCAGGAGGAACTGGTGACGGCCTTCAGCGAATGGATGCGCGACCAATGGAACCATCCAAGCGTGGCCATCTGGGACGCGTCGAACGAGACGCATGCGGAGTTCCTGCGCGACAAGGTGCTGCCGGCCGTGCGCGGGCTCGACCTCTCCGGCCGCCCATGGGACAACGGTTACACGCTCCCCATGGGACCCGACGATCCGGTGGACGATCACCCGTATCTCTTCGTCGGTTTGTGGAAACCGATGTACAAGCCCTTTGCGATGGAGGACCTGGAAACGATGGTCGGCGCGAAGACCGACTGGAACTCGCCGCATCCCACCACGCACGCCGTGATGATCAATGAATACGGCTGGTTGTGGCTCAATCGCGACGGCACGCCGACGCTGCTCACTGAGAAGGTCTACGAGAAGCTGGTGGGCGCGGACGCGACACCCGCGCAGCGCTTCGAGGCCTACGCCTACCTGCTCGGCGGGCTCACCGAATTCTGGCGCGCGCACCGGCAGGCCGCGGGCGTGCAGTACTTCGTCTACCTGACCTGCAGCTACCCGGGCGTGAAGACTTCCGACAATTTCCGCGACCTTGGGCGTCTGGAACTCGAACCGCATTTCGCCGATTATGTTCGTGAAGCCTTCCGGCCGCTGGGGCTCTACATCAACTTCTGGCAGCCGTGGCTGGCCAGCGGCGACGAGCGCGAATACGCCGTCATGATGGTCAACGACGAAGCGACGCCGCAGCAAGGTACGTTGACGCTCGCCTTTGAAAAGGAGGGCGCGCCTGCGGTGAAAGCGGAAATGCCATTCGCGGTTCCGGCCTACGGGCAACAGACGTTTTCGATCCGCCTGCAGGCTCCGCGCGAGCCCGGCCAATACGTACTGAAAGCAGTGGCCGCGCACGCCGGTGATCCGACAGTGTCGCGGCGCAAAGTAGAAGTCAGATAACGGAGCCACGCGGCGTGAGGGAGTGGTGGATATGACTTGGGGAGGCTTATCCACATTGCGTGTCCTCGCACGCCGCCGTGTTTCAATAGACAATGGAGACGGATGACCCGGGAGCACGCCATCATCGAAATCACGCGCCGCCTGGTGGAGTACTACCACCCGGAGCGTATCTATCTGTTCGGCTCAACCGCCCGCTGTGACAGCGGTCCGGACAGCGATCTCGACTTCTGCGTTGTCTTGCCCGATGATGCCCCCACGAGTCTTTACCTGCCAGGTGTGCATCGCGCTCTGTGGGATGTGGGCACGGCTGTGGACGTGGTCCGCTGGCCGGCAAGCGACTTCGATATGCGCGCCGCCCACGTGAAAGCCTCACTGCCCGCAACGATTGCGCGAGAGGGAAGAGTACTCTATGACGCCCGAAGAATCGCGGCGTGACGAAGCAGGCCGTTGGCTCGACCAGGCCCGAAGGACCTCAACGCCGTACGTTTGTTGGCGTCAGAGGAACAGTCCAGGTCGGTCTTCCACAGCCAGCAGGCGGCTGAAAAGGCAGCCAAGGCTTTTCTCGCATTTAGCGATGTTCCCTTCCGCAAGACACACGACTTGAACGAGCTCGGCCGTCAATGCGCGGCATTGAACGACTCCCTGACCCCGGTATTCAGGGAGGCTTCAGACCTGACCGATTACGCGGTCGTGTTCCGTTACCTGGACGCTCCGCGCGAACCGGATGCAGATGAGGCGAATGCTGCGATAGAGACCGCCGCGCGCGTACTCGAAGCAGTCAGTTCTCTACTGGCTCCGCCCCGGGAGCATTGACAATTTCCAGTCGTTTGCTTCGCCCTATTTCACCGGCGTTAGCACGACCTTATCGATGGTGACACCCAGTTTGGCGCCCTTCTGAAACGGGTGCTTAGGCGTCAGGCTCAGACGCAGCGATTCGGCCACGCTCAGAATTACCGGACCGGCCGCGAAAACTTCGGGCCGATCTTCCTTCTCGCCTTCCTCCTCCTCTTTCAGCACGATGGGCAGCCTCTGGGAGCCGATCGCGATTTCGAGCGGTCCCTTCGAGGTAGTAACCGCGGTTGTTGTAATTGAATTCCTGCGTGGCGTCCTTCGCATCCAGCACCACGGCGCCAGAAGCATCGGCCTTTACTGAGGGTGGAATGACGTTCAACTGGCCCGCGTACTCGGCCACGATGACAGTTACGGGCGAGGTCAAAGCATCTTTCTTCGCGCTGACGATCTTCGATTCACCGGAGTTGTCCACGGCGAGAGCGGTCTTCGCCGGGTCCGAAAGCAAGTAGGCCCGCGTCAGCTTGTTCTTGAGGCCCGGGAGCTTCAACTGCCCGTCTGCCGGCCACTTGGTGACCATCAGGTACAGACGCCCGGGCTTCGTGGTCGCATAGCCGAAATCGAGTTCACGGAAGGGCTGCGCACCGGTGCCGTACACCGCCTCGGCATTCGCCTTCACCCACGCGCCGATTCCGCGCAGTACGTCGGCCTCGAACTCGACCACCGTTCCGTCGCCGCGCGGACCGATGTTGAGAATGTAGTTGCCGCCCCGGCTGACCACTTTGACGAGTTTCAACAAGTGTTCGTTCGTCTTGCCTGCCAGGTCTTTGCGCTCCTGCCAGGAACGGTAGCCCCACGTCTCGTCGTAAATGGAACCGGGCGTTTGCCAAGGCTCATCGATCACCGAAGTCGGCAATGCGTTATCGCCCATGACCGTGAAGTCGCCCTGGCTGTTGAAGACGCGTCCACTGACCATGCATTCGGGCTGCGCGGCATGAACGGTCGCGGCGAAGCGCTTGCTCTGTTCGGGCGTCGGACGTCCCATGTCGAACCAGATCTCGGAGAGCGGTCCGTAGCGCGTAGTCAATTCTTTGAGCTGGGCTACGTTGTAGTCTTCGTGCGCCTTCGGAATCTCATTGTCGTTCTCGTTGGCGGGCGGCTGGCTGATCCCATTGGCGCGCGGATCCTGCCAGTCGATCGTCGAGTAGTAGACGCCGAACTTCATCCCATGCCGCGCGCACGCGTCGGCGAGACCCTTCACGATGTCCTTGCCGTACGGCGTCGCGTCCACGATATTGAACTTCGATTCGCGCGTATGGAACATGCTGAAGCCGTCATGGTGCTTGGCAGTGATGACGATGAACTTCATGCCCGCATCCTGCGCCAGCTTGACGATCGCCTCGGGATCCCACTTCGAAGGATTGAACTGTTTGGCAATGGCCGCGTAGTCGTCCTTCGCGATGTGCGCGTGCAAACGGATCTGCTCGTTGTAGTCTTGGATGCGCTCGCCTTTCCAGACGCCGCCCAGTTCGGAATACAATCCGAAATGAATGAAGAGTCCGAACTTGCGGGACTGCCACTCCCGGATTGTGGCGGGAGAAGGCCGCCTGGGAGCAGGGACCGCCGCCAGCTGAGCAAACAACGAGGGCAGCAGAAGCAAAGCAAGGCAAGCAGAGAACCGCATAGGAATCTCCCCAGTCTCACACTCCCGGCGCGGCAACCTCAACCGCGAGCGCGAAGCCGGACCGGCGCCCCCCCGGACGTGATATGTTGAGCCTTCCGGTGACTCCCATGCTCCAAACAGTTTTCCCCGCCCTTTGTTTTGCCGCCATCATGACAACCAACGCGCAAAGCCAACCGCAGTTCCCGCAAGCCACCATCTCGAATGGCCGGATCACCGCCCAGTTCTACTTGCCGGATGCCGAACACGGCTACTACCGCGGCACCCGCTTCGATTGGTCGGGCTCGATCCTCAGCCTGAAGACCGCGCATCACGAATACTTCGGGCAGTGGTTTCCGAAGTATGACCCGAAGCTGCACGACTCGATCGTGGGGCCGGTCGAGGAGTTCATAAAAAACGACACGGCGGTCGGCTACGACGAGGCCAAGAGCGGAGGCACGTTCATTCGTATCGGCGTCGGGACCGTGCGCAAACCGGCGGATGAAACGAAGTATCAACGCTTCAACACTTATGAGATCGTGGACCCGGGCAAATGGAGTGTGCGCCATGGCGCGGACTGGATCGAGTTCACGCACGACGTGAAGGACCCGGCGAGCGGCTATGGCTACCACTACACGAAGACCATCCGGCTCAAGAAGAATCAGGACGTGATGACGATCGAGCACTCGTTGAAGAATACCGGCTCGAAACCGATCGCGACCGCACAGTACGACCACAACTTCTTCGTCATCGACGGCAAGCCCAGCGGGCCGGGCAATCGCGTGCAATTCACGTTTCCTCTGAAGGCGGAGCAGTTCAACGGCGGCGGAGCGGCCGAAGTGCGCGGCAAGGAGATCGTCTACCTCAAAGAATTGGAGACGGGTCAGAGCGCATATGGCGAGTTTACGGGCTTCGGCCCGAGCGCCTCGGACTACGACATTCATCTGGAGCATGGAGCAGCGGGCGCGGGCGTTCACATCACGGGCAATCTGCCGCTCTCGAAGCTCATCTTCTGGTCCATCCGGACGACTTTCTGCCCGGAGGCGTATGTCGACATAAACGCCGCCCCGGGAGCCGATGTGAAGTGGGCCTACACGTACCAGTTCTACGATCTGCCAGCGGGCGCGGCCAAGTAAGGAAACGGGGCCGCGACCGTAAACGCAAGGCATCTCTGCGGCATCGCCTGATCTGATGATCGCGTATCCTGGGAACGCCGATCTCCAGATCGGCCCGCATTCAAACTGGCAGGATTCTGCCGCACGCGGTGCATCGCGGAGGGCGTAGCTTCAAGCGCGCAGTGTCCACCGCTCCCTGACGGTTGCGGCTCGATGCGCGTGCAACTCGTTCTTGGCGGCGTGCCTCCGCGCTTACACTGGAAGTAAAGGACCTGATGGAGCTTCTAGTATTCGACCTCGACGGCACGCTCGTCGACTCCACTCTCGATCTTGCGAATTCGGTAAACGCGACGCGCGTCAATATGGGGATGCAGCCGCTGCCCGTAGCCACCGTGGCCTCCTACGTCGGAAACGGCGCGCCCGTGCTCATCCGCAAAGCGATCGGGCCGGAAGCCGACGAAGAAACCATCGACGTCGCGCTGACCTACTTTCTGAGCTGGTACCGCGATCACATCCTTGACAACACGCTCCCCTACCCGGGCGTGATCGAGGGTCTGGATGAGGCGCTCAAAGCAGGTCACAAAATGGCCGTGCTCACGAATAAGCCCGAGCGCTTCTCCAAAGCGCTGCTGGCCGGACTCGGCATGGACAAGTATTTCTTTCGCGTCTACGGCGGCAACAGCTTCCCGCAAAAGAAGCCGAACCCGTTTGGCCTGCAAAAGCTGATGGAAGAAGCGGGCGTGCAGCCCGCGCAGACCTGGATGATCGGCGACTCGTCGGTGGACATCCTCACGGCGCGCAACGCAGGCGTCCGCTGCATCGGCGTGACGTATGGCATCCAACCCGAGTCGCTGGAAGCATACCCGCCCGACGTGCTGCTCGATTCACTCGCCGATCTCACGCACGCGCTCAAGTGAGTCGTAGGACGGCTCGCCAGAGCCCGCTCAGATCCCGGTTACGGGCGGGGCCTGGAGGCCCACGCGGACCTGGAGGTCCGCCCCACCGCACAGATGTAGAATCTTCACATGGATTTGCATGGTTGGATCGCCGTCCTGCGCCTGCCGATAGAGATCGTTGCCGCATGTCTGGCTGTTGCCCCAGCGCTGCTGCTGCTTCGGGCGTGGAGCTCGCTGCCCGAGGAGATTCCCGTCCACTTCGGATTCAGCGGCCGCCCGGACAACTGGGGCAGCCGGTTTCAGGCATGGATTATCCCCTGCGTCGCTCTCGTCATTTATGGAGCGTTTAGCTACGCCGGCGGCACATGGGGCTGGCTGCTGGGCAGGCGTCCCGACTTGCCCCATGGTATTGAACCTCTCCTGCTCATAAGAATGTTCGTCGATCTCCTCATGACCTACATCACTTGGGGAACCATCCGGGTCGCGCACAAAGAGGCCGAGGGGCTGGACTGGCGCATCTTGTGGGGCTTGGTTCTGCTGATGCTGGCGCCATCGGTTTTGCTGCCATTCACGAAGCACTGAGCCATTGCTCCGTGACAGGTCCGTTTCCATGGGACAATCGAAATTGAGATGGGCGCCGGCAGGCAGTCGCGGGGCGCGGAGCGTT
>Ga0302275_10003724_pt1 | contig 15306 bp, 15 predicted proteins | sample III_Bog_N2_2_FD_200229 | JGI IMG/M metagenome (GOLD analysis project Ga0302275, IMG submission 200229) | Peat permafrost microbial communities from Stordalen Mire near Abisko, Sweden - III_Bog_N2_2 | ecosystem: Environmental > Terrestrial > Soil > Wetlands > Peat | place: Sweden: Abisko...
GTGGTCTGGTCTGGCTTGCCAAAAATGGATTCAACGTGAGCGTCGCCGGCCGCACCATGTGGAAAGAAGACCCTATGGTGGAACGCTCGGGTTATGCCGAGTTGTTCGCGGAGCAATCCATCGCGATCGATGTAAGTGACCCGATGCAGCTTGTTCTTTTTCCTGAGATGGACGCACGCGTTGACGTGCCGGAAATTACCAATCGTTGCTGGGGTATTCTCGGAAAGTCGCCGGCCGACGTCATGTGTTCACATTCCCGAATGGTGGTGAAGCGAAAGGGCAGCGATCGCCCAGCCGTCGTCGCCTGCACGCTTATTCCGTATGACAAGAGCTTCGAGCTCGGACCGACGCTGAAGGACGCGAGCAGGGGAGTGGCGCTGAATCATCCCCACTGCGCGCGCTTCTGTGTTCTCGGTGGTGCGAGCTGCTCGGCAGCGGGGAAAGCGGGTAATCGCCGGTTGGAATCTGAGGCGGCGGAATAGGTCTCGCAAATCCGCAATGGGGTGACTGGCCGCTACGCTCTTGAGACGATACTTATCCCGGAGCCTCTGGAAAGGAAGCAGTCGACGATATGCGATGGACCCGGCCGCATTCCTTTGAATACAACCTCGTGGTCATTGGAGCCGGATCTGCCGGCTTGGTGTCTGTGTATATCGCTGCTGCGGCCAAGGCGCGCGTCGCTATCATCGAATCGAATCAGTTGGGCGGAGATTGCCTCAATACCGGGTGCGTCCCGTCAAAGGCCCTGATTCACTCCGCAAAGGTTTTGAAAGATGCCGCGGAAGCCGGAAACCTCGGGCTACGCGGGCAACTTACCGCGGATTTTCCTGAAATAATGGCGCGCGTGCAGCGGGCGATTGCTCGCGTGGCGCCGCACGATTCCGCCGAGCGATATCGGGGATTGGGTGTTGACGTCCTGATGGGCAGCGCCCGGATCGTCGACCCCTGGACCGTAGAGGTCGGAGATCGCAGGCTCGTCTCGCGGAACATCGTCGTCGCCACCGGCGCGGAGCCAATGATGCCCGCGATTCCCGGACTCGAGGAGGTGGATCCCCTGACCTCGGAAACAGTGTGGTCGCTGACCAAACAGCCCGGAACGTTTTTGATCGTGGGCGGTGGTGCGGTTGGCTGCGAACTCGCCCAGAGCTTTGCCCGCCTCGGGAGTCGCACAATTCTGCTGGAGGTCGCTTCGCGGCTGGTGTTGCGCGAAGATGCTGAGGTCAGCGAGGCTGTTCGTCATGCGCTTCTTGCCGAGGGTGTGGAGGTCAAGACCGGAGTTGCGATCGAGCGCTTCAAAAAGGCAAATGGCCAATTCCTGGTCCATCTTGCGGATGGCAGCTCGATCTCGTTCGACAAGGTCCTGGTGGCGACAGGCCGTCGTCCCCGTACCCGCGGTTTTGGCCTCGAAGAGCTAGGTCTGCTGGATGGTGAAAGGCTTGTGGTGGACCGAAAGCTTCGCACCCGCTTGCCAAACATTCTCGCGGCAGGCGACGTTCTGGGCGAATTCCAGTTCACCCATGCTGCGAGCCACTATGCCTGGTTCGCGTCGGTGAATGCATTGTTCGGAGCGTTGAAACTGTGGAAGGCCGATTTCAGGGTCTTTCCGAGCGTCATTTATACTGATCCGGAAGTGGCGCGGGTGGGGCTGACGGAACAAGATGCGCGCCAGCAGTGCATCCCGTACGAAGTGGTGCGGTTTGACCTCGCCGAGCTCGACCGTGCGATCGTCGATGGCGCGAATGCCGGCTTCATCAAGGTGCTTACCGTCCCCGGCAAAGACCGTATTCTCGGGGCCGTTATCGTCGGCGCTCGGGCCGGCGACATGCTCGCCGAATTCACGCTGGCCATGAAACATGGCCTCGGCCTGCGAGCCATCCTTCAAACGATCCATCCCTATCCAGGCTGGACCGAAGCCAACAAGGCGATCGCAGGAGAATGGCAGAAGGCCCATACGCCGGCCTGGGCACTGGCCATGTCGAAACGCTGGCTTCAATGGCTGCGCGCCTAGAGGCGATCGGGTGGAACCATGTTGGATCGCTATGTCGTTGGATTTCAAAACAAGACGCTGCAGCCCCTGGCGTCGCGAATGGCCGCGGCTGGAATTGGCGCGGACCAAATCACCGTCGCGGGATTTTGCATCGGCGTTGTCTCATGCGGCTTGATTGCCCGGGAATACTACGTCGCGGGGCTCGCCCTGTTCTTGCTCAACCGCCTTTGTGACGGCCTCGACGGCGCCGTTGCGCGTCAATCACGCCCCACTGACCGTGGGGCATTTCTGGATATAGCATCTGATTTTATGATCTACGGGTTGTTCCCTTTGGGCTTCGCGCTGGCCCGGCCGGGCGCGAACGCCTTGGCGGCGAGTTGTCTCCTTGCATCGTTCATGGGAACAGGCAGCAGTTTCCTGGCGTTCGCGGTGATCGCAGCCAAGCGCGGGATCGTTGCGTCCGAGTTTCCCCGCAAGGGAATTTACTATCTTGGCGGCCTGACGGAGGGGACCGAAACCATCCTTGCATTCACCCTCATGTGTGTATGGCCGGACTGGTTTGCCGCGATCGCGGTGACCTTTGCAGGCCTCGCGCTGGTGACGACCGTGATGCGCTGGGCATGGGGCTGGCGAGCCTTTTCGGAGGCCGTTTCGTGAAGGGCTGCCTCGGAGCCCTGTGGCTCGCTCTCATGATGGCTCATCCGCAAAGCGCAGGCGCGACCGATCAACAGGTCGTTGTCGGCGCCTTCTCGCAAGGCTCCATGGCCGGCTGGGACCAGAAAGTGTTCAAGGGCGAGACGGATTACTCCATCGTCTACGACCCCGAGAGGAAATCGAACGTGCTTCGCGCCGTATCGCAAGCGGCCGCATCCGGGCGTTTCCGCAAGATGAAAGTTGATCTGACGAAGACGCCGTTCCTGAACTGGTCGTGGAAGGTATCGGAAGCCCTGGCCGGCATCGACGAAACCGCAAAGGCGGGCGACGATTTTTCCGCCCGCGTCTTCGTCGTCGTGGAACGAGGGATCATGGGGCTGAGCACGTTTTCGGTGAATTACGTATGGGCGAGCCAGCACCCGGTAGGCAGCGCATGGCCCAGCCCATTCACGAGTCACGTTCGGCTCCTGGCGGTGGATTCAGGCTCGAAAGACCTGAACAACTGGGTTTCGCACAAGCGCAACGTACGGGCCGATTTAAAGGAGCAGTTCGGTGAGGACATCCTATCGATCGATGCCGTTGCGTTGATGACCGATACGGACAATTCAGGCGGTCGCGCGCAGACGTTTTATGGCGACATCTGGTTCTCGGCGGAGTGAAAAGCCAGCCCATGACCGGGACATCGGCGACATCTCGCGGCCCACGCAGACATATCGTGCTCGTTGGCGCAGGCCATGCCCATGTCGAAGTCTTGCGGCATTTCCGCTTGCGGCCGGATCCGACGGTGCGGCTCACGGTGGTGACGCCGGGCAGGGACGCATCCTATTCGGGAATGCTTCCGGGCTATGTGGCCGGACACTATTCGAGAGCGGATATACACATCCGCGTAGACCGCCTCGCTGATTTCGAAGGCTGTGCCGCCATCTTTCAGCCGGCGGTGGAGCTGGACGCGGGCACGTGCCGCGTCGGCGTGGCGGACGGGAGTAAGATCTGCGGCGACGTCATCTCGATCGATGTGGGCGCGAGAGCGGCGATATCCCCATTAGCCCGTGGTTCTGCATTGATCGTTCCTGCCAAGCCGATGGACGATTTCGAGCGCGGTTGGGCCAAGCTCGAGCCTCGGTTGCAAATGGACGAGGATATCAACTTCGGCATTGTCGGCGGTGGCGGCGCCGGGGTCGAACTGGCGCTTGCCATCCGTTACCGGCTAGGCCGTTTACGTGCCAGCACGCAGCGCGCTGCGCGCATCGTTTTGCTCGAACGCAGCCATGAAATCCTTCCGGGATTTTCCGTAAATACCCGGATGCGCTTGACCCGCATTCTCGCGGCCTATGGCATAGACATCCGAACCGACACCGATGGCAGCGATGGCGAAACCCTGGGCCGCGAATTTTCCGTACTGATCATGGCGGGCGGGGTGCGCCCGGTGGATTGGTTGTCCGGATCGGGATTGGCATCTGACGAGGCCGGCTACATCGCGGTCAACCGGCACCTTCAGTCGATCTCGCATCCCGCGGTGTTCGCGGCAGGAGACGCGGCCGCCATGATCGAAACGCCGCGGGCAAAATCCGGGGTCATGGCGGTTCGGCAAGGCCCCGTGCTGGCCCAGAACCTTCAGCGTATGGCGCACGGCCTGTCTTTGAAACCGTTTTTGCCGCAGCGAGAATGGCTGAACCTGATCTCCACCGGGGACCAGTACGCGGTCGCATCCCGCGGACGATGGTCGGCGGAAGGGCGCTGGGTGTGGCGCTGGAAGGACTGGATCGACCGAAAATTCATGAGGCGATTTGAATTCTAGATGATGATCGTGTGTGGCCTGCGGCGGCCTCAAGCCGCGGGATCGCTCAACAGAGCTGCAGATTTCGCGCGGTCATAGTCGGTCGGCGTGTCGAGGTCCCATAGCTGGTCCGTTTCGAACGCGCTCAAATGTTTTTCGCGCAGTCGATCGCGCGTGAGCCGCATCACGTCTCCGGTCCCCCACGGAATGCCTTCAAATAGCCGCCAAACCGGTCTTCTCAATCCGATCAGCGCATAGCCGCCGTCTTCGGCGGGAATGAACGCCGCATCCGCGCCGCCGGCCAGCGCCGTGGCGCAGCGCGTCAGATAATCCGCAGACAGGATTGGGCAGTCCGTTCCGATCAGCAGCACCGGAGACCGCGGGGTCAGCAACTCGAAGGCGCCGAACATGCGCTCGCCAAGATCGTCACCGACCTGGACATGGGTAGCGATACCATGCTCCTGCCTGGCCGACCGAAAGATCGGGTGATTGCAATCCGGGGCGCACCAGAGTGTTATGGGCCGAAGCGGCGACGCGAGCGCGGTCCGTATTGTCCGTTGGAACAGATATGCCTGAAGCGTCGCGGCGCCCTCGGGCCCAAGTCTTGGGATAAGTCTGGTCTTTGCGTATCCCGCGATGGGCGCCTTGGCAAATATGGCAAGCTGGACGGCATCAGCCGTGCTTTCGGGCATGTCTGTATCTTTCGGCGAGACGTGACGGATCGGCATTCAGGAAAAACGCCGCGCGCAGCCGCCACATCAACAGGATCGTTCTAAGCGCTCCGTTCTTCTCCCAACGGCGCCCAGACGTCGTCACCCGCGCGCGCAGGCACGCAGGTCGAGACAGACGCTTTAATGATCTGGAAAGCGCGATGTCTTCCATCAGCGCGATCTCGGGAAATCCTCCGACCTGCTCGAAGGCCCCTCGTTGCACGAACATTCCTTGGTCCCCCGTCGCGATCCCGGTTAAACGGGACCTCCCGTTCATCATGAAGGCGACCAGGCGAAGGATTCGGAGCGGGGAGTCAAATTGGACATCAAAGCGTCCCCATATCCGTTTGCCTTCGTTCAGCGCTACGGAGATTTGCGCCGGGGCCTGGTCGGGCAGGGCGGTGTCCGAATGCAGGAACAGGAAATGTTCGCCTTGGGCCCGCCGGGCTCCCGCGTTCATCTGGCTGGCTCGGCCGACAGGCGCGTCGAGCACCAGGTCGGCAAGCGGCTGCGCCAGGGCAACGGTGGTGTCCGTGCTTCCGCCGTCCACCACGATCACCTCGACGCCGCGTCGTCGAAGCGACTGCAGCGCAGCCAGGCTCTTACCGATGGATTCCTGTTCGTTCAAAACCGGAATGATGATGGATAGCATTGCAAAACATATCCGGCGGGTTGGGCTCAGTCTGGGGTATCTTTAGCCCTGTGAACGCGTGGCCGCAAAAGCCGCCACTCGTTGAAATTGAGCCATCCGACACCCCGACTACACTTTTCCGTGTAGCAGGCTTGATGCAGCGTTCCTCGCCGGGAACGCCAATGATTGCCGTGAGGTCCGATCCGCCAATTTCTTCAATTTGCGAAGTTTTTCTGCTTTAGAATCATTCCAAAATACGCTAATGAAAGCGGCCTTAATTGTGCATCAAGCGGTCCCTACACCCGGGGTCTTCGCTCGGGCCGCGAGCGAGGCGGGAGCGGCAAGATCATAGCGTGGCCTGAGAATCGACACCAAGCGCCCGCGCTTTCACCCGAGTTCGCAAGATAACAACATGCTGTTTGCCGCGCTTGGGGGCTGCCGTTCTGCGTTGTGCGGGAGCTTTTTCAGGCTCAGTCAAGTGTGTTCGGCCCGTGTCCGTTTTTCGCCGCAAGCAGACACGACCGGCCAGCGAGCGGTTAAAGTTCCGGTGCGAATACGAACCGCCGGTAAGAGTTGAAGAGGTCTTCATGCTTCGGACAATGCCTGACGCGGACGTTGGCGAGAACCTGTACGCGCAGTACGTCAATCCGCAATGGGTCAGGCTGCTCGACGCCTTGCAGATGAATGTGACCTATACGCGCTGCAGTGGCGCCGAGCTTCATACCGCAGACGGCCGGATCATTACCGACTTCAATTCCGGGTATTGCGTCCACAATATCGGACACAATCATCCGCGCGCCATCGCTGCCATCAAGGATGAGCTTGATAAAGAGGGGCCTGCGATGTTGCAGAGCCATGTGCCTGTTCTTGCGGGGCAACTTGCCGAGAGGCTTTGCAAACTTGCTGGAGGTCGGCTTTCCAAGGTGTTCTTTGGCAGTTCAGGTAGTGAGGGTGTCGAAGCCGCCATCAAGTTTGCTCGCGCGCATACCGGCCGCTCCGCCATTTTGGGTGCCTCGGGTGGGTTTCACGGGCTGACCTGCGGCGCGCTTTCCCTGATGACCAACGATTTCTGGCGGAAGGGATTCGGACTGCTGTTGCCCGACACTGAATTTATTCCATACGGCAATACCCAGGAACTGGAGCTCAAGCTCGCCACAAGGACCTTCGCTGCCTTTATTTTGGAGCCGATTCAGAGTGAGGCTGGAGTTGTCCTGCCATCGCATGATTACCTCGCCGAGGTGCAGAAGCTGTGCCGAAAGTACAAGACGCTCTTTGTTCTGGACGAGGTGCAGACCGGTTTCTACAGGACCGGTTCTTTTCTTGCTGCGCACCAGTTTGGCGTCGAGCCCGATATGGTGGTGCTGGCAAAAGCGATCAGCGGCGGACTTGTTCCATGCGGTGCGGTCCTGATGTCGGATGAGATCTGCAAGTCGGTCTATAGTTCAATTCAGCGCTCGCTTGTCCATACCTCGACGTTCAGCGAAAACAGCCTTTCCATGCGCGCGGGCCTGGCGACGCTCGACATCCTCGAAGATGAGCAGCTTGGTCAACGTGCGGCGATGGCGGGTGAACGGCTCCGGCGTGCCCTCGCCGAGCGTTTGGAAAAATACGAAATGTTTGGAGAGGTGCGCGGGGTCGGTCTGCTCAACGCGGTCGAGTTCAAACGGCCAAAGACTTTGAAACTGCGAATCGCCTTCGAGGCGTTCTGGAAGATTCACCCGGCGCTATTCGGTCAAATGCTGGTGATGCACCTCTTCAGGGATCATGGAATCCTGAGCCAGGTTTGCGGCAACGATTTCATGGTGTTGAAGATTTCGCCGCCGCTTACGATTTCGGATGCGCAACTCGATCGGTTTGTATCTGCCCTCGATCAGACGGTGAACTTGATCCATAACTCGGCCAGCTTCTGGTCCGAGGCTCTCAAGATAGGCCAGCGCCTCTTCCGGTCGATGTAATCCAGGCCGCGGGGCCAATACGCGCGATAGGCGCCATAAATTCCAGGAGAGAATTCGACGTGAGAAATCTGCGCAGCCGTTCGAACAGGAACGTATCAAAGGAAGCTGAACGAGGCGCCCGGAGCGGAAGGCGAGATCAGTGAGGATAGCCAGTGTAGCGAGCGCCGTTCCAGAGCACCGGTTTCCTCAGAACGAAATAACTGCAGCAATCAAGAGCTATTGGAAGGACAAGCTAAAAGAGCCGGAAAAGCTGGATTGGCTCCATTCTCGCGTGGGGGTCGATTTTCGTCATGTGGCATATCCGCTCGAGCGGTATCCGTTCGCAACTTGGGGCGAGGCCAATGATGCGTGGCTGGAGGCGGCGGAAGATCTGGGGGTACGCGCCATCGACGCAGCTCTCGACCGCGCAGGAATGTCGCGGCAAGACCTGAATGCGCTTTTCGTGGTGTCGATAACAGGTATCGCAAGTCCCTCCCTGGATGCGCGGTTGATCAATCGAATGACGCTGCGGTCCGATATCAAGCGCACACCGATTTTTGGGGTGGGATGCGCGGGCGGCGCGATCGGACTGACGCGGGCTGCAGACTATGCCCTTGCCTATCCGGATCATGCGGCGGCCATTTTGTGCGTTGAGATATGCTCGCTCACCGTGCAGCAGGAAGATTTCTCGACGACCAACTTGATTGCATCCGGCCTTTTCGGTGATGGCGCTGCGGCGGTCATCGTCAGGGGGGCAAGGACTGCGCACCGAAATTCAAGGAACTCCCGCGAATCATCACGTGTGGGCCCGCAAATTCTCGGAACCGGCTCGGTGTTCTATCCCAACACGGAAGAGATCATGGGGTGGGATATCTCCGAAGCGGGCTTTAAAATTGTCCTGTCGCCGCAGTTGCCGGATCTTATCAAGGGAAGGCTCTCTGGAGATATCGACGCGTTTTTGGGGCAATACCAGCTTACTCGTGCCGACATCGGAAATTGGATAATTCACACGGGCGGCCCAAAAGTTCTGGACTCGATTCAGAGCTCGCTGGGATTGCCGGATAGCGAACTGCAGAAGTCTTGGGATTGCCTAAGGCAATTCGGCAATCTTTCGTCCGCCTCGGTGCTGCTGGTGCTCGAGGAAGTACTAATGAATGCGACCCCCGCGCCAGGGACCCTCGGTGTGCTGATGGCCATGGGCCCGGGGTTCTGTCTGGAAATGATCTTGCTGAAATGGTGAGCACTGGCCTGGTACCATCCAAGACTGACGTGCTGGTCATTGGTGGAGGACCAGCCGGCCTTGCTGCGGCGCTTGCTGCTCGTCAAGCGGGTCTCGATGTTGTTCTAGCCGATCGCGCTCAACCTCCCATCGACAAGGCCTGCGGTGAGGGTCTCATGCCCGATGCGCTTGCGGCATTGCAACGGATCGGCGTGGATCTCGGAAGCACACAGAGTGCTGCATTCCGCGGCATACGGTTTCTGGACGACAAACTCGAGGCCGAAGCGTCGTTTCCACCTGGCAGCTTCGGCCTGGGCATCCGCAGAACCGAAATTCATCGGATCCTGGTTGACCGCGCGGAGCAGGCTGGCGTCGTGGGACTATGGGGAAGGCCGATAGAAGGTCTTGATCCCACAGGAGCGATGATTGGCGGCCGGACGATTCGCTCTCGCTGGATCGTCGGTGCGGATGGCTTCCATTCCAGGGTACGGCAGTGGGCTGGACTGGGCCCGCCTGCCTGGAGTGGTGTTCGTCGTATCGGGATTCGCCAACACTACCGCATTCGTCCCTGGACCGATTTTGTCGAGGTCTATTGGCGCAAGGACTGTCAGGCATATGTGACTCCAATTGGAGCGAACGAAGTGTGCGTTGCGGTAGTCAGCACCAAGGAGAGCAGGGCTTCAGACCTGCCCGAAGTGTTTCCGGCGCTTGCAAACCATCTCCGTGGTGCAGAGCTTGTCGGTCCAACGCGCGGCGCAATTTCGATGTCCGCTAGATTGCGCTCGGTTGTCAGCGGTCGTATCGCTTTGGTGGGCGATGCGTCCGGCTCGGTTGATGCGGTGACGGGGGAAGGACTCGGCTTGGCGTTTCGACAGGCGAATTGCCTTGCAACGGCTCTCGCCGCCGGAGATCTCAAGATGTACGACATGAGCCATCGACGGATAGGGCGGATGCCGCGGCTCATGGCACGGAGCCTGCTGCTCCTGGACAGCAATGACAGCTTGCGTCGTACCGTGTTTTGTAAATTGGCGGCGTACCCCCGCCTGTTCTCCGGTCTGCTCGCCATGCATGTGGGAGCATTCCGGCGCCCTGAATTGGCAACGGGCGTCCACCTATCGGGCCTACGTCGATGGACGTGAAGCCATCGCCTGCCGCAATGAAGTTTCGGAATTAGCCTGAGGAAACCGGTGTCAAAACGGCTTGTTGCATTCGTTACTGCAATCGCGACGCTTTTGGTCGTCGGTATTGTCTGCGGTCACGCCGGAGAAGCCACCTCGCTCAAATCCGAGCTGTTGCGTCTGGCCCACGATTGGGAGCACGCAAAACTCCTGGTCAGCGATCGCGATGATCAGGAAAAGCAAATGGCAAGCCTGGCGCAACGTGCCGGAAAAATTGCTGAGCAGTATGAAGACATCCCAGATCCAATTGTTTGGCTAGGAATCATCACCGGTGAACAGGCTTCCATGGCAAACGACAACGGCAGCCCCATCAAAGCTCTGGAGTTGGCAAAGCGCGCGCGCGACATTTTGGAGAAAGTTGAAAAGACCAACCCCGAAACAATGGATGCCGGTGCTCCGACGACCCTTGGCTTGCTGTATGATCGGGTCCCCGGATTCCCGATCGGCTTTGGCGACAAAGATCGGGCTCGCCACTATCTTGAGGAAGCGATAAGGAACGCGCCGAACGGACTCGATGCGAATTTCTTCTATGGCGACTTCCTCCAGCGTGCGCTAACGTTGCCAGAGCTTTCGAACCGGCCAATTTGGGATAAATCATTGCGCGATGCTATTCGACAGACGTTGTCTGAAATTCAAAGTTCCGTTCGCCAATAAAGTACGGTTACTGCGCCAGAGCGATACAAGGTCGACCACCAATCATGAATCTGGAGCGGGGCCTTCGCGTACCGAGCTTGAGCGGCGATCTTGACCGAGGTAGACTTTTTAGGCCAGATGCCTGATGTTCATTTCGACAGCGGAGATCGGAAATGCAATTTAGAGGTCTAGGGGCCATCATTGCTGCGTTGGCAGTGGGTGGAGTAGCGGCGATCTCCGTTTCTAAACCGGCCGCAGCGTTGCCCGCATACGCCGCGCAAACAGGAAAAGCCTGTGGCGCATGTCACCAGAATCCGGCCGGCGGCGGTCCTCGGAACGCCTTTGGTGAAGCATTTGCTGCGAACGGCCATAAGCTGCCGGAGAAGAAGTAAGCGGGCAATTCGCCGGCCGGCAAATCCTCAAATTGCCGATGCTGGTTTTGCAAAGGAACGTCGGTCATTTAGTGCACGATTAGATCCGGACGCTTGCGCCAAATCCAAATGGCGCTTGTGGCGTGGAGCGGTGACCTGATGTTTGGGCTGCTCAAGGGTTCCGTTTTTTCTGGCGTTCCGGTGCGCGTAGGCCGGGTACCCAATTCGTCGTCCGAGAACTGGTCCGGGCCCGCACGCTTGTCTGCGATCATGGGGGAAGTGCAGGTCGGCTGAGAATAAGTGCAAATAATCGAGTGATCTGACCTCGCCGTTGAAATGAAGGTAAACGCTCCATCGGACCAAACTCGATTGGACCGACAAAAATGATAAATCAGATTGAGAACAATATGTTAGCCCACCGCTTTTCCGTCGCCCCGATGATGGACTGGACCGACCGCCATTGCCGCGTGTTCCATCGGCTGATGACGCGGCGGGCACGGCTCTATACGGCGATGTTGACGACCGGCGCCATCCTGCATGGCGATCGCGCGCGGCTGCTCGGTTTCGACGCGAGCGAACATCCCGTGGCGCTGCAACTCGGCGGCTCGGATCCGCGCGACCTCGCGGCGTCGGCCCGGATCGGCGAGGATTTCGGCTACGACGAAATCAACCTCAATGTCGGCTGTCCGTCGGACCGGGTGAAGGACGGTCGCTTCGGCGCCTGCCTGATGGCCGAGCCGGCACTCGTCGCCGCCTGCGTCGAAGCGATGAAGCGCGCGGTCGGCATTCCCGTCACGGTCAAATGCCGGATCGGCATCGACGACCAGGATCCGGAAACCGCGCTCGACGAACTGGCGCGCAGCGTGGTGGCCGCCGGCGCCGACGCGCTGATCGTGCACGCCCGCAAGGCCTGGCTCAACGGCCTGTCGCCGAAGGAAAATCGCGACATCCCGCCCTTGGATTATCACCGGGTCTATCGGCTGAAGGCGGCGATGCCGCACGTGCCCGTCATCATCAATGGCGGCATCGCCGGCCTCAGTGAGGCGAGGGCGCATCTGGCGCATGTCGACGGCGTCATGCTGGGGCGCGCGGCCTATCACGAGCCGTGGCGTCTGCTGTCGGTCGATACCGAACTGTTCGGCGAGCCGGCGCCCTACGCCTCGATGCAGGACGTGTTCGAGGCCATGATGCCCTATATCGAAGCCGAACTCGCGGCCGGCACGCGGCTGCATTCGATCGCCAGGCATTTCGTCGGCGCGTTTCACGGCGTGCCCGGCGCGCGGGCGTTCCGCCGCCATCTCGCCGAGAACGGCGTCGGGCCGGGGGCTGGTGTCAGCGTGCTGCGCGATGCGATCGCGCGCGTCGAGCCGCGCGCAGCGGCATCGGTCGCGGCCTGAAGCTAGTACCTGGAATCACAAATCGGCATGCTGCCATCCTTCGAGACGGCCACTTCGTGGCCTCCTCAGGATGAGGTCTAACGTGCTGAAACACAACTACCTCATGCTTAGGAGCGAGCAACGCGAGCGTCTCGAAGCATGGGCGGCAAGCGACTCACCTATCTCACATCGTCAGCACTACGGATAGCCGTGCAGCATCAGCCGGTCGGCGTGCACGTCCCAGCTTTCCAGCCGGTCGAGAAAGCTCATGCCGAGCAGGTTGGTCTTCATCTGTCCCTGCGGCACCACCAGCGCCGGCACCGAGCGCTCGACCAGCTTGCCGATGGCGAGGCGGTCGAGCGTGAGACGGGCCGCCCGGGTGTGGCCGCCGGCGGTCTCGACGTCGACGTCATATTCGAGCAGTTCCAGCGGCAGCCCGGCGGCCTTGGCGGTCTCGTAGGTCAGCACCACCGAGGTCGCGCCGGTGTCGATCACCATCGGAGCGCTGACGCCGTTGATCCGGGCCTTCAGCGCGAACTCGCCGCTTGCCGTGCGCGGGATCTGCACCGCGCGGGCCGGTGAGGCGGCGCGCTTGCGCAGCAGTTCCGAGACCGTGTCGGTGGCGCGCGCCACCTGTTCCGGATCCTTGTAGGCGACCACGGCACCCGCCGTCGCCGCCATCACCAGAAGCACGAGCAGCAAGCGGCTCATGGCCGGCCTCCCGTGCAAATCGTCGTCAGCCGGTCTTCGGACGCGCCGCGGGCGGCACCAGCCCGGCCTCGGCCATGCGCGCGGCAAGCTCTGCCATCACCGCCCGCCGCTCGGCGCTCTCCATCCGATGCCAGCGCGCGATTTCCGGCAAGGTGCGGCCGCAGCCCAAACAAAGGCTGGTCCTGGGGTCGATCATGCAGATGGCGATGCATGGCGTTTCGATGCTCATTTCGGAAGGGTGAAGCGTATTCGGTGGTTTTGCGCAAGCGCTCCTTACAAGCCGGTGCCAGCGCTCATGATCGGCTTGTGACGGGCGCGCCGCTTCTCGTCCGGCGTCGCGGCATGGCTGGTTTCCGGCTGCAGCGGCGGAGCTTCCTCCGCCATCGGCGCCAGCGCGGACATCACGCGCTCCGGCGGGAAGGTGATGATGACCTCGGTGCCGATGCGCAGCTTCGACTTCAGCGTGAAGGTGCCGCCATGCATGTCGATCAGGCTTTTCGCGATCGGCAGGCCGAGGCCGGCGCCCTGTTCGGCTGACTTGATCGAATTGGAGCCCTGGCCGAACGAGGCGAGCACCACGGGAATCTCGTCCTCGGCGATGCCCGAGCCGGTGTCCTTGACGCTGAGATATTGACCGCCGGAGGCGGTCCATCCCACCTTCAGCCAGATCTCGCCGCCCTGCGGCGTGAACTTGATCGAGTTCGACAACAGATTGAGCACGATCTGCCGGATCGCGCGCTCGTCGCCCCACAGCCGCGGCATGCCCTGCTCGAACACCTCGTGAATGGTGATGCCGCGGCTGGAGGCGCGCAGTTTCAGCAGATGATGGCAGTCGGCGACGACGTGGACCAGCGACACCGCTTCCTCGTTGAGCTCGTAGCGGCCGGCCTCGATCCGCGACAGATCGAGGATTTCGTTGATCAGGTTGAGCAGGTGCACGCCGGAATTGTGAATGTCGGCGGAATATTCCTTGTAGACGGGAACCGCATGCGCGCCGAAGATCTCGCTCTTCATCACCTCGGAGAAGCCGAGGATGGCGTTCAGCGGCGTCCGCAGCTCGTGGCTCATCTGCGCCAGGAACCGCGACTTGGCGACATTGGCGGCTTCGGCGCGGTGGCGGGCTTCGTCGGAGATCGCCTTGGCCTGCTCGAGTTCGCCGATCAGCGCGTCCTTTTCGGCGCGCGCCTCCAGCGTCGCCAGCGTGGTCGAATGCAGGCGGTGGGCGAGCAGCGCGAAATAGCCCTCCGCCGTCAGCGCCAGCACCGCCAGCACGTAGTTATCGAACGTTCCGCTCAGCACGAAGTTCAGCGCGATCGCCACCGTGACCGGCACGGTGGCCGCGAGGGCTGCGATCGGCAGGTTTGCGGCGAGCATGCTCGATACCGCGATCACCAGCAGCATCAGGAACATCATCAGCGTGTTGGAGACCACGTCGACGCTGGCCGGGTGCACCAGGATCACCGTCCAGGCCAGGCCATAGAGCAGATCGAGCAGCACGAACCGGGTTCGCCACTTGCGGGTCGATGTGAGCGGGGCCTTTTCGGCGAGGAAGCGCGCGCAATAACGGTTGATGGCGGCATGAATGAACAGCATGCCGCAGGTCCATGCCGCCGCCGACACTGGCTGCATCCAGAAGCCGAACAGCAGGCCGGTCGCCACCACCAGCAGCATGACGACGTAGGACGCCGAGATCCGGGTCTGGGCGTATTGCCGGAGCAGTTCGCGGTCGAAGGCCGGGCGGGTTCCGCTGGTCGACGTTAACCGATCGCGCGCCTCGCGCACCCGCTGCGCGGCGGCGCGGCGGGTGCTGGCCGGCACTGCGACGACGGGGGGAGCCGGAAGCTGGACAACTTCAGGCTTTTCGGCGGGTTTACTCATCAAACAATACAAATCCTGCCCGCGGACGGCGCGGGCTTTTGCATCGTCTATCTGTGCCGCCAAATCGTTAAGAGCCGGCTTAAAGCGCTAAAGAATCACGTTAACGGGAGGTTAAATTAACCTCCCGCGCCGCGCCCGAGGTCAGCGTTCCAGCCGCGCCAGCAGGCTCGACGTATCCCAGCGCTTGCCGCCCATCTTCTCGACTTCCGAATAGAACTGATCGACCAGCGCGGTCACCGGCAGATTG
>Ga0302275_10003730_pt1 | contig 15293 bp, 10 predicted proteins | sample III_Bog_N2_2_FD_200229 | JGI IMG/M metagenome (GOLD analysis project Ga0302275, IMG submission 200229) | Peat permafrost microbial communities from Stordalen Mire near Abisko, Sweden - III_Bog_N2_2 | ecosystem: Environmental > Terrestrial > Soil > Wetlands > Peat | place: Sweden: Abisko...
GAGTGGCCGGAGGGGGGTCAAGGGTCGAGATGAACGCCAAACAACGGCGCCCTTGACACCCCTCCGACCACAACAAGGGCCTTGTTGCGAAAATTAGTTGACAGGAGCCGACGCTGTCATACACGGCGTTACTCCACGGTCGGCGTTACTCCACGGTCCTGGAGGTCAACATTCGCCAAAATCGAATTGGGCTGCCTGCGCCGCCATGCGCTTCAAACCGGCCGGAGCATCGCGCCGGTCCATCAAGAGCTCGATCAGGGTGAATTGCAGGGAGGATTCAGCTTCATCGAGGGCGCGGTTCAACTCATCCTCACTGGAAACCGTATGGGTTTGCACCGCGCTCTCCGGCCCCAGGACCGCGGGCAATTGGGCATAGCGCCAGTTTTGCACATCGTTATAAACGGAGTCGGGACCCAGGATTTCACGCTCGATGGTGTAACCGCCGTTATTGATGACGAAGATGACCGGCTTCATGTCATGGCGCAGGATGGTAGATATTTCCTGCGCGGTGAGTTGGAAGGAACCGTCTCCGATAAAGAGAAGATGCCTGCGGGCCGGGGCGGCGAGCAAGGAGCCGAGCAAGGCCGGCAGAGTGTAGCCGATGGAGCCCCAGGTGGTCTGGCTGATGAAGGTGGAGTGAGCGGGAAGGCGCACGCCGGTGAGCCCTGCCTGCGAGGTTCCGCTCTCCGCAAGAATGACATCGTATTCCCGGAAGAAGCGGGCCATGCGCGGCCAGAGGCGGAGATGAGTCAGCTTGTGGCTGACCCCGAAGCCGGAAGTATCCGGCGGGGCGGCGATTGCCGGAGGCGCCGCATTGGCAGTGTGGGGAAGCTTCTGGAGCAAGGCGGCCAGCACGTCGCGCGCGGTGACTCCCTCAAAGACGCGGTCGCCGACCTTGACGGAAAATGGATCGAGGACGATGGTCTCCTCGGTGGGGATGCGCTGGCTGAAGTACCCGCTGGTCGCGTCGAAGAAGCGCACGCCCACCATCAGAAGGCAGTCCGATTCCTCGATGGCCGCAATCGCTTCCGGGGCGCTGGAAGCACCGGCATAAATGCCGCGATAGAGCGGATGCTGTTCATTGAAGGTGCTTCTGCCGCTGAGGACGCTGGCGAAGGGAATGCCGCAACGCTCGCCCAGGCCGCAGAGCAAAGGCCGGAGTCCGAAACGGTGCGCATCGGCATCCACCAGCAGTGCCGGGCGCTGCGCCTGCACGATGCGGCGCGCGATTAGATCGACGGCTCTCTGCAACTGAAGCGTGTCGGAGGTGCCGATGCGCAGGTCGAGTGGGGATTCCGGCGCCTCGATTTCCAGGTAGGAAATGTCGGAGGGAAGCTGCAGATAGACGGGTCTTTTTTCTCGAAGGCAGGTGGCCAGCAAGCGGTCGATCTCAATGGCGGCGTTGGCCGGGGTAATGCGCGCTTGCGCCGATGTGAACTGGCCCAGGCAGGTCATGACGTCGTCAAACTCGCCGGTTCCAGAGGTGTGATGGAGAAGGGCGCGGCGATGGATGGCGTGCAGGGGAGGCACGCCGCTGATGCAGATGACCGGCACGTGCTCGGCATAGGCGCCGGCGATGCCATTGAGGGCGCTGAGGTCGCCGACCCCATAGGTGACCAGCAGCGCGGCAATGCCGCTGATGCGGGCGTAACCGTCGGCGGCATAGGCAGCATTCAATTCGTTGCAGGCGCCAATCCATTCGATGCCATCGAACTGGAGAAGCTGCTCGAGGAAGGCGAGATTGAAGTCGCCCGGCACACCGATGAGATGCCGCACTCCGATCTCGTGGATGCGTTGCAGCAGATAGTTTCCAATGGTGATCTTTGGCATGGGCGTTGAATTTCTCCGATGAAAGTTCTTCAAATTTAGATGAAGGGGCACATGCCGGGCCTAAAGGCCCAAGGATTCTGCCCATTTTCAGGGGGTTGAAACCCCCTGCTCCCTCCGGAATCTTCGATCTACAACAGTAGTGCTCGGCGATCTCCATAAGGACCGCGGCCAACTGGCTTATGCGTTATGCCTTTTGCCAATAGACCGAATAACGCTCGTCCAGGACCTGGTAGAGCGGCATCAATTCCGTTTCCTTGGTTTGGCCGACGGTCTGGAAGCGGAGTTGGTCTGCGCCGGTCTTTTTTACCCAGAAAGGCTCATGTATCCCGTCTTTGGCGGCTTGCGGAGCGGCCTCGAAGCGGGGCATGGGCAGGGCGGGCAGGCGGCCCATATCCGGCCCCATGCCGGCGTCGATCATGTCTCTGCTGAGCCCGTCGCGGCCCATGCGCGCGGCTAGAACCAGCGGCCCATAGGCAAGGGTCGCCAACTCGGGAGAACCGGCGACCGACTCCTGCCGCAGGCTCATGGGCAGAGTCACCTCGACCCGGTCGCCATGCTTCCAGGTGCGATCGAGCAGGAGATAGCCATCGCTACCCGCAACTGCCTTCTGGGGTGATCCATTTACAGTTACCGCAATACCTTTGGCCCAATGGGGCGCACGCACCTTCATGGCAAAGGCTGTTGGCGTTTCGGCGTAGACGACCAGCGCCGTGCGCTGTTCCTCGGGGAAGCTGGTCTGCTGGACGAGCCGAAGATGTTTGTCAGGCCAACTTACTTCCGAGGCAACGAACTGGTTCACATAGATGCTGCTGTCATCGTGGTAGTAAATGGTGTCGACCAGCTTGGCGTACTCTTCCATGCCGGTGCCGGTGCAGCAAAAGTTGGAGTTATAGGGATCGTCAAAGGTCTTCCAGGCGCCGGCAAGGGTGGGAACGTAGTACATCAGGCGGCCGTTCTCGTTCTGCGTGCCGGCCCGCACATTCCAGAGCAGGCGCTCGTAGTAATCCATCCGGCGCGCCTCTGGCTTCCAGCCGAAGAGGTGGCGGGTGAGCTTGAGCATGTTATAGCTGCAACAACACTCCTGCCCATGGGAGCTGAGATGAGTGCCCGAGGTATCCGGCTCGCTCCAGCCTTCGTCGTAGTTGGAGGTGCCGCCCGGGGCAAAGGTGTGGTGATCGACCACCGTCTGCCAGAAGTATTCGGCGATGTCCTTGTAGCGCTCGTCGCCGGTTAGTTCATAGCCGCGCGCCGCACCGATGACCTTGGGGATGTTGGTATTGGTATGGTTGCCGGCGAGTTTGTCCTGATGCGCGGCCAGGGGCTCGAAGAAGTGCTTGTGCTCAAAGCGCAATCCGCCGTCGAGATATTTCTTTTCGCCGGTGATGGCGTAGAGATTGAAGAGAACCTCGTTCATGCCGCCGTGCTCGATGGTCTGGATTCCGGCCAACTCTTCGTCGCTGAGCGGCGCAACCCACCGGATGGCCCAGTCGGCCATTTTTCGCGCGGTATTGAGAGCGGTTTCGCTGCCGCAATGCACAAACATATCCAGGTGGCCGGCCATGATCTTGTGATAGGTGTAGAAGGGCGCCCAGACATGATCGGCATACGAATTCCAGTAGACATTCGGGTGGGATTCGATGCCCTTCTTCATGCGTTCATACACGCTGGAGGGATAGGCGCCGAGGTAGCCATCGTCCTGCTGGCACTCCGCCAGGCCGCTGACCAGCGCTTCGGCCTTGACGCGCAGGGACTCGTCGCCGGTGGAGGCGTACATGAGCGCGCAGGCGGAGAGATAGTGCCCGCCGGTCAGATGACCGCGCAGATCGCCATCCGGAGCTTCCCATCCGCCCAGCGGCTCGGCCTTGGAAGGCTTGCCCGCCGTGAGGCGAAAGCTGTGCAGGAGGCGGTCGTTGGGCAGCATGTAGAGATAGACGCGGTCGCGCTCCTGCATGTCCTTGAGCAGTCCCGGCCTGAGCCGCACCTGCTCCATGGGAAAGGGCCGCGCTTGCAAGGCCACCTTCTCATAGCCGGCGTGATTGTTGGAGCGGGGCACGTCCACAACCGCATCCTGGCCCAGCGCCCAAAGTTCACGCGGCACCAACACACCGCCCGCGGCTACAGCCGCCGTGGTCCGCAAAAAGCCTCTCCTCGTAACGCTCTTTCCGTTCATTGCCTCTCCTTCTTTCGCCGCACTCATTATTTTGCCGCACTCAGCAACTCCGCGGCCGGGCGCCAGCTTGTTTTGTTGAAGAACCGCACCGGGGAGCCTCCCGTAGATGGTTGACTACCCGACAGCGTTGCCGCAACCAAGCCGCAAAGAAAAACCTCAGCAGGATGCAGCGCTGATTGTATCCAAACTAGGATACGTTGCACCAAGAGAGTCAAACGGTATACGGAAAAATCCGTTTTTACGCAGAAGACACAAGAAACATCCCTCCGCGGCTAAAGCCGCACGGATTCTGCTGACTTTATGCGGGGGTTAAAACCCCCGCCTCCCTCCGGATCGAGTTTCCCGGAGCCTGTAAAGCTCACATTGATTTAAAGCCCACGTTGATTTTGGTGCCATTGCGGCACGACTGAGGTTGTGACCTGGCGCAAGGAAGCACCCGGTTAGACGACTAAGAGAACTTATGGAGTGAATCACTAACTGACCTTTACCACCGCTCGCTAATTTGCAGCAAACAACTTATATGAAGCTATACATTCGCGCGTCCGAAAGGTTCTTCACATTTATAAGGTGATGAAGCTAATTCAGTGGCGTTAAAATACCGCGGTTCCTCAGGAACGAAGACACGCGTGCATCCCCAGCTACGGAATTGCATCTACCGGTAAGAAGGGACTTCCGCAGCCAGTTGAAGGGGCATGTTGATTTGCTTCCCGCTGAGCCGGCAGAAGAATCGGAGTGAAATGGCAAAGAAAGTAGCGGAATTGTTTGTGGAAGTTCTGGCCGCGGCCGGTGTGGAGCGCATCTATGGCGTGGCCGGCGATTCTCTCAACGGCATTACGGATTCCGTGCGGGTGCACAAGGGGATGGAGTGGGTGGGGGTGCGGCATGAAGAGACGGCAGCCTTTGCCGCCGGAGCCGAAGCGGCCCTGACGGGCAAGCTTGCGGTTTGTGCTGGAAGCTGCGGGCCGGGCAATCTGCACCTGATCAATGGGCTCTACGACTGCCAACGCAGCCGGGTGCCGGTGTTGGCCATTGCCGCCCAAATCCCGACGCCGGAGATTGGCAGCGGATACTTTCAGGAGACTCATCCCGAATATTTGTTCAAGGAGTGCAGCCATTTCTGCGAGTTGGTTTCGCATCCCTCGCAGATGCCGCGCATTCTTGAGATTGCGATTCAGACGGCGCTGACGAAGAAAGGGGTTGCCGTGGTGGTGATCCCAGGCGACGTTGCGCTCTCTGACGCCGTCAACCAGGCCCGGAGCATCGCTTTCACCAGCGTAGAGCCAGAGGTTGTTCCCCGCCGCGAAGAACTCGATCGACTGGCCGCGGAGCTGAACCGCGCGCAAAAAGTGACGATCCTGGCCGGAGCCGGTTGCGCGGGTGCGCACGACGAATTGGTGGCGCTGGCCGGCAAGCTACAGGCTCCGATTGTCCACGCCCTGCGCGGGAAAGAGTTTATCGAGTACGACAATCCGTACGACGTGGGCATGACGGGCCTGCTGGGGTTTTCTTCCGGCTATCACGCCATGATGAACTGCGAGACGCTGCTGATGTTGGGAACGGATTTTCCGTACCAGCAGTTCTATCCCAAAAAAGCGCGCATCGTGCAGATTGACCTGCGCGGAGAACAACTGGGGCGCCGCAGCCAGGTGGACCTGGGGCTGGTGGGCGGCATTGCGGAAACCTTGCACGCCCTGCTTCCGGGCATCGAACAAAAGCAGGATCGACGCCATTTGGATTTGTCGCTCGACCACTATCGCGACGCGCGCAAGGGGCTGGACGATCTGGCAACGGGAAAGCCTGGACAACTGCCGATTCATCCGCAATACGTGGCCAAGATGCTGGATGAACTTGCCGCTGAAGATGCCGTATTTGCCGCGGATGTGGGAACTCCCGTGATCTGGGCGGTACGCTACCTGGCCATGAATGGCCGCAGGAGGCTGCTGGGTTCATTCAATCATGGGTCGATGGCCAATGCCCTGCCGCAGGCCATTGGGGCACAGATTTCTCACCCCGGCCGCCAGGTGGTCACACTTTCGGGCGATGGCGGCGTCTCCATGCTGATGGGCGACCTGCTCTCGCTCAGGCAATTGAATCTGCCCGTGAAGATCGTCGTCTTCAATAACGGGTCGCTGGGCTTTGTGGAGTTGGAGATGAAGGCGACCGGCTTTCTGAGCCATGCCACGGACCTGGTCAATCCGGATTTTGCCAAGATTGCGGAGGGAACCGGGATTCTGGGGCTGCACGTGGAGGATCCGGAACAGGTGAGGCCGGCATTGCAACAGGCCTTTGCGCACGACGGTCCCGCGCTGGTGGATATTGTGGTGAACCGGCAGGAACTGGCCATGCCGCCCAGCCTGAAACTGGACCAGATTGTGGATTTCAACCTTTACATGGTCAAGGCGATCCTGAACGGACGGGGAGACGAGATTGTGGATCTGGCCCGCACTAACTTGTTCAGATAGGTCAGGAAGCGACGCCTGTCGCGATGGGAAATAGCCCCAGCCAAGGTCTGTTTTGGTTCATGGCTGCGTTTTCCAGGGCGCATGGCGAGATGCGGTCAGACCACGCACATCGCCTATACTGGAGTTGCTGCGATCGCGTGCTCTGTGCTTTCAACGAAACACAAAGAAGGATGTTGATTCTTTTCGCAACATGCCTACGCCGCGCGAACCCAGGATTCATCAGGCTGCCATGATCTTAATTATTTCCGCTTTAGAAGGGTCTCCTGCAAGATGATGAGCACCAGCAACACCATCCTCGTCACCGGCGGTGCGGGGTTTATCGGTTCCAACTTTATTCTGAAATGGATCGAGACCTGCGGCACCTCCGTTGTCAATCTCGATCTGCTCACCTACGCCGGCAATCCGCTGAACCTGGAAGCTCTTCAGGGCGATTCCCGCTATGGCCTGGTGCAGGGCGATATTTGCGATGCAGAACTGGTGACCTCCATTCTGCGCGACCATCGCCCCAGCGCCATCGTCCATTTCGCGGCGGAAAGCCACGTGGACCGCTCGATTGCCGATCCCGGAGCCTTCATCCGCACCAATGTGCAGGGCACCTTTACGCTGCTTGAGCAGGCCAGGCGTTATTGGCTGGAACTGGACGAAGGGGGCCGGCAAGGTTTCCGCTTCCTGCATGTCTCGACCGACGAAGTGTATGGCTCGCTGGGAGCGGACGACGCGGCTTTCAAAGAGACGACGGCCTATGCCCCCAACAGCCCGTATGCGGCATCGAAGGCAGCCTCCGACCACCTGGCGCGGGCCTACTATCACACCTACGGACTGCCGGTTCTGACCACTAACTGCTCGAATAACTACGGGCCCTTTCAGTTTCCCGAAAAGCTGATTCCGCTGGTGATTCTGAACGCTCTGGAAGGCCGGGCTCTACCGGTCTATGGCGACGGGCGCAACGTACGCGACTGGCTGTTCGTGGAAGACCACTGCGCAGCCATACGGACGGTGCTCGAACGCGGCCGGCTGGGCGAGACCTACAACATCGGCGGCAACAGCGAGCGGAAGAACCTGGATGTGGTGACGGCAATCTGCAATATCGTCGACGAAATGCGTCCCGATACAGCGCTGACGCCGCGCAGGAACCTGATCACCTTCGTCACCGACCGTCCCGGGCACGACCGCCGTTACGCCATTGACGCGTCGAAGATCGCCAGTGAACTGGGGTGGAAGCCGTCGGTGACATTTGAAGACGGGTTGCGCAGCACGGTGGCGTGGTATCTGGATCATGGATCGTGGATCGAGAGCGTCCGCACCGGCGGCTACAGGGATTGGATACGGAAGAATTACGAGGAGAGAATTACCCAATGAAGGGAATTATTCTTGCGGGCGGCTCGGGAACCCGGCTCTACCCGGCCACCAAAGTGGTTTCAAAGCAGTTGCTGCCGGTGTATGACAAGCCGATGATCTATTACCCGCTGAGTTCCCTGATGCTGGCCGGGTTGCGCGAGATCCTGATCATCTCTACCCCGCAGGATACGGGACGATTCGAGGAGTTGCTTGGCGACGGAGCGCAGTGGGGCATCCATCTGAGTTATGCCGTTCAGCCCAGTCCGGACGGACTGGCGCAGGCATTTCTGATCGGCCGCGATTTTATCGGCGGAGACACGAGCGCGCTGATTCTGGGCGACAACATCTTCTACGGGCAGTCGTTTTCCACCGACCTGCAACGCGCCGCGACCCTGAAGAGTGGCGCGCTGGTTTTTGCCTATCCAGTGCAGGACCCGGAACGCTACGGCGTGGTCGAGTTCGACAAGACGGGACGCGCCATTGGACTGGAAGAGAAGCCCAAGTCTCCGCGCTCCCGCTATGCGGTGACCGGGCTCTATTTTTACGACCGCGAAGTGGTGAACATCGCGGCCTCGCTGAAGCCATCGGTGCGCGGCGAACTTGAAATTACCGACCTGAACCGGCGCTACCTTGAAGCCGGCAATCTGAAGGTGCAGGTGATGAGCCGGGGCATGGCGTGGCTGGATACGGGCACGCACGATTCGCTCTTCGAAGCCGGGCTTTTTGTGCAGACCATCCAGCGGCGCCAGGGATTGAAGATCGCCTGCCCGGAAGAGATCGCATACCGACTTGGCTATATCACCGTGGACGAACTTGAGAGCCTGGCTGAACCGGTCCGCAAGAACGGTTACGGGCAATATCTGCTTTCCCTGCGCAACGAGCCGCAGCAAAAATTGGAGGCACTTTCGTTTTGAAGATTACTGAAACATCATTGCCAGGCGTGCTGGTGCTGACCGCGGACATCTACCGGGACAGCCGCGGCGCATTTCTGGAAACATGGAACCAGGCCCGGATGGCGGAAGCGGGACTGCCGTCAACCTGGGTGCAGGACAACTACTCCATTTCAAAGAAGAATGTGATTCGCGGCATTCACTACCAGACCATTCAGCCGCAGGGAAAGCTGGTGCGGGTGGCGCAGGGCGCGGTGCTCGATGTCGCTGTGGATCTGCGCCGCCACTCTGCCACCTTCGGCAAGCATGTTGCCGTGGAATTGACCGGCGAGAACGGCCAGATGCTTTGGATTCCCGAAGGCTTCGGTCACGGCTTCCTGGCGCTCTCCGATGTGGTTGGCTTTGCCTACAAGGTGACGAACTACTACTGTCCCGCAGGCGAGCGCACCCTCCTTTGGAACGATCCCGACCTGGCCATTCCCTGGCCGGTTACGCCGGAGGACGCCATCGTTTCCGGCAAGGATCTTCAAGGCATAACGCTGCGCCAGGCAGAGGTCTTCGCATGAGCGGGCGCATCCTCATTGTTGGTGCCGCGGGACAGGTTGGCGTAGAACTGCAGCGCAGCTTCGCCGGTTACGGCGAGATCACAGCCCGCGACCGCGACACCTTTGACCTGGCCGATCCGGACCAGGTGCGCGCACTGGTGCGCGAGGTAGAGCCCAGCATTATTCTCAACGCCGCCGCCTACACGGCTGTGGACCGCGCGGAATCCGACCCGAAGGTGGCAATGGCCGTCAACGCCCAGGCCTCGCGCACCCTTGCCGAAGAAGCACTGCGCACGGACGCGCTTCTGGTCCACTACTCAACCGACTATGTATTCGATGGCTCGAAGGCCGAGCCCTGGGTCGAAACGGACACGCCGCACCCCTTGAATGTTTACGGCGCCAGCAAACTGGCCGGAGAAGAAGCCATTCAACAGGTCGGGGGCAAGTATCTGATCTTCCGGACCAGTTGGGTCTACGGTCCGCACGGGAACAATTTCCTGCTGACCATGCTGCGGCTTGCAGGCGAACGCGATCAACTTAGCATCGTGGACGACCAGTATGGCGCGCCCACCACTTCAGTTGAACTGGCCGACGCCACACGCGCGATTGTGGGCCGGGTTCTGGCCGGCCGGTTCGGCTCCACGGAAAGCTGGGCCGGTCTTTATCACATGACGTGCTCGGGTTCCGTCTCCTGGTGCGGTTTTGCTCGCGAAATTTTCTCTCAGGCGGGCAATCGGCTTCACGGCAAAGTCCCGGTGGTCACAGCGATCTCTACCGCAGACTACCCTACTCCCGCAAAGCGGCCGCGGAACTCGGTGTTGTCGAACGAGAAACTCAACGCGCGCTTCGGTACGAGACTTTCCTCCTGGGAAAATGCGCTGAGCGCAACACTCGCGCGGCTTCCCGGACAGTAGATAAGTGGTTCGAGCGGGACGTTTACGGATGTTGCTCGACGGCGATGCTGGCTGTGCCTGCGTTGCCGGTGACAGCCAGTCCGACCAGGTTGGTGGCGACTCCGGGAAGAACCGCTGGAGTGAAGGTTACGGTGCCGTCCAGCGCGGAGACAGCGGTGGCCTCCTGCGCGGTCAACAGTTCGGTCTGCGCACAGCGGCCGCGCACCGGACAAGGCGGCGCCCAGGCGTAGAGCGCCTGGTAAAAGGTGACGGTCGCGCCGGCCATCGGGTTGCTGTCCACATCGAGCACGCGCAGGGTAATCTGCCCGGGCGTTCCACTTACCGCAAGGCTCTGCACGGTTCCGGAAACTGCCACCAGGGTGGCGAGTTCCGTGCGTGCGCCAAAGGCGGAGAAGGAGACGCACTGGCTGGTGCCGTTCAGGCAGGCATTCAAGGCGGCCTGTTGTCCCTCGGTCAAGGGACCGACGGTGAGCGCCTTTTGGGCGATGCCGCTGCCGTTGCTGATGGCAGCGGTCGAGCCCTGGGGAGTGATACCGCTGCCACCGGACTGCCAGGCCACCACCTGGCCGCTCATGGGAACGCCGTTGTTGAGCACCAGGGCCTGGGTGGTCCAATCGACCGTGGCGCCGGCCGCCACGGAGAGGGCAGGCGATAGCGCGGCAAGAACCGGGGGCGTGCCGCCCATGAACTCGCTCTGCAAGGTTGAGCCATCGGTAAGCGAAGCGGTGATCGTGGACCAGGAACTGGCGGCCGCGGTCAGATTCATGGTGGCGCGGCCATCTCCGCTGGCCGTGACCGTGCAAGTGGGCTGGCCACAACCCAGCGTAGCCGTCCCATTCAGGACGGTGTAGGTCACGGTGACCCCGCCGGCGGGGCTCAGGTCCGGGCCCAGCGCGATCACCGTGAACGGCTCCGGCACGCCGATGGGAACCGTGCCCGAAGGAGCCGTGACCAGGGTCAGCGCGTCGCCGGTGCCGGAGTCGTAACTGACACCGCCCGTGACGATGGCCGCCGCGTAGTAGATGGGCAGGTCGTCCACCTCCACATCGACCGACCCGGAGACGCCCCTGGCTGCCGCGGGCGCGATGGCGGTGATCTCATTGGGCGAGATGCTGGTGACGACAGCCGGTTGGCCACCCACGAGCACCGTGTCTGTGGAGTGAAATCCCATGCCCTGAATGACGATGGCGCCGCCCGCCGCCGGAAGCCGCTGCGGCTGGACGTTGTCGGCGTAGAGCACCCACCCCTGGTAGGGATAGTCGGGCCGTCCGTCTCCCCGTTCGTCGGCGATGCCCAGGCGTACTACGTCGTCGCCGTTGGAAGTGACCCGCAGCCAGCTCTCACCAGCAGCCCAGCCGTTGAGGCCGACCCCGGCACCCACAGCCGCGGCGTTTACCGGGTCAAAGGCATCCCACACGCCGATCACGGGCATGGCCTTGAGGTTGGAGGGAGTGCCGCTCTCGTCCATGGCGAGGGTGGCCACAGTAAATGTGCGGTTGCCGCGCACCGGAAAGGTAAACCAGTCGGTTTGGCCCACCTGGCTCAAGCGTCCGGACCACAGGCCGCTGGAGGCAAGGACGCGCGGCGAAGAGACGGTCCCGATGGCATCCTGGTACCCTCCCGCCGCCGAGTCGGCGACGTTGACGGTGAGGGTCTTGGCGCTGCCCGCCTGGAGGCCCGGCACTGAAATAGCGCTCAGGGTTCCGGAGGGCTCAGGCGAGCCATCCAGATACGGGCCGACCGAGGAGGTGAGCAGGTACGCGGGGTTGACCGCCTCAAAAGTGACGGCGTAATCGGCCGTGGTGACCCCGGGTGGGAGCGGCATGCCGCTCAGGTCGAAAAAGCCCTGCATTTCCGCACTGTTCGAGCCCCACATATCGAGCCGGCTGGAATTGGCATCGACAAAGCCCGAGACGGGGTTGCCGTGGTTGCCGTTGAAGATGGAGCCGGAGACATAGGTGACCGTGTACTGGTAGAGCGGGTTGCCGCTTGCGTCCAGGGGGCGGGCCACCACGTTGACGCCCTGCATGCCGAGGCCGGCTCTAAAGCTGATGGTTCCCTGAATGGAGACGGTATTGTCCGCGGTGATCTGTTTACCGGGAAAGCTGGCCAGGCTGGCGACCGTGATGGGGTAGATGCGGTTGAGCGCCGCGATATCGTCGTAGCGCAGCACGGAAGGGTTAGGAATGCAGATGCCGCCGGAGGCGCTGCAGAACCCACTCTCGGGCTGCATCACCGGCCAGCCCAGCGTACCGCCCGTTTCGCCATTCTGGAGCGCGCCGGGATTCACCTGGGCAAAGTCCAGGCCGAGGATTCGCCCGAAGGCCCGCTCCAGTTCGAAGCTCATCATTTGAAGCAGGCTGTCGCTGGTGGCGCAGCGGCCATTGAGCACGATGAGGCCGTGGGCGATGGTTCCGTTGGAGTTAAGGTTATCCATCCAGACGAAAACGCCGTTGTTCTGACAAGTGTCCGGCTCGCTCGAGGTCGCGCCGAAGATGGCGTCGATCACCGAGCCATCGGCGTCGTAGATGACGCCCAGCGGGAAGCCGGTGGCTGCGGGAGTCACGTCGGCGGGCTGGGTGATCTGGCCGTTGACGGCAACAATGTTCGAGCCGTTCACGTCCTCCTGCAACGAGCCCTGGTCGGTGAGCGTGACTCCAGCGGTGGGAACGGCGCTCCAAAGAGCCGCCGCCGCGTCCACCATGGCGGTGGCCTGCTGGTTGGTGACGGTGCTGTTGAGCGGTCCCTGATCGACCCAATAACTTACCTGCCCGCTGGCCCAATGGACGGGATGACCCAGGACGCCTGGATCGAAGTAGCTGACCCCGGCCACATACTTGGGCCCGCCGGCCACGGCTGCGGCCGGGGCCAGCAGCAACAGGGCCGACCCGAGAAGTCGGGTTGCCGCACGGAGGCGGAATGCGGGAACGGAGTCGGACATGGACGAGGCTCCAGGCAGATAGTTGGGCATGCGCGGGGCCAGTTTCCGATGGGGTCGATAAGTTCTTTCTAATTGAGCGGGAAACTCGCGAGGGGATGACCTTTCGGCTGAACACAGTTCTTTCTGAAAGGCTGGCGGAGTATTCTTCTTTGGAACAAATTGCGGCTTTCCCCAGAGGATTGAAGATGAAGCGAGTTATTTCTACTGTTGTTCTTGGTGCGTTGCTGGCATGCGCATCCGTTTGCGGGGCGCAGGCGCCGCTGCGAGTGTTGCTGCTGGATGGCGAGAGCGGAGGCCCCTATCACAATTGGCGGCTGACGACACCGGTGTTGAAGGCAGAGTTGGAAGAGACGGGGCTCTTCGAGGTCACGGTGCTGACGGCGCCGCCGTCGAATGGAGACTTCAGCAACTTCAAGCCGGATTTCAGCCGCTACCAGGCGATCGTGTCGAACCTGGACTCACCCGACTGGCCGGAGGGCGTGCGAAGCGAATTCGAGCGGTACATCGAGAACGGCGGCGGACTGGTGGTGGTCCATGCCGCCGACAATGCCTTTCCGGGGTGGGTGGCATATAACAAGATGATCGGCGTGGGCGGGTGGAGAAACCGGAACGAGGCGGCGGGGCCGCTCTGGTATTTAAAGGACGGCAAGCTGGTCTCCGACACCTCGGCAGGGCCGGCCGGAGAGCATGGAGCGCGGCTTCCCTTCCAGGTGGTTGCCCGAGAGCCTGAGCACCCCATCCTGAAGGGACTGCCGGAAGCCTGGATGCATGCGCCCGACGAGCTTTACGCGAGATTGCGCGGCCCGGGCAGCAACATGACGGTGCTGGCCACGGCGCACTCCGACCCGGAGAACAGGGGAACGGGACACGACGAACCGATGCTGATGGTGGTGAATTACGGAAAGGGAAGAATTTTTCACACCACGCTGGGACACGACGTGGCGGCGTTGAGTTGCGTGGGATTCATTACAACTTTTCAGCGCGGGACGGAGTGGGCTGCGACGGGAAAGGTCACGCAGAAAGTGCCAGCCAGCTTTCCGACGGCGAACACGGTCAGCTACCGCGTGGACATTGCGCGCATGGACCGATCTTCTGGAAAGTCGTTTTGACCCCTGCGAACGTTGCTCCGAAATAGGCGCAACTTGGCGGAGGGCGGAGGAGTTTTGGCGGCACGCGTGACCTGGAAGGACCCTCAGATCTCCGGGTAGAAGTCGAAGAAGGCGTCCAGGCTGCGCTTGAGTTGGGCTTCGATCTCCTGGCGCGAGCCTTCTATGACGTGCATCGAGACGTGCGCCTGGTGGCCGTTGGCCAGCTTGAGTGTTGCGTCCTGGATTTCAGCGACTTCGCCCTCGGGAAGCAGCCGCAAACCGTAGATGAGAGTCAGATTGGCCATGACTCATTCTAAAGCGAGGTCTACTGAGTTCGCTGCCCAGGAAGAGCAGTGGAAATGCAGGCTCGCGTTTGGTTGGCTACGAACGGCAAAAAATTGAGGCATTTTGGCACCGATTTGGGGCATTTTCGGCCAAAAATGGCTGAAAAAGGGTCAAAAATGGCGGGTTGCGATTACTCATTAGTTAACTATGTATTTAGGTATAGTGTTCATTCTTTGCTACTTACGCTAGCCTCTGAGGCGACATGTCTGATAATACTCTATAGGGGGGGGTGGGAGTAGGGGCGTTTTCTGGCTCTTTTTGACCCGGAATCGACTTCAAAAAAGGTCGTTCCAAGGGCTGTCGCAGCCGGAAAATGTTAGCCGCTCCAAACGAGCGTGGACGAGGACGTCCACGCTACAGCCGACCGGGAGGTTGATTACATGACAGCGCCGGCTCCTTCGAGCCCGAGTAGACTGGTTGCTGCTAGACGCCCAGGAGCTCGGGAGAAGGAGCCTGGCATGGCCAAGATTATAGGCTGTGACTTTCATCCTCGTTTTCAGCAGATCGCGTTTTTGGAGCAGGAGACGGGGGAGTTTGGTGAGCGCCGTTTAAGCCATCCCGAAGAGGCAGAGCGATTTTACCGGTCGCTGGCGGGGCAAGCGGTGCGCATCGGTGTGGAAGCGACGGGGAACTTTGGCTGGTTTCAGCGGTTGATGCAGGAGCTGGGCCATGAAGTTCTGTTGGGGAATGCGACCGAGATCCGGGCCTCGAATCCGCGCAAGCAGAAGACGGACAAGCGGGACGCCCGGCATATCTTGAGCCTGCTGGTG
>Ga0302275_10003738_pt1 | contig 15263 bp, 18 predicted proteins | sample III_Bog_N2_2_FD_200229 | JGI IMG/M metagenome (GOLD analysis project Ga0302275, IMG submission 200229) | Peat permafrost microbial communities from Stordalen Mire near Abisko, Sweden - III_Bog_N2_2 | ecosystem: Environmental > Terrestrial > Soil > Wetlands > Peat | place: Sweden: Abisko...
GCACGAGCAGATCGCGGCGCTCGCGCGACTCGCCTTGGCCGGCGAGGATGCGGTACATGATGCGGGTCGAGCAGAGGTACTGGCCTTCGTCCAGCAGCGCGGCCTGCACGGCGGCGGGAGCACGATCTTGAAGGCGCACCGCATGTAACACGCTCAGCATGCCGGCGCGCTCGAGTGGGCTGATGGCCCGCGCCGGGGTGGGCCGCGGCGCCGGCGCGGCGGCGGTGATGGAGGAGGCGCGCTCGCACGGGCATGAGTTGAAGATTCTCGACATCGGCGGCGGCTTCCCGGTGCCCTACGACACGCACGTGGACATCTTCCCGCAACTGGCGAGCAAGATCAACGCGGAGATCGACCGGCTGTTCCAGCCTGACATCGAGATCCTGGCCGAGCCCGGAAGGTTCCTGGTGGCGACGGCCGCGACCGTGGTCGCCCGCATCATCGGCAAGGCCGTGCGGGACGGCAAGCAGTGCTACTACATCAACGACGACGTTTACCACACGTACTCGGGCATCCTCTTCGACCACTGCCAGTACCGCGTGAACGCGTTCAAGCGCGGCGCGACCGAGATCTGTACGGTCTTCGGCCAGACCTGCGACGGCATGGACACCATCACGCAATCCGCGGAATTGCCGAAGCTCGAAATCGACGACCTCGTATACAGCGAAGACATCGGGGCCTACAGCAACGCATCATCGACATGGTTTAACGGGTTCCCGCCGGCCAAGGTCGTGCATGTGAATCAGTAGGGGACGCTCTGGCGACGAGTCAATCCTCTCACAGCCGAGGTTTCTTTGGCTGTCCATCGCGGGAGATTCCCGTTTCATTTCCAGTTAGATGTCCACGAGCCCGAGACTGATCATGAGGGCGTCATCGACGCTCCGCATGGTACTTGCATCCAGTGCGCCCAAGCGCTTGACGAGCCGTTCGCGGTCTATGGAGCGGATCTGGTTCAGGATCACGGCAGACGGTTGGCTCAGGCCGGTCTTCCCGCCTGACGGGAGCGGCACCTCTCGCGGATGCGCTGGAGTTCCAAATTTGGAACTGATGGCGGCCACGATGGTAATGGGGCTGTACTGATTGGAGACATCGTTCTGAATAACGACCGCAGGGCGTGTCTTCTGGATTTCGTGGCCAATCGTGGGGTCGAAGGAGACCAGGTAGATCTCGCCGCGCTTGGGAAAGGTCATCGCTGTTTGGGTGCCGTGACCTTTTTCGACGTGCCGGATGATCCGATCGCCCTCGCCGCTTCTTCTTCCAGCGGGAACCACTCCGCTGCCAGTGCGACATCGCGTCCGGCATTAGCGAGAGCTTCCGCTTTGAGCCGCTCGCGCAGGTTCGCCTTGCCTTCTGCCGCCACGAAATGCAGAACCGCGCGCGAGATGAACTGGCTGCGATTCCCTTTGGTGGTTACGCGGTCCAGCACCGCGACAGTGCTGTCCGGCAATATGACGTTGATTCGTTTGCTCATGATGCGGTGGCCTGTTGGATTGAATCTCGGCACCATCAGCTTACACACGATTCGTGTGGACGTCAACCGCACACAGCAGGGCAGTAGGACGTCCCCGTTTCCCTACTCGTGTCATGGATTGACACCAACAAGATCCGAGAGCATCGTAATAACAGAGTAGGAAATCTAGGAATCCTGTAAGAGTCGCCATTTTACGGGCTAGATGATTGGTTGGTTGTTTCTGGAATTAGAGGTCAAAAGATGAATACACTTGACAAGCAAGAAGCCGAAGAGATTAAACGGCAGTTACGCCGAGCTGCTAATGGTGATTCAGGGCGAACGATCGACTTGACGTTGCCTGAAAACGCTTACTCCGTGTGGTTCGAGAATGGTCCGCAGGGCTTCATGTCCAAAGGCGGATCGGACACTCTTGATGGGGCGTGGCGACTGATTGGCCAGTACCATTTGGGAAACTCCGTGATCCTCGATGTATCAGGAGGAGGTGAGTGGATCACTGTCCTGAAATCCGCTGAAGGGTAGGTCGATCTGAGGAGGAAACCACGCAGGGCAGGCGAAGGGATCGCTCGGGGTTCGTATGCGGCGTGGAGAAGGTGGAGAAGCGGAGAACGGACGTCCCTGGTTTGAACCGTGAACAAGTAGAGGCACCTATGAGCAAAAACAAACGGGACCATCCGACGCAAGACGAGCTTAATGAACTGAGCGCAATGTTGCGGGAGATGACGGAGAACAGTCAGCGGCGGTCCCGCGAAGCGACCGAATTCAAGCCGGGCGAGCTAACCCCGGAAGAGGAAGATCTCGTCAGGCGAGAAGGGCTGAACCGACTCACTTACATTCCCCAGAAAACACTTGAGAAGCACTCTGAAGCATTCCAGAAATACGAAGAGAAGATGCGTAAACGGGCGGAGGTCATGTCTCGACCCAAGACAGACCCGGAGCGTCTCGAGATAGAAAGGGAGGAACGCGCACAGAATTTCCGACGGGGGTTGAAGGATCGTTTCGACGGGGCCGCCTACGGCATGTTCTTGCTCCTGATCTTAGGGTTTGTGTGGGCCATAATTGATAGCCACGGCTGGCCGATGGGGATCTTCTCCGGCCTACTCATGTTCGTTGTTCTGGAACTCAGCTATCGCCTGTCTGCACGGCATTAGCTCCGCCGGCTGCTTGAATGGGGGGCGAGCCGGGAAAGGGAAAGAGAACGTCCCTTCTCCCGCCAATCGGTGACCACCGCCGCATACGAACCCCGAGCGGTCCTTTCGCCTGGCCTGCGTGGTTTCCTCCACAGATCGACCTACCCTTCAGCGGATTTCAGGACAATGATCCTCTCACCGCCTTCTGACACATCGAGGATCACGGAGTATCCCCGATGGTATTGGCCGATCAGCCGCCACGCCTCTTCAAGAGTCGCCCCTGTGCCGTTGCACATGTAGCCCTGCGGACCATTCTCGAACCACACGGAGTAAGCGTTTTCAGGCAGCGTCAAGTCGATCGTTCGCCCTGAACCACCATTAGCGGCTCGGCGTAACTGTCGTTTGATTTCTGCAGCTTCTAGTTTATCAAGTGTATTCATTTTTGACCTATAGTTCCCGAAACAACCAACGAATCATCAAGCCCGTAAAATAGCGGCTCTTGTAGGATTCCTCGATTTCTTACTCTGTTATTACCATGCTCTCGGATCTTGTTGGTGTCAATCCATGACACGAGTCGGTACATCAGTATGTTGTGAAAGAATCCCCAATCCTCCTGATCGGCACATGGCCGCTGCCCAGACCAGTCCCAGGAGAGCAACAAACAGAGCCGGTTCGGGAGACGATCCAGGGGGCAGTCCCTCGCTGGACAGCGTGACGCACATGCCAGGCGGGACGTAACACGCGATTCGCGGCCTTCCGCTAATTCAGCGCTCGCTGCGGTGTTTGATTCTCATCGAAAACCACTTTGGATCTGATCTTCCACTGAGGTCAAACACCCGCAGTCAACGATGTGCCGATATTGTCAAGAGCCTTCTGCACGGCACCTTGAACTAAGAAGAAATCATCACCCCTTGCGTTGTCGGTTTCGACCGCGCTGAGCACCTCTGACGAGATGGATGAGACGTCTTGCAGTTCGTCATTCACTCGCTTCAGTGGGTTAGTCGCTTCGTGGATAAGCAGTGTCATGATTCTAGGGTATACCCGGCACCAAAAGGCCACGGAGCTTGGAAGATTTCCCCGGGTTGGCCCGGACGCAGTATTACGTGCGCGCGCCCGCGGATAGCCCTACAATTTCCGCGCCCGCTTGGGAAACAAGCTTGTTAATTCTCTTGCGTTTCAATACCTCTAAGGCGCTGGCTGTGACGGCGATCTCTACCGCGCTGTCGAATGGTTGGGATATCGCGTCCGCCACATTATAGGCAAGCTGGTTCGCCAGTCCGCCGCTAACCACTCCTTTATGATCCCTGCGTTTCGTGCCTGCAGCAGATCGCCGCCCAATCAGCCCCTCGCCTGATGGGTCGATGACGACTTCCGTGCAGAGGCCATATTCCGCCTCGACCATATTGTATGTGTCGATAAACGCACTGTCAGTTGGATCCTTTTCGCCAAAGGGAGAACCGTCTCCGGTGACCGCGAGGCGCGTTCGGAAAGCGACCATCGGTACCAATGCATGGCACAGGAGCGCGCTCGTCGAATCACCTAGTTCCAAAAACGCCATTCGGTTTGCACAATGAAGGAAAAACCAAATGTACTCACGAAAAGCTTCGACCGACATTCGCGCCCGCTCGTCAGCGTCCGGAGAGCTTTGCTCAATCCATTCCTCGGTTGCACGCCTGCACTCCTGGGCGCTGGCAAAGATTTCGTTCGCTAGTCTAGAAACCGCAGATCTTTCAATTTCAGACCGCCGTCGAAATGGCCATAAACCGAAGAGTTTCATAAGCGTTCCACTTCGCCCTCCCCGATTCCCCAGGATATCAAGACTAGAAAACGGGGAGGTGTTAATTCCCAAATCCTACGTCGGTTGGGTTCGATTTCGCGCGCCGATGACGCCGATCCCAACGAAATTTTCTATTTAGTTTGAGCCACTTGCGCCTGCTCGCCTTCGCCCGCGCTTGCCCCACGCGTTCTACTGCTCTCGGGTTGATCTTCCTTGCTGGCCAGCAACGTTTGACCCACGCTCAGGTGGCTGAACTGCCCCAAGTAGCGGCCTTCCGGCTTTCTAAGCTCGCTTCGATTCGTCGGAGCGGGTTTGGCCCCCCAGGATGGGACCCCGGTTGAGCTTAACAGTCCGTTCTGCTCGATCCTTTTACGAGTGGAGCCAGCGCACCGGTCCAGACGACCCAAGCGAAACAAATTTGCCGGTCTTCCAACGCCCCCCAGAAAGCGGGCATATGCCGGCAGGCGGCCCGGTCCGTATACGCGATCAGGCAATCCGGTCCTAAAAAGCAGGGCGCCGCAAGCTGACCCGGGAGAGGTCAGCGAAGCCACGCCCTGCCCTGAGTTCCGCGCAGTCAAATCCACGCAGCGCCGGAGTGTCTTCCGCGGTAGGGCGGGTCCCCCGACCCGCGCGCGCCCCCCTGGTCGCGCTCCCGGCCCGGCCAAGAGACTGATTTGAGGACGAGGCATCCACTTCACCCTGGTCTGCAGGAATTGTGAAAGCGATGTTACCGGCGGACTCCCTGCAGTGTCAGTGAGCCACCCGCAAAGGATTGGTGATCTTCAGGCCCGCGAAGTCTCTTTCGTTATCGGTAACAACGATACAATCATTTGCTTCAGCGATTGCGGCGACGATCATGTCGAGCGGGCTGCGTGGGCGTCCGGTCGCTGCCCTGCCCGCCATCAGCCGCGCCCAGACGAGGGCGGCCTTTTCGTCGCACGGGAGAACCCGGCCGGCGAATAGCGCTTGCGGACCTTCGGGGCCGGAGAACCAACGCTCCAGTTCCTTGCGCTTCTTCCCTGCAGGCTTCTCCAGCAACCCCCGCCGGATCTCGGCGACAGTCAGCGAGGAGATGAACAGATCTTCGTCGGCCTGTTCCGCCAGCCACGCCACGAGGGACTCCGACGGCGTGGGTTTGATGACGTTGCTGATGATGTTGGTATCGAGGAGATAGCGGCTCACAAGTCGACCTTGCGGGCAGCGGTTGCCGGGCGGGTGAGATCCAAATCCGCGCCGACCAGAGGCGACCGGCCCAATGCACTGAGGATGCCGCCTTTGTTCGGCGGTTCTCCTGAGATGGTGTGGCGGAGCGTGGCGCGAACCTGCGCCGAGTCGGGACTATCGTCGGCGAGCCGCCGGGCGAGCGAACGGATCAGTTCGCGATCGGCGTCAAGCCCGAGAACCTCGAAGCGGGCCATCCCGCGCTGACCGAGGCGTTTCCGGTAGTTCTTCAGGGCGCGCTTCTGTGGCGTGATGCTCATACCGCCAGTCCTCTCTATAGCCAGCAATATAACCAGATCCTGGCGCGAGTGTCAAAAGCATAAGTCCGGTGAGCGCGCCTGCGAGCGGACACGGCGCTCTGCCAGAAGTGGCGACGATCGGGGCCGGTGGCGCGGACCGCTGCCGATGCCCGCTCGCTCCATGCCGCCCGGCGAGCGTGACTTCCGCCGACGTCCAACGCAGCGTTCAGGTCTTCGGCAGGGGCTCAACCGTGGATGGCATGTACCTCCGGATCATCGTCCACGCCAACGAGCACATGGGGCAATTGGTGGCCTATGCGCGGATGAACGGGATCGTGCCGCCGTGGTCACAAGGTGGAGCGAAATAGACGCTGCAGCATCTTGGAAGTCATCCCTCCAAGGGTGTTCGAACGGCCACTGGGAAGGTCCCAAATGGGTATTCCTTACCCGTTTTAGCCCGTAAGCCGTTGATTCCAGGTTCGAAAATGGGTACTCCCTACCCGCTTTTACATCATCCGGCAGCCGGGGAGAAGCGCCGAATGCGAGGATCAGCCGTTCTCTTCGAACTCCTCGTGCCAGGCCATCTGGATCGCTTCGAGCTTCGACTCAGTCGATCCTTTTGGGTCGTCGTCGAAGTCTTCGAGCTCGATCACGAGTTTGTGGAGGTCGGTGAATCGCACGGAGAGTGGATCCAGTTCCGGGAACTTTTCATATAACGCGATGCCGATCTGTTCGGCCATGCTCCAGTCGAGTGCCATTCCGGGTATCTCCTCGGCCCTGTTTCGCCAGCCGGCGTTGCGGCGGATTGCCTCGCGTCAAGCGGACAACAAACGCGGCTGAGATCATCCTAATAGATTTGGGGCCTCGCGAACGGCATGAAATGACTTGCCCGGCGGGTTTCTTCGAGTGGGGCAAAGATGCCGGAGCCGGGTTGGGGCGGCATCGGGAAAACACGCAAAGAGTGTCCCGGAGCGGGGTCTGGAGACTCCGCGCGGCTCCGGAGAGCCGCCCCACAACGCGCTAGTCGATTTTGGAGCCCTTGAGAGCGGCGCGCACGGCCGTGTTCATCATGTTCTCGGCGAGCTTGCGGGATACGCCGTCGAGCTTCTCGATGGCGTCGCGAATCTGCAGGTGAGTGCCGGTGTGGTAGACCGTGAGCAATCCCTTGCGCGCCGCGGCGATGGTGGCGCGCTCGGCATCGCCGAGAACGTGCCAGGCGTCGCTCGCCTGGGCCTTGTCGAGGGCCAGCAGGATGGTGTCTGCTTCCACCTGGGCCTCGCGCGTCTGGCGCGCCGCGAAGTCCTCTTCGGCGCGCTCGAACGACTCGGTGATCATCGCTTCCACCTGGTCGTCCGTGAGACCGTAGGAAGGCTTCACCTCCACCGACTGTTCCTTGCCACTGCGCATATCGCGCGCGGAGACGTTCAGAATTCCGTTGGCGTCGATGAGGAAGCGCACCTCGACGCGCGCCATGCCCGCCGGAACCGGCTGCAGGTCCTTCAAGTCGAAGCGGGCCAGCGACCGGCAGTCGCGCGCGAGTTCGCGTTCACCCTGCACCACATGGATCAAGACGTTAAGCTGGCCGTCCACCGAAGTCGTGAAGACTTCCGTGGCCGAGGCGGGAATCGTGGAGTTGCGGTGAATCAGTTTCGAGACGACGCCGCCCATCGTCTCGATGCCGAGCGACAGCGGCGTGACGTCCAGCAGCAGCTTGTCGGTGACGTCTCCGGACAGGATCGCCGCCTGCACGGCTGCGCCCAGCGCGACCACTTCGTCGGGGTTCAGTTCGGTGTGTGGCTTGGCTTTGAACAGAGTCTCCACCGCCTGCCGCACCAGCGGGATGCGCGTGGAACCGCCCACCAGCACCACTTCGTCGATCTGCTCGGGCTTGAGACTCGCGTCGAGCATCGCGTGACGGCAGGGCGCCAGAGTGCGTTCAACGATGTCCTTGATCAGGCCTTCGAACAGCTCGCGCGAAATCTCGCGTTGATAGAGCTTCCCGCGCCAGCCGAACTCGATGGTTGCCGAGGGCACGAAACTGAGCTTTTCCTTGGCGATGATGACGGCGCGGCGCAGCGTCTGGACGGCCTCGCCCGAATGCGACACATCCTCGTCCCACTCGCTCTCCACGTCTTCGAGCGCAATCCGCAGCAGCTTGTTGTCGATGTCGTCGCCGCCGAGGTGCGTGTCTCCATTGGTGGAGAGAACCTCGAAGATGCCGTCATTCAGGCGCAGGATCGAAATGTCGAACGTGCCTCCGCCGAAATCGTAAACGGCGACCACGCCGTTCTTGCGCTTATCGAGGCCGTAGGCGAGCGCCGCCGCTGTCGGCTCGTTGACCAGGCGCAAGACTTCCAAGCCCGCGATGCGGCCGGCGTCCTTGGTGGCCTGGCGCTGCGCGTCATTGAAGTATGCGGGCACCGTAATGACGGCCTGCGAGACCTCTTCACTCAGGTACGCCTCGGCCTGCGCCTTAAGTTGTTTCAACACCTGAGCGGAGATTTCGGGCGGCGTCAGCAGTTTGCCGCCGAGTTCAAGGCGGATGACATTCTCACTGCCGTCGGCGATGCGGAAGGGAAACAGCCGCAATTCGTCCCGGACGTCTTCGATGCCGCGGCCCATCAGGCGCTTCACGGAATAGACGGTTCTTTCGGGAGCGTCGATCAGCAGACGCTGCGCGCATTCGCCGACCACGTAACTCCCGTCAGCGGAGACCGAAACGACGCTGGGCACGAGCTTTGAGCCTTCCGGCGTTGGGATGACCTCAGGCCCGGTCAGGTCCATGAACGCGATCAAGCTGTTTGTGGTGCCGAGGTCGATGCCGACGATTCGTTTCTTCGCGGCGGCGCTGAAGTCGATCTGAAACGTGCTCATGAATGGCTACCGGGCGCGCTTAAGCTTCGCGCGTCGCAAACTCCTTATTCACTTCCTGGAGCAGGTTGCGGATATAGCGGCGGCGGTTGAGAATGCTGCGGATGGAGGTGAGGATCTCATGGCGCTGCGGCTCCGGCGCGGCATCATGGTCGCGGAATTTCGATTCCAGACTTGCGTCAATTTCTTCCTGCATGCCGACGAAGCGGTCGCGGGATGCCTCCAGTTCCGCCAATGCCTGCGTGTCACCGGAGCGTAACACGTCCAACGCCATGTTCAGGTCGAAGACCTCTTCGAGCAACTCGGGCGGGACGTCCTTGGAACGCTGTTCCCCGATATCGAAGCCGCTCTCCTTGAGGATGTACTCCGCGCGCTGCACGGGATCGCGCAGGATGCGGTAGCCGTCGTTCAAGATCGAGGTCGCTTCGAGCGAGAAGTTGCGCTCGGTCTCCGTGGCGCGCGTGTAGCGGTCGGGGTGCAATTGCCGGCTGAGCATGTAATAGCGGCGCTGCAATTCGCCGGCGTCAATCGTCAGCGTTTTGTCGAAGCCGAAGAACGCGAAGTAGTCCACCACCGGGCGCTGCAAAGAATTGCAGAACTTGCAAAACAGGGAAGCCGCTTCGCTCTCCTCTTCGGAGGTTTGGCCACAACGCCAGCAGGTGTGTTCGACGATTGGAAAATGCATGTGCGCCTCGTGCCCGCAACCAGGCCGCTCAAGCGGAGAACGACGAGCCGCAGCCGCAGCTCTTGGTCGCGTGCGGATTCTGGAATTCGAAGCCGGAGTGCATCAGCGACTCTTTGTAGTCGAGCGTCATCCCGTCGAGATAAACCATGCTCTTCGGGTCGACGTAAACATGCACGCCGTCGAATTCGAAAACCTTGTCGGTGGAGCGCGACTTGGGCTCGAACTTGAATTGGTAACTCAAGCCCGAGCAGCCGCCGCCCAGCACGCCGAGACGCAATCCGCCCTCGACGCCCATCTTCTGAAAGGACTCGCGAATCTTCGTGACGGCCTTTGGGGTCACCGTAATTGATGCCATAAGCTGATTCTCACCCGGAGGACCACAACAGCCCCCACTCCCATTGTTACGCTGGCTGCTGAGCAGCGCCATTGACCGCGGCGCCCTGCTTGGCGCGGTAGTCGTCGATGGCGGCCTTGATGGCGTCCTCGGCGAGCACCGAGCAGTGGATCTTCACCGGCGGGAGGCTCAGTTCGTTGACGATCTGAGTGTTCTTGATCTGCCCTGCCTCATCCACGGTGCGCCCTTTCAGCATCTCGGTGGCGAGAGAACTGGAAGCGATGGCGGAGCCGCAGCCGAAGGTCTTGAACTTGGCGTCTTCGATCACGCCGGTCTCGGGGTTCACCTTGATCTGCAGCTTCATGACGTCGCCGCACTCCGGGGCGCCCACCAGACCGGTGCCCACGTGGGGGTCCTTCTTGTCCATGGAACCCACGTTGCGCGGGCTGTTGTAGTGGTCCAAAACCTTGTCGGAATATGCCATTTTGTCTTCAACTCCCTCTGCTGGATTCTTACGTTGCGTTCCTCGGCCGGTTTAGTGCGCCGACCACTCGACCTTCGTCAGATCGATGCCCTCTTTCGCCATTTCGTACAGAGGCGAGAGCTCGCGCAGCTTGCGCACAACCTCGATCACCTTGTTCGCCGTGTAATCGATCTCTTCCTCGGTGTTGAAGCGGCCGATGCCGAAGCGGATGGAGCTGTGCGCCAGGTCGTCGCCCGCGCCCAGGGCCTTCAACACGTAGCTGGGTTCGAGCGTCGCCGAAGTGCAGGCCGAGCCGCTGGATACGGCGATATCGTTGATGCCCATCAGCAGGCTTTCGCCCTCGACGTAGGCGAAGCTGATGTTGAGGTTGTGCGGCAGACGGTGCTCCATCGTGCCGTTGATGTAGCTCTCGTCCAGCTCGGCCAGAAGCTTATCTTTCAGCCGGTCGCGCAGTCCTGAGGCATGTGCGATCTCCGCGTTCATCTCCAGGCGGCACAACTCGGCAGCCTTGCCAAATCCGACGATGCCCGGGACATTCAACGTGCCTGAGCGGAAGCCGCGTTCGTGCCCGCCGCCGTCCATCTGGGCGGTCAGTTGCACACGCGGATTCTTGCGGCGGACGTACAACGCGCCCACGCCCTTCGGACCATACATTTTGTGGCCCGAAAAGCTCATCAGGTCGATGTTGTCGGCCAGCACGTTGACCGGGATCTTGCCTGCGGCCTGTGTCCCGTCGGTGTGGAACAGGACGTTCTTCTCGTGGCAGATCTTACCGATCTCGCGGATTGGCTGGATCGTCCCGATCTCATTGTTGCCATACATGATGGAGACCAGTATCGTCTTGTCCGTGATCGCGTCGCGGAGCTGATCGAGGTCGACCAGGCCGTCCTGTTGCACCGGCAGGTAAGTCACGCGGCAGCCGCGCTTTTCCAGGCGCTTGCAGGTATCCAGCACCGCCTTGTGCTCGGTGGCGGCGGTGATGATGTGGTTGCCCTTCTGGGCATACATCTCGGCCGCGCCTTTGATCGCCAGGTTGTTCGATTCCGTGGCGCCGCTGGTGATGATGATCTCTTTGGCGGACGCCCCAATCAGGTCAGCGAGTTGCTTGCGGCCCTTTTCTACGCCTTCCTCAGCCACCCAGCCGAAGCTGTGGTTGCGGCTGGCCGCGTTCCCGAAGCTTTCGGTGAAGTACGGGAGCATGGCGTCGAGCACGCGCGGATCCATGCGCGTGGTCGCGTGGTTATCTAGATAGATAGGAAATTGCAGCATTGTTATCTTCGATCTCCTCCCAAAAAGGGGAAACTCCGGATGGGCTCTTAGTGAGCCAGCACGGTCAACGCGATGCCGCCGGGAGGCGGCTCCAGTCTCTCGCCCGGATGCTCCTCGTCGGCTGAGAGGTCGGTTATCGTGATGTTATCGAGGAGCTTAAGAATGCCCTCATGCACCCGGCGAAGCGGCTCGCGGACCGTACATTGGGGGCTGAGGCCACAGTCGCTGTGCGACGTGAAACAAGTTGTCAGGATGATCGGTCCGTCGATGGAGCGAATCACTTCCAGCGCCGTAATCGTCGACGGATCGCGGGCCAGCTTGTAGCCGCCGTTGGTGCCCTGTTCAGAGACCAGGAAGCCATCGCGGACCAGCTTTTGCAGCACCTTCGCCAGCATCGGTACGGGAATCCGGTAGGCGTCGGCCAATTCCTTGGCACTCGCCGCACCCTTGTGACGATTCACCGTGAGGTGCTTCAGACTGATCAGACCGTAGTCGGCTTTTTTGGTCAGTTTGAGCATTTTTGCAATCTCGGACCATATTGGTCCTGAATCCAAATTAGCACCCGCAGCTTGACCAGTCAATCCGGATAAGAGTTTTTTCAGCCAACGACTTAACCAGGCGCCGGAATGGTAGCGTTGCGCGTCTGAACGGAAACGGAGCGGCCAGATGAGGAAGGGGTTACGGTGATAGACTGATTTTGCTCCCGCGAACGTTGGAGGCACGGCGAGTGCTGCTGACGACTGCCTGATCGTACCCGAATGATCCGACTTTTCCGCGTATTCATCCCGACTTCGGTGATCGGGTTGCTCATCTCCGAGATTGTAATCGCGACTGCCTGCTATGTGCTGGCCTATTGGATCGCGGGTATCGAGGAGATGGAGGTTTACTTCCTTCTCGAGGACGGGATCACGCGCACGGCGATCGTGGTGCTGACGTTGATCTTTGGCATCTACTGGGCCGATCTGTACGAGGACATGCAGGTCACCTCGGCGCTGCAGCTTTACCAGCAGTTTTGCCTGATTACCGGGATGACATTCCTCGGCCAGGCATTGGTGGGCTACGTCAACCGGCAGATGATCATGCCGCGCTGGCAGATGCTGATCGGTTCCGCGCTGGCGATTGTGGTGTTGCCCGCCTGGCGGTTGGCCTATGCGCCCGCGGCTTTGAAGCTGTTGGGACGCCGCCGCGTCATCTTCCTGGGTGCGAACGAACTGGTCCGTGAGATCGCCACGCAGATGAAGTTTAAGCCTCAGACAGGTTTCCTTACGGCGGGCTACCTGGCGCCGGAAGCGGTTGAATGCGAGGATCTTGGCCCATACCTGGGGCAAGTTTCGCAGCTTCGCGAAGTCTATTCAGAGGTGAACCCGGCGCTGATTGCCGTCGGTCTGGCCGAACGCCGCGGACAGCTGCCGGTTTACGACCTTTTGGAACTGCGTTTGTCGGGGGCGCGAATTCAGGAAGTTGGGGCGCTCTACGAACTGGTCCTGGGGCGAGTCAGCTTGCGCACGTTGCGACCTTCCATGCTGGTTTTCTCAGACGAAATCGGACCGGAACGATTCAATGTCACGCTGCAGAGGGTTTACTCGTTTCTGATTGCCGCGGTGGGGCTTGTGGTTGCGGCGCCGGTTCTCGTGCTGGTGGCCTTGGCCGTACGCGCCACCTCGCCCGGACCGATTCTCTACCGTCAGAATCGCGTCGGGTTCCGGGGGCATGTTTTCCAGGTGTTGAAGTTCCGCTCCATGTATATCAACGCGGAAGCGCGCACGGGCGCCGTCTGGGCAGTGAAAGACGATCCGCGGATTACGCCGGTCGGCCGCTGGCTGCGCAAACTCAGGCTGGACGAACTGCCCCAGTTGCTCAATGTTTTGCGGGGTGAGATGGCCATCGTCGGTCCACGCCCGGAGCGGCCTGAATTCGTCAAGACGCTGACCGAGCAGATCCCGTTTTACGGCCAGCGTCATTTCGTGAAGCCTGGAATTACAGGTTGGGCCCAGATCAACCACAAGTACGGCGACACCATCCAGGACACCATCACCAAGCTGGAATACGACCTGTATTACCTGAAGAACCTGACCTTCTCGATGGACCTGTACATCATGTTCCACACGGCCAAGGTCATGTTGTTGAGCAAGGGCTCGCAGTAACGCTTTCCACCTGATGACGTCAGCCTTCCCACGGAATACAATTGGATGAGAGCACTCCTATCGAGCGGGAGTAACTCAGTGGTAGAGTCTCAGCCTTCCAAGCTGTTGGTCGCGGGTTCAATTCCCGTCTCCCGCTCCATCTTTATCAATAACTTTCAGGAAACACAACACAAATGTCCGTTCTGTCTTTGGAGCGCCAGCGCTAGCGTAGTGCGCCTTGGGAGCCTGCCGTACTAGCCCTAAGACGGGAGAGAATCCTCAATCATGCATGCTAATATAGCCGGATGTCTCCACAGGTCCGAACGACGCGCTATATCCGAGCCGCCTTGTTGCTGGGCCTTGGGTTCAGCGCGCAATGCGCCGAACTTTCGATTGACTCTGTGACCGCCCAGGTGGGGACCAGCGTGCCGCTTGCGGTTCGCTTCGTTGCGGCAGGGAGCCAGGTGGCCGCCCTCCAGTTCGACCTGAGTTTCGATTCAACAACGATGGCGCTTGGGACGGCCGCCGGTGCGAATGCTACGAGTGCAGGCAAGACGGTGTACTCAGCCAGTGTCGCAATAGGACTCACGCGCGTTCTGCTGGCAGGCCTGAACCAGAACACCCTGAGCGATGGCCCCGTCGTTACACTGACCGCACTTGTGACTAACAGTTCAGCAGCCGGAGCTTATGCTCTGCGTCTGACGAACGCGATCGCGAGCGACCAGGCTGGCAACATCCTCCCTTTGACGACGAGTGACGGAAGTGTGACGGCCAACGGCAGCGCCAGCTTGCCGCCGTCAGGGATATTCGCTCAAGTCGCCTCCGGAGGGGGCTGGACGACAAGTTTCACCTTGCTTAACCTCTTGCCGGCCGCAAACGGGGCGAATCTGACATTTTGGAACGATGACGGGACGCCTTTGGCCCTTCCGTTGACCTTTTCTCCGGAGCTGGGGCAGCTCCCCACGACTAGTTCTTCCATCGATTTCGTGATTCCAGCGAACGGTGTAGCGCTTGTGGAAACCGAGCTGCCTGAGGCTGCCGCAGCCACGGTTGGGTGGACGCGACTAACCGCGCCTGCCGGCGTCGTTGGATCGGCGACTTTCCGCTACCAGTCGACCGCCACTCAGGACTTGGAAGCAGTTGTGCCGTTGGAAACGCGTACGCCTGCGTCCTTTGTTCTGCCCTTCGACAACACGGCTGGACTTACAACCGGCGTAGCCCTGGCAAACGGATCCGATACATCGACTGCCAACATCCAGATCATCGCACGGAATGCCGCGGGTGCGCAGTTGCTTACGGGCTCGATCTCCTTGCCGGTGCGCGGGCATACCTCCTTCATGCTGGCGACCAGGTATCCCAGCCTGGTTGGGATCCTGGGGAGCCTGGAGTTTCAGAACCCAAGCGGCGGCAACATCTCCGTGTTGGGTTTGCGAATCAATCAAACCGGATCCTTGACCTCGATCCCGGCGCAAGCGAAGTAATTCGCAATCCCACTGAGACACGAGCCAGGGCGGGGCGAGCCTTGAGCCGTATGTTGCCTGCCGGGGTGCGAGGCTGAAATGGCAACCTGAGTTGCCATTTTTCCACATAAGTAACTGATTCTAAACGTAGTATCTTTCAATGACGGCACCCGGGTTGCCGTTTTGCCGCATTGGACACGAG
>Ga0302275_10003760_pt1 | contig 15215 bp, 16 predicted proteins | sample III_Bog_N2_2_FD_200229 | JGI IMG/M metagenome (GOLD analysis project Ga0302275, IMG submission 200229) | Peat permafrost microbial communities from Stordalen Mire near Abisko, Sweden - III_Bog_N2_2 | ecosystem: Environmental > Terrestrial > Soil > Wetlands > Peat | place: Sweden: Abisko...
GTGGCCCGCAACCCCGGAGCGCGCCCGGCAATTTTTACCTTCCTGATTCTCGGCCTGGCCCTCATCGAGTCCCTCACCCTGTTCACCCTGGTCATCGTCTTCCTGAAGATGTAGCCAGGCTCGCATTCGGACAAGCAAAGAGACCTCGCCGTTGCGGCGGGGTTTCTTCGCTTTTGGGGCAGTCCGGGTTTACCGTGCGCTCTGCACTGCGCTGGCGCGGGCGCCGCGCAGCATCTGGATGGCCTGGCGGTAGCTCAGGTTAGCCGGGAGCGGAGAAAACTGCGAGTAGTCCTGGACCGAGTCGGAGTTCCTGGTTTTGAAGAGGACGCGGCCGTTCATCACCAGCTTGAGATGCACGATGCGCCATTGATGGCCGCCCACATCGGCCTGATCGATCTCCACCCAGCCGCCTTTGTCCAACTCGCCCAGGATGCCCCAGCCAAAGTCCTTATCCTGCTGCAGGCTGCCCGCCAGGCGCACGACGCGCTCCTGGACGGGGTCGATCCAGATCTCGCCGGCCATGGCGGTCAGCACCCCTGTCTCCAGGTCCGGAGGATCGAATTTTGGATTGGGCCGGAAGGTGAACTTCGCTACGATTCCGCCGGGGGTGGTGCCCGTGCCGGCAAACTGGTAGAGGAAGGCGGCGGGCAGTACGCGCAGCACCTTCAAGGCGCGCTCGGTGTCGCTATCCTCGCTCTTCTTGCGATGCTGTTGCAGTTGGGGATCACTCAACAGCGCGTCCAGGCGCGCCTGCTCTTTCTGCTCATCGGCTGGACTCAGCGGCTGGTCGTTGATTTCGAGCAGGCGGGCCACATCGCCGTCGGCGGTTTCAGCAATCTCCTTGGTTGAGGTGAGCCGCGGGCTGGACTTGCGCAGAAGGTAGCGCATGGGGTGGTTCAAAAGGCTGAACTCCTGGGTGACGCGGGCTTCGGTGGCCAGGGCACGGCTCACCAGCGCCTGGGCCTGAGCAGGCGTGAGCGCGGCGGCGACGGGCTGCCCCTGGGCCGCGCCAGTGAAGGAAAAGAGCAGCAGAAGCGGCAGAAGGCTACGCACATTCTCTAGTCTAGCGGCATAGGCCGCCGGGCACGGGCCGCGGATGGATCGCAAGTTGAATCCCGTTGTCTTTTGAACGCCAAAACACTGATTGCGATGGCTGGTTTGAAGCAATGGCTCCGAGTTGCGTATAGTTGTGCAGGGCCAATTGAAGGGGCGAAATCCCGTAGACTGAATCAGAAGGCCTTGCGCCGCGGCGACCCGAGGGAGCGGCGGCCGAGGCTGACAAGCACCGGATTGCACACCCTGAGCAGGTTTGAAGGAAGGCCCCGGAAGGAATCACACCATGGCAGTTGAAATCGTTCCAGCGCGCATCGGCAAGACGGTCGTCATTCGCGGCGAAGTGAAGGGCAGTGAAGACCTGGTTGTGGATGGCCGTGTGGAGGGGACTGTGAACCTCGCGGAGAGCCGGTTGACCATCGGCCCCACCGCAAATGTTGCAGCCGACCTCACCGCCAAAGACATTCTGATCCTGGGCCAGGTTCAGGGCAACATGGTCGCGAGCGGCCGCGTGGAGTTGCGCGCCGGCTGCCAAGTGGAAGGCGATATCCGCGCTCTCCGCCTGGCGGTGGAGGACAATGCTGTCTTCAAAGGCAAGGTGGATCTTACGCAGGGTGTCTCAAAGGGAACTGATGGCGCAAAGGCGCCGCAGACCGGTGGCGCAATCTAACTGCGGCTGCGCGCCGGTTTGCCGGCATGTTGCTGGTTGGAGCGCAAGGGGATTCAAGGGTGCTTAGCCTCAGGCATGACAAAAAGCAGGAGGGCGGCGCGTCCGCTTCCGTTGCGGGACTCAGCGGGCCCAGGGTGCCGCGTCACTCGGGCGGCTGGGCGGCTTTGCGCAAACGGCTGGAGTCGGAGACCGGCCTGAGCGTAATGGACATAGGCCTCACCTCCGCGGCCAACGTCCACTACCTCACCCGCCTGGGCCACAGCGTCTTCCTGGCGGATGTGGTTCACGATGCCTGGACGGGGAGCTGGCAGACCGGCATGGGCGAAGACGGCAAGCCTGTGTGGAACATCGAGGGCTTTCTGGATCAATCGCTCGACTTTTCGGGCCGCAAGTTTGACGTGGTTCTGTTGTGGACGACCCTCGACTATCTGCCTGAACCACTGGTGGGGCCCCTGGTTGCGCGCCTTTTCAAGGCAATGAATCCGGGCGGGCAGGTGCTGGCCTTCTTTCACACACGGACTCAGGGCGAGGAGACGGGTCACTGCCGCTTTCACCTGACCGAAGGCGACGACGTCGAGATGCAGTTGGCCCGGCCGTTTCCCATTCAGCGCGCCTTCAGCAATCGCAGCATCGAGCGGCTCTTTGCCGAATGGACCTCGTACCGCCAGTTTTTGGCCAAGGACGCCGTCTCGGAGCTGCTGATTACGCGTTAGCGGCATGGACGGATTCAGCGGCCTTACAAGGAGACACCATGATTTCATTGCAGGGAACGCGCATTACCTGGCTGGGACATGCGACCGTGCTGATCCAGACCGCCAGGGGGACGAACATTTTGATCGACCCGTTCATCGCGGGGAATCCCATGTACCCGAAGGACTTTCGCCTGCCGGAAAAGATTCACTACATTCTCGCGACGCACGGCCACGGGGACCATATCGGAGACGCCGTGCCGGTAGCTGCCAAGCACCATTCCACTGTGGTGGCCATCTACGAGCTGGCGGCCTACCTTGCGGAAAAGGGCGCTGCTCAAACCATCGGGATGAATCTGGGCGGAACGGTGCAACTGGAGGATGTGGCCGCCACGATGGTGGAGGCCAAACACTCCTCCGCGGCACAGGATGAAAGAGGCTCACACTATGTGGGAGTGGCGGCAGGGTTCGTATTGACCGTTGCCGATGGTCCGATCCTCTACCACGCCGGCGATACGGCCGTCTTCGGGGACATGAAGCTGATTCGAGAGCTGTACCGGCCTGAGGTGGCGATGCTGCCGATAGGTGGACATTACACGATGGGTCCCAAGGAAGCGGCGCTGGCTGTGCGGCTCCTGGAGCCGAAGGTCATCCTTCCGCTGCACTTTGGAACCTTCCCGCCGCTGAAGGGTACGCCGGACCAATTGGACGCGCTGATCGATGGCGGCGTTGAGGTGGTGCGGTGGTCGCCGGGGGAATGCGTCTAGAGCCTGTGATTAGCTCTTTCGCAGGCTGTTGCTTTAAAGTGTCTGCAAGCCGAACTCGGAGCAGCTCAGGCTTGGACGGAGATGAGATCGAAATGAGTGTTCGAGAGATGCGTCATCAAGGAAAGTGGATTACCGGCCTGGGAACATTGACGCTTTTGTTGACGGCGGGCGGATGCGGAGGGCGGACTCTGCCTTCGGATCTAACGTTGACGCTCTCTTCGGCTTCACTTATCGCTCCGCAGGATGGCACGCCTGCACCCGTGACCGTCACGATTCAGCGCATGGCTGGCGATACCAGCGCCCTTACGCTGAGCACAAGCTCACTTCCCGCCGGCTTGCGAGCCCAGATCACGTCGCCGGGGTCCGGCAACAGTGGATCGGTGGCTTTCACGGCGCAAGGCGCGACTCCAGCCGGGACGTACCCCATCACGATCAAGGCCACTGACGCATCGGCAATGGGAAGCGCACAACTCCAAATCAACGTTGCAATCGTCGCCGCTGTCGGCGCAAGCGTAAACACCAATGCGGGCTTCCAAGGTTCTCTTGAGAACTTCATGACGACGTCGTTCGAGCCGACGGGTGGGTTCCAGGATTTCTTCACCCTCAACCCTGGCGCGACCACGACACTGAACAATCTCGAATCGCAGCACATTCGTATTCAAGTAGCATGCAATGGCTGCAACAGCGGCGTTCCATGGATATCGTATTCGCCCTCTCCGCTACCCACTGACTGGGATTTCTCGCAGTTGGACGCGACGGCGCAGCCAATCCTGAGCGTCACCGACCACAGTCCCGAGTTTCAGATTGCCAGCGCGCCCAACTTTCTCAACGATTCTTCAGGGAATTTCATCTTCAACGCGACGAACCTCGATCTCTTTACTCAGTATTGCGCAAATCTCGTGCGTTACTACAACAAGGGCGGCTTCACCTGGGGCGGGCATACATTCGTCTCGCCGGCTTATCCGCAACAGACCATCCAATGGTGGGGCATCTTCAACGAATACAACGTCAACGGCCTCTCGGCCGAACAATATGTACAGATGTACAACACCGTCGTCCCAGCCATGCTCGCCGTAGATCCCACCATCAAGTTTGTCGCGCTGGAGCTTTCTGACTTTGATCACGGAGTGGGCGACCCAAGGAGCAATCTGCCGGCATTTGTGGCCGGCGAAACCGCACCCGTGGACGCTGCCGCGACCCATTTTTATTCTTCCTCCAACCAGAGCGACCCTGACGAGAAACTCTTTGAGTCGATCCCTCCCTTCGTATCCGACGTTGCTTATATCTATCAGGAGCTGCGGTCGCGACCTGGTCTTGCGCGTGTTCCCGTGTGGGTGACGGAAAACAACGTCAATGCCGACTGGGATAACAACGGAATAAGCGCTCTAAACCCTGGTCAGATATTTGTTACCGATGAGCGCGGCACAAGCGCATTCTTCGCCGCGTGGCGGCCCTATGTGTTTTCACAGTTGGGACAGGCTGGGGTGCAGGGAACCTATCACTGGCTCTTCGGCGCGGACACCCAGTTCGGGGAAGTGAACTACAACAGCGATGCGACCTACCTGAGTTATTGGGTGGACTACTATATCGAGCGCTATTTTCCCTTTTGCGCATCGGGAGCATTGCCCGGTTGTAATACGGCTCCGCCGGACATCTTGAACCTGACAACCACAGAGCAGAGCAATGCTCAGAGCGTCGAGGTTCTGGCCACGCGAAATGCGGACAACTCGGTGGTGGTGATGGTGGCCGACCGTGCCGTCAATGCACCAAAAGACAACAACGGCCCCGGAGCCCCGCGAACGGTCGTCGTCGATGTTTCCTCTTTGGGACAATTCAAAAGCGGGACGCAATTGACGATCGACGCGCAAACGGACGCCACGAAGGGTCCCGCCGCGGTATCCATAACTCCTGCTTCGCGAATGGTGCTGAACCTTGGAGGGTACGGCGTAACGTTTGTAACGCTCAAGCCATGAATGATTGGGAGGCACTGCCACTTGCGCACTGTCGTCTTCCGCTAGCAGAGACCTTTATTAACTCTGTTGCTTCGGAATCAAATGAATATCTGAGCGATCTCTGACCATGGAAGGATGGGAAACAAGGGGTGGAACGGGTATCCGAGTGATGTTGCCGGCGAGGAGTAAGCCCTCTGAGGGGAACGCCGGACCAATTGGACGCGCTGATCGATGGCGGCGTTGAGGTGGTGCGGTGGTCGCCGGGGGAATGCGTCTAGGAGGCGTTCCATGCAGCGCAGATTATTCCTTAAGAGTGCGGGGGCCGTTACCGTCCTCGTTGTCGGCGCCGGCGTCTGGCGCGCCTGCGATCAGGGCGTCTTCAGCGCCGGCCAAGGCCCGGCTTACGAACCCTGGAAGAACTGGCGCCAGGATTCAAGCCCTGGACCCGTCGCGCTGGTGCGCGCCGCAATTCTAGCCGCAAGCCCGCACAATACGCAGCCGTGGCTCTTCAAAGCGACGGAATCTTCCATCGAATTATTCATCGACACCACAAGAAACGTGGGTGCGCTTGATCCCTATCTGCGAGAAGAACACATCGGGATGGGCTGCGCTCTGGAGAACCTGATGCTGGCTGCGGCAGCCTACGGCTATCAGGCAACTGTGACGTTGCTTCCCGCAAAGCTCGGACCGATCCCCGCCGATCCTGCGCCGCAACTCGTGGCGCGCATCGACCTTGAGCCGGGCAAGCGCGAGGAGTCCGAACTCTACGACGCCATTCCTTGGCGCCACACGAATCGGAGCGCGTTTCTGCCCAACAACCGCCTCCCGTCCCAATTTCTCGGCACACTGAGCCGCTTGCCAAGCGATGAACCGGGGGTCAAGATTTTCCTGTTCACGGCGGACACTGACCGCAAAAAGATCGTGGAAATCAGCTCCGCGGCGAACACTGAGATCTATTCCGACCCCGCGGTTGATCGTGGCGCAGAGCGATGGTACCGGACCAGCTGGTCCGCCGTGCAGAAACAGCGGGACGGCATTCCGCTTGATGACTTCGGGCTGCCGCCCATCACGACTGGCATTGCGAAAATGATGCCGTTGTGGCTGTTGAAGCGGGCTGAGTCGCGAATGTCAAAGAATGCGTATTCCCACCTGATGTTGAGCGCTCCACTGATCGGCATTCTTGCTGTGCGGGACCGCTATGACCGGGAAGACTGCCTGCGCGCGGGGCGCATCTGGCAACGCGCGCATCTGCTGGCGACTGCGCATGGCGTGGCCGGACGACCCTGCAATGAGGCCGTGGAGATGATCGACCACGAGCGGGCGCTCGGAAAAGAGCCAATGCGGGCTCGCCTGCTTGGCCAACTCCTGGGCGACGCCGCGTGGCAGCCAAACTTCGTTTTCTACATGGGCTATCCGAAATGGCCAGCGCGACCCAGCCCGCGGCGGCCGATAGAAAAAGTAACTCTCTAGAGCAAAACCAGGGATACTATATCTTGATTGCCGGCGTTGAGGTGGTGCGGCGGTCGCCGGGCGAGACGATCTAGGCAGCCTCTTATCGTGCATGAATGAGATTTCCTCAAGCCTTCGAGGGGCTTTGCCTGGAAAGTACCATTCCCGACCGGCATTTTGGGCAACCTCTCGGCTAATTAGGGTAACAATCTACTTGGCAAAATGGCCGCATATGATAGTTGCTTACGCCCTGAAAATGGCAGTGCCATACATATCAGTCACGGGAACAAAAGGAATGCCTCGCTTCGTAGAGAAATCGAGAACCGCCCGCTTTGCGCCGGGAAATCCAGCACAATTGTAATCGTGAACGAAGATGAAACCGCCTGAGTGCATTCGATCAAAGAAAAACTCAAGACCGGCTAGGATAGGCTCGTAGAGGTCCGCATCAAGCGAGACGAAGCAGAATCGGCGGTCTTCTAACCCGTTCGCTGAGGTTGGAAACAGCCCTTTCCGAATGATGCACTTGTCGGGGTGTGGCATTTGCCTCAGAACGAATTCCACCGAAGTGTCAGTAAAGTCTCTATGAAAACTCAACCCGTACTTTTGCATGTCCGATTGCTCTTGTTCGGGATTAAAACCTTCAAAGGTGTCGAAGAGGTAAAGCATACGTTCGGGCAGCACTCGATTGAGGACTGCTGCGAAGGTGCCTCTATAGACGCCGACCTCTGCCACATCTCCCGGAATACTCTGTTCCCTGATCTCATGGATAGCCAGGTCAAGTTGAGATAGGCGAACGTACTCATTCGAGTATTCCGCTTGCGAAACATCCAGGTATCGCGGCCTCCCAAGATTCACCATGGAATATATCAAGACCCGTTGTCGCTTTGCCAATGCGGACTTCACGAATTTCTTGAGCATCCGAAGCATTTACTCTCCATTCAGCAACGATCCAAAGATGGACTTGTTCAGAGGTCCTTACAGGTAGCGCGGCGGCTTCGGCGGCGGCAACTCGCGGCCGGGTGCGGCCGGCGCTGCGGGAAGCTCGGTGAGGTCTTGGCCGCCAAGGTGAACGCCGGCGGGAGTTTGAGCGGCGCGATAATTGCGCAGGTCGCGCAGGATATCCTGCTTCTCGCGGGCGTACTGGCCCGCCAGATTGGTCAAGGCATAGTTGATGATGTCGCTGTGGTGCAGATTCTGCATTGAAGGATCGCGGCGCATGTTCAGCCACAGGCGATGCACCAACTGGATGTCCTCGGGGCTCAGGGAGGGCGCGTGCGGCCCGATGTAGAAGACCTTGGTTTCGCCAGTATTGCCAATGACATAGTAGTTGAACTGGCGCTTCGGCTCGGGCAGCGCCTCCCAGGCCTGCCCAAGGTGGAAGGCCTGGTCTTCAGCGGTCATTGAGCTGGAGACTCCGGAGACCATCGAGTCCACTTCGAGCGAGCTTCCGCCCTGCGCCAGCGCGGCGAAGACATCTCCGGCGGGAACCACCAGCAGCGAGACCTTCTTGCCGAAGCTCTCAGCCACCGAGACTGCCTTGGTGAAGACCATCTGCTCGTGTTCGCTGAAGCTCTGATCTTCCGCGCTCAGGTACTCCGGTCCGCCCACACCCATCATGCGCACGCTGATCACCACCACGTCCTGGCTCTCGGTGCTGGTGTGGGCCAGCGCCCATTTCAGAGCGATGGGATTGGCGGCGTCGCGCATGGTCACCATCACGCCTCCGGGACGGATGGCCACCGTTTCGCGGTTCACCGTATCCTGGTGCTCCAGTTGAAACTGATCCTTCATCTGCCGGGCAGTCAGGGCATGCTTGCGCAAGTTGCTGCGCTCAGAGACGGTGAAGACGATAAAAAAGGCCGCGGCAAAGATCAAGCCGCTGACCGTGGCCACCGACTTGGTGGCCAGGTTAACGACTGCAATGGAAAGCAGCACCAGGAAGACCGAGGCCAGTCCAAAGGGAATCTCGAAGTTCCCGATGCGCAGATTGGGCGGAACCTTCCAGCCGCGCTCGCCATGGTACTTCCAGCGCAGCACCAGCATGGCAAGGTTGTTGAAGGTGAACGACCAGATGACGCCGAAGGCGTAGGCCTCGCCGAGCATGATGACATCGCCCCGGCTGGCGATGATGGTAATCATCTGAAGGATGAAAACCAGATTGATGATGCGATGGCTGGTGCCGAACCGGGGGTGCGGCTTGCGGAACCAGTCGGTTAGTACGCCGTCCTCAGCCACGCGCATCAGCACGCCGGTCGAGCCGATCATCGAGGTGTTGATGGCGCCGGAGAGGATAAGAAAGCCGACCAGAACTACGAAGATGCGGAAGGCGATGCGCCAGAACATGGGGCCAACCATGTACATGGCCAGGCCGGCGATCAGGTTGTCCTGGTAGATGTGGGTGCGCTGCCATGTGGGAATCAGCATGGAAGCCAGCAGCGTGGCGCCGCCGGTAAAGATCAAGCTATAGATGGCGATGACGATCGCCGCCCGCTTCAGGTTTTTCAGCTTTGGATGCTCGATCTCGCGGTTGACCTGCGCCAGGCTCTCCTCGCCGCTCATGGCCAGCACGGAGTGGCCGAAGGCCATGAGAATGCCAAACAGGCCGAGAAGCGGCACCAGGCGAGTTCCCTTGAGGAATCCGAGGGCATCCGTACTGAACTTGAGATTCGAAGGAGTGGGCGGCGGGGGCAGATGAACGCCTCGCACCATCACGGAGAAGACGCCCCACAGCAGCAGGATCACGACCATGACGGTGGTGATCTGCATGACGCGCAGCGCCTTGCCGCTGGACTCCTCGATGCCCTTGATGTTCTGCCACCAGTAATAGATAGTGACCGCGGCGGCAAAGACCGCCGAGGTGTAGTTCATGTTGAACTGAAATGGATTATGGTGTGCGTCGATCAGGGCCGGAGGCAGCCAGTGGCTGTTGTTGGCCACCGTCATCAGTTCATTCATCAAGCCTGTAATGTATTGTCCGGCTGAAACGCCTGAGATCGGCCCGGTCAGAATGTAATCGAACATCAGGGCAGAAACGCTGATCTTGGCGAAGGTGCCGCCCAGGGCTTCCTTGACCACGCGGTAAACGCCGCCGCGGGTGAACATCGAACAGCTCTCGACGTAGACCGCGCGCACCGCGAAACTGAACAGCATGATGGCTAGGATGAACCACGGAGCCGCCGCGCCCACCGCCTGCTCGGCGATGCCCCCGGCATAGAAGGCGGATGAGCCGAGATCGCAGAGAACAATGGCTGCCGCGCGCCAAAAGGAGATGAACGTCAGCATCACCGAGGAAGCCACGATGAGCCGCACGCGGTTTGAAGGAGGGGCTACGATCGTCCGGTTAGATGCCATCGCGTTTGTGCCGGCGCGACGGCCGGCGTTCTCGGTGTCTGAAGAGCGAAAAGTGCGATACGCCCTGCGATGAGTTTATTTCCGAATGAGGATCGAGTCAATAAAAAATGGCGGGCATTGCGGGAGTGGGCCGTCAACCGCGCGATTCAGGCGGCTCGTCCTTGCCGAAGAGCTCTTTGCCGTCCTCGACAAAACTGATGAGGATGACCACGGCCGACCCCGCCAGGCCGACAAAAAACATCACTTCCAGCACGCGCATTGCAAGAATCGCCAAGGCCATGAACAAATTGTAGCGTGTTTCCAGACCGGTCGAGAGCCTTTCCCATGAAATCACCTCTCGTCGATCGGCCTCGCGCGGCAGGCGTGAGCAAGGGACGCCCTGAGTCTTCTCTTCGAGGCTGCGTGCCTGATGCGATAAACTCGCCTCAGTATGCAACGAGCATTCTGGAAAGCTGGCTGGAAGTTGTGGGCCGCTGCCGGTCTCTCCGCAGGCCTGCTTGAGTTGCCGTTTCCGTTGGCTGGGCCGATGCCGCCCTGGCGGTCGATCTTTGCCTGGTTTGGGCTGGTTCCGTTGTTGTGGGCGATTCTGTCGCCGGGCACGGCTGAAGCGCCCCGCCCGCTGCGCCGCGGCTTTCTGCTTGCCTATCTCTGCGGCGTGTTGTGGTACATCGGCAACTGCTACTGGGTGCGCGACACCATGATGCGCTACGGCGACATGCCGCCGATGGCTCCGACGCTGCTGCTGCTGGGCTACAGCCTGGTGCTGGGGCTTTACTTCGGGCTCTTCGGGCTGTTCGTCGTGCTGGTGCGCCGGGCAACGGGCTCGACGCGCCTGGCGCTGGCCGCCGCGCCGATCCTTTGGACGGCGCTGGAACTGGCCGCCGCGCGTATCACCTCCGTGCCCTGGGATCAGCTCGGCTACTCGCAGGTGGACAACGCCCTGGTGAACCAGCTTGCGCCTTGGACCGGAGTCTACGGGATAAGTTTTCTGCTGGTTGCGGCCAATGCATTTCTTGCTGAATTCTTGACTATCCAAGGCCGATCGATTCGCAGTCGTCGCCGTATGGCATGGATTGTGATCGGATCTGGGCTGCTTGGCGATGCGATGTTTGGCTACAGGTTTCTACCACCCACTCCCGCTCCCACGGCCACAGCCGTTCTGATACAGCCCAATCTCGACGTAGCCGGCGACAATGCCTGGGCCGGGCCGGAGTGGGACCAGCACATCGCCGAATTCAAGCGGCTGGCCGGCGAGCAGTGCAAGACCTACATTGCTGGAATCCCTCAGACCGGCGCGCCACTGGGCGAGATTGTCTGCCCGCCCTATCCCACCCATCCCGACCTGGTGGTCTGGCCTGAGTCGCCGGCGCCATTCTTCGAGAACGAGCCCCGCTTTCGGCAAGCGCTGACAGCTATCGCCCGCCAGGAGCAGGCGCCGCTGGTGGTGGGTAATATCGGCACAGATTTTTCCTCGGAGGAGCAGGCCTGGCACACTTATAACTCGGCGCTGGTTGTCGGAGCCGACGGGGCGCGCGTGGGCCGCTACGATAAATTCCACCTGGTCCCCTTTGGCGAGTACATTCCCTACCAGAATCTACTCACCTTCGCCCACAAGCTCACCGGCCGGGTCTCGTCCTTCACCCGCGGCGACGAGCGCAAGGTCTTCATCCTGCCGGGTCCGAACGGAGAGAGGCATCGCTACGGAGTCTTCATCTGCTACGAGGCCGTCTTTGCCGACGAGGTGCGCGAGTTCGCCCGCCTGGGCGCCGAGGTGCTGGTCAACATCAGCGACGACGGCTGGTACGGCGACACCAGCGCCCCATGGCAGCACCTGAACATGGCGCGCATGAGGGCCATCGAAAACCGCCGCTGGATTTTGCGCGACACCAACAACGGCATCACCGCAGTCATCGACCCCTACGGCCGGGTGCGGCAGAGCATTCCCCGCCATGCGGTGGATGCGCTGCCCGCGCAGTATGGCTTCCGCGGCGACGTGACCTTCTACACGGCGCATGGCGATGTTTTTGCCTGGCTGTGTGTCCTACTGAGTTTTGTCGTTGTCGCCTGGTCGGGAAGAAAACTCCTGCGTCAGTGGGTAGCCGTGGGGAGCAATGGTTTTGAAAGGGCACGACTTCAAAGCCTGCCTGAGCGACGCCGAAGGGTGCCGCAGGACGAGGCGACCCTTCTCCCAATCTTGGCGGAAGATTGAGACGCCGGCCGTCCCTGCTTATTTCATCGGCACGGCATCGAGCGCGTGAGTGGCAAGCGCAACGACACGTGGAATCGGCTTCGCGCCCTGTTCATAGTAGGCAACCATGCGGCGGCTCAATCCCAGAGCGGCAGCGGCGGAATCGAGCGTATAGGCTTTGCGTTCCCGCCAATGCTTGAACGCATCGGGCGACATGGTCTGCCCCGATTGCTCTTGCGCAAGCCGCCAAAGCGTGTCGGCAGCCATGTCGATTTCATCCGTCCAGCAAACATCCGTGCCATAATCGCCAACCCGCACGCACCCAAACAACTTCGGCGAGCGGCGCAACCGCTCATAAACGCGGAAGGTTTCCACCAAGCCGGAAACATCAACCCGGCTCTCCTCGCCATTCTCCCAACGAATGAGCAACGTCAACGGCTTCTTGCCGGCGGCAACAGACGCGATACGCGGCAAAGTTTTTCTCGGCATGATCGTTACCCCCGTTCGTTCAGTTCTGCCCACCGCAGCGCCAGCGCCTCTTGATGGCTTTGCGCCCAGGCCAGTGCCTCGGCGATCTGTGTCGGCCGGCCTTCTCCCGCAATGACCGCCAAATCCGAAATCCGCACCAAAACCTGAAAGTCCGGCGCGACAATATGGAAGTGAGGCGGCCGGTGATCGTCGGCGTACATGCGCACGCTGGCAGAACCAAAACGTTGCAAGACTGGCATACTGTCTCACCAAAACAGCGTAATGCAACTATTGCACTGTCCGCGATGAAAGTCAACCCTGATCCCGGCTTTATCGTCAAGGTGCGCAAGAAGCTCTCGCTCGACCAGCGCGAGGCCGCCGAAATCTTTGGCGGCGGCGTCAATGCCTTCTCGCGCTACGAGAACGGCAAGACCAAGCCGCCCTTGGCCCTGGTCAAGCTGCTCAAAGTGCTGGATCGCCACCCCGATCTGCTGGATGAGATCAAGGTGGCGTAGCGGCGCTTGGGCGGCGGAGCTTTGTTGCGCACTCCTAGATTCGAAAATCCAGATCTGGAGCATTTAGCATTGGTGTTAGATCGAGATTTTGGCTAACGGCCCACATTAGAACGGAATGTCCTCGTCCTGGATCTCATCAGGATCATATCTCTTGACGGTGTCGAGCCGGGTGTCAAGGTTCGCAATGATGATCTTTGCTTGCTCGGAGCCGCACGACTTTAGTAGTCGGACAAAGTTGCTGACCGTTTCAGTGAGCATTGTCTGATTTGTCTTGTAGTAATAGCCTCCTTCAACGAAGCATCCAACTATTCTGTGCGCGTCCGGAATCGTCCACTCTAGCATAGACGAACGATAGATCTCTCCGAGCTTCGATTGGATCTTCGTGAGATCAGTTAAATATTTGGCGCTCTGCGCAATTTTCGAAGTGATTGACATGAGGGCGTTGGCAAATGTGCGGTAGGTCTCAATCTCTTCGTCGCTGAATTCGGTTTCTGTAATCAGCTCGCTCCGAATTGCGCGATCAATCTCCGCAAAGCTCTTAATCCTTCGGTCGGGTTCGGGTTCGCACATCCGGCGAAGTGCGTCTGTGTACTTGAATTGGCTAACGCTGTTGGCCTGAATCAACTGTTCGAATAGTTTGCCAACGAAATAAACCTCGGTTCCGAAATCATATCGCTTAAAACGAAACTCGTCGGGTGTCGCGCACCACCAGTTCAAAGTGATGCTCTTATCAAAATCAAGAGAAGTATTGACCTGCTTACCGAATCCCAAATCAATGATTTTCAATTGCCCATCGTTGTCCACCAGGAGGTTACCAGCCCGAATGTCGCGATGGAGCACTCCAGATCGCTCCAGGTAACTGAACCCGTCAATTGCTTGATTGAATAAGTCATTGAGCTTATCTGGAAATTCCGCCGTAAAGTCTTCAATATCCTTGCCGTCGACGTATTCCATTAAAATATATCCGGAGAATTTATCAGGGTAGAGGTAGTAGTTGAAGACCCGCACTAAGTTCTTGTGCTGAAGGAGGTGTAGCAGTTTTATCTCTCGGACGAAGTTCTTAAATAGCGCCTCTCGCTCGCTCTCTTCATATGGCGAATATTTCTTGCACACAAAATTCAGGCCGATTTGGTCGTCGACGAGTAAAACGGTCTTGCCACATGCACCTTGCCCCAGTTCTTTGATTAGCTTGTAATCGTGGCTACGAAGAAAACGAACGATTTCATCCATTGCATGCCTCATTTCCAAGTCGGAGAACAGAACAATAATAAGCTTTACATTCTCACCGGGTGCCGGGCGCCCCAGTTCCCGCTTCTGGGACTTGGGATGAACAGCTATGCACAGTGCTTCTGCGCTTCGACATAGGCTTTGAGCACCGCATTCATGCGGGTCAAGTGTCCTTTGCCGCGCGCGCGGAACCACTCGACCACGTCGCTGTCGAGGCGCAGGTGAACGGAGGTCTTTCCGGCCGGTATGGCGACCCGCGCGGAGCGCCAGAACTCCGCGCCCAGCGACTCGGCCTCTGGGGCGTCCGCGCTGGTCCGGTCTTCGCCAAGCTCGCGCATGGCCGAGATTTCACTAAGAGGATGTCTCACGATAGTAGATTTCCCGTTCATCTTTACTCGCTTTCTGGGCGCTGATGAGGCGAGCCAGATTCTCATCGCGCCAGGTGTAAACAACGCGATAGACCTCGCTCTCAACGCGCCCCAACGCGATCCAGCGCAGTTCGCCGTACTCCTCGCGATCGTCGATGCGCTCCAATCGCTCGTTTAAAAAGATCGACGCGGCGGTCAGAAACGAAACCTTGTGCTTCTCCAGATTGATTTTGGCCTTGGCTTCGTCCCACTCGAATTCGAGTTCCTTGCCTGCCATTGCCTACCTACCATTATGGACACAAACGTGTACACAAATCAAGTCGAAGACAGTTGCCATGAGCCTGCTGAAAACCAGCACAATGCTATCCTAGTCGATAGAACGCAGCTTCACAGTCCAAATCAAAGTCAGGTAAAGAGCCAAGCCATGTCGTTGAACGATCTCGAATTTGCTTATGCTCCCGTGCGCGATCAAGTCCGCGACCTGCGGGAGTATCTTTGACCCGGCTCGCATCCGCCGG
>Ga0302275_10003768_pt1 | contig 15197 bp, 14 predicted proteins | sample III_Bog_N2_2_FD_200229 | JGI IMG/M metagenome (GOLD analysis project Ga0302275, IMG submission 200229) | Peat permafrost microbial communities from Stordalen Mire near Abisko, Sweden - III_Bog_N2_2 | ecosystem: Environmental > Terrestrial > Soil > Wetlands > Peat | place: Sweden: Abisko...
ACGGTAAAGGCTTAGATCGACAAAGGGCGTAAACGACCAAATCTCCTCGCGCTCCACCCATATACCGAATAAGCCGGAGATCATTCCAACCGCCAGCAGAAACGGCGCTGCCAGATACTCATGCCGCAATTCAGCCGGAAACGCCAGCACCAGCGCGCTTAGCATCGCCCAACCCGGACCTAAGAGCAGTCCGAGCAGCGTAACCGTCTCGAAAGAAATATCGGCGGCCAGGAAGTTGTTGACAGTGATCCGCACCCAAACGCCGAGAGTAAGGGGAATCAGAAAAAAAGCCAGCATCGAAAGCGTCTGCCGCCCAGTGCGATGCTCGGCAAAAAGCAGCCGCTGAAAGGTCCGCGAACGCGCCAGCGCGCTCGACACCGAAGCTGCAACCCCCAGCTTCACCAACAGCGTAATCAGAATAAGTTTGTGATCGGCCACGCATCCACTGTATCGCGCCTGCGCTCATCGCCGCCTCGAATCGCCAAGCCGTCTCAGACATCCAACAACCAGAGGCCGTAAAATAAGCTATGAGTTTTGAACGAGTCGTTAAGGTAGCCGATGCCGACTTCCCCACTCGCTGGGGACACTTCCGAATCCTCGGCTTCGAAGGTCACCTGCCCGAGCCGCGCCCGTGCTGCGATGAGTCGGCTCAGCATGGCAAGCGTGTGGAGGGCTTGGTCGCCTTGGTCATGGGCAATATTCACACCACCCCGCCGCTGGTTCGCATCCACTCCCAATGCCTCACCGGAGACGTTTTCGGTTCCCTTCGCTGCGACTGCCGCCTCCAACTGGAACTGGCACTGAGCAAGATCGCCTCCGAAGGCGCTGGCATCCTTCTCTACGAGCAACAGGAAGGGCGCGGCATCGGCCTGATGGCCAAGCTGCGCGCCTACGAACTGCAGGACCAGGGCCTGGATACGGTGGAAGCGAATGTGGAACTGGGCTATGCCGCTGACTGCCGCGCCTATGAGATGCCCGGCGAAGTTCTCAAGCTGCTGGGCGTTTCCCAGGTCCGCCTGATCACCAACAACCCGGAAAAGGTGGCGGCACTGGAGTTGGCGGGCATCGCCGTGGTGGAGCGCGTCTCCGCCGAGGTCGAGCCGCAGGAGACCTTCGAGCGCTACCTGCGCACCAAGCAGGAAAAGATGGGTCACATTGTGGACTCGGTTCAGGATACGGCGATCCCCGAGGAACAGTTCGACTGACCGTAATTTATTTACTCCAGATCCGCCGCGATCAATCGGAAGAGAGTGAACACCAAACAGGAATAAAATGCCACACGGGAGGACCAGAAGATGGCCAACTTACCCGACCCAGCAGTCTCGCGGCCCGGCACGATCATGCAGAACATGCAGTGGTCGCCGGCGGAGAAAGCTACCGCCCGAAAGGCCTTTAACCTCGCGCTTCGCCGAGAACTGGATGCGGTCATCCAGGAGACAAAGGACAGGGCGGGACGGATAGAGAAACCGGAAGACCTTTGGGACCTGGAACAGTTCCTGACCCAGCACCGCCGCGAGATTGACAACAAATACGACTATCGGTACTCGGTTCTCCAGCTCGTGTTCGCTCGGCTCATCTACGAGGGCAGACTCTCTACGAGTGATCTACACGGCCTTGGCGAAGACAAGCTCGACAGCATCCGCCACATTGTCAACGGAGCCTGACAGACCTTTGATAGCTAAAAAACAGCCGTAAACCTGATCCGGGTTCGTTCAAGGTCCCTGACCGGTTGGTTTCGTTCCATTGGATTCGTGGTTTCCCAGGTCCCAAAATCGGGACCTGGGGCACCCAGCATTGGCACAACTTCAAGCGGCCAGAGAACCAGGCGGTTGTTTGGGCGGCATTTGAGACTCCAGGCTTCCCGCCCTTTCGCCAAAAAAAGGCGAAAGGATGGGGGCACGGAGTTGTGCAGCCTAGCTGGCGCTCTTCACGCGCACCACGGTGATCTTGGAGAATCCCTCTTCAAACACCGGCGGTTTGAGCTTTTCGCCCATTTTGCGCATCACGTCCTCGCTCACCGAGCGGTCGCGCTTGCTGTTGCGCTCCAGGCAAACCTCGAGGGGCACGTCGAAAAAGACCGCCTGCACCTCGTAGCCAAAGCTCTGCGCCATCTTGATCCACTGGCGGCGTTCGTGGGTGGAGAGATTGGTGGCGTCCACGTAGTTCCAGGGCATGCGGGCGATGAGCCGGGCGCGCAGCAGCGAGCGCAGGGTGGAAAACACCAAACCCTGGTAGCGCTGTTCCTCGACATCGTCGAAGAGGATGTTGCGCAGCAGATCGCTGGAGAGCGGCGTGACCCCACGGCGCCGGAACCAGGTGGTTTTGCCGGAACCGGGCAAGCCGATGGCCAGCACCACGTAGCCCTTGGGGGCTTCCGGGGAGCGTTCCGCGGCTTCAGCCTCGGCCGGGGGCACGGAGGGCATCTCCGGCTGGGTTTCCAGTTCCAGGCGGCCGGAGCCGGCCGGTTCATTCCATTCCGGCCTCACCGGGCGCGCGGGCGGCGCGGCCGCGCGCGGAGCGGGCCGCGGGGCGCGAGGCGGCTGGGCGGGCGCCGCCTGCGGAGCGTCGTCCAGATAGAGCGGAACCAGCGGAGCGGGTTGATTCGATGGGAGTTCCTGGCCAATCTTGCCAGTGGATTCCGAAGTGTTGGGAGTGTGTCTGGAGCGTCTTCTCATGCTGCCTTGTACACCTTCATCGTGATACCCGAATACCATACTTGCATAGGGTGCTGCAAATGGTGTGCACTCCATCACATACGATCCTACCCCGCCATGGGCACACTAGCGGTGAGAGGATTTCCGCCCAAAAACGGGATGGAGCGGTTTTATTCCGTTCTCGCAGACACGGTTTTGTTTCGTTCCCGTTGACGAGAGTGTTAGCATCATGGGTTTGGTGGAATTGCCTTTTTGGGGTTTACCCAGACGCCGACACCGCAAGCTTCAACCACAGCCACACCGAATACGAAGGAGAAGACACACATGGCAGTAAAGGTTGGTATCAATGGCTTCGGCCGCATTGGCCGCAACGTCTTTCGCGCCGCTCTTGGCAACCCCGAGATTGAATTTGTTGCCGTCAACGATTTGACCAGTCCGGCGACGCTCGCCCACCTGCTCAAGTACGACTCGATTCTGGGCAACCTGTCGAACGAAGTCGTCGCTGGCGCAGACTTCATCTCCGTCGACGGCAAGAAGATCAAGGTATTCTCCGAGCGCGACCCCGCCAAGCTGGACTGGGCTTCAGTCGGCGCGCAGGTTGTGGTCGAGTCGACCGGCTTCTTTACCGATGCGGAGAAGGCCAAGGCTCACCTGGGCGCAACCGTGAAGAAGGTCATCATCTCGGCTCCCGCCAAGAATGAGGACCTGACCATCGTTCTCGGCGTCAACCAGGACAAGTACGACGCCGCCAAGCACAACATCATCTCCAACGCCAGCTGCACCACCAACTGCCTGGCGCCGGTCGTCAAGGTCATCCTGGAAACATGCGGCATCGTCTCCGGCATCATGACCACCATCCACAGCTACACCAACGACCAGGTCATTCTGGACACGCCGCACAAGGACCTGCGCCGCGCCCGCGCCGCTGCCCTGTCGATGATTCCGACCTCGACCGGCGCCGCCAAGGCCCTCAAGCTGGTCATCCCCGAGAGCTCGGGCAAGCTGGACGGCTTTGCCATCCGCGTTCCCACGCCCAACGTCTCCATCGTCGACTTGACCTTCATCGCCGAGAAGCCCATCACCGCCGAAGCTCTGAACGCCGCCTTCAAGAAGGCTTCAGAGGGCGAACTGAAGGGCATCCTGGGCTACGACGAGAACCAGCTGGTCAGCTCCGACTTCAAGGGCGACAAGCGCAGCTCGATCCTGGACGCCCCGCTGACCAAGGTGGTCGGCAACAGCGTGAAGGTTCTCAGCTGGTATGACAACGAGTGGGGCTACTCCAACCGCGTGGTCGATCTGATCGGCTTCCTGGTGAAGAAGGGCCTGTAACCAGTAGTCAGTGCACAGTGGACAGTGGTCAGGGCGGTCCAAGAATCTCTGACCACTGACCACTGAACACTGATCGCTCGTTTCTGAAAACCCCATGCGCAAAAACATCCCTGGCACCTCTCCTTACGAGCCCATCATCGGCTTCTCTCGCGCCGTGCGCGTAGGCGACACCATTTACCTCTCCGGAACCGGCCCGGTGGGCGCCGACGACCTGGATGCTGCCGGCCAAACCCGCCGCATCTTTGAAATCGCCGCCGCTGCCCTGGCCCAGGCGGACGCTTCCTTCGAGGACGTTGTCCGCACCCGCATCTTCCTCACCCATGCCGAGGACTGGGAGGCCGTGGGCCGCGTTCATGGCGAGTTTTTCGGCGAGATTCGGCCCGCAGCCACCATGGTGGTGGTCGCTGCGCTGCTCAATCCCGCCTGGCGCATCGAGATGGAGATGGAAGCCGTCGTTCCCTGCTCCGACTGCTGCTGCTGCGAGGACGATGAATGCTGCTGTGAAGACGGCTGCGAAGAAGACGAATCCACTGACCAGTAACCCCCAAAATCAAGGAAGGCAACGTCCCATGCCCAAGCTTTCAATTCGCGATATTGACCTGGCCAACAAGCGCGTGTTCATCCGCGTCGACTTCAACGTGCCGTTGACCGAAGACGGCTCGACCATCACCGACGACACCCGCATCAAGGCCACGCTGCCCACCATCAAGTACGCCCTGCAGCACAAGGCCAAGGTGATTCTGGCCTCGCATCTGGGCCGCCCCAAGGGCAAAGTCAACCCCAAGTACTCGCTGCGCCCGGTCGTCGACCGCCTGCGCGAACTGCTCGACAAGGAACTGGGTGAGTCCGTCAACGTAGGCTTTGCCCCCGACTGCATTGGCGAAGTAGCCACCAAGATGGCCCGCCAGCTCGAATCCGGCCAGGTGCTGCTGCTTGAGAACCTCCGCTACCACGCAGAAGAGGAAGCCAACGACGAAGCCTTCTCCAAGGCTCTGGCCTCGCTGGCGGATGTCTATGTGAATGACGCCTTCGGCTCGGCCCACCGCGCCCACGCCTCCACGGAAGGGATTACCCACTTCCTCAAGCCCGCCGTGGCCGGCCTGCTGATGGAAAAGGAAATCACCTACCTGGGCAAGGCCCTGGAAGCGCCGGAGAAGCCCTTCGTGGCCATCATCGGCGGCTCCAAGATCTCCGGCAAGATCGACGTCATCGACAACCTGCTGGACAAGGTCGACACCCTGGTCATCGTGGGCGGCATGGCGTACACCTTCCAGCGCGCCCTGGGCGTGGCCACCGGCAAGAGCCTGGTGGAAGAGGACAAGATCGACATGGCCAAGGCGGCCATCGAGAAGGCGAAGGCCAAGGGCGTCGAGCTGCTGCTGCCCGTGGACAACGTTCTGGCCGACAAGTTCGCCCCTGACGCCGCCACCCAGCCGTGGGATTGCTCGGTTGACTTCCCGGCCGACTGGCAGGGCCTGGACATCGGTCCCAAGTCCATCGCCGCCATCGAGAAGGTGGTTGCGACGGCCAAGACCATCGTCTGGAACGGCCCCGCCGGGGTCTTCGAGTTCCCCCGCTTTGCCATCGGCACCAACGCCATCGCCAAGGCGATTGCAGCCAACCGGACCTGCATCTCCATCATCGGCGGCGGCGACTCGGTTTCGGCCATCAACAAGGCCGGCTATGCCGACCAGGTTTCGCACGTCTCCACCGGCGGCGGCGCCAGCCTCGAGTTCCTGGAAGGCAAGAAACTGCCCGGCGTGGAAGCGCTGACCGACAAATAAGTCAGTCGTCAGTGAACAGTGGTCAGTGAAAGCCGCATCCGGATAGGAGTACGCCCGGATGCGGCTTTTTGGCGGGTTCACTCTTTGAATTCCGGGGAATGATGGGATAGCACAGCGCCCAAGCCGTCGAGTCCAATCCCACCAAGTGTCCTTCCCGGCAAACTACGGCGACGCCTCCGCCAATTACGCAAAATAGAGCTTCACCTGCGCACAGTTTGAAATTGAATGAACGAACGGAGCAGCCATCAGGGACGTCTCCGGTCCAATCCGCCTGGAATGTGCCCGGTCCGTACCCCCGCCTGTCCCCCCTACCCCCCACTTTTTTGTTTTGTTCGGAGAGAATTAAACTCAAAGAGCGGAAGAATACGGCACCTCAACGGGAGAAAAGCAGTGGAGTATTACACGCGGGTCCTTTCGAAAGATGCTGAGTTCCCTCCTTTCGAGGAACTCGCGCAACTGATCTCTGCCGAGCATCCCGAGAACCGGCTTGACCTCGAAAGCGGCGACGAGGAGGAATGGGAGACGCTGCTGCTGGCCGGCACGGACGGCGTCGAGGTTGCGCTGATCGAACGCCTCCCTGTCACCGAGGGCTCCCTGGGCGAAGACGATATCGCGGATTTCCTCGAGGACACGCGGGAGTGCCAGCCGGCGAGCGGCGTCGAATGGCTTGCCGAATTTCTGGGCGAAGTGAGAACGGTCTATGCCTTCCAGCACCTGCAGGGAGCCGAAACGGTGGAAGGCGGAAACGCTCTCCATGCGCTGCGCTCGGCATTGTGGGAGCGCGGAGACGCGATTATCCAGGCCGACGGCGAAGGGTTCACCAACGAGGAAGGCTTCCACATTGTCTGGCAGTTTTCCGACTCGGTCTCGGGGCCCTGGAATATGGGCGTTCTACAGGACGGCACCTGGCACCATTTCACCATGGACCTGGGCGATCCCGATCATCGCGACGCCTTCCTGAGCGGCGATGTGCCCGCCGATGTGTCCGAAATCCAGACATAAAACCCGCACGAGGGGATGAAACCGCGCCACCTTTCCTGTCCTCTGGTTTTGCGGCTCGGCCCGCCCTGTGCCCGCCGTCACCCACTGCCTCAGTTCCATCCACTAAAATGGGGTCGAGGAGTTTCGAAAAAATGTCTCGTAAAGCACTGATTGCCGCCAATTGGAAGATGTTCAAGACGCCCGCCGAAGCCAAGGCTTTTGTCGATGCCTTTTTGCCCCTCGTTGCCGGCCACAGCCGCGACGAGATCGCCCTGTTCCCTTCGCCCGTGCTGCTGCCCACGGTGATTGGAGCCGCCAAGGGTTCCAACGTCGCCATTGGCGCGCAGAACATCCACTTTGCCAAAGAGGGCGCCTTCACCGGCGAGACCTCCATCGGCCAGCTCAAGGCTGTGGGCGGAACCCACACCCTGATCGGCCACTCCGAGCGCCGGCAGTACTTTGCCGAGACCGACGAGATCGTCAACAAGAAGCTGCACGCCGCGCTCGAGAACGGCATTGTTCCCGTCGTTTGCGTCGGCGAAGTGCTGGCCGAGCGCGAAGCCGGCAAGACGGCCGACGTGCTCAAGACCCAGATCACCGGCGCCCTGGCGGGCATCACCGCGGAAGCCGCCGCGCCCATCGTCATTGCCTATGAGCCCGTGTGGGCCATCGGCACCGGCAAGACCGCCACGCCCGAAATGGCCGTCGACGCGCACAAGATCATCCGCGCGGAAGTGGCCAAGCTGCTGGGCGCCGATGTCGCGGCGGCTGTGCGCATCCTCTACGGCGGCAGCGTGAAGCCCGACAACGCCACCGCGCTCATCGGCCAGGAAGAGATTGACGGCGCCCTGGTGGGCGGCGCCAGCCTCAAGCCGGACTCCTTCGCCGCCATCGTGAAGTACTAATCACCGCAAACCCTGGGTGCCCCAGGTCTCGCTTCTGAGACCTGGGTTTCCTTTTGGACTGAACCAGCTCGCGCGGCCCAACGTACAATGCTTCATGGCCCAACGCGACCTGTACATTGATCGTCTGCGCACCGCGATGACCGCCCTGGTCGTCGTTTTTCATGCTGCTATTACCTATGGCGGCTCCGGCGGCTGGTTCTACCACGAAGTCAAAGCTTCCGCCTCGCCTTCCAGCCTTCTGCTCACCATCTTCTGCGCCACCAACCAGGCCTACTTCATGGGCTTCTTCTTTCTGCTGGCGGGCTATTTCACGCCGGGGTCGCTGGAGCGCAAGGGCTACGGCCGTTTCATCGCCGACCGCTTTCTACGCCTTGGGCTGCCGCTGCTGGCCTTTGGGCTGATCCTGGGGCCGCTGACCGCGGCGATGGTGAATTACGCGCAGGGCGACAGGTTCTGGGGGTGCATTGCCTGGCTGTGGCGGCACAAGGAGTTCATCAACGGCCCGATGTGGTTCACGCAGGCGCTGCTGATCTTCACCCTCGGCTACTGCGCGTGGCGGGCCGCTCTTGGCGCGCCCCGCACGCAATCGGAACGCACGGCCAGGCCGGTTCCCGCCTATCTCTGGTGGCTGCTGAGCGCCGTGGGCGTGGGCGCCGCCGCGCTCGGCCTCCGCCAGGTGGTTCCCGTCGGAGTGAACGTCTTCGGCCTGCAACTGGGCTACTTTGCCAGCTACATCTTTCTCTTCGCGGCGGGCATTGCGGCCTGGCGCTACGACTGGCTGCGGCAACTGGGCTGGCGCCATGCGCGTCCCTGGCTGATCACCCTGGTCCTTGCCTGGCCCTGCATGCCGGCGGGCATAGCCCTGGCGCACGCGCTCTATGGCGCGGGCAAGTCCAACTTCGCAGGCGGGCTCTCCTGGCCCGCGATTCTCTATGCCTTCTGGGAGCCGTTGGTGGCCTGGGGGCTGATCGCGCTGTGGCTGCTGGTCTTCCGCGCGCGGCTGAACCAGCCTTCGGCCCTGTGGACGTGGCTTGGCCGGCGGGCCTACACGGTCTACATCATCCATCCTGTGGTGCTGGTGGGCGTGAGCCTGCTCTTGCGCGGCTGGGTGGCGCCCGCGCTGGTCAAATGGGGCGTCGTCGGCCCGCTGGCTTGCATCGCCTGCTGGCTGGTCGCCGATCCGCTGGTCAGGCTGCCGGGGGTGCGGAGCGTGGTGTGAAAAGCAGTGGACAGTCGTCAGTGAACAGTGGTCCGTTTGATCGTGGGAGAGAGAGTTTCCGTGAATCGAGAGGTGGAATTTGTGCTTCTCCACCCTTCAAGCAGAGAACGCTCGAAGGATGGGGCACCCTGCTTTCCTAGCTGGTCCGCTGTTGGCCGCCCGCTAGCGGCGACCGTCTACGGCTTGCGCGAATAGTGAAAGACCTCCGGCGGGAGTTCCTTGCCTTTGTCCTCGTAGGCCCATGTCTCGTCGTGATGATCGGCGTCGATGAAGGTGATGACCAGGCCCACCATGTGGCCATCGCCGGGGCCAATGTTCGTTCCATCCTTGAAGCGGAAGGCGATTTGATTCGGCGCCGGCGCGGGGACCAATTGCATCCGGGGCTGGTTGTGGGCGGAGCAGTAGTGCGTGGCGAGCAGCGTGGGACCGTCGGGGTGGAACATGGTCACCATCTCGTACGGCGTGTCCTTGCCGATCACATGCATGATGGCTGAGCCGCCACCGGTCATGCGGACTTCGACCGTGGTCGGCTGCTTCTTTCCACCCTCTTCCGTGGTGCCCTGCCACTGGCCCACGAGAGAACGAAGTTGTTGCCACTCGATCGAGTTGGGCGCGGCGGTGTGCTTCATCTCCGTGTGCTTGTCTGCCATTTGTTGCGGGGCGGCCTGCTGCGCCAGCGCGGCGGCCGGGGAAAGTGCCAGGGCGCAGAGCGCGACGGTTGCGATTCCAGGATGCATAGGACCTCCGAAGATTATTCTGGGCAGATGATGGGGCGGAGTCAACAGGTTTCTGGCCCAACCGGCCGAGCAGATCGGCGAACCAATCCAAGTCCCCAAACGCGAGGGACCAAGGCCACCCGCCCGATCCGCTGGTGCAGCTGCCGGGGTGAGGCGAGTGGTGTAGGGGGCTGGCTCAGTGCGGAGTCGAAGAGTTTTTGCTTTCCCATGTCTGAAAATCCAGACCTGGGGCACCCAGCTTCTTAGCTGGTCTGACGTGGGCCACCCGCCGCTGGGAAATAACCGCAGAACATTGGGATGAGGATCTCTCGCCTGTTCCAGTGCAATAGCGCTACAAGGAATGCTCAGGCGTCGTGTTCGATCTTGTAGGAGGCAGGGTCGCCCCTGCCCTCCTACCACCCCGCCAGGCAGACCATCTTTAGTCCTCAAAAGTCGCCTTTGCGACTGGAATCTCATGGCCTGCTCCAAAGGACGTTCGCCCTCCCAATCGACGCTTTCCATTGGCGATCCAAAGACAACAGCGGACCGCTCCTGCTTTTCAGGGAAGATGGGCACATGCGAACGGAATTCTCATCAAGCAACACCTAAGGACCCTCTGCGCAGGTGCCTGATTTCTCAGCAACGAAGCAGGCGTGGCCAGGTTTCAGGTGTTTCGGTCAAGAATCGCTCGGAAAATGCGCCTGCCAGCTCGCCTGATTGGTCTCTGGTGGCCGTTTCCCGGCCTCCAGAGACACTACGCCCTCTGAGGGGCCAGCCGGTTGCGGTGTTGGTATAGATTCACCAGAGCGAAAGCCGCGCACAGCCACTCATGGTTCTTCTTCAAGCCCCGATAGCGCACCTTGATGAAACCGAAGACGCGCTTCAAGATGCGGAAGGGCCACTCCACCGTGGCCCTGACTCTGGACTTGGTCCGGTTCTTGCGTTTGCCCTCTTCGTCCACATGGTTTTTGAACTTGGTGCGGCGGTTGGTCATATCCTGCGCATCGGGTGCAGCCTCATGAATCGCCTCGGTCTGCCCTTGATAGCCCGCGTCTCCCCACACCTTCTTCTCCTTGCCGTGGAGCAAATCAGGCAACATATGCGCATCGGCCACACTGGCCGCCGTCGTGATCACGGAATGAACCACCGTCTCTTTGCTATCCACGCCGATGTGCGCCTTGGCGCCGAAATACCATTGCTGTCCCTTCCTGGTCTGATGCATCTCAGGATCGCGCGCCTTGCTTGCGTTCTTCGTTGAACTGGGCGCGTTGATCAGCGTCGCATCCACGATGGTTCCGGTGCTGATGCGGATGCCCTTGCTTTCCAGATAGAGATTTACCGTGTCGAGCATCTGACCGCATAGCGCGTGTTGCTCCAGTATGTGGCGGAAGCGCAGGATCGTGGTCTCGTCCGGCGCCGCGGCTATGCCCAGATCGACTCCGGCAAAGCGGCGAAGCGCTGCAGAGTCATAGAAGGCCTCTTCCATGCCGGGATCAGACAGATTGAACCACTGTTGCAGAAAGTAAGTCCGCAACATGATCGCGAGGCCTACGGGCTGCCGACCGTTGCCCGCCTTGGGATAATGAGGCTCCACCAGCGCCAACAACTCCGACCACGGCACCACTTGCTCCATCTGGTCCAGAAAAAGCTCCCGCTTGCCCTTGCGACCAAACTTCTCAAAACTCGCCTGTGACGCCAGTGTTTGTTGCCGCATCGCCCTCACCCTCTACTTATCATTTTATCCAAGCAGAACGCACGGTTGGGACTTGTGCAGAGTCTCCTTAGACGATGAAGAGGCGCACGCCGCGTGCCGCAAGGGCGGGAAAGCTATCACACCATTTGGGCCGGTTCAATAGCGGCGCCATCTTGCTGAAGTGACAAAGGAACTTGCATTGCGATGCAGCCAAAGGAGAGAATGGCTGGCGAAAGGCAGGCATTGCATGAGAGTACTTGGAACCTCTAGGGTTGCATCTGCTTTGCTGCTGGGAATCCTGGTGGGTACGGTCCTTGCCCAGGCTCCCTCCGAGCGCAAGACCACCCCCGGTCCTGGCCCCGGCGGGGTGCAGCAGGTCACCTTCCTTGCCCACCGGCTCGGTACCGACCACGCCGAGGGCATCACCGCCCTGGACATGAACGGCGACGGGCTGCCCGACCTTCTCAGCGGAGCGTACTGGTATGAAAACCCCGGCCCGCAGGGCGGGGAATGGAAGCGCCATCAGTACCGCACTCAAGGCACATTGAACGAGTTTGCCTCGGATTGCGGCGAGTGGACCGTGGATGTGAACCACGACGGCGCACCCGACGTGGTCACCGCCGGCTGGATGCTCAACGGCCTCTGGTGGTACGAAAACCCCAAAAAGCTGGGTGCGGAGTGGAAGCGCCATTTCATTGCCGACAGTTATGACACCGAGGGCGGCTGGATGGCCGACATCAACGGCGATGGCAAGCCGGACATCATTCTGGCCCATTACAACCACTCCGGCATCCTGTGGGTGGACTTCTCCGGCCCCCAGCCCAAAGTGCATCACGTGGGCGGCCGCGAGCAGGATGGCCACGGCATCGGCGTGGCCGACATCGACGGCGACGGCAAGGCGGATATTCTCACCCCTACCGGCTGGTTTCGCCAGATTGACGCCGATAAGGACCAGTGGGAGTGGCATCCGGACTGGAATCTGGACGACGCCGGCTTCCCCATCCTCGGCTACGACGTGAACAACGACGGCAAGATGGATATCATCTACGGCCAGGGCCACAGCTACGGTCTTTACTGGCTGGAGCAGAAAGTTGACCCGCAGGGCCACCGGCAATGGATCAAGCACGCCATCGACGAGTCCTTCTCCCAGGTGCACGCTCTCAAGCTGGTTGACCTGGACGGCGACGGCGAGCCGGAACTGCTGGCCGGCAAACGCTACCGCGGCCACTCCGGTCACGACCCCGGCTCCTACGATCCGCTGGTCGTCTATTACTACAAGATCAACCGCAAGACCGGCGAGTTTACCCGCTATCCGATCTCGGTGAACGGCACCGCCGGGGCGGGAACGCAGTTTGTCGCGGAGGATCTGGACGGGGACGGCGACATCGACATCGCCACCGCCGGAAAGACGGGTGTGCACTTCTTTGAGAATCTCAAGATCGATCGCGTCCCCAAAGAGCAGCGCGAAAAGGAGATTCTGCTGGACAAGGATTGGCCCTTTCCCGGTGAAGGCCCGGTTGTGACCCAGGAAGAAGAACCCAAGTAGCCAGGTGTCGGGCGCCCCAGGTTCGGTGCGGATGCATCGCGCCTGACCTGGGTTGTTTGGCTACAGTTTTTCCGGCGTTCGCCAAGGGGCATGGCAGGGACGATCGACTTTACATCTGGTTCCGTTTGCTGGGCGTGTCCTCGGGGAGGTCGACGGGGCCAACCATCTTGAACGAGTTGAGGAACCGCGTCACGTCCTGGTCGCGGCGGGCATTCACTGAGGGAAAGGTTGCGCTGAGCATGTAGAGCCGTTTGCCGGCACAGATCAGCCGGACGTTCATGATGCCGCCGCCCACGTTGCGGCCCACGAAATCCCGCGAAGGAAAGCCCCCGGTGTTGGTCCGGGATTCGCTGATCAAGTTGGTTTGGGTACGGGCCAGGGCGTCATCCCGGGCCATGTCCAGCACCCGGTTCGAGACCTGCCCGTTGACGCGCACTACGGGTGGGTTATCTGCCCAAGCCAGGGAATACTGAATCTCGGCGCTGGGGTTGGAGAAGATCATGTCCACCTGTTCCGCCCCGCCGCGCTCGTTGTAGGCCGGAATCTGGATCTCCTTCACATCGCTGGGCATCTCAACCGTGAATCCGTCCCCGGAGCGGTCCACGGCCTGCCACTTGATGATCGGCGGGCGGGCGTCGGATGCGGCCAGGTCGGCGCTGGGAACATCGCCGGTGGTGAAGCTGTGCGGCCCCACAAGTCCAAGCTCCTGACGATGCAGGTAGACGTAGACAATGACCAGGATCAGTCCGGCCAGGACGATGTAGTGCCACCGTTTCACATTGTTGAGAGTGACAACTCTGCCCGGTTTATGCAACTTGATTATTGGCATTAGCTCTACAGGGAGTGCCCCATCGGTAACACTGGCCGGGGCCTCAAACCGAACCTCCGCGGCGAGGTCAACCAGTTGCGGCTTCTTCGACGCAACCTTTTTGGTCTTCGCGCATCCAACCATACAACAAGCAGAGGCTTCCCCGAAGTACGTCCCTTCCACGAAAGGTATCCATTCCTTTTTGAAGGTCCAGTACGGACCTCTTCCCTCATCCCCCCTTGGTCCCCCTCCTCAAATGCCTCTCAAGCGGGCCTGCCGGAAGGCAGGCCCACACGCTTTTTGGGACGTAAGCGGTCGCCCATTTTTACAGATAGAATCAATTTGAGATGCCCCCTTCCACTCCCAAGGCTCATCCCGATTCCGACGTTCAGGCCCTCGACGCGCTGCTTGAGCAGGCGGGGCTGGTGCGCAGCTTGCGTGGCAAGGCTGCCGGCGTCACCCGCCGCATGCGTCTGCAGCGCACTTCGCCTGAAGAACTTTCACTGGCAGCGCCTCCTCCTCGCGTAGCCCCCAACGGCGTACAGTGGCTGGCCGTTCCCGGCTGGGACAAGATGAATTGGCTGTGGCACGGCTTCAGCACCCGCCTGGGCGGCCTGAGCCGCGCCTACTGCGCGGACGATGCGCTGGGCGAGCTGAATCTGGGATTCACCGCCGACGACGACCGGGAAACAGTGCTCCGCAACCGTCAGCTCCTCGTTGAGGCGATCACCGGCGATCCGGCCACGCCGCTGGTCACGCTCCGCCAGATCCATTCCACCGCCCTGGTTATCGCCGGCCCAGGCGATGCCGCCCGCTCTCAGCCGAGAAAAGGCGGGGTCCCCAGCGATGGGTCTTTGTCGCTGGGGTGCAAAGGCGACGGCCTGATGACCGACGAGCCCGGCTTGTTATTGGCGATTCAGACCGCCGACTGCATTCCCGTCCTGCTGGCGGACCGCAAGCGCCGTGTGGTGGCCGCCTTCCATGCCGGCTGGCGGGGAACCGTCAAGCGTATTGTGGAGACCGGCGTGGGCCGCATGCGCCTGGAGTTCGGCTGCCGCCCCGAGGACCTGGTGGCCGCCATTGGCCCCGGCATCGGCGCCTGCTGTTACGCCATCGGCGACGAAGTGCTCTCCAGCTTCGAGTCCCAGTTCGTCTACTCTCATGAGCTGTTCCGCGAGGTCTACGACTACGACGCGGTGCACATGAAATACCCCATGCTGTTCCTCACCCAGCGCGCCCCCGGCCACTCGCCCATCGGCCCCAATGTGCACCTCGACCTGGCAGAAGCCAATCGGCGCCAGTTGCTGGACGCGGGCCTCAAGCCCCGCTCCATCAAGGTGGTTGGCGGCTGTACCAGTTGCCAGCGGGAGCTGTTCTTCTCCCATCGCTCTTCCCAGGGCCACGCCGGACGCATGTTGAGCGTCATCGGCATCCACTAGGTGTGTGTCGGGCATAGATTCGTGACGGCGCCTACAGCGCGGGCAGTGGGTTTTGTTTTAAGTTCGAGTCATGGGCCAGAACTTCATTCCTGACACGGTCAACCAGACGCTGCTGTTTCCCCC
>Ga0302275_10003771_pt1 | contig 15185 bp, 10 predicted proteins | sample III_Bog_N2_2_FD_200229 | JGI IMG/M metagenome (GOLD analysis project Ga0302275, IMG submission 200229) | Peat permafrost microbial communities from Stordalen Mire near Abisko, Sweden - III_Bog_N2_2 | ecosystem: Environmental > Terrestrial > Soil > Wetlands > Peat | place: Sweden: Abisko...
AATTCTCGCCAAGCCAGGCAGGTGGCCCACTCATCCCGGCATCGGGAGCTGTGCCCCGTTCATCGCATCATCGCGATGACCGGGTCTTCGGGCAAGGTCCGCACGCGTCCCGCGCAAGCATCCTGCCACCGTCTGCCCCACCGCAGGTGGCTGGTGCACCGAATGTCAATCCCTGTTTCTCCAAGTGTCAATGTATCTCCTTTATCTTCAACGTATTCCGTCGAAGACCGTTTGCCGATTATTTCTCCCAATCCGCTAACCTGTCTTTATAGGTGTGTTCTCTGCGCAGACTCGCGGCGTCGCGTCCGGCCCTGGTGTCACCCACGAGCCCGCCTAAGTTCTCCGTTTTCAGGAATTTGGGTTCCAGGTTCCTCAAAACAAAAGTACTTGCGGTAGAACCCTCCCTCCAGTGCGTTGAAAACAGGCAATTTGCCCCAAACATCCTGGGGGGGAGTGGGGGGTAGCCGTGGGTACGAACTGTCACGTCCCCGGCGCGTTGAGCACGGGATGGATGCCGTACTTCAACTCCAGAAACTCCCTGAATCCCTCCGGCGCCAGCGCCGCCAGCTCCTGCCAGGTCATCACCTTGCACCTTGTCCGCATCTCCGCCGACCTCACCGCCGCCATCACCTGAAACCACGCCTCCCGCAGATCCGGCCGCCGCTCGTCATGCACCACACAAAAGCTGCACCCCTCCGCATACGCCGCCAGCACATTCCGAATCAGTTGATACCCCGCATACCCAGCCTCCGCCGGCTCAGCCTCCCGCGCCCGCGCCACAATCCCCGCCTGAAACTCCCGTGCAATCTCATTTGCCTCAAACTCCGGCCGAGCGCCAGCCTCCTCCCACTCCTGCGTAAACTCCTCGGCAAACTCCACCGCCGCCCGCCGCCGCGCCGTCCTCAACTCAACCCGCGGCAGCAGTTCCCGTTCAAACACCGCGTCGAAGTCCCGATACCCCTCCACGATCCGCGCCTCCCGCGTCTGAAAATCGCTCTCCGTCAGTTTTGCCTCCACCAGCAGCCCGCCCCACCGCATATCCACCTCCGTCCGGTCGAATCGCCCGTTGGCCAGTGGCACCCGCGCCCGCCACCCAAACACCGGCGGCGCATCTCCCTCAATCCCCAGCGCGCCCTTCACCTCTGCAGCATCGGCAACACCGTGCGTACAGAAAAAATTCATCAGCAGCGCATCGGAACTCATCGACGAGTCCAATTCCCTCCACCGCCGTCCCGATTCCGCCTTAGGCAGCGCCCTTCCCTGCGCATGAATCTTGTCGAACCGCCGCATCCACTCCGGCCGCTCCAGAATCGCCACGTACGCCGAATCGAAGAAGTTCCCATGCCGTCCATCGCTCGGCTCGTACACCATCACCGGCGGCGTCCCGTAGCTCTCCACATGCGCGCGACCCCTCGCCCAAACGCGATTGCGCTCCCCCAATTCCCGCCGCAGTTCACCAGCGTACCAACCTGCCATCCCCGCCATATCCAGTCAGATTACTCCGCCCGCCGTCCGCACACGACCACAGCAAAATTCCCGTTGCCTTTCACCGCCGCCCCAAGGCACAATCCAATAAAGATTCCGGTTCCAGCCTCGGAGAATGCTCCTGTGCCCAAAACCCAATCGAATCCCCTCAAGTTCAAAGCCCAACTCGTCGGTCGCGGTCCCGGCGGCGCATGGACCTACCTCCAAATCCCCTTCAGCGTCCCTGAAATCTTCGGCCGCAAGGGCCAGGTCCCGGTCCGTGCCACCATCAACGGATTCACCTTCCGCAACTCCCTCATGCCCCGCGCCGGCGTCCACATTCTCGGCGTCGGCAAAGACATTCTCGCCAGCGCCGCCGCATCCTCCGGCGACACCGTCCACGTCGAGCTGGCTCTCGACGACGCCCCGCGCACCGTCACCCTCCCCGCCGACCTCGAAGCCGCCCTCGCCCAATCCCCGTCCACCTCGCAGCTCTTCACCGCGCTCTCCTACTCCCACAAAAAGGAATACGTCGAGTGGATCGAGAGCGCCAAAAAGCCTGAAACCCGCCTCAAGCGCATCGAAAAAGCCATCGAACTCCTCGCCGCCCGCAAAACCCCCAAAGGCTGAACCGCGTCTCTCGCCTCCGCCCGCCCCGGCCGATCCTCCATCTGGCCGTGCTCGCGAAATCCTTCGTCCCGCATATCGCCAACTTAATTCCCGTGAAACCAAATTGAAATACTTGGGCAATCTTCTATTCACATTGGATTGATAGCCTCGGACGAAGCGTGGCAAAAAATAGAGCGTGTGCTCAAGCGGGCACGCAATTCCCTTCGTAATAAAAACAATTTGGAGGTTCATCTTGATACACAGTTTCTTGAGCGGACGCCGTCGTCTGTTTGCTTTGGCCTTGTCGGTACTGGTGCTGCTCTGCGGCGCTGCATTGCAGGCGCAGTCTTCAGCATCGAAACTCGAAGGTACAATCGTTGACCAGCATGGAAAGGCCCTGAAGGGCGCATCCGTAACCATCCGCACCGCAACTGGCACTGACGTGCGTCGCACCGAAACCGACAGCCAGGGTCACTACGTTGTATCCGATGTTCCCGCCGGCCGCTACACGGTGGAGATCAGCGACACCGGCTTCGCCACGGAAGAACGCCAGATCACCGTCGGCCAGAGCGGCTCTCAGACAGTGTCTGCGAGTCTGGCAGTTGCGTCGGTTTCCGAGCAGGTCGTCGTCGAGGCCGAGGACAACTCCTCGATCGCCGTTCAGTTGGCGCCCGTCAAGGCGCTGCTCGATGCGGGCTCGGCCCGTACCGAGATCACCAGCCAATACGTTCGCGAGTTCACGTCACCGGTAACCGACTTCGCTGACATCATCCAGGCTGCTCCGGGCACCGTAAGCTACACCACCAACGGTATCGGCAACGGACAGGCCAAGATCTTCTTCCGCGGCTTCGTCGACGACGATTACACCATGACCTGGGACGGCGTTCCCTTCAACGACTCGAACGACCCCAGCCACCACTCCTGGGCCTATGTTCCCTCGCCGGCCATCGGCTATGTCGATTTTGACCGCAGTCCCGGCACCGCTTCCGATATCGGCCCCTCGAACTTCGGCGGTTCGATCCACTTTTTCTCCCCCGAGCTCGGACCCGAGCGCTGGATTCGCGGCGCCGTGTCCTACGGTTCGTGGAATACGTATCAGGTTCTCGGCGAGTTCAATTCCGGCCTCTTTGGCGGCAAGAACCCCAAGGCCAACTTCTGGCTCGAAGGCCACTACCAGAGCTCCGACGGTTACGAGACCAACTCCCCCAAGCAGGACGTTGCCGCAACCGCCAAGTTCAACTACAAGTTCAGCGACCGCACCAACCTTACCGTGATTGGCACCAACATTATCGTCGACGCCTTCACCAACAACGATCCGACCCGCCGCCAATATCTCCACCACGGCGACAACTACCTCTACGATTCCACACAATTCAACACCACTTACGCGTCGACTTCAAAGTACTACTACGATCCGCAGTTCTGGCGCTTCTCGGTCTACCACGTCCCCACCTTCTTCGACGTCATTACCTTCAACCACGACTTTGGCAAGGGCTGGAAGCTGGATACCAAGTCCTACACCTACGGCTACTCCAACCACCAGCACTATCAGAACAACACCGACCAGGATCTTGTCACCGACTCGGTGCTGACCAAGGTGGTCAATGAGGTTGTTGGCGGCGATGACCAACCCACCTCTTCGCCCTTTTACTCGAAAAAGCCGACCGGCATCGACAAGCTCAACGCGTACGCCCGCGGCGGCGAGATCGCGGCACTCAGCTATGCAACCAGGTGGGGCGTCTTCCGCGTTGGCGACTGGTACGAGTACACCAACACCCTCCGCTACCAGATCTACACTGACCCGATCACCTGGGTCGATTCACCCTATATCTCGAACATCAAGTTCCACGAGCACTTCTACACCTACGCCGTCCAGCCTTATGCCGAGTTCCAATTGGTTTCCATCCCCCGCTGGACCATCACCGCGGGCGTCAAGGACGCTTACTTTCTCATGAGCCTCACCCAGTATGCGGACGGCAAGACGGTCGGCGCCCTCGGTTGCCCCACCGGATCCACACCGGCAAGCTGCACCAACACGGTCCAGCATTCCCAGGACTACAACTCCGTCCTTCCATCGTTTGAAGCCAACTACCGCATCAACAACAACTGGTCTGCCTACGGTCAGTACGGCCGCGGCACCATCGCTCCGTTCAGCAGCGTCTTCGATACAACCGGCGCCGAGGTTGCCGTTACCCCTCCGCCCACAATCGCAAGCACCTACCAGGGCGGCACGGTGATCAAGCTGAACCGCTTCGCTTTCGATGCGGACGCTTATCACATTCACTTCACCAATACGTATTCCACCTACACTCCGTCCTCTGGCCCGAATATCGGCTTCACGTACTACTACGCCAACCCGGATTCCAATACCAACGGTTTTGAGGCCGAGGGCAACTATGTCCTGATGCCGGGCCTGAGCGTCAACGCCAACGGAACGTTTGGCATCGCTAAGTATGAAGCTGGCAGTGCTCAGGCTGCAACCGCAAACACTCCTGCAATCGCTGCCACACCCGTGGCATGGGTTGCCTCGGCTCCGCACGACACCGAGTCGATGGGGCTCACCTTCCAGAAGCACGGCTTCGATCTCGGCGCCTTCGGCAAGCGCGTCGGCTCCCGCTGGGCTGACATCGGCAACTATCACCAGACGGTTGCCGAGGATCCGTTCTGGATGAACAACATCTTCCTCAACTACACCATCCGCAAGAACTCGATCTTCGACAACTCGAAGATCAAGCTCAGCATCAACAACGCCTTCGACGACCACAGCAATGTTGCCATCGGCGCAGCCAACGACGGTACCACGCTTGCCACGCCATACACCGTGAATAATTCGCTCATTGTCGCGCAGAACCTCCAGCAGTACTCTCCGAGCTGGGCCGACACCCTGGAGAAGCAGGCGGGCCGCTCGTTCATGATCACCTTCCAGATGGCCCTGAACCACAAAGAGAAGTAATATCCTCCGCATTGCCTCTCCAACACGAAGGGCCTCCGCGCAAGCGAAGGCCTTTCGTATTTGTGCGCCGGCGGGCGTCTGCCGCACTGCGGCTGCCCATCCTTAAGGTGGAGGCATGAGGGCGGCCTCAAATGCGAAAATATTCCACGTGCGTACTCGTCCGAGATCTCTCGCCTTTTTCCCGGCAATACTGCTCTTTACCCTTCTGCCCGCTCACCTCGTCCTGGCCTCCAAAACCAAGGCCGACGAGCAGGCCGGCGCAATCCTTTTCCGCGACACCGGCTGCGCCCATTGCCACGGCGTCGGCGGCATCGGCGGCAAAAAAGCCCCCAGCCTCGTAGGCATCCGCGCCGACAAAAACTGGCCCCCACCCAAAATCACCAGCCAGATCCTCAACGGTGGGCAGAAGATGCCGCCCTTCGGCGACTCGCTCACCGACCCGCAAATCGCCCAGCTGGTAGCCTACGTGCGCGCCAAAAAACGGCCCATCCCGCCGCCACTCCCGGCACAAAACCCTCCCGGTCAATAAGCGCGGAGCAAGCTCCTTACCGCTATCCCGCGCAGCCATCCCGTCATCCAGCCGGCCAACGTACGCCTGTCAAATCCTCTGAGATTTCCCACAGCATGCGCGCATCCTCCTCATCCCGCGCCTTGTCGTCGATCCGCGCCGGCCCCGGCGGTCCCCCGAAAGGCTTTTCACTTTCTCACTCATTCACTTCTTCACTCACGTCAACACCGGCGCATCCAAAACCCCAGCCGTACCAAACACCCGCCGGTACCGCGCCACTTCCTCGGGTGGCCCAAGCGCCTTTCCATAATTGTCGGAGAGCTTCACTGTGGGCCTGCCTTCAACCTCGGTCAGCTTGCACACCAGGCTCACCGGGTTGAACCCCTCGTCCCCCAGCGGATTGCAATTCCGAAAATCGTTGGTGAGAAATGTGCCCCACCCCGCGCTGAACCGAATCCGCCGCTCCGGAGCCCACTTGCGTTCGTCTTCAAAATCACTGGCCCGCTCGAAATCCCTCGGCGTCGCGCCATTGCGCAGTCTCCCGCCAAAGTAAGCATGCAGACCCAGAATCTCCTGCACATCCAGCGCATCCGACGCAATCAGCCGCTTCTGCCGCGGGTCGCGCCCCAGCCGCTCCAGCCACGCAATATACTCATCGCCCGCCGTGTATGGATGCTTGCTGTCCATGCGCTGCCCCGTCCAATCCGCCACCCACTCCGGCGCATTTTCCAAAAACTGCGTCGTCCCAAACGTGTCCGGCAGCATAATCAACAGCTCGCCCTGATAGGTCTGCTGCCACAACTCGAGCACGCGATACTGCGCCCGCCGCAGTTCCTCGTCCGTGTCCGCCAGCGCCGCCAACGCCATCGGCAGTTCATGCGCATTGGTGCCGATCGCCTCCAGATCATGCTTGTACGCAAGATAGGTATTCGAGCTGCCCGCAAAGCTCGCGCCCAGCACATCGCTCATCGCCTTCACCACGTACTCATGCCATAAAAAACTGTGCCGCCGCCGCGTTCCAAAGTCGCTCACATTCAGCCGCGGAACCCCGCGCAGCCGCTCCATCTTTTCCCAAAGCTTGGTCTTCGCCCGCGCATACAAAATATCCAGCTCAAACTCGCTCAGCCGCTTCAAACTGGCCCGCGTCTTCAGCTCGTCGATCGCCGACAGCGTGTAAATCTCCCACATCGTCGTCTCGGTCCACAGGCCATCGAAGCGCAGCGAAATCTGCCCATCGCGCACCTCCAGCTCGTAATCCGAAAGCCGGAAATCCCGCTCCAGCCATTCCAGAAACCCCGGCTCGAAGATCCCCCGCCGACCATAAAATGTATTGCCCGCCAGCCAGATCAGTTCCGACTTGTGAAACTTCAGCTTGCGCGTCGCATCCAGTTGTTCCCGCAACTCGTCGATGTACACAATCTCGCCCAGCCGCACGCTCGTCGTCCGATTCAGCAGCGTAAATGAGGCGCGCGCGGTTCTGAAATGCTTCCAGATAAACTGCAGCATCAGCAGCTTGTAAAAATCCGTATCTAGCAGCGACCGCGTAATCGGGTCCAGCTCCCAGTTATGGTCGTGCGCCCGCCGTGAAATATTGATAATCACAGAATTTACTCTATCGCAGTCGAGAGATCGGGGATCAGAGATCAGTAGCCGACGAGCATCGGCGTCCTAATCCCTAATCCCTATTTCCTATTCCCTATTCCCTATTCCCTATTCCCTAACATCCACTTCCAGCACGTTAATCGAATACGCCGCAAATTTCTGCTCAAACTTCGTTCCCTTCACCGCAACCTTGTGCTCCACAGGCACAACCGCATCGGGATCGGTGATGCTGTTGGTCGCATTCTGCGTCTTCCCGCTCAGCGTAATCAGCTTCGCTTCGGGCGCAACATGACCCACACCCTCAAGCGAAATCCCGATCGTCTCCGCATCCGACGACGCATTCACCACCTTCACAAACAGCTTGTGCCGCTTCTCATCCCGCGTCACCGACGTGTAAACGCGCGGCCCGCAATTCTCGAGCGTCGCCGGCACCACCTCCGTGCCCAGGTAACTGCCAAACAGCACCTGCGCCCAGTAGCTCGGCGACCCGTAGCTCTTCAGCGCGTCGTACCCAATCAGATCCGTCGCCCACTGCATCCCGCCCGGATTCACATTCACAAACAGCGGCGCATAGCTGGCCATGATCACCAGGTCGCTGTTGCGTTCCATGCCCGTCATCCACGCCGCATCGCCCAGCGCCGCTTCCAGGTTCGGCGTAGGAGTGCCCTCGCGCGTCGCCCACTCGCCCACAAAAATCTTTGGCCCGTTGCGGTCCGCCTTGTCGTAGTGATTCGCGTCCGCCATCGACTGCTCGGCGGGCATATAGAAGTGCTCGTCCAGCACGTCCGGCTTCACACTCTTCACCGGCGCCGTCGCAATCAACTGCAGTTCCGGATATCGCTTCTTGAACGCCTTGTAATACTGCGCAAACCGCCCCTCGTACGAGCCCGACTTGTCGAACTCGTCTTCGTTCCCGATCTCCACATAATGCAACAGAAACGGCGCAGCGTGCCCGTCCTTCACCCGCTCCGCGCCCCACTTCGTATCCGGTCCGCCAGTCACGTATTCAATCTCATCCAGCGCGTCTTGCAAATAGGGTTCCAGATCCCCTCCCGGCTCCACGTGCTGACCCATCAACGAGTAGCCGGCATACACCGCCAGCACCGGCTCAATCTTCAGATCCTCGCACCACTCCAGAAACTCCAGCAGCCCCATCCCGTCCGACGAACGGTAGTGCCACGGGCTTGGGTGCGTCGGCCGGTCCACCCACGGACCGATCGTCTTCTTCCACTCGAACCGGTCCGCAATCCGGTCGCCCTCCAGGTAGTTCCCGCCCGGCAGCCGAAGAAAATTGGGATGCATCGCCGCCAGCTTCTCCATCAGATCAATGCGGTTGCCGTGGGTCCGGTCCAGATACGTCGGCGGAAACAGCGAAATAAGGTCAAACCAAACCGTCCCTGCCCGAGGAATCGTCAGAATCAGGTGATTCGTCGCAGTCACTGGAACATCCCCGGTCTTCAGTGCAAACGTATACTGCTTCCAGTCCCCCGTCAGCCCGTCGACGGTCGTGCTGGCCGCAACCACGCCTGTCTGATCGTTCACCAGGCTCACGGTTACGGGTACCCCGGCGCTGTCGGTCTTCGCATAAAGCGAACCGCTGTACGTCGTCCGCGGCCTCACCGGAATGCCCCAGTAGCCGTCGTTCTCGACGCCCGCCGGCGCAGCCTCCGTCGCCAAGGTCACGCTCAGCTTCAGGCTGCGTTTCAGCGCCGCGCTTGGGCCGTTGCTCTCATCCACTGAAACCTTCGCCGCAGAGCTTCCGCGCGCCACCAGCGCCCAGTGGCCCAGCGCATCCCACTCGCGTCCGATGGTTCGGTCGCGCACTAGTTCTGCGTACAGCCCTCCGTCGTAGGAGTAGTTGATCTCCTCCGTCATCAGCCCATAAAGCATCGGGCTGACCTTAGCCGTCGGCTTATCGGCCTGAACCGTGAGCGAAGGCGACTGTGCGCCGAGGGTCAAAGGCAAAACCAGTGAAGCAATCAGAGAGAGGACTTGCGATCGGTTCTTCATATCCACGACAGACTAGTGGACACCCCCCTATCATGGCAAGTGAGAAAACGTTTGCTAACCCCAACGATCCCTCCGTCCCTTAGTCCCTTAGTCTCTTAGTCCCTTAGTCCCTTAGTCCCCGTTCCCTATTCCCCATTTCCTGCTTCTTCACTTCGTCCCGGCATGGGCCGCGGCAGACTCACCGATTCGCTTGCTCCAGGCCCTGCTTGCAAGCTTGCCCAGATTCTGCCCCGGTATCTCGATCCATGAGTAGATCGCGTAGGCCACAACCAGGCTGCAGGCCAGGCAGATCGCGATGCAAAGCAGCGGCGAACCAATGCGTGGATTGAGAACTGAAGTTACGGCAAGCAGTATTGGCAGGTGAATCAAGTAGAAGCTGTAAGAGATGTCCCCAAGAAACTCCACCGGCGGCGACGTCCCGATCCACTTGAGCGCACTCGAGGATAGAAACAAGGACAACCACATGCCAGCGCCCAAAGCAACGGCAAGGTCCGAACCCGGGGTTTGCGGAAACGGCAAGATCGAGGATGCCCCATAAAGTACATAGCCCAAAAGAGCCAGCGCGACTCGCAGCCATGCAGACGCGGAAAGGACTCCCACAATCTGGTATCGATACTTTGCGAGATAGCTTCCCATCAGGAAAATCAAGAACGTCCCGAGAAGATGAAAGAAGGCGTTGCAGGCAAAGACACAGCCAAGAATGAGAATGGCGTATTGGGCTTTCTTTGTCATCCGGACCAGTACCAACACTGCCGGAAAGATGAGCGAAATTTTCACTTCTGCGATAAGGGACCAGATAACAGGATCGATTTCGGCGGTCGGTATCCCCGGCGCAATCATGAAGAAGTGCTGAATCAGCGACACCCGGGTGATCGGCAGATGCCAAAGCGAATTCGACCATTCGCTCAAGCCATAAAGGCCGCTCGGAGTGAACACGACGCAACGCAGGAAGAGGGCGATGAGGATTCCAACCCAATAGGCGGGATACAGTCGAGCGATCCGGCGAATAAGGAATGGCGCAACGTCAATTCGTTTTGGCGATTGCCCCGTATAAGGCAGCGTCAGCACAAATCCGCTCAAGAGAAAAAACATCACTACCGCGGAGAATCCGTCCCAAAGCGGCCGCACAAAAGACGATGTGAAAAAATGGCCAACGGCGTTATCGGTCGCCATCAAGCCAAATCCATGCGACAAGAACACCGAAAAAGCGGCCAGACCGCGCAATCCATCGAGTTGCTTCAGCCGTGGTGCCGACGGATTCTCATAGCGCATTCAGCCGCTCCCAACCGAATCGGAGTCTAGCACCCTGGCGGGAATACGCGGACGCTTCGACGCGCATAGAATCCACAAAGGAGAGGTTTCAGTATATCGATTATTCTTGCGGCGGAGAGGTTTTTCCGTTGCCACTGAACAGAATCCCCCTTAGTCCCTAATCCCTATTCCCTATTCCCTATTCCCTGCTCTTCCACCGCCACATCGAGCAGTCCTCCGCATTCGACGACGCGTATTCCCCATTCGGCTGGTTCGACAGAATTCTGTAGTCTGCAATTGCGTCCGCCCTCGACCGCCTCACCTCGCCCAAAAAGAGCCGCTCAAATCCATCCTGGCCTTCCAGCACTCTTTCCTGCTCATTGTTCACATACAGGATGTCCAATTCCCCCGCTCGTCCCGCAAAGCTCTTCTGCCAGTTCCTCACCATCCGGCGCATCACCGTCTCCCCAAATGGATTGAAGAGAAACGCCAGGCAAGGCCCCTCCGGCCACTTGAAATCGATCGCATCGCCACAGATGATCTTCATCGGGATCCGCGCCCGTCCCGCCTTGCGCCAGGCAGTCACATTCCTGCGCGCAATCCCCGCCAGCGTGGCGTGCAGTTCCACACCAACCGCCGCCTTGAACGGCATCTCCGCTGCCAGCAGCACCGCCCGCCCCATCCCCGCGCCCACATCCACAAACGTGAAATCGTCCATCGCCGCCGACGGCCTGCTTCTCCGCCATCGCCGCATCAGCGTTTGAAACACCGAAGGCGCCACACCAAAATACGCTGTCGAATGCCGGTCATGCCGGTGCCCGCTCTTCAGGTGCCGTCCCGCCACCAGCCCGCTCGTCCTGACCCCAAACTCCACATCGAACGGATGCCGCGTAAACCCGTCGCCGACCCTCAGCCCCGGCAACAACCGCCGTCTCCCCGCTCCACTCGTGCTCGCTTCCATCTCAGCCGTCCACCGTCGTTCCCGACCCACTTGGGATGAAACCGCGGGTGCCCCATCCATCGAGCGTCTTTTTGCTCGATGGGTGGGAGACCACAAAGCCCAACCATCCGCCATCGGGCCTTTCATCTTGTCTCATCTCAGCTTTCACGGTTTGAACCATAGCACACGCCACGCCGTAGTGCGGGACAACGGGAGCCCCACCATCCATCGCAACGCACCCCATCGCGTATCCTACGCAGTGCAGCCTCCCAATCCATCAGGACGTTCCGTACCCAGCCCCTGGGCTGCCGCGGCTGTCACCCTGTGCGGTGTATGCGCCTTTCTCCAGCTCTATTGCACGCAGCCTCTGCTCCCCATGCTCGCCCACATCTTCCATGCCTCCAAGACCGGCGTGGGCATGACCGTCTCCGCGGCCACCATGGGTGTCGCCCTCTCCGCGCCCGTCTTTGGCGCGCTCACTGAACGCCTGCCCCGCAAGCGCGTCATTGTCGCCTCGCTCTTCGGCATCGCCATACCCACCATGCTCGCCGCCACATCCACCTCCCTTGCTCAACTCGTCTTCTGGCGCTTTCTGCAGGGAATTATGGTGCCCGGCATTATTGCCGTGGTGGTGGTCTACATCGGCGAAGAGTGGCCTCCCGACCGCGTGGCCCTCATCATGAGCTTCTACGTCAGCGGAACCGCCCTCGGCGGCTTCATCGGCCGCATCTCCTGCGGCTTTCTCGCCGACTGGTTCAACTGGCGCATCAGCTTCCTGGCCCTCGGCCTGGCATCGCTTGCCGGAGCCACCGCCGTCGCAGCCTGGCTACCCCACGGCCGCCGCCGCGCACCGTCCCCCGCGCCCCGCGCCGCCGCATTCAATGCGCAAGAGCATGCGCCCTCGCGCGCCACTTTCCTCTACCAGGTCCAGGGACTGTTCCGCAGCCGCCGCCTCCTCGCTACTTTTGCCGTCGGCTTCAACGTGCTCTTCTCTCTGGTCAGCGTCTTTACCTGGATCACCTTTCACCTCAGCGCCCCGCCGTTTTCGCTCTCCACCATCGCTCTCAGTTCCCTGTTCTTCGTTTACCTGGTCGGCCTCGTCGTCACCCCCGCGGCCGGTTTCCTGATCTCCCGCATCGGCCTCCGCGCAGGCATCTCCGGAGCCATCTGCTGCTCCATCTGCGGCGTCCTCCTCACCCTCGCTTCATCTCTCACCGTCACCATCGTGGGCCTCGCCATGCTTTCCTCCGGCGTCTTCATCTCCCAGACCGCCTCGCAAAGCCATTTGCGCGTTGCGGCGCCTCCGGGAGCGCGCGTCACCGCCGCCGGCCTCTACTTCACCTGCTACTACCTCGGTGGAACCGCCGCCGGCGTCGTCCCCGGCATCTTCTGGGCATTGGGAAAGTGGCCCGCGTGCGTGGCCTTCATCGTATCCATGCAGCTCGTGGCGCTGACCATCGCCCTCGTCGGCTGGCGCACCCCCGCTGACCCTCTCGACCCCGCACACGCATCCGCCGTCGCGCACTAACCCGCCGGGCGCCCATCCTTGCGGTTTTTTCTACCGCAAGGGTGGGAAGCAGCCAAGCCAGTGCCGGGTGCCCCGGTCCCTCGCTTTTGGGGACCGGGGAGTCAATGAAGCCAGTGCGAGCCTCCCGCGAGCGTCTGCCGCACCGCAGGCGCCGTCTGCCCCACCGCAGGCGGCATTTGGTGACACAGTGCCGCTGATCGCGATACCTTGTAAGTATCCGTGCCCCGCACTGACGGAACCGCGCAATCGAAGGAGCTTTTCAACCCCCATGCCCATTCAAACCACCAACAAGATCTGGCACAACGGCAACCTCATTCCCTGGGAAGACGCCACCATCCATGTCATGAGCCATGTCGTCCACTATGGCTCCAGCGTATTCGAGGGCATCCGCTGCTACGGGCAGCCTCACGGCTCTGCCGTCTTCCGCCTTCCCGAGCACATGCAGCGCCTCCTCGATTCGGCCAAGATCTACCGCATGCACATCCCCTACACCCTTGAGGAACTGTGCGGCGCCGTTGTCGATGTGATTGAAGCCAACGGCGTCGCCCCCTGCTATATCCGCCCCATCGTGCTGCGCGGCTACGGTGAAATCGGCGTCAGCCCCAAGGGCTCGCCCATCGAGGTCTACATCGCCAACTTCCCCTGGGGCAAGTACATGCCCGGCGGCAACGGCGCCGACGTCTGCATCTCCAGTTGGAACCGTATGGCCCCCAACACCCTCCCCGCCCTCGCCAAAGCCGGCGCCAACTATATGAACTCCCAGCTCATCCGCATGGAAGCCGACATGAACGGCTACGCCGAGGGCATCGCTCTCGACGTCAACGGCCTGGTCAGCGAAGGCTCCGGCGAAAACATCTTCGTCGTCCGCAACGGCGTCCTCTACACGCCTCCGCTGGCCAATTCCGCGCTCTCCGGCATCACCCGTGACTCCGTGCTCACCATCGCCCGCCACCTCGGCCTTGCCGTTACAGAACAGGCGCTGCCCCGCGAGCTGCTCTACATCGCCGACGAAGTCTTCTTCACTGGCACGGCCGCAGAAGTCTCGCCCATCCGGTCGATCGATAAAATTGAGATCGGCGAAGGCAAGCCCGGCGAAATCACGAAAAAGATCGCCGACGAATTCTACGGCGTCGCCAACGGCCTCAAGCCCGACCGTTTCGGCTGGCTAACCCCGGTAAAAGTAGACGCCGCCGAACCCGTCCCCGCATAAATCCACATCGGCACAACAATCCGTTCCATCCACCACAAAGGGCGACCCGCCCGGGCCGCCCTTTCCAATTTCCAATCAGCTTTTGTCGTACGCAGGTGGCGAGCATCTGCCCCACCGCAGGTGGCCGTCCCGGAGGGACAGGAGGAGAATAGCCCCGGGCAAGCGCAGCGCAGCCCGGGGTAACCGGCCTACTCCGCGTTCGCGTCCTGTAGGGACGCGGCGAATCTGCCTTGCGCTTTTTTCTGGCGCAAGGGCCGGCTGGCCCCGGTCCCGGTGAGATCTCCAGACCATGCTGAGGGTGCCCCCGGTCCCTCGCTTTTGGGGACCGGGGATGGAAGGGGAAGCAGTTCGCCCGTGCGAGCCTCCCGCAAGCGTCTTCCACAACGCAGGTACCAGGTGGTTATTCGTACCGCAACGCCTCCACCGGCTCCACCTTCATCGCCGCCCGCGCCGGAATCAACGTAGCCGCCAGCGCCACAACGCCCAGCAGCACAACAACGGCGCCATACGTCGCCGGATCGCGCGGCCCCACATTGAACAGCAAGCCTTTGAGCAGTTGCGCGCAAGCCAGTGCCCCGCCCAGTCCAACCACGCCGCCCAGCACAATCAGCCGCACGCCTTCGCCGGCAATCAGTCGCAGAATGTCCAGCCGCGTCGCGCCCAGCGCCATCCGCACGCCAATCTCCTGCGTCCGCTGCGTGGCCACAAATGAAATCACGCCATAGAGTCCAATCACCGCCATCAGCAGCCCGCAGAACGCGAAGAACCCCAGCAGCGCCGTCTCAAATCGCGGCCGGTCCGCCAGCTTGCTCACCTGCTCGCTGACGGTGTCGATCACGACGGGAGCAATCGGGTCCAGTTGTGCAACCCGTTGCCCAATCCAGGGCGCGACCACCGATGTGGGAAGGCTGGTCTCAAGAAGGAAGAAATGATGCTGACTCCACGCTTCCGGATGGAGGTTGCTTTTCAGTTCGTAGATCTCGGGATCGTCCTGGCCGGTGAGGCCGCCGTTCTTCACATTTGCCGCAACGCCTGCGACCGTGTAAACCGGACCCGGCATGCGATAGGGGTTAAAAACCGAATGCTCGATGTGCTGCCCAATGGCGTTGC
>Ga0302275_10003772_pt1 | contig 15183 bp, 10 predicted proteins | sample III_Bog_N2_2_FD_200229 | JGI IMG/M metagenome (GOLD analysis project Ga0302275, IMG submission 200229) | Peat permafrost microbial communities from Stordalen Mire near Abisko, Sweden - III_Bog_N2_2 | ecosystem: Environmental > Terrestrial > Soil > Wetlands > Peat | place: Sweden: Abisko...
AAGGCGGGAACTGGGCCGGATTCGGCTCCGCTGGCCGTTACGGCCCAGATTCCGCCTGTATTTACGGCCGCGGCGACGGCGGCTCCGGCGACGATTGCGGCGAGTGGGACTTCGACGGTCACTTTCACGGTGAAGAACACGGGCGGACCAATTGCGAATGCGATTGTGGAGATTCAGGTGACTGGACCGGGAGGCGCGGCGGCTGGATCCCAGATTTACAGCGGTCAAAATTTCGCAGCGGGCGGGACGCTCACGTTTACTTACAAATGGACGCCTTCGAGCCTTTCGCCGCCGGCGACGCTGGACGGGAACTACGCGGTGGCGGTTGGGGTCTTCGACTCGACGTGGAAGACGGACTACTACTGGAACGGGAGCGCGGCGACGATCGCGCTGACGGGCGGGACGGCGCCTCCGGCTTTCGCGGCGACGGCGGTCGCCAAGCCCACCGTCATCACCGCCAAGGGATCGTCGACGGTGACCTTTACGGTGAAGGACACGGGCGGGGCGCTTTCGAACGCCAACGTCGAGGTCCAGATGTTTAGCTCCGCGAGTGTCGCGAGCGGATACCAGGTCTTCAGCGGGCAGAACTTCACCGCGGGCGGTTCCCTGGCGTTTACCTTCACCTGGAAACCATCGGCGGAGTCTCCGGCGGTGACGGGGGACGGAACGTACAGCGTGGCGATCGGGGTTTTCGACTCCACCTGGTCGACCGATTACTACTGGAATGGCGATGCGGCCAAGATCGCGATCGAGTCAGCGCCGCCGGCCCCGGCCGGGCTGAAGGCTGCTGCTGGGGACGAATCGGTGGCGCTGAGCTGGAATGCGTCGAGCAGCGCGGCTTCGTACAACGTCTACCGGGGAATGAAGACGGGCGGCGAGGGCGGGGTGCCGATCGCGACGGGGCTGACCAAGACGGCGTACTCCGACGCGAAGCTGGCCAATGGGACGAAGTATTACTACCGGGTGGCCGCGGTGAATGGCGTGGGCGCCGGGGCGCTCTCGGCGGAGGTTTCAGCGACGCCGGGACTGGCGGCGGCGGTTGCGCTCTCGTCCTCGGCGAGCGCGGCGGTTGCGTGGGGATCCGCCGTGACCTTCAAGGCGAAGGTTGCGGGCAGCGGGACGGCGGTTCCGGCGGGGGTGGTTGAGTTTTTCGCGGGCACGGCGCTGCTTGGCTCGGCGAACCTGTCGGGCGGGGTTGCGACTCTGACAACCAGCGCGCTGGCGGTGGGGACGAACGAGGTTACCGCGATGTACGAGGGATACGGGGTGTATCGCGCGGCGGAGTCGGCCAGGCTGGCGCAGGTGGTCGCGAAGGCGGCTCCGGGGGCGACGCTGACCTGGACGCCGGAGTTGCCATCCAATTCGACGCTGATCGCGACTCTGACCCTGACCGGGGTGAAGGGACAGGCCGCTCCGAACGGGCTGGTGGAGTTCTTCGACAACGGAAAACTCGCGGCGACGGTTGCCCTGAAGGCCGGTGCGGCGGAATGGAAGGCGAGCGGGCTGACCCAGGGCAAGCACACGCTGGAGGCGGAATATGAAGGCGACGGGGACTACGGCACGGTGGAGAAGACCGTTTCGGTCGCGGTCAATCTGGTGGCGCTGTTCGAGGGAGCGGGGCGGCGGGCGTCGAAGCCCTGAGGGGGCTGTTTTGGCGCGGCGCGGGGTTTTCCCCGGTTGGCCGCTGCACTTATTCTGGTGCGTAAATCTACTAGCTGTTGGGTAACAAGGCATGCGGTGGGGCAGATGATGTGTCCAAGGCATGGGTCGAGGCCGGAATCTCACGGCATGGAGAAGCTTCCCACGCTTTGAGACAGTTGAGATTTCCGCGCCCGTTTTGGGCAAACTCCGCGCGGGGAATTCCCAAGATGGTTTGTTTTCAATTGCTTATCCCTGTCACATTTCGGTATATTTTTTGCGGACCCAAGGATTCCCTTGATGCGCTTTTGGTGGGACTGCTGCTATATTGAACTTTCGGGGCACCCCAATACGCCTGCCCTGTCCTTTTCGCAGTATCAATGAATACACTTCTGTGTGACGGGGATTACCAACGTGCGCACAGCCAACCGGAAGCAGGGAAGCATTCATGGCGCAGATTTTTGATCGCAGCTCGAACGCGCTGGCACGGATGAGTCTGGTCCTGACGGGTCTGATCGTGATCGCACTGGGGGTGTCGCTGGACCAGTTGCAGCGCTCTCCGTGGGTGACGCGGCAGGGGCAGCGCCCGGACCAGCCGGTACCCTTCAGCCACAAGCACCACGTGCAGGGACTGGGATTGCAGTGCCAGTACTGTCACACGTCGGTGGAGAAGTCGAGCTATGCGGGCATTCCGCCGACCAAGACGTGCATGAACTGCCATGCGCAGATCTGGACCAATGCCGGCCTGCTGGAGCCGGTGCGGACGAGCTGGGCGACGGGCAGCAGCCTGCCCTGGATCAAGGTGCACGACCTGCCGGATTTTGTCTATTTCAATCACTCCATTCATGTGAACAAGGGCATCGGCTGTTCGAGCTGCCACGGGCGGGTGGATTTGATGCCTCTGATGTATGCGCAGAACACGCTGCAGATGGAGTGGTGCCTGAACTGCCACCGCGACCCGGCGAAGAACCTGCGCCCGGCGAGCGAAATCTACAACATGGCGTGGGCCGGCCCCTCGAGCGAGAAGCCGGTGTGGTGCGCGGTGAGCGACGAGAAGACAGGGAAGCCGACGGCCCAGAGCGTGAGCTGCGTGGAGCGGGACCCGGCCAAAACGGGCGCCGAAGTGGCCAGCCTGAATATTGCCGCGATGGGCCTGCCGGGGACGAAGGCGATGCAGGGCGAGGCGGCGGTGATGCCGGCCGCGCTGAGCTATACCAAGTTCACCAGCCAGCGCGAGCTGGGGGTTTACCTGACCGACCACTACAAGATTCGCAAGCCGAATGAGCTTTCGAGCTGCGAGGTATGCCACCGATGAGCATGGAAAACGGGCACAAGCCGATGCGGAAGGAAGCGAAGACGCTCGCGGAGGTTCGCGCGCAGCTGAATGGCGTGAAGGGCAAGCGGTACTGGCGGTCGATCGACGAGCTGGCCGGGACGCCGGAGTTTGAGGCGGCCGTGGCCAAGGAATTTCCGGACGCGGCGCAGGAGTGGGTGGACCCGGTTTCGCGGCGCGGCTTTATGAAGCTGATGGGCGCGTCGCTGGCGCTGGCCGGCCTGGCGGGCTGTACCAAGCAGCCGGACGAGCCGATCTACGCGTATGTCAAGGCTCCCGAGGACCTGATCCTGGGCAAGCCGATGTACTTTGCGACGGCGCACCCGACGGCGGTGGGCGGTGTGCCGCTGCTGGTCAAGTCCGACGCCTACCGGCCGATCAAGGTCGATGGAAATCCCGATCATGCGTACAATCTGGGCTCTTCCGACCCCTACACGCAGGGAACTCTGCTTGACCTCTACGATCCGGACCGTTCTCAGCACGGCACGCTGCGCGGGGAGAACCGCGAGTGGGCGGAGTTTGTGGAGGTTTACCGCGAGCGGCTGATCGCGGGCAAGGCGAATGGCGGCGAAGGGCTGTATTTCCTTTCTTCGACGATTACTTCGCCGACGCTGGCGCGGCAGTGGGCCGAGGCGCAGAAGATTTATCCCAAGGCCAAGCTGATTCAGTACGACCCGGTCAATCGGGATTCTGTGCGGGCGGCGCTGGGCGCGAAGGATGCGCAGTATGCGCTGGCCGACGCGGACGTGGTCGTTTCGCTGGACGCGGACTTCCTTTCGGGCGCGAGTTTCCCGGGGTTCCACAAGCTGGTGCGCGACTTTGTGGCGCGGCGCAAGCTCACGGGCCTGGAGATGAATCGGCTCTACACCGTCGAGAGCACCACGACGACCACCGGCATGAAGGCCGAGCATCGGCTGGCGCTGCGGGCGACGGAGATTCCGGCTTTCGCGGCGGCGCTGGCCTCGGCCGTGGGGGTTTCGGCGGCGGCTCCTTCCTATAGCTGGACCGCGGAGCAGACGAAGTTCCTGACGGCGCTGGCGGCAGACCTGAAGGCGCATGCGGGCAAGAGTGTGGTGATCGCCGGAGAGCAGCAGGATGCTTCGGTCGTCTCGCTGGCGGCTCAGATCAACGAGGCGCTGGGCAATACCGGGAAGACGGTTTTCTATACCGATTCGGTCCAGCCGCTGCCGACGCATCAGACGGACGAACTGAAGGGTTTGGTTGCGGATTTGTGGGCGGGGAAGGTGGATTGGCTGGTGATTCTGAACGCCAATCCGGTGTACTCCGCGCCGGCCGATCTGAACTTCAAGGCGGCTCTGGACAAGGCCAAGACGACGGTGCATCTGGGCTCGCATGTGGACGAGACGGGCCGCGAGACCGTCTGGCATATTCCGGCGGCGCATTATCTGGAGTCGTGGTCCGATGTCCGCGCCTACGACGGCACCGTTTCAATTGTGCAACCGCTGATCGAGCCGTTGTACAAGGCACACACAGCGCATCAGTTTATCCAGGAGATGCTCGACGATCCGTCGATTTCCGCGCACGACGCGGTGCGCGAGACCTGGAAGCCGGTGTTGTCGAAGTCGGGTGATTTTGAGGTGAACTGGCGCAAGGCGCTGAACGCGGGCTGGATTGAAGGCACGGCGTTCGATAAGACCGCGACGGCGAGCGTGGCCAAGCTGGTGGCTCCGGTTCCGGCAGGGAAGGATACGTTCGAAATCGTCTTCCGGGCCGACCCCACCATCTATGATGGGCGCTTCTCGAACGTGGGCTGGCTGCAGGAACTGCCCAAGCCGATCACCAACCTGAGCTGGGACAACGCGGCGCTGGTATCGGGAGCGACGCTGACTAGGCTGGGGATTGCCGAGGGCGACATTTTGGAGATTTCGGTCGACGGGCGCAAGGTGCTCACGCCGATCATGCCGGTTCCGGGCGCGCCGGACAACTCGGTGACCGTCTATCTCGGCTATGGACGCGAGGCTGCCGGACGCGTGGGTTCCGGGGCGGGGTTCAACGCTTTCCTGATCCGGACGACCGCCGCTCCCTACTCAGTTCCGGGCGCGACGCTGAAGAAGACCGAAGGCAAGTGGGGCTTTGCTGTGACCAAGAGCCACTTCGAGGACAAGCGGTCGAAGCTGGCCGGCGGCGATGGGTCGGGAACCCATTCGCTCGAAGGAAACGAAGCCGAGACGCGGGGGATTATCCGCTGGGCGACGCTGGAGGAGTTCAAGGCTCATCCGGGATTTGCCAACGAGGGCGAGGAGCACCCACGGGTTGAGCGCGACACGACGCTCTTCCCGAATTGGGAGTACAAGGAAAACGCCTGGGGCATGTCGATCGACCTGAACAGTTGCGTCGGGTGCAACGCCTGCATCGTGAGCTGCTACGCGGAGAACAACATCGCGGTCGTGGGCAAGCAGCAGGTGCGGATCGGGCGCAACATGCAGTGGCTGCGCATCGACACCTACTTCGAAGGCGATCTGGCGGCGCCGCGGGCGCACTTCCAGCCGATGGCCTGCCAGCACTGCGAAAACGCGCCGTGCGAGCAGGTTTGCCCGGTGGCGGCGACGGTGCACACGCCCGAGGGGCTGAACTCAATGGTGTACAACCGCTGCGTGGGCACGCGCTATTGCTCGAACAACTGCCCGTACAAGGTGCGGCGGTACAACTTCCTGCTCTTCTCGGACTACGAGACCGAGAGCCTGAAGCTGATGCGCAATCCGGATGTGACGGTGCGCACCCGCGGCGTGATGGAGAAGTGCAGCTACTGTGTGCAGCGGATTTCGGCCGCGAAGATCGATGCGGACAAAGAGAACCGGCCGGTGCGGGATGGCGAGATTGTGACCGCCTGCCAGCAGGCTTGCCCGGCGTCGGCGATTACCTTTGGCAATTTGAACGACAAGACGAGCAAGGTGGCGAAGCTCTCAAGCAGCGAGCGGACCTACTCGGTGCTGGCCGACCTGAACACCCGGCCGCGGACGACGTATGTGGCCGCGGTGCTGAATCCGAACCCGGAGCTGGCCGAGGGGCCGACGGAACATGGGGCTGCTGGTTGACCGGGCGCTGGGTGAAGCGGATCCTTCGCTTCGCTCAGGATGACAAGCCTGCTCTTTCGATGCCCAAGCTGTTTTGAGATTGAACTTTGCGATTGAACCGCGGGACCGAACACGAAGAGGTTTGAACTGTCGATGGCTACCAAAGAAATAGTGACAGCAAATGCGGGGCTGGACCCAAAGACCGGAGAATTCCGGGTCATCGCGCAGGGGTTCAGCTTCAAGTCGGTGACGCAGAAGATCGCCGACATCGTGCTTGCGCCCCAGGGTACTCTGGGCTGGCTGATGTTCTTTTCAATCGCCGGCTCGGTGGCGACGCTGCTGCTGGTGGCGGTGACCTGGCTGTTTCTGAAGGGCACCGGAATCTGGGCGGTGACGCAGCCGGTGGCGTGGGGCTTCGCGATCATCAACTTCGTCTGGTGGATCGGCATCGGGCACGCCGGGACGCTGATTTCGGCGATTCTGCTGCTTTTCAAGCAGAGCTGGCGCAACTCGATCAACCGGTTCGCGGAGGCGATGACGATCTTCGCCGTGGTCTGCGCCGGCATGTTCCCGCTGATTCACGTGGGCCGGCCGTGGGTGGCTTACTGGATGTTGCCGCTGCCGGTGTCGATGAACATCTGGCCGCAGTTCCGGTCTCCGCTGCTGTGGGACGTTTTCGCGGTTTCGACGTACGCGACGATTTCGGTGGTCTTCTGGTACATCGGCCTGATTCCCGATCTGGGCACGCTGCGCGACCGGGCGCAATCGAAGTTCGCCCAGTTCTGCTACGGTGTCTTTTCGCTCGGCTGGCGCGGGTCGGTGCGGCACTGGATGCGGTATGAGACCGCTTCCCTGCTGCTGGCGGGCCTTGCGACGCCGCTGGTGCTCTCGGTGCACACGGTCATCAGCTTCGACTTCGCGGTGGCGGTCTTGCCGGGCTGGCACACGACGATCTTCCCGCCGTACTTTGTGGCCGGCGCCGTGTATTCCGGGTTCGCGATGGTGCTGACCCTCGCGATTCCGCTGCGCAAGGTCTTTGGCCTGGAGGGTCTGGTGACCGACCGGCACATCGACAACATGGGCAAGGTGATGCTGGCGACGGGCGGGATTGTGGCCTACGGGTACGGCATGGAAGTGTTCATGGCCTGGTACTCGGCCTCGCACTGGGAATATTTCATGATGTGGAATCGTATGTTCGGGCCAATGGGCTGGTCGTACTGGGTGCTCATCTTCTGCAACATCGCTTTCCCGCTGACGACGCTTTGGAGCCGCAAGCTGCGGACCAACATCTCGTTCATGTTCCTGATCTCGATCATTGTGAACATCGGGATGTGGTTCGAGCGCTTCGTGATCGTTGTGACCAGCCTGTACCGCGACTTCCTGCCCTCCTCGTGGGGCACCTATCGCGCGACCAAGTGGGACTACATGACCTATATCGGGACTTTGGGCCTGTTCACGACGCTGTTTCTGCTGTTCGTGCGCTTCCTGCCCATGATTCCGATGAACGAAATCAAGATGATGCTGCCCTCGGCCAAGGTGAAGGAAAAGGCGGAGCAGGCGGCGGGGGCGGGTGACTGATGCCTGTTGCAGTGGAAGGAATCTACGGCCTGGTGGCTGAATTCGAAACGCCCTCGGAGCTGGTCTACGCGGCCAAGGCGGCGCACGACGCCGGCTGGCGGCGGATGGACTGCTACACGCCCTATCCGGTGGAAGAGGCGGCGGAAGCGATCGGCTTTCACAAGAACAAGGTGCCGCTGCTGACGCTGGTGGGCGGGCTGATGGGGCTGTGCGCCATGTTTACCTTCGAAACATGGGTATCGGTGTTGGCGTACCCCTTGAATATCGGCGGACGTCCGCTCTACTCGTGGCCGGCGTTTATTGTGCCCGCCTATGAGTGGACGATTCTGTTCGCGGGGCTTTCGGCGGCCTTTGGCATGCTGGCGTTGAATGGGCTGCCGAGTCTGTATCATCCGCTCTTCAACGCGCCCAACTTCCGCACGGGCGCGACGGACGACAAGTTCTTTCTGTGTCTGGAGGCGCTGGACCCGAAGTTCGATCTGTTGGAGACTCGGGCGTTTCTGGAGAGCTTTACGCCGAACTCGGTTGTGGAGGTGAACTACTGATGGCCAGGGATCGGGGAACAGGGATCAGGGCTCAGGTGGGCACTCGGGCAGCCGCGATTTTGGGATGTGCCGTGGCACTCTTTGCAGTTGGGTGCCGGCAGGACATGCACAATCAGCCGAAGTTCGTTCCGCAGCGGGGGACGGAGTTTTTTGCCGACCACCGCTCAGCGCGGCCGCAGGTGGAAGATACCGTGGCCCGCGGGCAGGTGAAGGAAGACAGCTATTTCTATACCGGGCTGGTGCCGACGGCCAACGGGTATCGGGAGGAAAAGAACGAACTTCCCTTCCCGGCGACGATGGCGGTGCTGGAGCGGGGCCAGGAGCGGTTCAATATCTACTGCACGCCGTGCCACTCGCGCGTCGGCAATGGCCTGGGAGCGATTGTGCAGCGCGGATACAAGCCGGCGGCGAATCTGCAGGATCAGGTGCGGCGGGCGCAGCCGCTGAGTCACTACTTCTATGTGATGAGCCATGGGTACGGGGCGATGCCGGACTACTCTTCGCAGCTTGCGCCGGAAGACCGCTGGGCGGTGGCCGCGTACATTCGGGCTCTGCAACTGAGCCAGGAGGCGACGGAAAAAGAGGTCGCCACCGGGGCCAAGGTGGACACGCTGAAGAATATCGCCGTCGCCAAGGGGCTGCCCGAGGGATTCGCCGGCGCGTGGGAGCTGCCCACGACGGCAGCTCAGGCCTATCCGGCGATTACCAAGGAAGGTACGCCGGGGATGGCGCCGGCCTATCCGGCCGATCCTGAAATCTTCATTCCTCATGCGGCGGCTCCGGCCGGTGCAAAACCAACCGCAAGTCAACCCGCGCAAGCGCCCGTGGCGCCCAAGGCGGGGAATTAGGGAGCCAGGACGAATCGCATGGCACACGCTCCTCACGCAAAAGTATTGCCCGCCGACCTGAGCGCCCCGCCGATGGTGGACGCGTGGCGGGCGCGGGCCCTGATGGTCGCGGTTCTCTTCACGGTGACCGCGATCGTGCTGGCGGTCCTGGACAAGTCGTGGGACCACTTCTTCCGCGCCTGGCTGGTGGGCTTCATGCTTACCTTCGGCTTCTCGTGCGGCGGCATGACGGTGTTGATGCTGCAATATGTCACCGGGGGCAAGTGGGGATTGCTGCTGCGCCGGCCACTGGAGGCGATGAGCCGGACGCTGCCGCTGGTGTTTGCCTACTGGATTGTGCTGGGCTTCGCGGCGAAGAGGCTCTATCTGTGGGCGCAGTATCCGGACGCGGTTTCGCAAAAGCAGGGTCTGGCCGCGGGGATTCTGAGCGAGGGCGAGGTTCACGCCATCGCGTGGAAGCATCCGATGCTGAATCTGGGCTCTTTCTGGGTGGTTGGCGTGATCTGCTTCGCCATCTGGGGCTTTTATGCCTACCTGCTCAACACGTGGAGCATGAAGCGCGAGGGGGATTCGCCGGCGAATACGCCGATGTGGATCAAGAAGTTTGAGAATCTGAGCGGCTTTGGGATTGTGGTGTACGCCTTGACCATGACGGCGGGGGTGCTCTACTGGGTGATGAGCCTGGACGTGACCTGGTACTCGTCGGTGTATGGGTTGCTCTTCCTGGTGGGCCAGGGATATACGGTGATGGCGCTTTCGCTCATTACCGTCATTTCACTCTCGGCGGCGGAGCCTTTCAAGACCATCCTGCGCAAGACGGAACAGTACGATCTGGGCAAGTTCACCTTCGCCTTTGTGATGCTGAACATCTATCTGGCGTTTTCGCAGTTCCTGATCATCTGGTCGGGGAATCTGCCGGAAGAGGTTCCCTGGTACCAGAATCGAATCCTGGGAGGGTGGGGCGTGATCGTCACGCTGGATTTCATCTTCCACTGGCTGATTCCCTTCTCGCTGCTGCTTTCGCGGGACTTGAAGACGAACAAGAAGCGTCTGATCCGCGTGGCGCAGTGGATGATCTTCGCCAAGGCGTTCGATTTGTTCTGGCTGGTTGAGCCGAACTTCAAGGACGCGGCGCGGAACCTGCACTTTAGCTGGGGGATTCTGGAGTACATCGCGGTCCCGGTGGCGATGGTCGGCCTGTGGGTGGCCTTCTATTGCACGCAACTGAAATCTCGCCCGCTGGTGCAGGTGAACGATCCGCACACAGCGGAGATACTGGAGCCCGACCATGCACATGCATGAGTTCCACAGTCCGAAGGAACCGGAGAAGGTCGACGTATCGCTGGGCTACGAAGGCTCGGACGTGCGCGTCTCCGGCGTTGTGGTCTTTCTGACCGCGCTCTCCATCTTTGTCGTGGTCACGGCGATCCTCTGCGTCGGGATCGGCAAGGTGATCAACTCGCAGATTGCGAAGGCGGATGGGCCCGAGAACAAGTGGGGCCATCAGGTGGATGTGCGCAAGCTGGGCAATCTGCCGAACAGCCCGGAGCTGCAGCAGCAGTTTGCCACGCTGGCCAATCAGCTCCCGACGCCTCGACTACAGACCGATGACGGCTATCAGGAGATCTCGGACATGCACGCGCGGGAGGATTTGCTGCTGGAGAACTATAGCTGGGCGGACCAGTCGAAGGGGACGGTCCGGATTCCGATTGAGCGGGCGATGGAGTTGATTGCGGAGCGGGGATTGCCGGTGGCTCCCGCGGCTGTAGCCAAACCGCTGCTGGCCGAGGAAGAGGCGCCGGTGGTGAAGGCGCCGCTGACGAATGGGTTTGCGCGGACGGGGTACGAGCAGGACCAGATCGCGAAGGTTGAGGCTTCTTTGCCGAGGGCGAAGGAGTAAGAGCTGACTGTGGAGCTGATTGGCAACATCTTGGAATGCTTTGTCTCACTGGCAGATTTGTTTTTCACGGTGTTTCGGCCTCGATTCTAGCGCTATTGGAACCAAGCCGAAGGGCTTCTAAGGGGAACGATGAACAGATTCGGAACAATTCGAAGCGCGAAGCGAGCGGCGTGGGTCGCAATCGTGCTGTTGTGCCCGATTCTGGCATCGGCGCAGGTATCCAGCTACGGCGACAAGCAGGCGGGAGACCAGAGCGACAAGCCTTCTCCCATCCTGCAGCAGGTGGGAATCAAGCAGCGATTGAACGACCAGTTGCCGATGGCCCTCAACTTCAACGACGAGACGGGCAAGCAAGTGCAACTGGGCAGCTACTTCGGCAAGCGCCCGGCAATCTTCGCGCTGGTTTACTTCCAGTGCCCCATGCTGTGTTCCGAGGAGTTGAACGGTTTGACCTCGGCGCTGCACATGGTGAAGCTGGTGCCGGGGAAGGACTTCGATGTGATCGTGGTGTCGATCGATCCTTCCGAAGGTCCGGAGCTGGCGGCGGCGAAGAAGCGCAGCTACCTGCAGCGCTATGGGCAGCCGGAGACGGCGGACGGGTGGCATTTCCTGACGGGCGGGCAGCCGGAGATTGACGCGCTGACGCGCGCTGTGGGGTTCGGCTACGTCCGCATTCCGGGGCCGGATGGCAAGATGACGCAGTTTGCGCACGCCAGCTCGATCCAGATCATCACCCCTTCGGGGAAGATCGCTCAGTACTACATGGGCGTCGAGTACAGCCCGAAGGATTTGCGGCTGGGCCTGATTGAGGCTTCGTCGAACCAGATTGGTACGCCGGTCGACAACATTCTGACCTACTGCTACCACTACGACCCCAAGACGAATACGCACAGCCTGATCATTGCCCGGGTGGTGCAGGTGGCGGGCCTGGCGACCATGCTCAGTCTGGGCGGATTCATGCTGGTGATGTTCCGCAAAGATGCCCGGCAAGCCGGAAAACAAGACCCCAGGGTGAACGGATAACCGAATGAATCACATTAGTCCAGTTTTATGGCAGTATCTCGTGAAATGGCTGACCAACTTCGCGGTGATTCCGCCGGAGGCGTCGACCATTGCGCCGCAGGTGGACGCGCTATTGATCTTCATGACGTTGGTGAGCCTGGTTGGCCTGACGCTGGTGGCGCTGATCATCACCACGTTCTGCATCATGTACCGGCGCGAAAAGAGCCCGGTGGCGACGCAGATTGAGGGATCGACGCTGCTGGAGGCGACCTGGACGATCATTCCACTGGGGCTGTTTCTGATCATGTTCGTCTGGGGCTCGGTGCTTTACTTCCGGATTTACACGCCGCCGACCAACGCGATGAACATCTATATCGTGGGCAAGCAGTGGATGTGGAAGGCGGAGCATCCGGGCGGCCAGCACGAGATCAACTCGCTGCATGTTCCGATCGGCAAGCCGGTCCAGCTTACGCTGATTTCGCAGGATGTGTTTCACAGCTTTTCCATTCCCGCCTTCCGCGTCAAGCGCGAGGCGATTCCGGGGCGCTATACGACGGTGTGGTTTGAGGCCACGAAAACGGGCACCTACCATCTTTTCTGTACGCAATACTGCGGCACGGCGCACTCGGCGATGATTGGGGACATTGTGGTGCAGACGCCGGAGGAGTACAAGCTGTGGCTGTCGAGTTCGACCAGCGGCGTATCGCTGGCGCAGAACGGCGAGCGGCTCTTTGCGAGCCTGAGCTGTGGCGCCTGCCACAATGGGCAGCCCGATGCGCGGGGGCCGAACCTGGGCCACGTCTTTGGGTCGAAGCTCACTCTGACGACCGGGCAAAATGTGCTGGTGGATGAGGCGTATCTGCGGCAGGCGATTCTCAATCCGTCGGCGCATATCACGCAGGGTTTTGCGCCCATTATGCCGACCTATCAGGGGCAGATCAGCGAAGAGGGATTGATTTCGCTGGTGGAATACATCAAGGCCTTGAATTTGAACGAGCGGATACAGCAGACTACGAATACCACAGAACTGCTGCCCGAGGTGCCGGAAGGGCCAAAGGCGAAATCCGCGGCAACAGCAGCGCAGGGGGTAGCAAAGCCATGAGCACCATTGTGAGTCTTCCCGATCAGGCGACGGCGCGGGTGCCGAAGCGGAACTACATCACCGAGGAGAACGGCCTGTTGAGCTGGCTTCTCACCGGGGATCACAAGCGCATCGCCATGCTTTATATGGGGTCCATCACGTTCTTCTTCTTTATCGGGGGCGCGATGGCGGGGCTGATTCGGCTGGAGCTGCTGACCCCGATGTCGGACCTGATGGCTTCGGACACGTACAACAAGGTCTTTACGATGCACGGAATCGTGATGATCTTTCTGTTTCTGGTGCCCAGTGTGCCGGCGACGCTGGGCAACTTCCTGATACCGATCATGATCGGGGCGCGGGATCTGGCGTTTCCAAAGATCAACCTGTTGAGCTGGTACCTATACCTGGCCGGAGGGGCGCTGGCGCTCTATGCGATGATTACCGGCGGCGTGGACACAGGGTGGACGTTTACCACTCCTCTCTCGACGCATTATGTCAACACCAATGTCGTGACCACGGGCCTCGCAATCTTCGTCGCGGGGTTCAGTTCCATCTTTACCGGTTTGAACTTCATTGTGACCATCCACCGCATGCGGGCGCCGGGCATGACGTGGTTCAAGCTGCCTCTCTTTTGCTGGGCCAACTATGCGGCGGCGATTCTGATGGTGCTGGGAACGCCGGTTGTGGCCATCGCCTTCGTGCTGGTCCTGCTTGAACGGACCATCGGCATCGGGGTCTTCGACCCGCAGAAGGGCGGCGATCCGCTGCTCTTCCAGCATCTGTTCTGGTTCTATTCGCATCCGGCTGTGTACATCATGATTTTGCCGGGGATGGGCGTCATCTCCGAGGTGATTTCGACCTTTGCGCGCAAGCGGGTCTTCGGGTACACCGCTGTCGCCTTCAGTTCTGTGGCCATCGCCGTCTTCGGGTTCTTCGTCTGGGCGCATCACATGTTCATCATGGGGATCTCGAATTACGCCATGCTGGTGTTCAGTTTGCTCACCATGCTGGTGGCGGTGCCCTCGGCGATCAAGATCTTCAACTGGTCGTTTACGCTCTACAAGGGCTCGATCACCTTTGAGACGCCGATGCTTTATGCATTCGGGTTCATGGGCCTGTTCACCATCGGCGGCCTTACCGGAGTGTTTCTGGGGACTTCGGGCACGGACATCCACCTGACCGAAACGTACTTCATCGTGGCCCACTTCCACTTTGTGATGGTGGGCGGGATGCTGATGGCGTTCCTCTCCGGGATTCACTTCTGGTGGCCGAAGATGACGGGGCGGATGTATCCGGAGAAGATTTCGCAACTGGCCGCGGTGGTCACGTTCATCGGATTCAACTTCACCTTCTTCCCGCAGTTCCTGCTGGGCATGCTGGGGATGCCGCGGCGCTATGCGGCGTATCCGCCGGAGTTTCAGGTGCTGAATGTTTTCTCGAGCGCGGGCGCTTCGATTCTGGGCGTGGGATACCTGCTGCCGATGCTTTACCTGGTGTGGTCGCTGAAGTATGGCGAAGTGGCGGGGAACAATCCGTGGCAGGCCACCGGCCTGGAATGGCAGACGCAGTCGCCGCCGCTGACGGAGAACTTCAAGGAAATTCCGATCGTGACCCAGGATGTCTACGATTACGAGTGGCTGGAACGCCAGAAAGAGCACGAGGTGACTCAAGTTGGATAGTCACGCGATTGCAACCGAAGAGACCGGTCACCATGAGCACCCAGCGCACCTGCGCCACCACTTCATGTCGCTGGAGCAGCAGCAGGAGACGGCCAGCTTTGGCATGTGGCTGTTTCTGCTGACGGAAATCATGTTCTTCGGCGGGATGTTCACCGCCTATCTGATCTACCGGAACTGGTACTATCCGGCGTTTGTGGCTGGGTCGCACACGCTCGATATCACCCTGGGCACGTTCAATACACTGCTTCTCATCGTCTCCAGCTTTACGATGGCCATGGGGGTCTGGTGCGCGGAGACCAGGCGTCAGAAGGGGCTGGTATGGTCGCTGATTGCGACCATTATCCTGGGTCTGGGGTTTCTGGGCATCAAGACGATCGAATACAAGGAGAAATTTGAGCTGCATCACGTGCCCGGCGCCTCGTTTGACGCCATGTCTTTTGTCAACGTGCCGCTCGACAAGGATGGCAAGCCGAAGGACAAGGCGCTGGCCCCGGATATGGCCACGCACACTGAGATTTATTTCAGCCTGTACTTTGCCATGACG
>Ga0302275_10003778_pt1 | contig 15162 bp, 15 predicted proteins | sample III_Bog_N2_2_FD_200229 | JGI IMG/M metagenome (GOLD analysis project Ga0302275, IMG submission 200229) | Peat permafrost microbial communities from Stordalen Mire near Abisko, Sweden - III_Bog_N2_2 | ecosystem: Environmental > Terrestrial > Soil > Wetlands > Peat | place: Sweden: Abisko...
GCGACCACCAGGGATTGATAATCCTTCGCATCCATGAGCTGATCATTGGCATGAAGATTGAATGAGCGGTCTTTGCTCTCGATCGAACCCAACGGGGCAAAGTGATTGGCATTGGTAAGAAACTGCTGCATGTCCTGGAGGCTCATTCCGAGACTGGCCAACTGTGCGGGATCGACCTGCACGCGCACTGCGGTTTTGGCCCCGCCGAAGAGACCGACCTGACTTACCCCGGGCACCTGGCTCACCCGTTGGGAAATAATCCCATCGGCCAGATTATAGACCTGCGAAAGGGGAACCGTTTTCGAAGTCATCGCCAGAATTATCACCGGTGCTCCGGCGGGATTCACTTTGCGGTAGGTGGCGGGTGTGGGGAGGTTCGGCGGAAGATCATGCGCGGCCGCATTGATGGCAGCCTGGACATCCCGCGCCGCCCCGTCGATGTTGCGGCCCAGATCGAACTGAACCGTAATGGCACTGCCGCCCAGGGTGCTTGAAGAAGTCATCTCGATGACACCGGGAATTTCCCCCAAGCGCCGCTCCAGCGGTGCGGCCAACGAAGTTGCCGCCGTTTCCGGATCGACTCCCGGAAGGGAGGCATTCACAAGAATCGTCGGGAAATCGACGTTGGGAAGAGGAGCGATGGGAAGGCAGAAATAGGCCGAAACACCCAATAGGAGAAGACCCACCGCAAGCAAAGAAGTGCCCCGGGGACGATGGATGAAAGGAGCCGAAACGTTCATCCGACAATCGGGGATTCCTTGATGCTTTGCTGGGGAAAATTCCCCCCGCTTGTGCGCAGCATCATCCATTGTTCGAACCGGTCAAGCGTGAGATAAATCACGGGCGTTGTGTAGAGGGTGATGAATTGGGAGAGCAGAAGCCCTCCGACAATGGCAATACCGAGAGGTTTGCGAAGTTCGGAACCGATTCCTGATTGCACAGCCAGCGGGATGGCACCCAGCAATGCGGCCGCGGTCGTCATCATGATCGGTCGGAAACGGAGCAGACAGGCTTGGTAAATGGCTTCCTTTGCGGAGACTTGATTCCCCTTCCGGGCATCCAGCGCGAAATCGATCATCATGATGGCATTCTTTTTCACAATGCCGATCAGCAGGATGATCCCGATCAGGGCGACCAGGGTGAATTCCACATCGCAGAGTTGAAGCGCCAAAAGAGCCCCCACCCCTGCACTGGGAAGAGTCGAGATAATGGTGATGGGATGGATGTAACTCTCATAAAGAACGCCCAGGACGATATAAATCACGATAATGGCCGCCAGAATCAGGAGGGGCTCGCTCGCCAGTGAGGACTTGAACTCGGCGACGCTGCCAAGAAACTGCGTCTGAATGCTGTCAGGCATCCCGATGGATTCCTGGGCCGCCTCGACCACCTTCACCGCCTCCCCAAGCGAATGACCCTGGGCAAGATTAAAGGAGATGGTGGACGAGGGAAACTGACCCTGGTGCGTGATGATCAGCGGATTCGACTTCGTCTGTACCGTCACCACGGAACTGAGGGGTACCAGCTTGCCTGTTGTCGAACTGACATAGATCTTCTTCAAGGCGTCGGGCGAGTTGCGAAATTCCGCACCATTCTCCATCACGATCCTGTATTGGTTGAGCTGCGTGTAGATCACCGAAATCTGTCTCTGGCCAAAGGCATCGTAGAGCGTGTCATCAATCGCCTGAACAGGCACATTCAGGCGCGAGGCGGCGACACGGTCGATGGTGATATCGAGTTGCAGCCCGAGATCCTGCTGATCGCTGGCCACATCCCTGAGGCCCGGCTCCGCGCGCAGTTTTTCCAGAAGCTTGGGAACCCATTCGCGAAGCGTGGCGGGATTCACATCCTCCAGCAGATATTGGAACTGCGTGCGGCTGATGCGGGTGTCGATCTGAAGATCCTGCGAAGGCTGGAGATAGAGCGTGATCCCGGAAACTGCAAGGGAAGCCTGGGAAAGGCGGGAAATGATCGGGGCCAGCCCCTCCCTCTGATCGCGTGGTTTCAGCACAATATAGATGCGTCCGGTATTCTGGGTCGGATTCACAATACCTGTTCCGACGAATGCCCCCACACGCTGGACATCGGGATCGCGGGCAATCACCTCCGAAAGCTCCTTTTGACGATCCAGCATCTGTTTGAAGGAAATATTCTGGGCGGCATCCGTTACCCCGATGAGAAGTCCGGTATCCTGGATCGGAAGCAGTCCCTTGGGGATCTCCACAAAGAGAATACCGGTCGCCACAAGCGTCGCAACAAAGACGAGCAAGGCGGTTCTTTGATGCCGCAAAACCCAGAGGAGCGAGCGGTCATACAAGCCGAGCAGTGATTCAAAACCTCCCTCCAGCCACCTCTGAAAGGCACTCTCTCCCTCCTCCTGTTCCGAACGGAGCATCTTCGAGCACATCATCGGGGTGAGTGTCAGCGAGACAAAGGCCGAGACCACCACGGAACAACTGAGCGTAATGGCAAATTCCCGAAACAACCGCCCGACAATGCCCGACATGAAGAGGAGGGGGATGAAAACGGCGATCAGCGAGATGCTGAGGGAAACCACCGTGAAACCGATCTGTCGTGAACCTTTCAGGGCCGCCTGGAGTGGTGGATCCCCATGCTCGATGTAGCGGACGATATTTTCAATCATCACGATGGCATCATCGACGACAAACCCCGTGGAAATGGTCAGGGCCATGAGGGAAAGATTGTCGAGACTGAACCCCGCCTGATACATGAAGGCAAAGGTTCCCAACACCGAAAGGGGCAGGGCAACGCTGGCAATCACCGTTGCCGCCAGTTTCCTCAGGAAGAGAAAAAGAACCAGCACGACGAGGGCAACCGTTAGCAGGAGCGTGAACTGGACGTCATTGACCGAGGCGCGGATCGTCTCCGTCCGGTCGGAAAAAATCGAAAGATGAATGCCTTGGGGAAGGGAGCTCATCAACTTCGGGAGAATCGCCTTCACCCGATCCACGGTGTTGATGATATTGGCCCCCGGTTGCCTCTGAATGTCCAGCAGCACAGCCTGCTGATAAGACTGATGCTTTTTCACGATCCAGGCCTCGATCAGGGAGTTTTCCACGCCATCCTCCACGGAGGCCACATCCTTCAACCGAACCGGAGAATTCTTGGCGGCATTGTAGGCCACGATCAGCGGAGCAAGATCTGCCGCACTCGTGATCTGGTCATTCGCCCCGATGGTGAAAGACTGGCGGGCACCGTCGAAACTTCCCTTCGGTGCATTCGCATTCGCGAGATTGATCGTGTTGCGCACCGACTCCAAACTGAGTCCCTGGGCATCAAGAGCCGCCGAATTCAATCTGACGCGAACGGCCGGTTTTTGATTTCCCTGAATCGTGACAAGCCCCACTCCCGGAAGCTCGCTCAGTTTCTGCGCCAGCACGGAATCCACAAAGTCGTTCACCTTGACGATAGGGAGGGTGTCCGAGGTGATTGCGAGCGTCAGGATCGGTGTGTCGGCAGGATTCACCTTGTTGTACACCGGCGGATTCGGCATGGCACTAGGCAACACCCCTCCGGCGGCATTAATGGCGGCCTGCACATCCTGGGAAGCCTGATCGATGTTCTTGGCAAGGGTGAACTGAAGCGTGATGACGGAAGTTCCCAGGGAGCTGATCGAGTTCATCGAGGCGAGCCCGCTGATCTGGCCGAATTGTTTTTCCAACGGCGCGGTGACGAGTGATGCCATCACCTCCGGGTCGGCTCCCGGATACTGCGAAGTCACCTGAATGGTCGGGAAGTCAACTGTCGGAAGCGCGGAAACCGGCAACAAATGATACCCGAGACCTCCCACCAGGAGAACCGACACCATCAGCAGGGAAGTGGCGATCGGGCGCTTGATAAAAGGCTCGGAGATATTCATACAATTTCCAGAAAGGTTGAATTCTGTTTCCTGGCACTCCGCCTGACTCACGGCGCGGGAGCCGGCGTTACTGATCGCCTCCGATGCTCTGATGATGGTGGTGATGAGGGGAAGCTCCGGGTTTCGGCGGGACAGTCGTCACACTCGACCCTGGCTGGAGGCGATATTGACCATCGGTAACCACTATTTCTCCGGACTTCACGCCTGATTGAATCAGGGTAAACCCCGCCTCGGAAGCCCCGGGAGTCACGGATCGCATCTCGGCCTTGCCATCGGCACCAATGACATAGACATACGATCCATCAGGCCCGAGCTGAACGGCTTCCTGCGGAACAACCACGGAATCAGGAAGATCGTTCACCAAAAGACGGACATTCACAAACTGGCCGGGCCAGAGTTTGAAGTCGTCATTCGCAAAAACCGCCTTGATTTTCACCGTCGCCGTCGTGGTATCGATCTGATTGTCGATCACGCTCAGGGCACCTGTGGAAAGCACCGTTTCATTGTTCCGATCCAGCGCGATCACCGTAAGTTTCTTGTGCTCCAGCAGGGGCTCCCGGATCTGGGCAAGATCCTGCTGCGGAAGGGTAAAGGCTACGAAAATCGGCTGGATCTGATTGATCACGACGATGGAACTGGCTCCATTGGCACTGTTGCCGCCGACCGTGACTTGATTTCCCACATCCAACTGGCGGACCCCGGTACGACCCGAGATCGGCGCCGTTACCTGGGTCCAGTCCAATTGTGACTTCTGAATCTCCGCATTGGCCTTGTCCGACTGAACGGTCCCCTCGAGCTGGGCAACCAGATATTTCTGCGAATCATAGGTCTGGTGGTCGAGAACATTTTTGTTGAGGAGATCCTGATCACGGGCAAGAAGGATCTTGGCACTCTCCAACTGGGCGATGTCCTGATCCGTTTTGGAAACAGCCTGGTCGTACTGGGCCTGGAAGGTCCGGGGATCGATCACCGCAAGCACATCCCCCTGCTTCACATCCTGACCTTCATGAAAACGGATTTCCTGAATCAGACCCGAGACGCGGGCATTGACGAGCACCGAGTTATAGGCTTGAACCGTTCCCAACCCATCCAGGTAAATCGGGAAATCCTGGGTCCTTGCAGGCATCACCGTGACCGGGATGGGAAGTGCAGCAGTCCCCGAGCGATGGTCCTCATCGGAGCCTCCGCTTGATTGATGGTGGGACAGTCTCCAGACAACGGCTCCAAGGAGAATCAAAAGAAGCAACCACCAAAAAAATCGTTTCATGTAATCATAGTAAAGACTTGGAATCTCCTAAAGTTTCAAAAATCCCTGATTTATCGCCTATTTTTATGCTTAAAAGAAAATTTTTGCGAGGAAATCTCACAGTCTCAAAAAGTTACTCAAGAGCTCTTTGCCGTGAATTGTCAGAATCGACTCGGGGTGAAATTGCACCCCCCAAAGAGGAAGCGACCTGTGCCTTAGCCCCATAATTTCCCCCTCGGCCGTTTCCGCCGTGATCTCAAGCGAGTCGGGAAAAGTCTCCCGTCTCACCAACAGGCTGTGATAGCGCGTCGCCTCAAAGGGACTGGGCAACCCGGCAAAGAGATCCCGGCCATCATGAAGAATGGGAGATGTCTTGCCATGCATCAGGCGATCCGCCCGCACCACCTCCCCTCCATAGACGTCTCCCATGCACTGGTGACCGAGACAGACGCCGAGAATGGGATATTTTCCCGCAAGCTGACGGATTACTTCACGACTGATGCCAGCCTCCTTCGGGGTGCAAGGGCCCGGGGAAATACAGATACGCTCGGGAGCCATTGCCTTGATTTCATCGATCGACACCTCATCGTTGCGGCGCACCACGGGAGCGGCACCCAACTCCCCAAAATACTGGACGAGGTTGTAAGTGAACGAATCGTAGTTATCAATGACCAGGATCATGGGGTGGGATTGATTTTGGGGAACATCCATGGAAATTCAACCAGTAAGCTAAAGCTTTTGAAAATTTCGGGGTTCCGTATGACGAAGCAATCCCGGTTGACTTCCTCGTCACCTTCAAAACAAACTGCGCGACGATCACCTGGAAATCATCGCTGAAGGCTCGCTGGAGCCTCCTTCTTGTCCTGACACTCGTGGGAGTATTTCAGGAGACCAGGGGGCAGGATCTCCCGGTAACGCTGACATCACCAGTGACCGCCAGTTCGAACTCCCCGATGGATCAGGCCAAGGCAGTGGTGGAGGCCTATGTGCACAAGTTGCTCCCTCCCCCGCGTTTCGTCTTATTTCTCGGCTGGAGCGATTTTTCGGAATCGGGACCGTCTTCATCGATCACTCTGAAGTATCATGTTCAGAGCCCCTACATCCAACCCGTGGTGGCGAATGTTCGATTCACCCTGGAGGGAATGTGACGAAAACCGAGGTTCTACAGAATCCCTCGGCAGCATCAACATTAGCATCGACGCCATCTCCGACTGCTTCCGGCACACCGACGCCAGTCGATCGCTTTTCCCATGCACTGAATGCTGCCAAGTCAGGAGCTCCGATGAGCATGCGGCTGAGCGATGGATTCGCAATGGCAGATCTGGAAAAGGCAAAAGCCAAGGCGCAGGCTGATAAAAAACCTCTAGGGTTCATCGTGGTCTGGGGACAATTCTTCAATACTCCTTCAAATTCGCGAGACGGAGGCAGCACTGCAGCGTTGGTCCATTTTTATAAGGCCTTTCATGAGAATCTCGTTCTTGTCTTCGTGCGTCACGAGACCGAACTCGGCTTAGTGCCTCCTGCCGCAGAGAAAGGGATCTCAGGACCTGATCAGGGGGGCTACGCCCCGAATATGGCCGTGACGGATGCCACGGCTACCGAATTCATCGTCGAGATACCGTGCCGCAACAAAGATGGGCCAGCACGCGATCTTATCTACGCCGCCGGAGCCAAGAAAATCAACGACTGGCTCGACACCCACCCCGACGCCGTCACGAAGGACATCACACGCTGACAGAAGCTGGGCTCCCCGGGAGCGGGTTACCGTGCGGTTGCAGAGGCCAGCTCGATGGCACGAAGCACTCCCCTGGCCTTGTTTACCGTTTCTTCGAATTCTGCTTCGGGTTTGGAATCGGCCACGATCCCGGCTCCCGCCTGGACATAGGCAATCCCCTCTTTTTCCTCGTTTTTTTCTTTAAGCAAAATCGTCCTGAGCGCGATGCAGGAATCGAGCTGGCCGTCGAATCCCAGATAGCCGACGGCCCCCGCATAGCTCCCGCGGGTGGTCGGCTCCAGCGCACTGATAATCTGCATTGCCCGCACCTTCGGCGAACCGCTGACCGTACCGGCAGGGAATGTCGCCCGCAGCACATCAAGGGGCGAGTGATCTCCGGAGAGTCTTCCGGTGACATGGGAGACGATGTGCATCACATGGCTGTAACGCTCGACCGTCATGAAATCGGTGAGTTGAACACTGCCATAGGACGAGATCCTTCCGACATCATTGCGGGCGAGATCGACAAGCATCAGGTGCTCCGCCCGTTCCTTCGGATCATCGAGGAGTTCGCGACGCAACGCCTCGTCAGCCTCCGGTGTCTCCCCCCGTTTACGCGTTCCGGCAATAGGCCTGATCTGGACTCCTCCATCGGTCACCTTCACATGCACCTCGGGAGAGCTTCCGACCAGGGAGAATCCCCCGGGAAAGCGGATGCAGAACATGTAGGGCGAGGGATTCACAAACCGCAGCGCCCGGTAGAGATGCACGGGATCACCGCCATAAGGAACGGAAAATCGTTGCGAAAGAACGATCTGAAAAATATCCCCAGCACGGATGAATTCCTTCGACGCTTCCACCGCCCCTTCATATTCGGCACGGGTCAGATTGCTTGTCACCGGCAGCACCGGGGCGGACACCCCGATCGGAAAAGGTTGAAGAGTTGAAGGCAGCGAGAGCTTCTGCAGCAGAAGACTGATCCTTCCGATGGCCTCTTCACGCGACGCCTCCACACCCAGTTCGTGAGGAAATGCGGAGGCGACGACCTTGATCCGGCGATTCTTGTGGTCAAAGGCTACCACCGTATCGGCGATCACAAAGAGCATCTCAGGCAGATTCAGATCATCTGTCGCTGCGGCAGGCACCGTGGGTTCAAAGCGCCTGACGGCCTCATACCCGAGATAGCCAACCGCACCTCCCGTGAAGCCGGGCAGCTCCGGATGGGATCTTGCCCGATATTTCGCCATGAATTTCTCCAGCTCCTTCAACGGATCCCGGGCCTCATAAGTTTTCGTCCTGCCTTCGGCATCCGTCAGTGTGATTTGATCGCCGTGGGATGAGATGACCGCTCGCGCCCCCGATCCGACAAAGGAAAAACGACCCACCAGATCACTCTGCTCCGCAGATTCCAAAAGGAAGGAGGGGGCCTCCGGGCCAAATTTGGCTAGTAGCGAAAGGGGAGTCTCCGTATCGGCCAGCAGCTCTACCCAGACAGGAACAACCGGATACTCCGCAGCCTCGGCAGCGAACTCGTCAGGGGAAGGAAAGATCCCTTGTAGAGACAGATTCGGGGATGGAAAGGAAGACTCCTGAGAAGGATGCATCCCGCCAATCGTAAAATTTTAGAGAGAGGGTATGCAACCCAAGAGAACGGATGCGTCCTGAGATACTTGGCTTTCCCGTCTCACCTGCCCCGCTTGTAGTTCGAAACTTCGCGGTCGGTTTCCCTCTGCTCGGCTTTTTTCTTGAGATCCTGGCGCTGGTCGGCGGCATGTTTGCCCCGGCCCAAACCCAGTTCGACCTTCACCTTCCCTTTTTTCCAATACATCCGCAGGACAGGCAGCGCGAGTCCCTTGCGAAGCGTCTGCTCGGTGAGGCGGATGATCTCGGCCTTATTGAGCAGGAGCTGGCGGGGACGCTTGGGGTCATGGGTCGTATGGCTAGCCTTCTCATAGACCTGGATGGTGGCATCGTGGAGAACCACGCCCTTTTTTTCCACCCTGGCATAGCAGCCCAGAAGATCGGCACGACCTGCACGCAGGGACTTTACCTCGGTGCCCACCAGGGAGACACCGGCCTCGAATCTCTCAAGTATCTGATAGTCCCTGAGGGCCTTGCGGTTGGTGACAATATCCGTGCCCATGGCTACTCGAGGCGTGCTGAAAGACTCTTCAAAGAACCGGTCTCCGGTTCCGCGAGATCAGGAGGGGTTAAGCCGCCTGGATCTCTTCCCCCGGGAGGGAGAAAAATTCTGCGGTCAATTTGCCGGCGGCAATTTCAGCCAGCGCCACATCGCCAAGACCCATCTTGAGATCGACTTCGACCATGGGACGGCTGCCTGCCGAAAGTTGACGGACGCGCTTGCTGACCATGTTGACAAGCTGCTGCTTGTTGGGAACGACTTTTGCGGCGGCTTCGATATTGACAATATTCATGGGAATCAGGTGAAGAAATGGATGAACTGATGATCATGCCCCAACCCTCCACCGGGCACAAGCTTCCTGATACCACTGCGCGAAGATTGCAATACGGCGGCGTTCCTGTTTCGCTACGCACCTCATTATTTTATGGGCCTTTTTACCCCACCCTATCTCAACCACGCCCGTAATCTCCTGGAAGGGGCCGTCAAGACCCTGCATCACCACCGCGACCTTCTTCATCCCGGACAACTGCATTCCCTCGAAGAAGCGATCAGTAAACTCAGGGAGGGCATCGCCAGGAAAGATCGCCCGGTACTGGAGCGCATCTCAGCCGAGGTGGAGGAACGCTTTGCCGCCGTCATCCCGGTGCGGCCCCATGCAGCCTGGGCCGAGCATGTAGAAGCCATTGTCGTGGCGGTGGCGCTGGCCGTCGGCTTTCAGGCTTATTTCCTGAAGCCTTTCAAGATCCCGACAGGCTCCATGCAACCCACGGTCTTTGGAATGACGGGCCATCCTATGGAGGGCCCTCTGCCCGACCCGGTGACCCGCGCGGTGAACTTTGTCCGTCTGGGATGGAGCTACATTGATCTGAAGGCTCCCGTGGAAGAGCAGGTACTGGGGTTGAATGAGCGGACCAAGCTAAATTTCTTCACCTTTACGGAGGTGGTGACTTCGGCGGGGACGCAATCCATCTTCGCTCCTCGGGATGTCGTGGCACGCGACTTCGGAGTGCGACCGGGACGGGTCTATGAAGCAGGCGAGACGATCGTTCACGGCTATGTCCAGGCGGGAGATCAGGTCTTTGTGGATCGGATGACCTACCAGTTCAGAAACCCCCGTCGCAGCGAGGTCTTTGTCTTCACGACCAGTGGCATCCGCAGAATTGAGATGAGCCTGGATCCGTCGCAGGGCTCGGAATTCTACATCAAGCGGCTTGCGGGAGTGCCGGGAGACACGCTGCGAATTGATTCTCCCAAGCTTTATCTCAACGGGGAACTGGCCACGCAGAAACCCTTTTTGCGAGTCATGAGCTGTGAGAACGGCTATCGCGGCTATTCCAATCCGAGTCCCAACATGGGGGCGCAATATCTCACAACTCCTGAAGAAACCTTCACCGTTCCGAACCACTCCTTTTTTGCCCTCGGGGACAACAGTTTCAACTCCAGCGACAGTCGCTACTGGGGCATTGTGCCGGAACAGAATGTGATCGGGCGCGGATTCTTTGTCTATTGGCCCTTCTCCTCACGCTGGGGATTCATCCATTAGGGAAAAACCAACCAAAATTTCCCGCAGGGACGCAGGGTCGCGGAGAAGTTGGCGGAACAATCATCCATCTCCATCCCCATCATTTCCCCAGCGTCACTCCCTCTCAGCGCGAATATTTTCTGTCTACCCAATCACCCTACTTTTTCACCTGTTTTTTTGGAGTAGCTTTTGCTTTCGGTGATTGGGATTTCTCCACACCGGCAGCGGCTACCTTCGAGGCGACTTTCAGTCGTAGCGCATTCAGACGAATGAATCCCGTGGCATCTCCCTGGTTGTATGCCTGGGTTGGATCCGCCTCCATCGTGGCGATATCGGGACGATAGAGACTCACCGGACTCTTGCGGCCGGCAGCAAGGATATTCCCCTTGTAGAGACGGACACGCACGGTGCCGGTGACATTTTTCTGGGACTCGATAATGAGGGCCTGGAGTGCCAGCCGCTCTGGAGCAAACCAGAATCCGTTGTAAATCAGCGTGCTGTATTTCGGAATAAGTCCGTCCCGCAGATGCATGACTTCTCGATCCATCGTGAGTGACTCCATCTGGCGATGGGCGAAGTGAAGGATGGAACCGCCGGGAGTCTCATAGACGCCACGGCTTTTCATTCCGACAAAGCGGTTCTCAACCAGATCCACACGTCCGACCCCATGCCTGCCGCCGATCCTGTTGAGCGCCTTCATCACACCAAGGGGATCAAGAGCTTTGCCATTAACCCCCACGCAATTTCCCTGCACAAAATCAAGAGTCACGATCTCCGCCTTGTCGGGTGCATCCTCGGGACTTGCGGAGAGCTTGAACATTTCCTTGTTGCCGGGGGCGAAGGCATCAAACCAGGGATCCTCCAGAATGCCGCTCTCGTAGCTGATATGCAGAAGATTGCGATCCATGGAGTAGGGTTTTTTCGCACTGGCCTCGACTGGAACCTTGTGCTGACGACAATACTCGATCATCTCGGCTCGCCCCGGAAACTCGGCCCGGAAGCGTTCCTCACGCCAGGGGGCAATCACCTCAAGTTCGGGAGCAAGGGCGGCTGCGGTCAGCTCAAAACGAACCTGGTCGTTGCCTTTGCCCGTGGCCCCATGGGCAATGGCATCGGCTCCCTCGGCGATGGCAATCTCAACCATGCGCTTGGCAATCAGCGGACGGGCTATGCTCGTGCCGAGAAAATATTCCCCTTCGTACAGGGCTCCCGCCTGCACCATCGGAAAGATAAAATCCCGGGCGAACTCGGCCTGAAGATCATCCACGAAGCATTTGGAGGCTCCGGTGCGGAGGGCCTTCGGCTTGAGTCCCTTCAGCTCCTCTTCCTGACCGATATCGGCGCAGAAGGCCACCACCTCAGCGGAGTAAGCCTCTTTGATCCAGTTGAGAATAACGGAGGTATCCAGACCTCCCGAGTAGGCAACGACGATTTTCATTGGCAGGTGGGATACACCGGGGAGAGCAAGGTTGCACGCCGATTCATACCAACTACAGGAAGAAAATGCACTTTAGGGCGAAGGAATTTTGGAGTGAGGGGAGGAGGAAGACTGATGGCTACCTTCAGGTAACCAGAGGGATGACAACAATGCCTCGCGCCAAAAGAACAAGCCCTATGGTGTAGTTTCTGATGGTAATTGGTATCAAACCAGAAGGCAAAAAACGGATAGAAAATCCGTCCGGTATGATACCGTCATCTGCAATAGTTCATCATGGCCCTCAAGGAATCACAGAAAGTTATGAAGCAACCTTCCACCAAGAAGCTGGAGTTGCTGCGTCATTAAGCAACCCTTCTCCGATACGCAATCACCAGAGCCAGCGCGCCGAGGCCAAGCAGGGCGTAGGTCGAGGGTTCAAGAAGGACGGCCATGTGAAAACCACGTTCACCCCCCTCCTTCACAATGACTTTTCGCCCAAGAATGGTGCCCTCCCCCCTGTGATCTTCAACTGCCAACAGATTGCCCGAAAGGTTTCAGATCTGGCCCAGAGGAACATCTATAGTAGGACATTCTGCGTAGTCTGCTCTCATCCCAAAGCAGTATTAATGCTATTCTCGCCTGACCTGTCGACTGGCAGAGCTGATTTTAATCCCCAGGAGTTTCTTTCTCTCGCACATCGTGAACGTCAATAGTTCCGGGAACCACAGGATTGAAGGCTCGGATAAATGCGTTTTTGAAGACATTTCCAATTGTGGGGAGAAGTGCCTCTTGTGGGTCGGCAAAGCTGCCTGAAATAGGGATCTTGGTCGCAAAGCGATCTTTGGGTAGATTACGAAAAAGGTGTCCTAGTGATCCCAATATTCCTTCCCAGGCAAGCTTAACAGGATTTTTAATGTCCTGTTGTAAGGAGAAAATTTGCATGTGATCAACTGCGGGGATGATATAACCCGTGAATTTTCCATCTGAAGCGCTCAGTTCCATCGCCGCTGCAAACGTACCTTTTTTGAAATCAAAATAGGCATAGGCTTCCGTCAACTCGTTAAGATTTATCAAGGGGATATTGGCAACTTCCGCCTTTAGATCGAAACTAGGGTAGTTTTCATACGGGTTGAAAGTAACGTCAGCTTTTAAAATTCCATCAACAACAGGCTTCCCGACAGCATGGAGCGTAGCCATTTTCCCTCGAGACAATTGCTTGCTTGTCGAGAGATTAGAAGCGGTAATATAAATATCTGCTAATTTTAAATCTACCTTCGGATGGCTGTAAAAATCTCGATAATACAGAGTGCCATTCTCCACATGGAACCGATTTATTTTCAGTGGGAAAAGATGTTTTATTGTTTCTGTCCACCGGGTATTAACGCCGGTTTGTGTTTGATCTGCAGTTGGGCCGCTGACAATATTAATAATTGGCTGTTTTAACATAATATTCCCGACAAAATGCCCATGGAACAGGGCTTTCCATTCTACAGCCAGATCGATCGCAGGGGCGGAAAAGAAAGGGACTGGTATTTTTCCTGAGTTTTTGTAAATATTTATATTCCGAATCACATAAGCTCCTCTCCATAAATGGAGGTCAATATTCTCAATAGATCCGGAGTAATCCTTTGTCTCATTGATCTTTCGATTGACATAATGGAGCACCCAAATTGACAGAGAAAAATGCAGACAGAGAAAAATAATAATAAGCGCTCCAAGAGCGAGCAATTTCAGTTTAGTTATTCTTGAAAAAACTGATATAAGCTTATGAACTGGCCACATTTAATAATTGAGATTAACTGTTTTCATGAGATACCTGCTTGATAGTAAATTGTGCTATTTCACGAGCATCTTTAAATCCTAGCTTTTCTTTAATATGGGTAAAATATCAGGAATAGTCTTTACGATTAACATTCCAATTTTCATCACCATTACGTCCATGCAATCCCCGAGGAACGCTATGTAGAGAAGTTGGGAGTCAATTCCATAGTGGCTTCAATCTGTCGTTCAAGGTAACTTGAGTTCCTTTTCGCTTACTTGCTGGAATGCGCCGGTTCGTTGTTGAATTCTGCCGAGCAATTCCTTCTCTATTCCAGATTCATATTGAAGATCATCATCCCTGAGCTTTGCTTTCGTGAGTGTCGAGTCGCCCTTGATCCCCTGCCTATTCATAAGTTCAGAAAATGGCTAATTTTTAGAACTGCTCCTAATAGGTATAACCCTATTGGCTCGCTGAGTGTTTTATTTTCGGCTGAGATTCCCAGTAAAATAGAGAACCAAAAGGATGAGCAGGATGAGGCCAAAGCCACCTCCTCCGATCAAGGGGCCGCCAAAGTAAAAACCGCCGCCACCGAACAAGAGCATTAGGACTATTAGCAGGATGAGTAGATTCATAAGGTGATACTGCCACATTGAATCTCTGCGACTAGATAGGTGTTCACCCCATAGAATCGCCTTCAGGGGGAGATTATGATTCCGGTATGAAAAAGATAAATATCCCCTTGGTGGTTGTTATCCTCTCGGTGTTGACAGGTTGCGTCAGCGTTTCTGAAAGAAGGCTTCCGCCTCCAACCACCACCACGACCACCACAGAGCAAACAACTCGTTAATCCTAAACAAAACCCACCACATGAACACACTAGAAATCAAAGGCGATTGGAACATAACCAAAGGCAAACTGAAACAGAAATGGGCCAAGCTCACGGATGACGATCTCGAATTCCTCGACGGCAAGCAGGAGGAGCTATTGGGACGCATCCAGCAGCGTACGGGAGAAACCCGCGAAGCGGTTGAAAAGGCCGTCAAGGAAGCCACCTCATCATGCGGCTGCAAATAAAAGTGAAAACTTCATCTTATCAATCTGTTATCACCGCCATTCGCCAGCATGTATTTATTGGTTTCCTAACGCTTTTCACCCTCCTCACTCTGAACGCCTGTGGAGGTGGTTCTCCATTGACCCTCACCCAGGGGAATGTGGACAAGATCCAGCGTGATATGACCGCCCAAGAGGTAAAATCGATTTTAGGGGAGCCTACTGAAACAAAGGTAGAACCCATTCCCATAGTAGGCGGCACAAAGACGACTTTTGTTTACTCCAACAAGGAAGATCGCGTCGTTATCGTTCTGAAAAACGATAATGTGCAAACGAAAGAAGCAACGTTCTCGAGCGTCCAGTGACCTAAAACGGTATTCCCCGCGTCTCCGTGAATGGCTTCTGGATGGATGCCACGGATGTGACGA
>Ga0302275_10003800_pt1 | contig 15105 bp, 13 predicted proteins | sample III_Bog_N2_2_FD_200229 | JGI IMG/M metagenome (GOLD analysis project Ga0302275, IMG submission 200229) | Peat permafrost microbial communities from Stordalen Mire near Abisko, Sweden - III_Bog_N2_2 | ecosystem: Environmental > Terrestrial > Soil > Wetlands > Peat | place: Sweden: Abisko...
TATCTGCCCGCGACGGCCAACTTCTACAAGGGCAAGAAGGATGCGCAGGACGCGCACGAAGCCATACGCCCGACCGATCCGGCGCGGACGCCGGAGTCGATCGCACGCTACCTCCTGCCGGAGCAGTTGAAGCTTTACAAGTTGGTGTGGCAGCGTTTTGTCGCATCGCAGATGACGCCCGCTATTTACGACGTGACCACGATTGACATTGATGCGGTCAGCGATAGGACTTACAACTTCCGCATCAGCGGATCGGTTCTCCGCTTCGACGGCTACCTGCGCATTTACGGCGCAGACGACGAAGACGAGGATCGCCTGCCCGAAATTCCCCAGGGCGCGCGGCTGCCGCTGGCCACGGCCGACCAGTTGAAGAAGCTCGCCGTTGATGGGAGAAACGCGAAGCTGGAGCAGGCGCGGAAGAAGTACAAGCTGGACGCTGCAAAGATTGAAGCACGCAATGAAAAGGCTGATTCGGAAAGCGAGATGGAGCCGGTTCCGGAATTTGCGGAGCCTGAAATCCAGCTTGAGCCGAGGCCTTCGGCGGTGCACGCGGTGCAGAAATTCACCGAGCCGCCGGCGCGCTTCAATGAAGCTTCGCTGGTGAAGGAACTGGAAGTGCGCGGCGTTGGGCGGCCGTCGACCTACGCGTCGATCATCAACACCATCCAGGACCGCGAGTATGTGACCAAGATCAGCGGGCGGTTCTATCCGACTGAGATTGGGATGGTGGTCTGCGATCTGCTGGTCAAAAACTTTCCCTACATCTTCGACATTGCGTACACCGCCCGCCTGGAGGAAGAACTCGACGACATCGAAGAGGGCAAGGAGAAGTGGACGGACCTGATGAACGGGTTCTACGACCACTTTGAGGACGAGCTGAAGGTTGCCGCCGAGAACATGGAAAGCATCAAGCGGATGGAGGAGCCCACCAAGGAAATCTGCGATAAGTGCGGCAGTCCGCTGGTGCTGAAGTGGGGCAAGTTCGGCAGCTTCTACTCCTGTTCGAACTTCAGCAAGAAGTCGCCGGTGACGGTGGCGATGGGCCCGTGGAAGAAGGATCAGAAGGCGGTCACAAAGAAGATTACGGCAGCGCTCGATTTCCCCATGACGGTTCGCGTCAGTGCCGACGATGCCAACGTGTTCGCGAAAGAGGTAGCGGACGCAAAGCAGCTGGTTGCCGCCATTGGCGAGGCGGTTGAGGTGCCGGCGGCGAAGGGCAAGAAGATCACCGTCGAACAGGTCAGCTGCGACTTTACAAAAGAAAATACCGCAGGCAAGCCGGACCTGAACACGCCCGAGATCCAGGAGGCGGGCGAGCAGGAGGAGTATTGCGATAACTGCGGCCGGGTGATGGTGCTCAAGCGCGGCCTGTTCGGGCCGTTCATGTCGTGTCCCGGGTATAACGAAGACCCGCCCTGCAAGACCATTCGCAAGCTGAGCCAGAAGCAGCAGCAGAAGCAGAATGCGCCGGTGCCAACCGGCGAAAGCTGCCCGGTGTGTGGCAAGCCGCTGGTGCTGCGGCAGGGATCGTATGGGGAGTTTGTCTCCTGCTCCGGATATCCGAAGTGCAAGTACGTGAAGCAGAATCTGATTGAGGGGATGAAGTGTCCCAAGTGCGGGACTGGAGATTTAGCGGAGCGCAAGGCGCGGCGCGGCAATGTCTTCTGGGGCTGCACCAACTATCCCAAATGCGACTTCACGTCGAACTCCAAGCCGGTTGCCCAGCGCTGCCCGGAGTGCGACAGCCCTTACCTGGTCGAGAAGGTTCTCCGCTCCGGCGTCTATCTCGAGTGCCCCAACAAGAAGAAGGGCGCCGAGGAAGAGGCAACGGCCAAAAAGCGCGCAGCCAAAGGCGCGGCCAAGGGGTCTGCGAAGGGAACAGCCGTCCTTGAAGCGAGCGACGGGTGCACATTCTCCGAGCGCATCGGCGATGCTCCGCCCCCGCCAACCGCGGCAACGCATGGGCCGGTGGTGGCGAAGTAGGGCGGCACGTGAGTTGCCGGCAACGAACGAATTGCGGGGAGCGAGGTATTGGCGGATCAAGGGAAGAACATCTTCATTCTTGGCGGTCCCAACGGTGCCGGCAAAACCACCGCAGCGAAGGTTTTGCTCCCCCTGCGGCTTGGGGTCGATGGATTTCTAAATGCCGATGAAATCGCGCGGGAGATGTCGCCGGGGAATGTGGATGCAGTAGCTTTCGCCGCAGGCCGGGAATTGATTGAGCGGATGCGCAGGATGGTTAGCGAAGGCCGGGACTTTGCGTTCGAAACAACTTGTTCAGGCAAGTCATATCTTCGACTCTTGCAAGACTGCCGCAACTCTGGTTGGCGAATCTCTCTGATCTACCTCTGGGTGCCGTCTCCGGAGTATTCCATTGCTCGAGTTGCGCATCGTGTGAGCCATGGCGGACATAGCATTCCGGAAGAAGTAATCCGGCGGCGTTACGTTTCTGGTTTATGGAATATGCGGCATCTCTATTTGCCGTTGGCGGATGATGCGACAATTTACGATAATAGAGATCGTGCGCTGCGCATCATCGCGCGGCGGGCTCCGAACGCTCCGCTCAGAGTGGTGGATGAGGAGCTTTGGTCCAAGATCGAGAGGCTGACACCATGAGCGCAAAAGCGATTAGCAGGATGACGGTGGAGGAGATCTTCCAAGCTGTAGACAGCGGTATGGCCGAAGTATCCCGCCGTCTGGAGTCCGGCGAACTGGACGGCTCGGGCCGCTACTTCACCGACGAGGAGCTGGCCGCCGGCGCAGCCACAGGCGGCAAACCGGCGCCCCCAAAGCGCTCCAAAGCCAGCGCGGCTTAGCCGCAGATCGCCCGCGCAGCACGGCAGGGGCTTGATCCGCTAGTATGGGGCACGGAGATATGACCCCCATGGAACGAATGCTCGCAACGCCGGCCGACGCTGAAATCGTCCTGAGACTGTATGAACTGCGCACCGAGGCGGAGATGCGCAAGGCGCGCGCCTGGCTGGGCGGGGAGTTCTGGCCGGCCACGGCGGAGGAGTTCTTCGCCGTCTCCGGCAACCCTGCCGACCCGCACAATGCCTGGTTCCGCCAGGTGATCAGCTACTGGGAGATGGCTGCGGCCATGGTGCTGCACGGGGCCGTCTCTGCGGAGCTGTTTGTGGATTGCAACGGCGAGGGGTTCTTTCTGCTGGCCAAGTTCACCCCCATCCTGCCCGAGATCCGCGCCCGCATGCCGGGGTTTCTGATCAAGACCTCCGAGCTGACCAACCGCTTCTCGGCCGCTTCGCAGCGCTTTGAGGTGGCCCTGAAGTCCATGGAGGCCCGGCGGACGGCTATGGCAGCTCGCGAGCAGGCCAACGCCTAGGATTTCGGGCTGGATCTGTTACAGGCAAATTACCGCGCGCAAAGCACTTGCCGAAAGCCGGGTCGCGGGAGCATGATGTTAGCTGTTCGAGAGTTGATCATCCCCTGGAGGTTTGCCGTGAAACGTACCGCTGCTGTGCTCACTGCCGTTCTCGCCCTCGCCCCCCTTTCGGCCCTGGCAGCCGACTCCACCATCAATGGCTGGATCTCCGATGCCATGTGCGGCGCCAAGCACGCCGGCACCGGCGCGGCCTGTGCCAAGAAGTGCATCGCCGGTGGAGAAGCGCCGGTGTTTGTGGATGAGGCCAAGAAGGAAGTCTGGACCATCGACAATCCCGATGCCGTGAAGGCCTTCTACGGCGACCATGTGACCGTGACGGCGACAGCCGACGCGGGCAAGAAGAGCGTCCACATCGATTCGATCGCGGAAGCGAAGTAGGCCATTCGGCAGCGAACATTCCTGTCGCCCGGCTCGCCAACGCGTTGAATCTCTGGTAGTGTCATATCCGTTGCCTGCACACCCCGGCTTTGCTGCCGGGGTGCAGGTAAACTATGGATAGCATTGGGAATCGACCATGGCACGAGCGATCTGGAACGGCAAGGTGATTGCCGAAAGCGAGACGACGGAGACGGTAGAGGGGAACGTCTACTTTCCCGAGTCCAGTCTCAAGCGGGAGTACTTCCATCCCAGCAGCGCCACCTCCACCTGTCCGTGGAAGGGCCAGGCCCGCTACCTGAACATCGTCATCGATGGGCAGGATAACCCGGACGCTGCCTGGTACTACCCCGACCCCAAGCCCGCGGCCCGCAAGATCAAGGGGCACGTCGCTTTCTGGCGCGGCGTGGAGATAGAAAAGTAGGGCGGCTGGCCCCGGACCACGCATACTCTCATCGCATAGTCGATCCAAATACCCACTCCGCACCGCGCGGAAATCCACAATTTTCTACCTCTGGAGCTGGAATGCGCCTGCGCACATTTCTCTTTGCATCCCTCTTGTCTGTTGCGGTCGCCGGCTGGTCGCAGAGTGCCGGGCCGCAGGCCACACCCACGCTCACGGGCGATGCGGCGCATCCCGGCCAGACTGCCGGCTGGGTTGATACCAAGCTCTACTTCGGCCTGGGACCGGCCGGCCAACCCGGCAAAGGCGTGAGCGAAGCCAGGTGGCGTGCTTTTCTCGACAAGGAAGTCACGCCGCGGTTTCCAAACGGGTTGAGCGTGGTGGATGTCTACGGGCAGTGGCAGGGCAAGCGGCAGACAGCACCGGAGCGGCTGCGCTCCAAGCTGCTGCTGATCGACTATGCGGATACGGCCGAGAACCGCGCCAAGGTGGACGCCATCCGCACGGCGTGGAAGCGCCAGACAGGTGACTTGTCGGTGCTGCGGGTGACGCAGCCGGCGGACGTGTCGTTCTGATTGCCGTAACGCAGCCATGCATTGAAGGGTACGGGCTTGAGCCCGTACGACACGCAGTCATGCATTGAACGGTACGGGCTTCAGCCCGTACGACACAGCCATTGTTGAGCCTTGGCTTTAGCCGCCGAGGGAATGCAGGAATCCGCGAAGGGCTTTCTCTGGGGCTGAAGCCCGCTGCGGTGATTGACTTTGATGTACGGGCTGAAGCCCGTACCCTTCGACCAGGACCAACGAAAGAGCGGTTCGAGATGAGTTCCAAAGCGGAGTGGCGAGGGGAGCTGCGCGCGCTGGTGGCGCTGGCGGTTCCGGTGGTGCTGAGCGAACTGGGCTGGATGGCCCAGGGCGTGGTGGACACCATCATGGTGGGCCGGCTGGGTCCGGCGGCCATCGGCGCCGTTGCGCTTGGCAATGCCGTGTTTTACACGCCGTCGCTGTTCGGCATCGGCCTGCTGCTGGGCCTGGACACGCTGGTGGCGCAGGCCTACGGCCGCAAGGACTACGACGGCTGCCATCGCTGGCTGGCGCAGGGCGTTTACCTGGCCATGGCCATCACGCCGCTGATCATGCTGGCCATCTGGCTGGCGAGCTTTGGCTATGCCCGCTTCGGCATTGCCCCGGAAGTGGCCGTGCCGGCCGCGAGCTACCTGCGCATCCTCAACTGGGGCGCGCTGCCGCTGCTTATCTACGCGGCCTCGCGGCGCTATTTGCAGGGCGTGGGCCATGTGCGGGTGATCACGGTTACCTTTGTGGGCGCCAACCTGCTTAACTGGCTGGGGAACTGGGTGCTCATCTACGGCAAGTGGGGCGCGCCGCGCATGGGTGTGGCGGGCTCGGCGCTGTCGACGGTGATCGCGCGCCTGTTCATGGGCCTGGCGCTGATGGGCTTTGCCTGGCGCTATGAGCGCAAGCGCGGCCATCCGCTGTTCGCCCACTGGGCCGGGCCAAGCCTGGAAAAGCTCAAGCATTTGATCCGCTTGGGCGCGCCTGCTGCGGGGCAGATTGTGCTGGAAGTGGGCGCATGGAACCTGGCCACCGTAGCGGCGGGCTGGTTGACGCCGGTGGCCCTGGCCACGCACCAGATCGCGCTCAACTACGCGGCGCTCACCTACATGGTGCCGCTGGGCATTTCGGCAGCCGCGGCGGTCAGCGTGGGCCATGCCGTGGGCGCGGGCAACCCGGCGCGCGCCCGACGCGCGGGCTGGCTGGCGCTGGGACTCGGCACCGGCTTCATGCTGCTGGCCGCGGTGGTATTTCTGGTCGCGCCCGGGCCGCTGATCGCGCTCTACACCCGCGATGCGCAGGTGATGGCCGTCGGCCCCGGCCTGCTGCTGCTTGCAGCCGCCTTCCAGATCTTCGACGGCATCCAGACTGTCTCGACCGGCGCCCTGCGTGGCCTGGGCGAGACGCGCGCCCCCATGGTGGCCAACCTGGTGGGCTACTGGGTGGTGGGGTTGCCGCTGGGTCTGAGCCTCTGCTTCCTGCTCAAGTGGGGCATCTACGGCCTGTGGATCGGCCTCACGCTGGCGCTGGTGGTCATTGCGACCGCCCTGCTGCTGCGCTGGAACCGGGACTCGAAACGCCTGCTGGGGTGAGCGTTGCGGCGTGCCGGAAGGCCCCGGAGCGGAGGCCTGGCCTGGCCGGCCGGATGGGCATTTCCGGTCGATCTGGTCACAAAATCGACACTTGAGGGACAGTCTTTCGTCCCTTGGCCGATCCGTCCTGCTTTGGGCATGGAGCAACCATCGGCTGCTCAATGGGACTCAAACAGGTAACCGGTATGCCTGGAATTGGTACGCACTCTCCCGGAAGTGACTATAATCACAAGGGAGCAAACCGCCGATTCTGGCCAGGGAACGAGCGCTTTTTTTCGACCTCGCGATCGCCTGGAGAACCGGCAAACGTGGCCAGCGGACGCTCGAAAAGAGCCGCCGGCACGAGAAGAATTCTTCGGAAGGGAATCCCGACCCATGGCGACAGGCCAGGTAGCTCTGAGTGAATCGGAGACCGCAACAAGCACGCGCCCGCGCGTGACAAACGATTTCAGCATCAACGTAGCAACGGTGAACGGGTCCGGCTCGCAATCCGCCAACAGCGTGCTGCTGAAAAGCATCTTCGGCATGGGGGTTCCTGTCAGCGGCAAGAACCTCTTCCCGTCGAACATCGCCGGACTTCCCACCTGGTACACCATCAGGGCCAGCAAGGACGGCTACGTAGCGCGCAAGCGCGAGGCCGAGGTGCTGATCGCCATCAATCCTGAGACGGCCAGGCAGGACGCGCTTTCGCTGCCCACCGGCGGCGTGGCCATCTACGAGGAGAACCTGAACCTCAAGCAGTATCGCGACGACGTGGTGTTCTACCCGGTGCCTCTGGACAAGATCACCGCCGCCATCTGCCCTGAAGCCAAGCTGCGCAAGCTGGTCAAGAACATGGTCTACGTCGGCGTGACCGCACAGATTCTGGGCATCGACCTTGCGGTCGTCGAGCAGGGGCTGCGCCGGCAGTTCGCCAAGAAGGTGAAGGTCTTCGAGCTGAACTTTGGCGCGGTGAAGGCGGGCTGGGATTACGCGGCCACCACGTTCACCAAGCAGGACCCGTACTTCATCGAGCGGCTGGACAAGACGGCGGGCAAGATCATCATCGACGGCAACGCGGCCTGCGGCATGGGCGCGGTGTTTGCCGGCGTGACCGTCGTGGCCTGGTATCCGATTACGCCCTCGACCTCAGTTGTTGAAGCAACCACCGACATGCTGAAGAAGTTTCGCGTGACGCCCGAAGGCAAGGCGACCTTTGCCGTGATCCAGGCTGAAGACGAGCTTGCGGCCATCGGCATGGTGCTGGGCGCGGGCTGGGCCGGCGCGCGGTCCATGACCGCGACCTCAGGCCCTGGCATCTCGCTGATGGCTGAGTTTGCCGGCCTGGGCTACTATGCCGAGCTGCCCGGCGTGATCTTCGACGTGCAGCGCACCGGCCCTTCGACCGGGCTGCCCACGCGCACCTCGCAGGCTGACCTGCTCAGCGTGGCGTTCCTGTCGCACGGAGACACCAAGCACATTGTCTTGCTCCCCGGGTCCGTCAAGGAGTGCTTCGAGTTCGGCTATGCCGCCTTCGATCTCGCCGAGCGGATTCAGACGCCGGTCTTTGTGCTCAGCGATCTTGACCTGGGCATGAACAACTGGATGTCCGAGCCGTTCGATTACCCAACCAAGCCTCTCGATCGCGGCAAGGTCCTGTCCGCTGCCGATCTTGAGCGCCTGGGCAGCTTTGCCCGCTACCGCGACGTGGATGGCGACGGCATAGGCTGGCGCACGCTGCCTGGCACCATGCATCCCAAGGCCGCGTACTTTACCCGCGGCACCGGCCACAACGACGCCGCCGGCTACAGCGAAAAGCCCGAGGATTACGTGGAAGGCATGGAGCGGCTGGCGCGCAAGTTCGACAACGCCCGCAAGCTGATTCCCGCGCCGGTCACTGTCTCCAACGGCAAGTCGAAGATCGGCATTCTGGCTTACGGCACGTCGGACTTTGCGATTCGCGAAAGCATGGACGAGCTGAAGAAGCAGTATGGGCACGACGTGGATTACATGCGTATCCGCGCTTACCCCTTTGCTCATGAGATTCACGACTTTGTGGCTTCGCACGAGCGCATCTACGTTGTCGAACAGGACCGCGACGCGCAACTGGCCAGCCTGCTCAAGCTCGACCTGCCAGCGGAGCAGACCGTGAAGCTGCGCAGCATTCTGCACTTCAATGGGCTGCCGCTGGACGCCGAGACAGTGACGGATGCCTACGCAGCGGCCGAGAAGCTTTCGAGTGTGACCGCCACGCATGCTGAAGACGTGGAAGTGCATGAAGGCGCGGTTGCCTCGTAGGCGATTATCTGGGTGCCCCAGGTCCCTTCCGCCGCGGCGGATGGGACCTGGGAAAGCACGAACCACCGAAATTATGAAGAAGCAGTTGAGAAAAGGATCTGATCCATGGCTACAACAGCACCAGCACCAAAACTGAACCACATCGGCCTTCCGATTGTGGAGTACCGCGGCGGCAAGTCGACGCTTTGCGCCGGCTGCGGCCACAACGCCATCTCCGAGCGCATCATCGACGCCATGTACCAGATGGGCGTGGAGCCGGAGCGGGTGATGAAGATGAGCGGCATCGGCTGCTCGTCGAAGAGCCCGGCCTACTTCATGAGCCGTTCGCACAGCTTCAACAGCGTGCACGGACGCATGCCGTCGGTGTCGACCGGCGCCATCCTGGCCAACCACACCATGACCACCATTGGCGTCTCCGGCGACGGCGACACGGCCTCCATCGGCATGGGCCAGTTCGTCCATCTGCTGCGCCGCAATCTGCCCATGATTTACATCATTGAAGACAACGGCGTCTACGGCCTCACCAAAGGCCAGTTCTCGGCCACGGCCGACCTCGGCTCGAAGCTCAAGACGGGCGTCATCAACGATCTGCCGGCCATTGACACCTGTGCGCTGGCGATTCAGCTGGGCGCAACGTTTGTCGGCCGCTCCTTCTCAGGCGACAAGAAGCAGTTGCTCTCCATGCTCAAGGCGGCCATCGCGCACAAGGGCACGGTCATGCTCGACGTGATCAGCCCCTGCGTCACCTTCAACGATCACGAGGGCTCTACCAAGAGCTACAAATTCATGCAGGACCACGACGAGCCCATCAATGAGGTTGACTTCGTGGCCAGCTTCGACGACATCGAAGTCGACTACGCCTCTGGCGAAGTGTATGAAGTCGAGATGCATGACGGCTCCAGCCTGCGCTTGAAGAAACTGCATGAAGACTTCGATCCCACCGACAAGGTGAAGTCCGTGCAGACGCTGATGGAAGCCCATGCCAACAACGAAGTGCTGACCGGCGTGTTCTACATCGACACCAAAAAGGAAACCTTCCTGGATCTGCTCAACATTGTGGACGAGCCCCTCGGCCAGCTTCCGGAGAGCCTGACGCGGCCGCCCAAGTCGGCACTCGATAGCCTCATGGCAAGCTTGCAGCAGTAGAGCAGTTCTCCAATTCATGTGCTCAATTTGGTTCCGTGCAAGGTGGCTTTTTCTTAAGGGAAAAGCCACCTATCATCGTGCTTCCGGTGCAGAGCAATTGCAGAACGGCTATAAGCTCTCTGAGCCCTTTATTTTTCCGCGAATGCTGCGGCTGCCGCTTCGGCCACTGCCTGATCCTGCGCGCCCAGGCCGCCGCTGACGCCCACGGCGCCCACAACCTGCCCGTTGCGTTTCAAGGGCACTCCGCCGGCAAACACCATGATGCGGCCGTGGTTCGATGCATGAATGCCGAAGAACTGGCCGCCGCTTTGCGAGTGCTCGCCGAGCGCGCCGGTCTCGATGTCGAATGCCCGCGCTGTAAACGCCTTGTTGATGGCAATGTCGATGCTGCCCAGCCACGCGCCTTCCATGCGTTCAAAGGCCACCAGGTTGGCGCCCGCGTCAACGACTGCGATGTTCATGGGGACCTTGATCTTGGATGCTTTTTTCTGCCCCGCCCGAATCACGCGTCGCGCTTCGTCCAGCGAGACGCTGGCCGTGTTGCCGGTTGGATTGACTGTCTTCGATGCCATGTGTGTTCTCCTCTTTCGATTGACCCGCACTCTTGTCTCAGGCCCAACTATCGACCGGGTGCAGAATTCACGCGCACGCCCATGGCATTCAGCTTGCTGCGCGCCTGGCTGGCTTCCGGCGTCTGCGGGTGGCGCTGGATGAGGGTGCGCAGCTCGTGGATGCCGGTGTCCTTCTTGCCCAGTTCGATCAGTGACAGGCCCTTGCGCAACTGCGCGGCGGGCGCCTTGGGGCTGCCGGGGAAGCTCTCGATGACGACGTTATAGTTCTTCACGGCATCGGCGTAGTTCTGCTGGTGATAGGCAATCTCGCCCAGGTAGAACTGCGCGTTGCCGGCCAGGTCGTCGTTGGGATAGTAGTGCAGCACATCCTGAAACTCGCCGGAAGCCACGTCGTAATGCGCGGCGTTGTAGTCGCGGACGGCGGCCTGGTAGGTGTCCTTGAGCGGAGGCGCAACCGGCGCCGGCGCTGCCGGTGCGGAGCCCTGGGGCGCGTTGGGATCGCCGCCGGGCTGTCCACCGGGCTGACCCGCGGAGGGCGGCGGCGCCTGCATGGCCTGGAGCTGCGCCTGCAAGTCCTGCACGGTCTTGTCCAGCTTGGCGATGCGCGACTTGAGCTCGTCTACTGAATCGTTCAGCGACTGCACCTGGCCGGAGACCGTGTCGAGCTTGCCGTTGTTGGCCTCGGTCTGCGCGTTGATCTTCAACTGCAGTGCGTTCACGGTGGCGGCCATCTGGGTGGTGGCGTCATTGGTCTGCTCCACCATGTGCTGCACCACGCCCATGCGCGTATCGAGAGTGGACTGCAAGCGCTGCACCATGTCGAGCAGCTGCTGGACCTGGGTTTGCAGCTCGATCATCTCCTTGGAGGCGGCGTGCGCGGGCACGGCAAGCGCGGTGGCGAACAGGCCGCAGGCCGCCGCGGCAATCAGGCGATTACGCAGTGTGGAAGCAATCTTCATCGGTCACCCATCATCGGCAGTTGAGCTCGGGGCTCAGTGCGCGCAGATTCAGTTTACGGTCGCAGGCGGCGGCCCAACAAGCCGCAGTCCCAGTTTGCGTCCGCCGGGGCGGCAACAAACTGGGACTGCGGAGAGGGGATTCGGCCGGCTGTCGCGCTTGGTGCGGGTGCCGGCGTCTGTCATTTACCGGTCCAGCGTAAAGCCGGCACGGCGGTTCTGCTGCCAGCACTCCTCGGTTGACTCGGAGCAGAAGGGCTTCTCCTTGCCGTAGCTAACGACGCGGATGCGGTTGGCGGCCACGCCGGCGGTGACCAGCGCGTTCTTGGCGGCATCGGCGCGATTCTGGCCGAGGGCGATGTTGTACTCGTTCGAGCCGCGCTCGTCGCAGTAGCCGCCGATGACGAACTTGATGTCCGGATGGCTCACGAGATAGGAAGCATCGGCTGCGAGAACGGTCTGCGCATCGTTGCGGATGTCGTAGGTGTCGTAGTCGAAGAAGGCATCCTGCACGTGGGCCTTGAACTCTTCTTCCGCGCTCATGGAGCTGGTGGGCACATTGACGGCGGGAGCAGAGTTGACGGTCACGTGTGCGGTGGCGTCGGCAGTGCCGCCGGGGCCGGTGGCCACCAGGTGATAGCTGGTTGAAGCCGTCGGGGTCACCGTCTTGACGCCGGAGCTGGGCACGTCGCCCAGGCCGTCGATCGAAGTGCTGGTCGCGTCCGTGGTGCGCCAGGACAGGACAACCTGATCGCCTGCCGAGATGACCACCGGCGTAGCCGAGATCTGCGCCGAGGGCGCCGGAGCGCTGACCGGCGGGGCGGTTTCAGCCGGCATGGGGGCTGCTTCCTTCTTTTTGCAGCCGGCGACAGCGAGAAGTGCAACAAGCAAGACAGCGGGAGTTAGGATGCGAAACCGAGCTTTCAATGGACTACTCCTTCCGTGAGTTCAATGTGCAGTGAAGTCAATGTGGCCGTAGTTTCAATGCGGCCGAATTCCAGGGAAAAATGCCGTGAATCAGATGGCTTCGAAAGGCATTCGCGCCAGGCGAAACGAGAATTTTCTGCCCTTAGAATCATAGTGCATCGAGGCCAGGAAAACCGATTAGTGCCTGCACCGTGGGGCAGATTTGTGGGCAGGTCTTGCACCACTCCATCGTCCCCAATCGGGTCGAGGACGGGACGCCTCATTTCCAGCTCCAGTTGGGCATGGAGTTGTTACCGGTTTTGGTGAGCTGGCGCTGCTGGGTTCCGTCGGCCAGCATGCTCCAGATCTCGGTGTGGCTGCCGATGGTGCGTTGAAAGACGATGTGCCGGCCGTCGGGCGCCCAGGAGGGAAAGTCGTTTGAGCCGGAGGAGTGCGTGACCTGGAGATAATCCTTGCTGGCCAGGTCGATCACGTGAATATCGTCGCCGCCGGGGTCGCCGGGGCCGTACTTGCGGTTCCAACTGAAGGCCAGCAGCTGTCCGTTGGGCGACCACGAGGGCGAAACCGCATACCCGCCATCAGTGATCCGCTGCACGTTCCCTCCGTCAATGTCCATGGTGTAGATCTGCGGCAGGCCGGTCCGTCCGCTCACCCAGGCAATCTGTGCACCGGTGCGCGGATTGAACGTGGGGCCGATGTTGGGACCCTTAAAGGCCGTCAGCTTGTGCAGGTTGCCGCCGCCCGCGTCCGCCAGCCAGATCTCCGGATTGCCGGAGCGGGCGGAGGAGAAGGCGAGTTTCGAGCCATCGCCCGACCAGGCCGGGGACTGGTTGCTCCCACCGGCGATTCCGGCGGGGAAGGCAACGTAACGGTTCAGCTCAAAGGAATACATGCGAATCTCCCATCCGGCTCGGCCCAGAGAAGCAAAAGCTAGACGGGAGTTATCGGGTGAGATGCGCGGGGAGATGGAAATGGTACCCAGGTGGGTGACGGCATGTTGATTTTCGCCGTCGTAGTCCATCATCCACACCTCTTTGGTGCCCGAACGGGTGCTGATGAAGTAAATCTTGGTCTCGGCAATGCCGTTGATGCCGCCGCCCAGGCGCAGGATGATCTCGTCGGCGAAGCGGTGGGCAATCATGCGCGCCGACTCCTCGCTGGCCGCCTCGTTGTACTGCCGGGCAAGCACCTGCGGGCTGGCGGTGTTGTGCGCGTCAAACAGCCACCCGGAGACGGCCACGCGGCCGCCGGCGACCGACAGCCCACCGAACGCCACCATGGCGGCGTTGGCCGGCGCAGCAGACCACTGCGCCAGGCTCATCTCCTGCGGCGAGCCGGGGCTGGCCTGGGGATTCATGCTCTTTGACACCAGGTCGAAGATGCCTGCCTGTCCCAGGTCGGAGTAGAGCGTGGCGTCGAACACCGCCTTCAGCGCCGGCGTCTGCGGATCGGCTGCCGTGGGCTTGAAGTCGGCCGCTGCAATGCGGATGCGGTCCTGGCCCATGTTGGTGCCGGTATGCACCCAGTCCTGAGCCTTGAGCTGAATGGCGGATGCGAGCACGAGAAAAAGACAGAGAGGGAAGACGCGGGAAAATGCCTTCATGCGGTAAACAGTCCTTCCGTGAACCAAGCCTTACGAGGGTTCTGTATCAGGGTGCGACTTGAGTCGTACCGAAAATGGTCCAAAATCAATGCAGGCCGTAGCCCCCGCGCATTGGGTAGAATTCACAGCGTCCCTACGGGACGGGGGCTTTTGTCCTGCTCGGACCCAGGACTGCGTCCGCCGCAGCGGACTTGTCCTGGGCTATTCTCGCTTCTCCCTCCGGGAGAGGATGCGTTGGCGGCTTCATTGATCCGTGAGCCGGCAACACCGGCTAATACGTACAATCATAAGTGACGTCGATCCACTGGTCGTTCGATTCCCGGGGCAGATCCCCAAATGTGTCAACACGTTGCGTGGCCAGCAGGCAGGAGCGGTCGAGCGTTGGGCTGCCGCTGGCCGTAGCCACCCGGAAGCTGGACGGAACCCCCTGGCGGTTGACCTTGAAGTACACCTCGACCACGGCGCCCTTGGCCGTGCGCGGGTCCACCTGGTACTTGTCCCAGTTCTGGCCCACTTTTCGTTTGATGCCGTCCACGTACCAAGCGAAACGCGTGCCGAAGTCTCCATTGCTCACGCTGACCGGCTGGTTGGCATTCGCGGTCTGCGCGTAGGTGGATCGCGCCAGCTTTGAACCCGCCTGTTCGCCGTACTGGATGCGGCTGTCCGGCTTGGGCGGTGGCTGCTTGGCCTTGCTGGGCGCGAGCTGTTTGGGGGTGGGCTGCTTCACTTCAGACTTGATCTGCTTGTGCTTGTCGAGCTTGGTCTCTTTGCCCAGGATGGGGATGGCCGTTTCGTCCACCGCTTTTTCGGCCTTGGGCTGCGGCGGCGCGGGCGCGGGGCTGGGCGTCTCGGAAGGCAGCACGTTGTCGTTCTTGGGCTGGTCAGAGGGCAGGGGAATGGCGGCCGAGTCCAGGCTCACCTGCATGGCGCTGCCCGGCCCCGGATTGCCCCAGTAGTTGTGGTGCAGAAAGCCGTTGAACACGCCCCAGAAGACGATGCCGCCAAACAGCAGCGCGTGCAGCAGGACTGAGCCCGTCGCGGACGCACCAAGACGATCGGGCCGCATCTCCCGCTCCAGTTGTCCGCCGCCGTCGAGCACGCTGTCCATAGATTCGCCTGGGCTGCTAGTTGACCGGCGCCGGAGCGGCCTTCGCTTCGAGCGGCTGGGTCACAATGGAAACATTGGTAATGCCGGCCTGCTTGACCGCGTCCATCAACGACGCAAACACGCCAAAGGGAACCGACTCATCGGCGCGCAGATAGATCACCTGGTGCG
>Ga0302275_10003802_pt1 | contig 15098 bp, 10 predicted proteins | sample III_Bog_N2_2_FD_200229 | JGI IMG/M metagenome (GOLD analysis project Ga0302275, IMG submission 200229) | Peat permafrost microbial communities from Stordalen Mire near Abisko, Sweden - III_Bog_N2_2 | ecosystem: Environmental > Terrestrial > Soil > Wetlands > Peat | place: Sweden: Abisko...
GGCGACCCGGAGTTGTCGTTCGCCCGCTTGGAAGAAATTGGAGCGGTAATCGAATGTGGATCAGACGAGCAGGCGCAGATGCTCAGCGATGCTTACGTGGAACTATGCGAGCGCGGGGAATCCGCAATTGTGGTTTCCCAGACCCGGGCGGAAGTGCAGGCCATCAACGAAAATATTCGGGGGCGGCTGCGCGAACGGAAAAAACTCATTGGAGACGAGGTCGAGGTGAATTCCCTGGAGCGGGTCGATCTGACGCATGCGCAAATGCAGGATCCAAGGCACTACCCACCTGGAAGCGTACTCGTCTTTAATCAAGACTATCGAGGGATTCGACGTGGTCAGCAAGGTGGGTTGATCGGGATTACCGCATCGGGGATCGTTCTCGAAATAGAAGGCAGCGTCCATCGACTCCCGCTTTCGCAGATCGGTCGCCTGACTGTTTGCCGAGCACGGTCACTCCCGCTTTGCACAGGTGACAAGTTGCAACTGAAAGCCAACGGAACTGCTCTCGATGCTCGAAAACTCGCGAATGGCGAGGTCGTCATTATTGCGTCGGTTCACCCGAGCGGCAGAATCGTTCTGGCCGATGGTCGCACCCTTCCGTCCGAATACCGGCAGTTTCAACGCGGATACGCCGTCACCTCATACGGCTCGCAGGGCAAAACAGTTGATCATGTTCTTTTTGGCGACTCCGGGGTGAGGGCTGCCTCAAACACGCAGCAATGGTACGTCACCATTTCGCGCGGCCGGAAAAGCATCCAAATATTTACCGGCGATAAGGAGGAGCTTCGCCGCGCTGTCAGCAGGAGCGGTGAGCGCACACTGGCACTGGACCTCGGCTCACCGCCCCTTCGGGACCGTCGCCGCGTTCGGGAACAAATCCTGCGCGGCTTGAAGCGCGGACGCGAGTTTGCTCGCCGTATCGCAATTATAGCATCCCGCGCCTGGTCGGTTTCGCTAAGCGCAGCAAGACCTACAAAACTTTATGAGACATCGATCAGAAACCGACAGACGAACCGAAATGGTCGCACCAACGTGCTGGCACCGTGAAAACTCCTGCACCTGTCTGCGGGTGGAGATTTCTGGTACCGAAGCACACCTTTTCCCGTACCAGCAAATGGTGTCCGCGTCCCTCGTTCACGAAAATGCCGTTGATGTGTTGCGCTTGGCGTTTTCCAGCCATGACGTTGAAGTCACCGGGCGAAACTTGCGGGAATTGCTTGTTGCGCTACAAGAGTTCTCGGTTAAGTGGTTGCGCGTTGTGCCTGACCGGTATGAAGGTGTTGCGGTCGCTGAGTCCGCTACGATTACCAAGGTCCGTCTCTTGGCTCCGGGGTAGTGGGATGGGACGGTGATTCCGTCCAGTAACCATCAGTGATGGCTGCATTCCGCTGAAGGGAGTGCTTGGTCGAGTCGATTTGGGAAACGCTTAGGCCCCGCGCGATAGCTCCCGGACGATCCGAATATATTCCTGGAGCGGTTTGGAAAGATTGTCTTCACGCCACGCGATGGTTGACTCTCTTAAGAGGGCAGGAACCAGCGGACGAAACACGACTCCATCGTGCGGCAGCCCCGTTATATATGGGGGCACAAGTGCCACACCCAACCCATCGGCGACAAAGAGGATGGCTGTCGGCGCATTTTCTGCCTCCTGCAAAATTCTTGCGGCGAATCCGGCGTCCTGGCAGGTGTCGACTAGCCATTCGCGCGAACCGGGATGGGTCTTCGTTGAGCCAGCGACGAAAAATTGCGTTGCCAATTCGGTGAGTCTGATCTCCCGCTTTTTAGCTAGAGGATGTCCGGAGTGAAGTGCGACGAGCATCCTGTCGTGTGCCACGCACTCAGAGAGGTATGCATGGCCGGAGAGCGAGGGGCGGACACCGACGAAGCCGAGATCGATTTTGCGGCCTTCAAGCGCCAGATATTGTTGCGCGGTGGTCATATCATAAAGATTGAGCGCCACAGTCGGTTGGAGCTTCCGGAACGCTCCAAGCGTCGCCGGCAGCATCCCGCAATGAATGCTCGCCACATAGCCGATGTTGAGGTCGGAGCTGTCTCCGCGATTCATCCGCTGCACTGCGGCAACGCTATCGGCGCACATCGCGAGCATCTTCTTCGATTCGAAGAGAAACATCCGCCCCTCATCGGTTAGCGTGACACGGTTATTCGCCCGATCCAGCAGGCGCACGCCGATTTCGTCTTCCAGGTTGCGCACCTGGCGCGTGAGCGATGGCTGGGCAAGGCGAAGTTTCTCCGCGGCCTTTGTGAAACTCAAGGCCTCGGCGACGGCGACAAAATACCGCAGGTGACGAAGCTCCATGTGCGGGCGATTATCGTCCTGTTTATAGCAGATAGCTATTCGGATATTCGCAGTTCGGCCCATGTGGTCGATTTGCCGATAGCATACGGCTATAGGGAAGCCCTTGGAGACCACGATGAAATACCAGATGTAAGGTAGGTTTGTGCTCCGAACTTTGATTTGCTCATAGCAGACCGCTATCCGGATGTTCGAAGAATCGCATCGGAGGAGCCTTTTCCAATAGCGTGCGGCTATAGGGCAGTTGCAGAGGAGGTATTAGATGGAACGCTGGATAGCGCAGATGCTGGTTCCCGGTCAGGACGAACCGAGGGATGCCTCGATTCACTTGGATCGAATCGGCAGTGGTCATTGTTTTTGAAATGTCATGAACCCCACGAGTTTTATAATGAAGAAGCCTTACACGATTCAGGAGGAAGATTCAGAGCGAATGGTTGCCTGTAGTTATCCGCTGATTCTTCCCCGAGAGAAACGCGAGATTCCGGATTTTCGAGAAGAGGGAGAGAAATGAAGGCTGCCCTGCCGGCCGATGAAGCTGAACGGCTGGACACCCTGCACAGTTGCAAAATCCTGGATACTGATCCCGAACCCGAATTTGAGGATATCACCTTGCTGGCTTCGAGCATCTGCGGGACGCCGATTGCTTTGATCAGCTTGCTGGACGAGCACCGCCAATGGTTCAAAGCGACGGTAGGCCTGGCGATCAGGGAGACGCCCCGGGATATCTCCTTTTGCGCCCACACGATTTTGCAGCAGGGAGTACTGGTAGTGCCGGATACGTTGTCTGACGAGCGGTTTGCGTCGAATCCGTTCGTAACCGACAACCCCCGAATCCGGTTTTATGCCGGTGCTCCGCTCATAATGAAGGATGGTCATGCATTGGGCACGCTCTGCGTGCTCGATCAAGCGCCAAGCAAATTGAACGCGTGGCAAACTACCGCCTTGCAAGCGCTAAGCAGGCAAGTGGTGGGTCAAATAGAATGGCGCCGGACCATCATCCAGCTTACCCGCGCGGATGAACTGCTGCGGGAGCAGATGGGGATGGTTGCCATGGAGACCGAAGTGAGAGCCGCGTTTGCCGATGGAGAGACGGTTCCGGACATGCTGAAAGCGGCATGCTCCTCAATCGTGAATCATCTGGGTGCGGCATTCGCCCGAATATGGATTCTCAATGAGCGCGATCAGATGCTCGAATTGCGCGCAAGCGCTGGGCAATACACTCATCTCGATGGCCCGCACGGTCGGGTTCCGGTGGGCAAATTCAAGATTGGGCTGATTGCCCAGGAACGAAAACCGCATCTCACCAATCAGGTGGTGGGCGATCCGCGCGTTGGTGATCAGGAATGGGCCAAGGCGCAAGGGATGGTGGCATTTGCGGGATACCCTTTGATCGTGGGCGGGCGCCTCGTCGGTGTAGTGGCCATGTTCGCGCGCCACATCCTCACCAATACAGTGCTCACCTCATTGGATGCTGTCGCCAACTCGATTGCATCCGGTATTAATCGGCGGGGCTCGGAGGCCGCGATCCGAGCAAGCGAGGAGCGTTTCCGGTTGCTGGCCAAGGCTACCAGCGACACGATATGGGACTGGGATCTCGTCACTGATGCCCTGTGGTGGAACGAAGGAATCGAGAATGTCTTCGGGTACCCGCGCGATGGGCTGGCTCCGACAATCAAGTCATGGACGGACTTGATCCATCCAGAGGACATGGAACGGGTGACAGAAGGCATCCATCACGCAATTGAGGGCGGAGCCGAAAGGTGGATGGACGAATATCGACTCAGGCACATTGATGGCAGCTACGTTCATGTACTCGACCGCGGGCACATCATCCACGATGCCTCGGGCCGGGCGATACGCATGATAGGTGGGCTAACCGATCAAACCGAACGCATTCGAAACAATGAGAGATTGCTCATTCTCAGTTCCGCAGCAGAACAGGCGAAAGAGTCACTACTCATCACCAACGCGGAACTCGATCCGCCAGGGCCGAAGATTATTTCTGTGAATCCCGCATTTACGATCATGACCGGTTACACTGCCGAGGAAGCAATCGGAATGACACCGCGGATTTTACAGGGACCGCTCACGGACAGAGCTTTTTTGAAGCGGCTTCGGAAAAGTCTCGAACATGGCGAAGCGTTTGAGGGCGAGGCGATTAATTATCGAAAAGATGGAACGGAGTACAATGTGGAATGGTCAATCGCGCCGCTGCGCAATGCCAGGGGAGAGATCACACACTTCGTCTCCGTCCAGCGGGAGATCACCTCGCGGAAGCGGTCAGAAGCGGCGCTCAGGGAAAGCGAATTACGCTATCACTCGCTTTTCGAGAACATGTTGGAAGGGTATGCATACTGTCAGACGGTGTTTGAGGGAGACCGTCTCCGGGACTTCACCTACTTGGAAACAAACGGTGCGTTTGAGAGGCTGACTGGCTTGAAGGACGTTGTGGGGAAAAAGATCAGTGACATTTTTCCGGGAGTTCAGGAATCGGACCCGGAACTGTTTAACATATACGGGAGGGTGGCTTTAACTGGCAAGCCGGAGAAATGTGAAGTGTATCTGAAAGCATTATGTATTTGGCTCTCAATTGCTGTTTATAGTCATAAGAAGGAGCACTTTATCGCCGTATTCGATAATATCACCGAACGGAAATTAGCAGAGGCAAAATTGAGGGAGCGCCAGACTGCGCTGGCACTAGCGCAAAGCGTGGCGCATCTCGGTAGCTGGGAAATGGATTTGCTCAATCTGGACAATGTAAACGCTAATCCGTTGCGGTGGTCTGACGAGACGTATCGAATCTTTGGTTACCTACCCGATGAGATTTCTGTGAGCAATGACGCGTTTTTTTCCTCTGTTCATCCGATGGACCGTGAAAACGTGATTGCCGGGTTTGCTGAGATGCTGCGGACCGGTCACACCTACAGCCTCGATCACCGTATCATCCTCCCGAGTGGCGCTGAGAGGGTCGTGCATGAAGAGGCAATGATGATCTCTGACGGAGATAACACCCGTCCGGGGAAAGTCGTAGGGACCGTTCAGGACATCACAGACCGCAGGGCCGGGGAGGAAAGACTCCTTGAACAGGCCGGGCTACTGGAACTCGCCCACGACGTCATTATGGTACGCGATCTTGACGACCAAATCCGCTTTTGGAATCGCGCCGGCGAAACCGTCTATGGCTGGACGAGCCTTGAAGCTATCGGGAATCGGGCGGGAGAGTTGCTGCAATCCAATCCGGAAGCCCACGCGTTAGCGATAAAATGCCTGATGGAATCGGGTGAATGGAGCGGTGAACTTCGCCAAACCAGGAAAGACGGGAAGCCAGTCATTGTGGCAAGCCGTTGGACCCTCCTCCGTAATTCACAAGGCCACCCCAAGGCTGTACTCGTAATCAGTTCCGACATAACCGAGCATAAGAAACTCGAATCGCAATTCTTACGCGCCCAACGCCTCGAAAGCGTTGGAACGCTCGCCAGCGGGGTGGCCCACGACCTCAACAACGTGCTGTCACCGATATTGATGGCGGCGCCGCTGCTGCGCGAAAAAATAGACGTGGGACTCCGTGATCAACTGATCTCCAACATCGAAATTAGTGCGCAGCGCGCAGCGGACATCGTAAGACAGGTGCTTACCTTTGCCAGGGGTGTGGAGGGAGATCGCCTCCTGGTGCAGCCTACCCACCTGATCAAGGAAATTGTCCAGATCGCGCAGGACACTTTCCCCAAATCCATCCAGGTATTCGCAAAGTACCCTCCAGACCAATGGGCAATCGAGGCCGACCCAACGCAGGTACACCAGATTCTGCTCAATCTTTGCGTCAACGCTCGCGATGCGATGCCGGACGGCGGAGAAATTATGATTTCACTGGAGAATCTCATGATCGACGAACAAATGGCCACTATGATGCCGGGAGCAAGGCCCGGCGCGTATGTTGTCATTAAGGTAAGCGACACCGGCACTGGAATTCCTCCCGAGATTATTGATCAAATCTTTGACCCATTCTTTACTACCAAAGAAGTGGGAAAGGGAACTGGCCTCGGGCTTTCGACCACCATCGGCATCGTGAAAAGTCACGGCGGCTTTATCAATGTTTACAGCGAGGTGGGTGCCGGAACGACCTTCAATGTGTTCCTTCCTGCAGCCGGAGATGCGGAAGAGCGGATAAAGGAAGACATCGAGGAATATGCCCCGCCTGGCAATGGCGAGCTTCTGCTGGTCGTGGATGATGAACGTCCGATTTGCGAAATGGCCGAGATGATCCTTGAGAGGCACGGCTATCGGGTAGTAATGGCCGGAGATGGCACGGAAGCGCTTGCCATTTTTGCCCACCAGTTCGGGGAGATCAAAGCCGTTATAACCGATCTCATGATGCCATTTATGGATGGAATTACACTGATCCGGACCCTTCGGAAGATAAAGCCGGAGATTGCCATCATAGCGTCGAGCGGGCGCAGCGATGACAAACGAATGAAGGAACTCCGAACCCTGGACGTGCCAACGTGCCTCATTAAACCTTACACTAGGATAAAGCTGCTGACCGCGGTGCATGATTTGCTGGCTGGCAGGGCAAAGTGAAAACAGGGTATGTAACGGTGGAGTTTTTCCCGTTCAAGCACGAAAAAGTCAACCCTCGCTTTGATGTCCAGAACCGATTCAGAGATGGGTAAACACCATAATATGACGGCACCGACGATCATTCCTGAAATCGCCCCCACGATTCACATTCTACCGAATCCAAAGCTATGTCGTACATCACCGTTGGACATCGGAATCCACTACGGAGTTTGCCTGGTGGCTGATTCTCTTGATTGCCGGTATGCGAAGGCATACGGCGAAGTTCATGCGGTTTGCACTCACCCGAACTGGTATGAATACATAAAACAAACGGAAAGCCGGCAGTAGTTGTCAGTCTTTTGAAGTTAATGGATCTTCCGAAGATGGTTTATGCCCCTATGACCGTGCTTCACTGGGTAAAACGGGGCCGGACAGGGGACGACGTAACTCAAAGCAAAAATTCGACCGCGCTGCATTCAGTGTTAGATACGGGTGCCGGCGGTTTCCCCCGGTTTTAAGGACACGGCGATATCCGCCGGATAGACCGGGCGGTGGGAATAGGCGCTAATTGCTTCCCAAACGCTATCCCAAAGGGTGGGCCTGGCTCTCTTGCGGCGCGGCATATTGTCAATTGCGGGCTCACGTATGAAGACGAAAGCCGTCATTACCACAAAGAGAAACCCGAGCATAATTCGAAGGACCCACTGTGGGGACATGTAGTGTGTGAGCAACCCCGCAAATAGGTGTCCGAGCGGCATTCCGCCTTGCTGGGCCAGAAGCATAATCGAAAGCACGCGGCCACGGTTTGCATCCGTGGCGAGGAGTTGATTGGCAGTGTTACTCGAATTGAGGCTCAGGAGCCAAAATGCGCCGCTGGCTACCAGGATGATGAGGCTTAATGATTGTGTCCTTGAAAAGCTGAAAAACAGGCCGATCGCCGCAAAACCGCACATGGCAAGTGGGATCATATGGTGGCGCGGGTAGTAAGAGGGAATCCATGCCAGAAGGAATGCCCCCAATATGGAGCCCAGTCCTATTGCGGATAGCATCAGGCCAAAGAGCGTCGGGCCGCCTTTCAGGACGCTCTGCGCAAATACCGGCAGCAAACCTTGCAAAGGCGCGGCCAGGAACATGAATGTCACGCTCATGATGGTAAGGCGCCGCGTGCCGGGACCCGACCATACGAACTTTAGGCCCTCCCGGATGTCCACCCCAATGGATGTTTTGGCGTGCCGCGAGGGAGCAGCGATGCTCGGCACGGCGATTAAAAGCGAAATCAGCAGCGGGAAGAATGTGCAGGCGTTGAAAGTGAAAGCCCCTTTTACGCCAACTGCGCCAATGAGCGCGGCCGCCAGCATCGGCCCGCATAGCCGCGCCATGTTGAACTGGACGGAATTAAGGGCAATGGCGCGACCCATCTCAGGGCGCGGAACGAGGCTGGGTACGACTGAAAGAAAAACCGGACCATTGAGAGCCCATATAATCCCTTCCAGGAATGTAAAAAAGATGACTACCCATGGCGTCGCACGTCCAAGGAATGCCATTACGGCCAGACCCGCGCCGAGAGCCGCGGCCAGCGATTGAAGCGTGATCAACCAAACCTTCCGGTTCACCCGGTCCGATATCACACCTGCCAGGAGTGCGAGGAGCAGTACCGGGCAAAAGTCCGCGAATTGTAATAATTCGACTAGAAATCCCTGGTGCGGATTGCTGGCGGTCTGGCTGGTTACGGCCCAACTCTGAGCCGCATTTTCGGTCCAGTTTCCTGTGTTGGAAATGCAGGCGCCTATCCAGAAGATCAGGAACGAGCGATGTCGAAAGACGCTAAGCGATCTCGCAACAGCCGATTTGGCTTTGGCGTTCGAGGAAACTAACATAAAGCGACTCCGCGTAGCGAGACTTCAAGAACCGTGCATATCGTTGACGATTCCTGACGATCTACTGAGCAGTGTCGCAGTGCGATATGAATGCGGTTTGGCTAGAACTGCACAATCGTGCGAAGTCCCAGAACGAGAATGTTGTCGCGGTTGGCATTCCCGCCGGGATCAATGATGTATTGAGCGTCACCCTGGATGGAAAGCCATGCGGCGGGGTTGACCTGATAGTCGATCTCCAGCGTGGTCTCACCTCCCAGGCCGGCTCCGCCGGTTTGCTCGTTCGCCTGGCTGAATGCGCTGCCATTATTCGAGTAAATGATCCCGAAGCCGGCTTTGTCTTTGTCCCGACCCGGGATAAGGCCGGTATAGCGTCCCCCCGTGGTGAACTCATACTGGATGGGATTGCGGTCGCCCGGTTCTCCTACGAATTCGAAAAGAAGATCGAGGCCCTTATCCGTGCAGATCTGTCCATCTGGGTTCACGGGATGGTAAACGGTCTTTTCCACGGTGGCATAGGCGTTGATGTCGCCGCGGTATTCCTGGTTGGTCGCGGGGTTGTAGTAGATCGACGAAGGATCAGCGTTGACACCCAGCTTATAGACCCCGGCATAGTTGGTCTTTTGTTCCTTGAAGCCCAACTCCAGGGAAGCTGCGAGGCCGTGGCTGAAATCATCGTTGTAATCCACCCCATAGGCATCGGGGTTGTATGGGTTTTTATAAGTAGTAAAAACGCCACCCTTTACATACAAGCCGGGCTTCAGGTCAGACAGATCCCAGGTGATTATCGCACCGGGCTTACCCGCAGGGCTGAACGGTTGCCGGGTATTAAAGATGGCATTGGGCGCGTAACCGAGTTCATCGTTCATGAGGATGTCGAAGAAATCAGTGGCGCCAAACTCATTAACCGCGGCGACCTGACCGAGCTTGATCTTGAGTTTGCCGTCGTCAAAGCCCTGTTGGTACCAAAGTTGATCGATCCGGACGCTGTTTACCCCGGCAATGCTGCTCGTGAGGGTGTTGGTACCGAGGTATCGGCCGGAGAGGTTCTCACCGTATTGCCAGATGCCGGAGAAGAAGAGTTCGCCGTCAAAATTAGCCAGCGCATTGAAGTCGATATCGACCGAGGCGCGGAATCGACCGAAGTAAGCAAGGTGATGTTCCTGGCTGCCCGAGACATCGCCCATCAGGTCGCCGATATTGCCGAGTTGAAAGGAAATCCCCCTTTTGGCCAGTTCGGTACGGGCGCCACCCCAATCTCCCAGCATATATTGCTGGTCCCATAGGGAAGCGTTTAGTTTTTGGATTAACGGACTATTGCCCGTATCAATGGTGCCAGCGTATGTGGTGAGGCAGGTTGTGAGAAAGGGCAGCATCGCGCAGGCAAGTGAGCGAAGTAGGTTCGTTGAGCGGAGTGGGAATAATAGTTTCTGTTTCATTGGGGGGTGGGGGGTGTTGGAATGTTACATTAGCGATTCATGATGCTGAGAGGCCTGGTTCGCGACGGTCTGCATCGCGTGTTGGACCGCTTCCGGATCTCCCAGGTAATCATGGCGGATGGGATGGAGTTGCTGATCCAGTTCGTACACGAGGGGGATTCCGGTGGGGATATTCAGATCGACGATATCGGCGTTAGACACGCCATCGAGATGCTTCACCAGCGCGCGCAGGCTGTTTCCATGACCGGCTATCAGCACGTTCTGGCCGCTCCGCACCGCTGGCGCGATCTTGGCCCGCCAGTATGGCAGGAACCGCGCTCCAGTATCCTTCAGGCTCTCCGTCGCGGGGAGTTGATCCTCCGGCACGTTTTTGTAGCGGGGATCATGGCAGGGGTGCCGTGGATCCTGCGGCTCCAACGCAGGCGGTCGGATATCGTAACTGCGCCGCCATAGCTTGACCTGCGCATCGCCATATTGCTTTGCGGTCCCGGCTTTGTTCAGGCCTTGCAGCGCGCCGTAGTGCCGCTCGTTCAGCCGCCAATCCCGATGGACAGGAATCCACATGAGGTCCATCCCATCGAGCACCATCCAGAGCGTGCGGATCGCCCGCTTGAGCACCGATGTATAAGCAACATCGAATACAAACCCGCCCTCCTTAAGCGCCCGCCCGGCCTTCCGCGCCTGTTCCACTCCGTGTTCGCTCAAATCAACGTCCGTCCAGCCGCTGAAGCGGTTCTCTTTGTTCCAGATGCTCTCCCCATGGCGCAGCAGAACCAATTGGTGGCTGGTGGGCTTCGAAGTGTCAGTCATATTCGTCGCAGGTTAGCGTGGTTCGGGCAGGAGGATGCTGTCGGGGAAGTTACCATGGAGGCGTTCGCCGACCGGCCCCTCGGTGACCGCATGGACGAGGTATTTGCCGCCCACAAAACATCCCTTCCAACTGCCCCCAATTCCCCCGAACGGCGCCTCGCGGTCTCCCCGGCTTCGCATCTGATTGACTCCGAATTTAAACGCACGCACCTGTTCCCGAACTGCGCCGCCAATGGTCTGATCGTCCGTGGCCAGCGAGGCGACGAGCGCGCCGCCGGAGATGTTCATTTCCGTGATCATCTCCTCGATGGTATCCACCACGACAATGCTATCGACGGGTCCGAAAGGTTCACGGTGATAGAGATCGCATGCCCTGGGTAGATCAATGACCGCAATCGGCGGCAGATATGCCGCGATCTCCTGACCGGGAAGAAACATCTCTTCCCTCATATCTCCCTCGTGAATGATCTTCGCCCCAATCCCCCGTGCCGCACTGAGCCGGACATGAAGCTCGTCCACTTTTGCGCGATTGATCAGTGGCCCAAAGTCAAGGTTCGGCAACGGATCATCCTCATGGTCCACAAGGAGCGGATGTCCGAAGCGGAGGGATTGCAGCATCGGCAGGTAGGCAGCGAGAAACTTCGGGAGAAGCTCCCGCTGGATCACGTATCTCGGGTAGGCCGTGCATCGCTGCTTTGCATAGGCAAAGCCCTTTCTTAACTGCTCGGCGAGTCCCGCAAAATCGCCATAGCTCCAGATGCCATAAGTATTCACCCCCTCCATTTCCAGCATGTAGCGCTTGTTTTGGTCAAAGAGGCTGGCCGCGATCTTCCCGCCGTTGCTTTTGCCGCCGACGAATGCCAGGCAGGCGATTGCGTCGTTACGGACCAGCGCGTCGGAGAGCCGGCCACCGCTCCCGCTTACCAGTGACACCGGCAGGCCGCACTGGCGCGCCAGACCGATGGAGAGCGTGAGCGAAAAGATGCCGCCATCTGTGGGAGTTTTCGCAATGACTGCGTTTCCACAAAGCATCTGCACCAGCAGCGAATGCACGAGCACGGAGAGGGGATAATTCCATGACGCGATATTTGAGACCAGGCCGAGCGGCTTCCGGTCGCCGAGCATCTCGACAATGTGCTCCGTATACCACTCTGCGCCAGCGATGCACCGGTCCACGCTGGTGAGCGCCTGAGGGTACGGCTTGCCGATCTCCCAGACCAGCAGGAGGGCAAGAAGTTCGCGATGCAGCCGGAGCTGCTCCACGCATGCGGCGACGCGGCGTTTGCGTTCCGTGATGGGAGTCCGGCCCCAATCCACGGCTTCCCTCGCGGCGAGTGTCACGGCTTCCCGCGCGGCTTCGAGATCGATCATCGGATAGGCCCCCAGAGGCGCGCCGTCTACCGGCGACAGCAGCAGCCGGGGGTGTCCCGGTTCACACCACTTGCCGCCGACGAGATTGAGCAGCGACTTGTTTGGTCCATCCCATGCCGCGGGCAGCGCCTGTTGGGCGCGGCTCAGCGCTTCCATCCACGAATTTCCAGGCTTCAGTTTTTTGCGGTTCATTATGGACCGATTGCTATTTGCAATTTCAGGCATCCGTTCGTCTCACATCACGGATCCCTAAAATGGATCATCTTAGAAATCTCCCAAATGGACCAATACTTCCCAAATCATCAGGCCATAGCTATGAGCTATGCTAATCGCTATCGTGCCGCCCGGATACTGATGGAAACTCACCCTTTCGCGTGGCGTGGGTTGGCCCCCAAACCTTCGAGTAATGTGGCGCTTTCTCCCCTCCAGAACAAGGGATTCCAAAAGGGACAATCCCGGAAGCGGCTAATGCAACGCGACGAATTCTCATTTACTTGCGCATTGCTCAGCGCATAGCCGATAGCTATCGAACCGTCATGGATAGGTTTTGCATCCTCTCAGATGAATAGGTCTCTGGTGGGGGTTTCGAATAGCCTTATGCTATGACGCAGGCACAAAGGAGGTATTGGTCAAAGAGATTCCGGATGCGCTAGCCTTTGCGAGTTCCGCGGAAAGTTTGTGACACGTGACACCACGTTTCGAGGCGAATCCAACGGGACACCCCTTATGAACACCATGACCCCCTATATCGCGGAGTTTGTTGGAACAGCCCTTATGATTCTCCTGGGTGACGGAGTCTGCGCCAATATTGGGCTGGCAAAATCGAAGGGGTTCGGCGGCGGATGGATCGTCATCGCGACCGGCTGGGGATTGGCGGTGATGGTGGCGGTGTATGCGTTCGCGAGGCAAAGCGGAGCGCATTTTAACCCGGCGATCACGATCGGGTTGGCGTCAATCGGTCGATTCCCATGGGCGATGGTTCCTGGGTATATCATTGCACAGACCGCCGGGGGTGTGATGGGTGGCGTTCTGGTGTGGCTGACTTACTTGCCGCACTGGAAAGCGTCGGAGGACACGGACGCAAAGCTCTGGATATTTTGTACGATTCCGGCGATCCGCTGCCCCATGGCAAATTTTTTGTGCGAGATCATCGGTGCCACAGTGCTCGTATTCGGGGCACTGTCGCTTCCTTCAAGCTACAATTTGACTCAGCCTGGTTGGGCAACCGGCTTCGGCCCACTGCTGATCGGTCTTTTGATTTTCTCCATCGGTCTCTCACTCGGTGGTCCTACGGGTTATGCCATTAATCCGGCGCGCGATCTTGGCCCAAGAATCGCGCATGCCATCCTGCCCATTGCCGGCAAGGGTGGATCGGACTGGGGCTATGCATGGGTTCCGATTGTCGGCCCGATTATTGGCGGCGTTCTTGGCGCATTGAGTTACAAAGCGCTCATTGGCTGAGTGGCCTCACTCACTTTCACACCCCCCGTAACATCATGCCCTACATCCTCGCTCTCGACTCCGGCACCACCAGCGTGCGCGCCATCCTCTTCGATCACGACGGCCAGATTTGCGCCGTTGCCCAAAAGGAAATCCGCCAAATTTATCCCAAGCCCGGCTGGGTGGAACACGATCCGCAGGAGATTTGGTTCACGCAAATGTCCGTCGCCGTAGAGGCGCTCGGGCGCGCTCGCATCCGGCCCAGTGATGTCGTGGGCCTCGGCATCACCAATCAGCGTGAGACCACCATCGTCTGGGATCGCAAAACCGGCGATGCGGTCCATAACGCCATCGTCTGGCAGGACCGACGCACCGCCGGGATGTGCGACGATCTGCGTGCTGCGGGTCACGATCCCATGATCCAGAAGCGCACCGGGCTGCTGCTCGATTCCTATTTCTGCGCCACCAAGATTGCCTGGATTCTCGACAATGTCCCCGGAGCCCGAGCCCGTGCGGAACGCGGCGAGCTGCTCTTCGGCACCGTCGAAACATGGCTCATCTGGAAGCTAACCAGCCAGCATCACGCTCACGTCACAGACCCCAGCAATGCGTCCCGCACGCTTCTGTACAATCTCCACACCGGAGAGTGGGACAAGGAGTTGCTCGCGCTTTTTAAAATCCCCGCGAGCATGCTTCCGGAGATTCGGACATCGAGCGAAGTGTATGGCGAAATCACAACGTCGCTTGGACTCGGCGGCGTCAAGATCGCCGGCGCGGCAGGCGATCAACAGTCTGCGCTTTTCGGCCAGATGTGCGTCAGCCCCGGCCTTGCGAAGAACACCTTCGGCACCGGCTGTTTCCTCCTCCAGAATATCGGCACAAAGCCCGTGGCTTCAAAAAATCGCCTGCTGACCACGGTCGCATGGAAGATTGGCAAGCAGCGCGAGTTTGCAATGGAAGGCAGCGTTTTCATCGGCGGCGCCGTGATCCAGTGGTTGCGAGACGGCTTGCAGCTTGTCCGCTCCGCGCAAGAGGTGGATATGCTCGCCGCCTCGGTGCCGGACAGCGGAGGCGTTGTAATGGTTCCGGCGTTTACTGGGCTCGGCGCTCCGCATTGGGACGCATATGCGCGCGGGACCATTATCGGCATCACCCGCGACACCGGCGCCGCGCAGATCGCCCGCGCCGCGCTGGAGGGTGTGGCATTCCAGGTGGCAGACCTCGTTGACGCCATGCGCGCGGATACTGGCAAGCATCTTAAGGAATTGCGCGTCGATGGCGGCGGGTCGC
>Ga0302275_10003813_pt1 | contig 15076 bp, 13 predicted proteins | sample III_Bog_N2_2_FD_200229 | JGI IMG/M metagenome (GOLD analysis project Ga0302275, IMG submission 200229) | Peat permafrost microbial communities from Stordalen Mire near Abisko, Sweden - III_Bog_N2_2 | ecosystem: Environmental > Terrestrial > Soil > Wetlands > Peat | place: Sweden: Abisko...
AACCGCGTAATATCACTTTTATCACTTTGAACAGCCATGAAAACGCCCCCCAACGGCCGCCGCCAGTCAGCCTCCAGCATCCGTCATCCAGCAAGGCGTTGCGGATCCCTGAAACCTGAAACCTTGACCCTGAAACCTTCTTGAAACCCCTGAAATATCACTTTTTACGCTTTGAAACCGCCATGAGCGAACCGCAAGCATGCCCACCCTCAACGCCACCGACATTCGTTATGGGTGCTTCGTCATTCTTTCGTCATTTAACCTTCGTCATTCCCAAACTGAAACCTGCTAAAACCCCCGAAATATCACTTTTTTACGGATTGAAACCTCACCCCACAATGACCCAACACATCGCCGCCAACCCACGGGTGGTAGGGCGCGTCACTCCGTGCGCGCCGCTATTGACATCCAAGCCGGCAAGCTATCCCAGTTGCCACTTTCCCAATGCTTTCCTGAACACTTGATCACTGAACACTGAAAACTCCCCACAAAACCCCCGAAATATCACTTTTGTCACGGTTAAACCGACATGAACACATCCCTCAAAATTCCTGGCATTGCAGCCCCCCCACCCGCCCCATGCAACGTTCGAATTTGATTGAGTGGATCGTGCATACCTAGTATTTAAATGAGTCATAGCGTCCGCATTAAAAAGCACATGAGCAGAAAAGAATCGTTGCCTTATGGAATCGCCCCGCACGAAATCGGATTCCTGATTTTGTTGGGCGCGGCTTTTTATTTTTCCAGCGATTTGGCTCCCGGCACCAAGTTCTGGCCCATGATACTTTTTGGGGCGTCCGTGCTGGCGGCGGTGCCAGTGCTGGTTTGGCGGTGCCGGGAAGAATGGAAACAATTGCCCAACCGTGTTTTTTTCCTGTCGCTGGCGGCGGCCTGGGTGGCTTTATTCGTGTTTCTGGGCAATGCCACCGTGAATTATTCGGATTCCTACTCCCTGTTCGGCTGGATGTTTGATGTTTACACCGCCCCCCAATTGGATGAGGGGCATGGGTTGATGATTCCGTTTGTGGTCCTGGTTTTGTTCTGGTGGAAACGCCAGGAACTGCTGGCCCGGCCCACCGGCTTGTGGTGGCCAGCCATCGGCTTGATCGCTTTTGGATTGTTCCTGCATCTGATTGGTTTCAAATCGCAGTTGCAGCGCTTGTCGATCTTGGGATTTTTTCTGGGGGCGTATGGGCTGATGGGCCTGGCCTGGGGCTGGAATTGGCTCCAGGCGAGTTTTTTCCCGTTTTTCCTGCTGGCGTTTTGCGTGCCAGTGGGGGAATACGCCGCCCCACTGACCATGCCGCTGCGCCTGCTGGTGTCGCGGATTGTGGAAATCATCGCCCATCTGGGGCTGGCACCGGATTTGATCCGCGAAGGCACCCAGCTGTATGATGCCCAACACACGTTTGCCTACGAGGTGGCGGCGGCCTGCAGCGGCATCCACAGTCTGGTGGCCCTGCTGGCCTTGACCACCATTTATGGTTTTGTGGTTTTCAAGGCTCCCTGGAAACGCGGTGTAATGATGCTGGTGGCCCTGCCGCTGGCAGTGTTGGGCAACGTGGTGCGCCTTTGTTTTACGATCGGGGTGGCGGAAACCTTCGGGCAGGCCGCCGGCAAAGCCGTCGAAACCAAGTTTGGCTTTCTTACCTTCGGGGTGGCCGTGACCTGCGCCTTTCTGGTGGCCCGCTGGCTGGAACGGACGGAAAACCAACCCGCCGTCAAACCTGCATCCGCATGAATCTCCTCAAACCCATCCTGTTTGTCACGGTCCTGGTCCTCATCGGTTCCACCGCCGGCGTGCTGGCCAATGCCAAAACCAGCCAGAAGCTGGGCCAGCCGGGGGTGAAAACGCGGCCCCTGCCCGGCAGCCGGAATCTGGAAGTGTTGCTGCCGGAGGTTCCCGGCTATCAATCCCGGGCGGAGCCGCAGTCGGAGATGGTGACCAACATGCTGCCCGCCGATACCAGTTACGGCCAGCGGCTCTATCAGGCGGACAATGGGTTTTGGTGTAATGTCAATGCCGTGTTGATGGGCAGTTCGCGCAGCAGCATTCACAAGCCGCAGGTTTGCCTGACCGCCCAGGGGTGGAATATTGACGATGCCTCATCGCATGTCGAAATGGTCCGTGTGGACCGGCCCGTTCCGTATGAACTGCCGGTCATGCGGTTGAATGCCTCGGGCACCAGGCTGGTGGATGGGCAGAAGAAGACCCTGTCGGCCATTTATCTTTATTGGTTCGTGGATGCGGATCGCTTCACGGCGGAGCATTCGAGCCGGATGCTCTGGACGCTGCATGACATGGTCTTGAACAACGTGCTGGATCGCTGGGCCTATGTTTCCTTTTTCTCCGTGTGTCAGCCCGGGCAGGAGGCGGCCACGGTTGCCGAAATGAAAAAACTGATCGCCGCCGCCGCCCCGGATTTACTCCTGGCGGCCCCGCCCAAATGAGTTGAAATGTCCCGCAGGTTGTTTATGCTGGACGATAGCCGTTGATTTTCCATGCTGCAACGTGACCGTCAGATTCGCACCCAAGTACATCAGTTCGCTGATGCCTGCCTGTTTGCGGCCAGCTTCTGGCTGGCCTACATCGTTCGCAGCAATCCCATCTTTACCCCCTGGCTGGGGGCCGTCCCCCCGGACATGCTGCTGAACGTCTGGTGGCTCTATATCGTCCTCATTCCCGCCGCGCCGCTGGTGCTGGAGTCGCAGGGGTTTTATAACCGGCCGGCGGTGAACTCCCGCCGGACGCTGATCCGGCCGCTGTTGCTCGGCTCGGTGCTGATCACCATCGGCATCGTCTTGATTTTATTTTATTGCCGGGTGACCGCGCCGCGCGGAGTGTTGCTGATCTTCATTGTTTTTAGCTGCGCCCTGGTCTGGCTCAAGGAAGAGATTCTGATGGCGGCCCTGCGCAGCCCCATGGCCAAGGCGCAATACCGCCGCCGGGTCATTGTGGCTGGGGCCGCCATGGAATCAAACCGGCTCCGGCAACTCATCAAGTCCAGCGGCAGCAAGGAAATTGAAGTGGTCGCGGAATTCAACCTGGCCGAGGCCTCCACCGCGCGGTTGATTGAACTGTTGCATGAACATTCCGCCAGCAGCGTGATGGTCAGCGCCAAGCACACCAATTTCGAGCGGGTGGAAAACGTCATCCGCGTGTGTGAAATCGAAGGCGTCGAGGCCTGGCTGGTGGCGGATTTCTTCGCCCCCCAGATCGCCCGCGCCAGCTTTGATGAGATTTTCGGGCACCCCCTCATCGTGTTCCGCTCCGCCCCGGAAAGCTCCTGGCAAATGGTCGCCAAGCAATTGCTGGATTTCACGGGGGCACTGCTCGCGCTCCTGATCTTCGCTCCGTTGATGCTGGGCATCGCCGCGCTGATCAAATTGACTTCGCCCGGCCCGGTGATGTTCCGCCAGCAGCGTTCCGGCCTCAACGGCTCGCCGTTTTCCATCTTTAAATTCCGCACCATGATGACCAATGCCGAACAGTTCAAGCATGAGCTGGCAGCGATGAATGAGATGTCCGGCCCCGTGTTCAAGGTCACCAATGATCCGCGCATCACCCCCGTCGGCCGCTGGCTCCGCAAATTCAGCCTCGACGAACTGCCGCAGCTCTTCAATGTGCTCCACGGGGAAATGAGTCTCGTCGGCCCCCGGCCCCTGCCCGTCGACGAGGTCAAGCGCTTCAACGATCTCGCCCATCGCCGCCGCCTGAGCGTCAAACCCGGCCTCACCTGCCTCTGGCAGATCAGCGGCCGCAATCAAATCACCGATTTCAAGGACTGGGTCCGCCTGGATTTGCAATACATCGACAACTGGTCCATCTGGCTGGATCTCACCATCCTGTTGCGCACCGTCCCCGTGGTCCTGCTCGGCACCGGGGCAAAGTGATCCCTGGCTTCTAGATTCTAGATTCTGGCTTCTAGATTCTAGATTCTGGCTTCTAGATTCTAGATTCTGTGCTTGCCCGGGCTGCCGCCGGACGGCATTTTCAGACGCATGAATTCTTCCCGGGCACTCCTTGTTGCCGCCCTGCTGGCGGCGTTTACCGTCACGCTCTTTGCGGCCGACCCGGCCCCCGCGCCGGAATTGCAGGTGGCGGATCAATTTTATCTCGCCATTCCCAAGCCCGGCCTGGGCCGGGATTATCTGTTTAGCGCCTCCATGATTCCCCAGGGCGGCGCGCCCACCAGTTCGGGGCTGGCCGGAAAAATCGTGCGCTTCGAATTGTTTCCCGACGCCGTGGACATGTATGAATCCACCCGGGGACTGGTGGTCACCGAGGATTTGCCGGCCCGCCGGTTGCTGGCCAGTTTCCCCATCGTGCGGCAGGATGCCACGCGGGTGGTGGTGGATTTCAACAAGGGCATGCGCCGCGTCTTCACCCAGTCGTGGACGGATGGCGGATCGCTTAGTTTCCTGGACCACGACGAAGTCCTGGAAGTGCCCGAGAGCCGCGTGTTCGAAATGCGCGCCGACGACGGCCAGTTGATCATCCGCCAGAGCGTCCAGGCGCGCAGCCGGCAGCAATTCTCCGACGTGGAGGCCCGCTACGAGGCGCGCTATTTCATCGCGCCCTGGCAACCCGGCACCTTTCAAGGCAAAGAGCCGGGCAAGGTGGACCCGCGCTACACCCGGTATTTCCAGACCGAGGCCCAGTTGGAAACCGGCACGGGCCGCCTGGCCTCGCACATTGACCGCTTTGATGTGCGGCAGCCGGTCGTGTTTTATTACTCGGCCAACACCCCGCCTGAATATGTCGAGGCGGTGAAGGACGGCATTCTCTATTGGAACGCCGCCTTCGGCAAAACCGTGGTGGAGGTCAAAAAGGCTGCCGAGGGCGTCACCGCGCCGGACGCGAAATGCAACCTGATCCAATGGGTGCCATGGGACCGCGCGGGCTTTGCCTACGCGGATTTGCTGGCCGATCCCCTGAGCGGCGAGGGCAAGCACGGCCAGGCCTACATGACCAGCGCCTTCAGTTATGAGGGCAAGGCCCGGGCGCGGGCGCTGCTGCGCGCCTTGGCGGACACCGCCGAGGCCGGGAAGGATGTCAAAAAAACACCGGCGCAACCCGGCGTGCCCTTTCTCCGCTCCGCCGCCTGCTGCGAAATGGATTCGCGCGAGTTTGCCCAGCAAATGTCCCATGGCTTGCAGGAGTTGCTCGCCAGCGATGCCTTGACCGATGAAGCGGTGCTGCGGACCTCCCAGGATTATGTGCGCGAAGTGGTGGCGCATGAGGTGGGCCACATTCTCGGCTTGCGCCATAACTTCGCCGGCAGCCTCGGGGCCACCCTCACCGACAAGGAACTGGATGAGTGGTTCAAGGCGTACCTCACCGGCAAGCCGCTGGACGCCTATACCAACAAGCTCACCTCCACCTCCATGATGGAATACACCATTTTCAAGGGCAGCGTCTTCATTGGTTGGCGGATGCGCACCACCCAAGAACCCCTCCCGCATGACCGGGCGGCGATTCGCTGGGGTTATTTCGACAGCGACGAGGCGCGCACCAACAAGCTGCTCTTTGCCACCGACGAGGATGTCATGCGCTATGGCGACGTGCGCCGGTTTGATTACGGCCCCGAACCGGTCGTCGGCAATTACAATGAAACCGCCCAAATCATTGATCTGCTCCCCAACCAGATCATCGAGAGTTTCATCAGCGCGCGCGCGCCGCAGAACCCGAAAGACCGCGTCCCGCTGGAACTGGTCAGTCTGGATTACTCCATGGCCTCCGTGCTCGTGTCCGAGTTTGGCGACTCGCTCGCGTGGTTCAAGGCGGACACCCGGTCGTTGCGCGTGGAGAACCAGTTTGATTTCATTGGTGAATTGAACCGCAAAGAACGGCTCCAGGCGCACTGGCAGTATCTCAACCACCAGATGGATGAGCTGGGCGGCGTGGACCGCGCCCTCTTTTCGGCGCTGCCGCCCGAGTTCAAGCTGGATTTAAAAGACGAGCCGGCGGGCATGATCATCGTCCAGCGGCTGAGCGCCACCAATCTCACCGCCAGACTGGAGCGGTTGCTGAACTCCACGAATTACCTGACCTTCGTGGGGCTGGACGACAAGAAATACAGCTTCACCCCCGGGGAGCGGACGCTCATTCTCGCGCGCGGCAGGAAATATTTTGAAAAGCTGGAAGAGGCGTTCGTGAAGCAGCTTTGCCAGCAGCTCGAAAACGCATCGCGTGACCTGGGGGCCGAGGCCACCGATACTTTGGGCGACGAGGACATCACCGCCAAGCTGGAGCAGCGCATCATTGAGGTCGCCAAGACGGTCATCACCGCGCGGGTGGAAACCAACCGCATCAGCGGCAAAGTGGACAAGAGCTGGGTCGAGGTCGCCACTTACAAATACGACCAGGAAACGCGGCTGGCCGCCGCCAAGGCCCTGGGCGAAAAGTCCGGCTCCTTCAAAGGCTGGGCCGACGACGCCAAATCGGAGTTGAATGCCAGGCTGAAGAAGCAGATCGAGGAGGATTTGAATCTGGCGCATTTCAAGGATTTCCAAGTCTCGATGCTGTCGCGGCCGTTGCGGGAATGGTATCAGGAACAGCAGGAATTATTGGCGCTGCTCCCGCCTGCGCCGCCCGCTCCCGGTGCCTCGTCGCCGCCGCCTCTGCCGACGAAGTGAGCACCTTGCATTGTGGCCACAACGGGATACGTTTATCGCGCCGGGCAAGGGCGTAGTCATATATGCCCGACCGCGACCGCATGAAAATACCCGCCATCCTGAAGCAGGAACCCTTGATGGTGGAGGCGGGCGTCTCCCAGCTCGCCAAGGTGACCCTGGCGCGCCAGCCCCGACCGGTTTTGCTGAAGCAGCCGGCGCAATTCTGGGATGAGGCGGCCATTGCCAATGAAGCCCGGATGCTGGAGGAAACCACGCATCCCCGCGTCCGGCGGAAGCTGGCGTATGCGGCTGCGTCGCATCATCTCTTGCTTGAATACATCGAGGGCGTGACGCTGCATGAGCTGGTGCTGGGGAAGCTGGCCGCCCGGGATCCTGCGCGAACGCATTTCCTGCTGCAAAGCGTGGCGGAAACGGTGGCCGACCTGCACGCCGGCATCTGGTGCCACCAGCCCATCGTCCATAACGATTTGAAGAGCATGAATGTGCTCGTGCCAGCGGCCGCCCCCCGGGAAACGTTCCTGATTGATTTTTCCCACTCGTATTTTGAGGGACAATTACCGCCCTTCCTCGCGGATCAGAAACAAAGTCCGGTCGGCACCGCCAAATATATGGCCCCGGAGAAATGGGCGGGCGACTATTCGCAAGGATTCAAGAGCGATGTCTTTGCCTTCGGTGTGATGGCCTATTTCACCTACACCGGCCGGCTGCCCTTTGACGGCAACCCGGCCCGGATCGAGCAGCAAATCCGGGAGGCAACCCCCCCGACGCCGATTGAACTGGGGGTGAAGGTGCTGCGCAACCTCATCGTTGTCATGATGGCGTGCCTGGAAAAAAAGCCGGTCCAGCGACCCACCATGGAGCAAGTCGCCAAAAGTTACGCCGAGTCGGCGAGTTTGTTTTGAGGTCTAATCTTTGAACCGGCTGCGGCAGGCCCACAGGCCCAGCGCGGGATTGGAGATGTAAAATATCTTCCCGCCGTCGGGCAGGGTGTTCCAGCCGTCCTGCAATGTCTTGGGATTATATCGTTGCGTCATCGCGGCCAGGTCCGCGTATTGGAAGTTGACGCTTTCGATTTCCTGCCGCGTCAACTGGCCGGGGCAATAGGTGATGCTGAAACGGCCCTCGCTGGAGCCGTGGATGAGATGCGCCGCCGCGCTCAAGTTTTGCTGCAACTCGGCATTGGCATTGGTGGCGGCGAGCGTGGCGGGGGTGCCGCGATAACCATATTTGCGGATGAGCCGGTCAATCTCGTGATCCTCGCCAAACTCCTTGAGGCCGGGGGCGAGGATGATCAATTCGCCGCCGTCAGCCATGGCCATGCGGGTGCGGTAAACCGCCTTGTTGCCCAGCCAGGTGCTCTTGAATTCGGCGGGGTCAAGGAAGACCACCACTTTCTTCAAGGGCTCCGGGAGCATTTCAAAATTGACCTCCTGCGCGAGCGCCGCCGCCGCTTCAAAGCCCGACGCATCATCGCTGACGAACAGGCCGCGCACCGCGAGCCGGCCATTTGAACCGCGCCCAACCACGGTGTGGACATACACGATCGGCAGGTGCTTCGTGAAATGCTCCGAAGCGTAGTTCAGCACCCGGCGCACCGGCGTATCCGACCGGCCCATCATGCGTTCCATGCCATAAGCCGCGCCGATGAAGTGGCTCTTGTTGATGCCCTCCTGGCCGCCGGTGCCCACAAAGATGTTCTTGTTGTAGTTGGCCATGCCGATGACTTCGTGCGGCACCACCTGGCCGATGGACAGGATCAGATCATGCTTGCCCGTGGCCAGCAGGTTGGCGATCTGCGCGGGCCAGGGGAAATCCACGGCCCCGCCGGAGACTTCGCGGACGTATTGCGCCGGCACCTCGCCCACGGTGGTGATGCCGGTGCGCCAGTTGTGAACGCGGAAGAGGCTTTCGGGCACGCCCGCGAACATTTCCCGGATCTGCCCGCCCGTCATGGCTGAATGCGTGCCCAGTGCGGGCAGGATATCCGTGAGCTTTTGCCCGTAGAAATCGTAGGCCAGCCGGGTCAGCCGCCCGGCCTGGGAATGGAACCGGGTGAAGTCCGGCGGCACCACCAGCACGCGCTGGCGCAGACCGAGCTGTTCCAAGGCGGCGAACAAGCCCGCGCGCAAGTCGGCATCGGTCAATTCGGTGGTGGTGGAACCACGGGCAAAATGCAGCATAAATTACAAAGGCTTTAACCACGAAACACACGAAGCACACGAAAAAGAAACACAGAAATGAGGCAGGACGGCACCATGCTGGTGGCGAATGACAGTTCCGTTTGGCCTGCTTGATTTCGTGTCATCTCGTGTGGTTCGTGGTTTCAAATGCTTTTTCAGGATCAGCGTTGGATGCGGGCGGAGCCGCCCCGGGCAAAAGCCTTGACCTGCTCCACGGTGGCCATGGTGGTGTCGCCGGGAAACGTGGTCAACAGCGCGCCGTGCGCCCAACCCAGATTGACCGCCTCCGATTCGGACGCGCCGGACAGCAGGCCGTAGATGAAACCCGCCGCGTAGCCATCGCCCCCGCCCACGCGGTCCACCACGTCCAATTCGCAGGTGGGCGACTGATAGGTCTGGCCGTTCACCCAGGCGACGGCAGCCCAGCTATGGCGGTTGGTGGAATGTACTTCGCGCAGCGTGGTGGCGACCGCTTTGACGTTTGGATATTTCTTCACGGCCTGGTCAATCACCGCATAGAAGGCCGAGGGATCCAGCTTGGATTTGCTTTCCACGTCCTGGCCTTCAATGCCCAGGCCCTTTTGCAAATCCTCCTCATTGCCCACCAGCACGTCCACATGCTGCACGATGCGGCCGAGCACATCCAGCGCCTTGGATTGGCCGCCCCAAATGTCCCAGAGCTTCTGGCGGTAATTCAAATCAAACGAGGTGACGGCCCCGTGCGCCTTCGCGGTCTGCATGGCTTCCACGATCAGTTCGCCGGTGGTCTCGGACAGGGCGGCGAAAATGCCGCCGCTATGAAACCAGCGCACGCCCGCGCCAAAAATTTCATTCCAGTTGAAATCGCCTGGCTTGAGCTGGCCGGCCGCCTCGTGGCTGCGGTTGTAGAACACCACCGGCGCGCGCACGCCCTGGCCGCGGTCGGAATACACCGTGGCCATGTTCGGCCCGCGCACGCCGTCGTGCTTGAATTTTTTATAGAACGGCTGCACGCCCATGGCCCGCACGCGCTCGGCGATCAAATCGCCGATCGGGTAATCCACCATCGCGGAGGCGATGGCGGTCCGGAGCCGGAAGCAATCGGAGAGATTGGCGGCGACATTGAATTCGCCGCCGCTGACATGGATGTCGCAGTGGTTGGCCTTGCGGAAAGGAATGATGCCCGGGTCCAGGCGATGGACGAGCGCGCCCAGGGAAAGAAAGTCCAGCGCCCCCGCTGGTTTGAGGTTCAGACCGTTATTCATAGCGTAAAAGGTGGTTGCATGTTGTGAACCGACAGCTTAAAAAAATCCCGGCGGCCCCGTCAAAATTAATAACCCCGAACGGGTGTTCGGGGCTTGCATTTTTATTTGAAAAAGCGGCCATCAGCCGGCGCCAAATTCCGAGGTGGCCATGGTGCCCAGCTGCTTCTCCGTCGCGGAGCTGAGACTCGTGAAAACCATGGAGACATGATAGCCGCTGTGCTTGCTGCCGGTGGAGGCCACGATGACCCCCTGGCAGGAAATCCGGCCGCCCGTCTTGGGGGACAGCAGGGTCACTGTCATTTCGCTCCATTCCTTGAAGGGCTGGGGGCTGCGAAATTCCATGCCGTTCTTGTGAATCGTCACCTTGTCGCTGCTCAATTCCAGCCGGGCATCGCGGGAACTCACGCTGACCGAGGTTGGAAACACCGCACTAACGTCCGTAAGTTTTTTTGCGCTCATAAACAGGTAACCAACAATACCACGTCCGCCGGTTCCGTCAAATTAGCAGGAACCATTTTTCAAATTAGTTCACCATTCAATAATGGCCGCCCCCCAGGTCAGGCCCGCGCCAAACGCCACGATCAGGATCAGGTCGCCCCGCGCCACCCGTCCGGAGCGCACGGCTTCGTCCAGCGCGATGGCCACCGAGGCGGCGGAGGTGTTGCCATATTTTTGCAGGTTCACAAACAGCTGCTCCGGGGTCGCGCCCAGCCGCTGGCCGACCGCATCAATGATGCGGCGGTTCGCCTGGTGCGGAATGACGCACTTGATCTTGGTGATGTCAATCTCGCAGCGGGCGAGCACTTCATTGGCCGCGCTGCACATCGCCTGCACCGCGTTCTTGAACGTTTCCTTGCCGTCCATGCGCAGGAAATGCAGTCCGTCCGCCACGGTTTGGGCGCTGGCCGGCTGCCGGCTGCCGCCGCCGGGCATGGACAGCAATTCGGCCTTGGAGCCGTCCGCGCCCAGTGCGGTGGTGAGCAGCCCGTGGGACAGGGGCCGGCTTTGCAGAATGGCCGCGCCCGCGCCATCGCCAAACAGCACGCAGGTGTTGCGGTCCGTCCAGTTGGTGATGGACGAAAGTTTTTCCGCGCCAATCACCAGCACGGTTTCAAAGGTGCGCGCGGTGATGAAACTCTGGCCGACTTCCAGCGCATACAAAAAGCCGGAGCACGCCGCCTCGATGTCGAAGGCGGGAATCCGCCGCGCGCCGATTTTTTGCTGCACCAGGCAGGCGGTGTTCGGAAAGGGCATGTCGGGCGTGATGCTGGCGACGATGATCAGGTCAATCTGGTCGGCGGTGACCCCGGCCATTTCCATGGCGCGCAACGCCGCCTTGGCGGCGAGGTCGGACGTGAATTCATCGGCGGCGGCCAGGCGGCGCTCCTTGATGCCGGTGCGCGTGACAATCCACTCATCGGACGTATCCACCAGCTTCTCCAAATCGGCATTGGTCAGGATTTTTTCCGGAACATAGGAACCCACGCCAGTGATGGAGCAGGGGCGACCGACAAAATTATGCTTGGCGCGCGGGTTTTTCATGCGTTCGCGGAACTGTCCCGGGCGTCAAGAATCAGGTTGGCGGCCGCGATGTCGCGGGCGATGGTTTGGTTGATTTGCGTTTTGACGGCGTTGGCCGTCACCCGGATGGCGCTGGCCACGGCCCGTTCCCGCGCCGAGCCGTGGGCTTTGAAGACGACGCCGTTAAAGCCCAGCAGGGGAGCGCCCCCATAGACCTCGGGGTCCATGCGGCGGCGGATGGCTTGGAAAGCGCCTTTGGCGAGATAGGCTCCCAGTTTGCGCTGGGTGCTGCCCATCAATTCGCGGCGGAGCATGGAAAACATGGCCACGGCGAGACTTTCGATGGATTTCAACACAATGTTGCCCACGAAACCGTCGCAAACCACCACGTCCACGTGATCCTTGAACAAATCGTGGCCCTCGACGTTGCCGATAAAATTCAAATCCAGCTTCTTACAAAGTTTGAAGGCTTCCAGCGTCAGTTCATTGCCCTTGGAATCTTCGGTGCCGATGCTCAAAATGCCCACGCGCGGATGCTTCCGTTTCAGCACCTCGCGGGAATAGACATTCCCCATCACCGCGAATTGGGCGAGATGATGGGGCTTGCACTCGACGTTGGCGCCGGCATCCAGCAGCACGAACTCGCTTTCCTGGCGCGGAATCACGGTGGCAATGCACCCCCGGTCCACGCCGGGCACGCGGCCCACGATGAAGGTTCCCGCCGCAAAAATGCCCCCGGTGTTGCCCAGGGAAATGAGCGCATCCGCCTTGCCCTCGCTCACCAGTTCGGCGGCGCGGGCAATGGAAGAGTCACGTTTTTTGCGCAGCGCCACGACCGGCTTGTCGCTCATCTCCACCACTTCCGAGGCGTGGATGACGCGAATGCGATGGTCGCGGAAGCCGCGGGGCGGCAGGGCGGCGTGGATTTCCTCCTTGTGGCCGACCAGATAGATGACGGACAGACCAAGGCTGGCATTTTCCTCCAAGGCGCGCTTCACGCCGGCGATGATCACACCGCAGCCGTGGTCGCCCCCCATGACATCCACTGCGATTCGCATGTCGGGTTGGTTTTTAATTTCTGGCTTGAAGTTGAACCGGGGAGCCGGCTGCCCGGCCCCGTTCAACCGCAAAATTAAAAACCCCTCACGCGCCCGCGGTGATGGTCAGGACCTGGCGGCCCTTGTAAAATCCGCACGCGGGGCAGACGCGGTGCGGCATGGCCGGGGCGTCGCACTGCGGACACTTGCCGAGCTGGGGGAGCTTGAGCACGCTGTTATAGGCCCGGCGCTGATGCTGCCGGCTGGTCGAGGGTTTACGTTTGGGTACGCCCATATAAATTCTATTTAAGTTTTAATTTATCTAGTTTTGCCCACACTTCCAAGGACGGTTTTGGCCGGTCCCTGGCCGCGCGGGCCGTTTTGCTTTTCAATCCCGCACACTCCGGTTTGCACAACGGATGTTGCGGAAAGTCGAGCAGAATATCTTCTCGAATGATGGGAGTCAAGTCCACACAATCGTTCTCCACCAGCACCTTGTCCTCCCCCTCCAGCGGCAGATGGGCCGCCCACCCCGTCAAATTGATTTCGGTCGCGAACTTTTTCAGGCAGCGCACGCATTCGCATTCCAGCGGCAAAACCAGCGAGCCGGTGACCAGCACGGCCTCGTTCAAGAGTTGCACGGACAAATCGTATTGCAAGGGCTGTTTCCCCTGGATCAATTCATCGTTCACGCCCAGATCGAGCTCGGCCACGGGCAACTCGCCTTGCAGGCGCAGGCCGCACTCGTCCAGATGACGCAGGTTTACTTTGAGCATATTCATGGGTGTTTACTCGAGATGACTATAGCAGGCGGCAGGGCCAGGCTCCATCTATTCTTCTGGCTGCAGGGCGGGTTCGCCGTGATAAATGTGTTATTTTGGGGATTTTACGAAGGTTTCAGTTTAAAAATGACGAATGACGAAGGTTAAATGACGAAAGAATGACGAAGCCCCAATGACGAATGTCGGTGGCGTCGAGGGTGGGCATGCTTGCGGTTCGTTCATGGCGGTTTCAAAGCGTAAAAAGTGATATTTCAGGGGGTTTGGGGGCAGTTTTCAGTTTTCAGTGTCAAGTGTTCAGCAAGAATTTGGATGGCGACGGCATGGGAAACCTTGGCTGGCTGGCTGGCAATCGCGGCGCGCACGGAGTGACGCGCCCTACCACCCGTGGGTTGGCGAGGCGATGGATGATTGTGGGTGCGTACATGGATGTTTCAAGTTGTAAAAAGAAGCCAGTGGCGACGCGACCGGCATCTTCGGGATGGCGTTGATACAGGAAGAAACGGGAGGCAGCTCTGGGTATGACCACCCCTCACCCTCAATCCCTCTCCCCGTTGAGGGGAGAGGGAAGCCAGTGGCGTCGCGGCCAACTGGATTGGAGACGTTGGCAGCGGTGTAACATATTGTAAAAACAGGTACTTGCATATTGAGTTTCTTAAAAGCGATCAAGCGTCCAGTTTAGTGAAGCCTTGGGAAAGCTGGGTTGTTTGGATCGCCATAGCGTCATGCGCAAGCCCTCGGCGAAGCCACGCCACAAAGTGCCTGCTCCGCAGGCAAACGGAGTCGCAGCGCGACTTCGTCCACCAGGGGCGACGCGGCCGGATGAATTGGAGGCGCTGGCGGCGGGCGTAACATGTTGTAAAAACAGGCACTTGCATAATGTGTTTCTTAAGAGGAAAGCATTGGGAAAGTGGCAACTGGGATGGCTTGGTGACTTGGATGTCAATAGCGGCGCGCACGGAGTGACGCGCCCTACCGCCCAAGGGTTGGCGTGTGGCCGGGAGGTTTCGGCGGTTGTGGATTCCTGTTTCAAAGCGTAAAAAGTGATATTTCGGGGGTTTTGTGAATTTTTTTGCATAAATGGCAAAAATGGGAGCTTGAGGTATAACCACCCCTCACCCTCAATCCCTCTCCCCGTTGAGGGGAGAGGGAAGCCAGTGGCGTCGCGGCAGGATGAATTGGAGGCGCTTGCGGCGGTGTAACCTATTGTAAAAACAGGCACTTGCATATTGAGTTTCTTAAAAGCGATCAAGCGTCCAGTTTAGGGAAGCCTTGGGAAAGCTGGGTTGTTTGGATGGCAATAGCGTCATGCGCAAGGCCTCGGCGAAGCCACGCCACAAAGTGCCTGCTCCGCAGGCAAACGGAGTCGCAGCGCGACTTCGTCCACCAGGGGCGACGCGGCCGGATGAATTGGGGCGCTGGCGGCGGGCGTAACATGTTGTAAAAACAGGCACTTGCATAATGTGTTTCTTAAGAGGAAAGCATTGGGAAAGTGGCAACTGGGATGGCTTGGTGACTTGGATGTCAATAGCGGCGCGCACGGAGTGACGCGCCCTACCGCCCAAGGGTTGGCGTGTGGCCGGGAGGTTTCGGCGGTTGTGGATTCGTGTTTCAAAGCGTAAAAAGTGATATTTCGGGGAATTTTGTGAATTTTTCTGCATAAACAGCAAAAATGG
>Ga0302275_10003814_pt1 | contig 15075 bp, 9 predicted proteins | sample III_Bog_N2_2_FD_200229 | JGI IMG/M metagenome (GOLD analysis project Ga0302275, IMG submission 200229) | Peat permafrost microbial communities from Stordalen Mire near Abisko, Sweden - III_Bog_N2_2 | ecosystem: Environmental > Terrestrial > Soil > Wetlands > Peat | place: Sweden: Abisko...
ACTCGCGTTGAGTCTGATACTTGCCGTTCCACCTGGTGCCTTTGCATCAAGCCATCGCGAAGCGCCTATCACCGCCCTGGACCACGCGGCCGACATCACCGATTTCTACGCGTTTGTCAGCTACGATCATCCAGATCGGGTGACCTTCATCATGAATGTCGATCCGTTTCTGCAACCGAGCAATGGACCGAACTACTTTCCGTTCGACCCATCGATCGTGTATCAGATCAAGATCGACAATATTCAGAACGCGATGCCCGCTATCGTGTTCTCGTTCAAGTTCCAAACCAACATTCTAGCCCCTGGGGTATTCACCGGCTTCGTAGGAGCGGGCGGCGGCATCAACGCGCCGGCTAATTCGCCGGCACCGGTGGCTCCGGGCACACCAATTGTGCCGCCGGCGATTACCTCTCTGACAGGCGCCGGGGCCGCGGGACTAAGTTTGCAGCAGACGTTTTCGGTGTCTTACACCCGGCATGGCCGTACCGTTCCTCTCAGCAATGTAAACGGGGACCCGCTGATTGCTGTTCCCAGCAACGCAGGCCCGCGCACCATGCCGAATTACGATGCGCTGGCCGCGCAAGGGGTCTATTCACTCCAGGGAGTTGACGGCGCTACCAATATTCGTGTCTTCGCCGGCACGGTTGCCGATCCGTTCTTCATCGACCTGGGCGCAGCGTTCGATAGCCTCAACTTCCGTTCGGGCGCGGGCGGCGGGGTTCTCACCCAGGCGCAAGATGCGGACAATTACCTCAACCTTGCCCCCAATGCCGTGGCCGGCTTCAACGTCAACACAATCGCCATCGAGGTTCCCATTACCCTGCTGACCAGCGATGGCGCCATCCATGCCTCGACGGACCCGAAAGGAACCATCGGCGCCTGGGCCACGACCTCCAGGCCGCAGTTCACCATTCGTCATTCTCCAGCCGCCGTTGAGTCCTCCGGCCAACTTGCCCAAATTCAGCGTTTGGGCAACCCGCTTGTCAATGAGCTGGTGATTGGAACTGGGAGCAAGGACTTCTGGAGCATGTCGCAACCAGTGAACGACGCCCAGTTTGCCAATTACGACCTCGATCCGCTGCTGGCCAGGGTCTTCAATGCTGTTTACGGGATCAACATTCCCACACCGCCGCGCACCGATCTGCTTCCCCTGGTCATCTATGCGCCGCCAATTGCCCCGAAGGGCACCCCAGCAGGTCCAATCGCGGACATGCTACGGCTCAACACCGGCGTTCCTCCGACACCTTCTTCCAGCCGAAGCCGCATGGGATTGATTGCTGGCGACCCGGCAGGATTCCCCAACGGCCGCCGGCTGACCGACGACGTGGTCGATATTGCAGCGCGGGTGGTTGGTGGCGGCATTCTGTCCCCCGGCTTCGACATTGCACCCAACAATCTGATCGGCGACGGCGTCAACGCGCCTGACGTTCCTCCGCAGGAGACGTTCCCTTACGTCCACTATGCCTACAGCGGGCGCGACAGCCGCCACATCAGCCCGGGCGATCCAACCGGCTGTGGCGACCAGCCGAATCCCACCAGTGCACAGAATTCCGATTCCCCGCCGCTGAACCAGGGCGGTTCCTCGCCCTGCCCCGTGCAGTGACAGTCCGGCAATTCCGGTGTTGTCACCTGACCATCAACCGGTTCTCTGCGTGGAGAGTCGTTCCACGCAGAGAACCGACTTCCAGGACTCTCACGAAGAGGCAGCTCATGAATTCTCTGCAAAGAATGATCCTCATCTCCGGCGTGCTCGTCTTAGCGACGGGGTGCGTTCAGCGGGCGGTTGCGGCACAAGTGGATCGGCCGCTTTTGGCCAGCCCCGGCCCAGTTCAGGAGGACAGTCCCGCGCAGCAGCGTATCGCAGCAGCCACGCAGCAGCTTAAGGCCGATCCGAAGAAGGTACAGGCTTATAACGAACTGGCGATCGGCTGCATTCGCAGAGCCCGCGAGACCGCAGATCCCAGCTACTTGAACCAGGCGGATGACGCTCTCGCACAAGGGTTGAAACTGGATTCAACGGACTTTCAGCTGCAACGGACCCAGGTAGCGCTGATGCTGAGCCGGCATCAATTCCTTCAGGCAAGGGAGCTTGCATCGGCCCTTCATCACCGGGTACCGGACGATGTGATGGCCTACGGTTATCTTGCCGAGGCGGACATCGGGCTGGGAGATTATCCGGAAGCAGAGAGCAACGCGCAGTGGATGATGAATATGCGCCCCAACAACACTCCAGCACTTCTGGTCGGGGCCAGGTTGCGGGTGTTGTACGGCGATAACCATGGGGCGATCGAGTTTCTTAGCCTGGCCGGCGCACAGACATCGCCCGTCGAAGTGGAAGAACAGGCCTGGATCGCAAATCAGATCGCGTCTATTCTGATCGATTCGGGCCAGATTGAAGCGGCAGCGCAGGCCCTGCAACAGGCTGAGCAAATGTTTCCAAAGGCTCCTTATACCATGGAGAATCCGGCGAGGCGGTTGAACTGTTGACCCAGGCGACGGCGCTCGATCGCGATCCGCACGCTCTATATCAACTGGCCAACGCGCAGCAGGCTGCGGGGCAGAAGCGGGAAGCGAGTTCCACAATTGCTGAGTTCGAGAAGCTTGCCAACGATCCCGGCAGGGCCACCGACGAGTCAAAGCGCGACCTCATTCTGATGGATGCCGAACGCCCGGAAACCGCGCCTGAGGCGCTCAGGCTCGCGCAGGCGGAGATTCGATTGCGGCAAGACGTGTGGACGCTGGATGCATACGCGTGGGCGCTCGATGCCACCGCGAAGTTCCAGGAAGCGGATGCCGCGGTACAGAAGGCCATCGCGGTTGGAATCCAAAGCGCGCAGATCTTCGATCACGCCGGCCACATCGCGCAGAAGCTCAATCGCAGCGAAGACGCCGCCAGGTACTTCAAGCTCGCCGTTCAGGCGAATCCTGCATCGGAGTTTGCCGCGGACGCTTTCAAGTCCGCAAGCCTGGCAGGGGCAACAAACGATCGCGAGTTGAATATGGCTCGAAACGCGCCGGTGAACGATCTGTTGGGGTTCGCCGAGCCGCACCCGTCGCAGCCCGCAACGGATTATGCAGATCGGCCGGCAGTTTCCGCTTACGCTGGAATGACCAGTCGTGCTTCCGGGTTCGCTCCCGTGCCGGCAGTTCTGCTGACGCCCGAAGCGACAGACACCAGCCGCCTCATTCATACGGCTCAGATAAGCTTGGCGCGCAATCCGCAAGATGCTCGACAGTTTGCGGGCCTGGGCGCCGCCTATTTCCAGCGCGCCAGAGAGACCGGCGACGTGAGCGACTATCAGTTGGCCGAAGCGGCTCTTGCCAAATCGCTCGACCTCGATTCCTCTGACTTCTCGGCAGATGCGGCCCTGGGAACGATGGCCGCGGTGTGCATGGGAGAGCATCGCTTCACCGACGCGCTCAATTATGCGCAGAAGGCGCTCTCGCTCGGCACCGGAGACGTATCGCCCTTCGCCATCGTCGGCGACGCCTACGCGGACATGGGCGAGTACGGCAAAGCTGCCGCGGCCTATGGCCGATTGACACCTCGCGACATGACGCTTTCTCCGCGCGCCGCATACGGGCGAGACAGCCGGCTTGCCTATCTCAAGTTCATCGCGGGCGACTCCGCCGGGGCGATTGACCTGATGAAGACAGCAGTCACTGAAGGTGTTGAGGCTCAACTGCCGAGCGAGAACCTGGCCTGGCTGTACTACGAACTGGGAGAGTTCGATACACAGGCTGGCGATGCCGAGTCCGCGGATGGGGCTTATCTCGCCGCACTGAACACGCATTCGGGCGACTATCGCGCTCTGGCAGCTCTAGGCAAGCTCAGGGCGAACAACGGCAGGTACGCGGAAGCAATTGTGCTCTACCAGAGAGCCATAGCCGTTGTACCCATGCCGACCTTTATTGCCGAGCTTGGGGACCTCTACGAACGGCAGGGAAATCACCAGGAGGCTCAGAAGCAATTCGCTCTGGTTGAGTACATCGGACTGCTTGGGCACATCAACCAGGTCCTTCACAATCGCGATCTGGCGCTCTTCTATGCCGACCACGACATCAAGCTCGCCGACGCTCTCGATCTTGCGCGGAAGGAGCTTGAAGTCCGGCGCGACGCTTATACCTGGGATGTGCTGGCGTGGGCTCTCTACAAGAATGGCAAGCTGACCGAAGCCGCCAATGCAAGTGAAAAAGCCATGCGGTTCGGGACGCGGGATTCGCTCTTGTTGTTCCATGCCGGGATGATTGCCGAGGGGCTGGGGAAACGAGAAAAGGCTCTGAGCGAACTGAAGGAGGCGCTGGAGATCAACCCGCATTTTCATCTGGTCTATGCAAATACAGCCAGAGAGAAAGTTGCCTCGCTGGAACCGCAATTGGAAGCGAAGGGAGGTTTGAATAACGATGCTCGCTAAAAAGATTGGCCAATTTCTGTCTCTGCTTTTCCTGGTGAGCCTCAGTCGCTCGGCCTTGGCTCACCCCATGGGTAACTTCAGCGTGAACCACTACGCGAAGATCGCTCTCGAAAATGACTTGATCCGCATCCGTTACTTCATCGATCTTGCGGAAATTCCGACATACCAGGAACTGCAGAACGCCGGAATCTCTGCAACGGCGATTGATCCAAACGCCTCCGCGGTGATCAATTACGTTGCTGGCCGCGGCGCGGAACTGGGACGTGGTCTTGTTCTCGATGTGAATGGCAAGCCGGTTCAACTGCGCCTGATCTCCAGCGGAGCTATCTTTCCCGCGGGTGCGGGCGGTTTGCCGACAATGAAAATGGGCTTTGTTTTTGAGGCTGCGTATCCACCTGCGGCATCAACGGTGGATCGGCGGCAATGCAACATTCAATATGCCGACAACAACTATCCCGGCCACGCCGGCTGGAAAGAGGTGGTGGCAGCTGCTCCCTCGGGATCGCTGCTGCGCAGCACAGTTCCAACTGCGGACCGAAGCGAGGAGTTGAGCGACTACCCAACGGACTTGCTTACCAGCCCGCCGCAGGTGCTTGAAGCGTCTCTTTCGGTCGCGCTGGCGCCATTGCAGGCGCAAATGGCTATTGACCATTCGCGGCATCCGTCCAATTCCGCGTCTGTATCAAGCGACGCGCGGGAAACTGCGCCAATTCGCATCGATGGACAACCCAAGGCGGCCTCGAGGCATTCTTCCGCTTCGCGCATTGCACCGGCTGTTGCGCCTTCGCATACTGCATCTCCGGCGGCTTCCAGCATGCATCTTCAGGCGAATCGGCAACAGACGCCACGGAACAAATTTACTGAGCTGATTCAAACCGAGCATCTGAGCTTGTGGTTCCTGTTCACGGCAGCGTTCATCGCAATCGGCCTGGGCGGGCTGCATGCGCTGGAGCCTGGTCACGGTAAGACAATTGTCGCTGCCTACCTTGTCGGTTCAAAAGGAACAGCTCGTCATGCTGTGCTTCTTGGCCTGATCGTCACCGTCTCGCATACGGCCGGCGTATTTGCTCTTGGAGCGATCACCTTGTACGCTTCGCGCTACATTGTGCCTGAGCAACTCTATCCATGGCTCGGCGCTCTCTCTGGCATCACGATTGCAGGGCTCGGGTGCTACATGCTCATGCGCCGATTGACCGGCACGGCCACGGATCATTCTCATGCGCCGGGCGCATCCCATGGCCACTGGATGTTCTGGAAACGTCGCAGCGGCGAATACGTTGAAGATGAGGCGGTCGCAGCCAGTGCGATTCCGCCACAATCTGTGAGCTTGACGCAGCTTTTCACTTTGGGCATCACTGGCGGAATCATCCCCTGTCCGGCTGCCCTGGTCGTGTTGCTCAGCGCATTTGCGCTGCACAGGATCGGGCTGGGCTTCTTCCTGATTGTGGCCTTCAGCGTCGGACTTGCAGCAGTACTGATCGGGTTCGGCATGTTGATGGTGTACGCGCGCCGCTTCATGAGCCATCTTCCGATGGACGGTCCACTCACGAAGCGCTGGCTTCCGATTGCCTCTTCGGCATTCATCGCGGTTCTAGGCCTGATCCTTGCGGTGCAGGCTCTTTCCACCGTTCACTTCGGCCTGCACATGCCTTCCAAAGAGAGGCTTGGGCCGGTCCTCTTCGTCACGCTGCTCGGCCTGGTGTTGGGAATGCGGCATTCTACCGATGCCGATCACGTGGTGGCCATTTCAACTATCGTCAGCAAGCAGCGGAGCATCCGCAATGCCGCGTTCATCGGATCCGTCTGGGGGTTGGGGCACACCATCACGATCTTCATCGTCGGCGCGCTGATTATTCTGTTCGGAGTCGAGATCCCGCCGCGTTTAGGGCTTTCCATGGAGTTCAGCGTCGCGGTCATGCTCATTCTGCTAGGTATTCTGAACCTTTCTGGCGTCATGCAGAAGCTGACAAGCTACTTCACACCGGCAATTGCCGGGGGCGCAATCTCATCCAGCGCCGCGCCGCGGGGCCAGGGCAAAACAAGAGTGCAGGGATGGCTCGACCAATCGGTAGGCCGATTCGGCCTCTATCAATGCATGAGGCCTTTGGTCATCGGTCTTGTTCATGGACTTGCCGGCTCGGCAGCCGTGGCGCTTCTTGTGCTGTCAACGATTCACAACCCCGCCTGGGCTACTGCTTACTTGCTCATCTTCGGTGTTGGAACCATGATTGGAATGATGTGCATGACCGCCGCAATCGCCGTTCCACTCACATTTGCCGCAGACCGTTTTGCCAAACTGAGCAAGGTTCTTGGAGCTGCCTCAGGGATGGTGAGTCTTTGCTTCGGTTCCTTCCTGGTGTATCAACTCGGATTCCTGGGAGGACTTTTTACCAGCCATCCTCAATGGACTCCCAGATAGCTTTGCCTTCTGCAGTCGTTTAAGCGGGTGCCCGACGCCTAAAGCGCCAGAAAGCATGCGCTGTTCCATTTCTCCCGCAGCCGCATGGCTGAAGAGCTATTGCAGTCTAGAGCCCATATTGACTCTAGGCGCCTTACGGCACGACTGAAGTCGTGCCCTGACACTTCCTGCCCCTGCCGATGAGTTGCTCCCGCAGCCTGCTTAGCCCCGCCTACACGCCGCCCTTGCCCAGCAGGATTCCAATACCGTAGGTGACCGCGCCTTCCACCGCGCCGACCACCGTCATCTCGAACCCCGACGACCACCACGACCGCACCGTGATCAGCGACTTGGCCGCGCCCACCGCAAAGTGCGCCGCTAGCGAGATCACCGCCGCCGCAATCACCGCGCTGATGCCGCTCATGAAGAAGAATGGAATAATCGGAATACTCGCGCCAATTGCCGTTGAAAGCGCACCGGAGCTGGCCGAAACCAGCGGGTTGCTCAGCGCTTCTTCCGACGATCCCAGCCGCTCTGAGGCCAGCGCCCGCAGCAGTTGCTCCGGGTCGCTGGCAATGTGGTTCACCATGTGCAGCGCATCCACTTCCGGCAGCCCCTTCACCTGGTAGTAGAGCGAGAGCAGCTCGCGCGCTTCCGGGCCATTCATCTTGATGGCCTCGCGCTCCCGCGCTACTTCAGCCTGGTAGATTTCGCGCTCGCTCTTGGCCGCCAGGTACGCGCCCGAGCCCATGCTCAGAGCAGACGCGATCATGCCCGAAAGCCCGGCCAGCAGGACATATTTGCTGTCGCCTGCTGTAGCGCCGGAGACGCCGGAGACGATGCCGAAGATGGCGCCGAGGCCGTCGTTTACGCCGTAGATGGCGTCGCCGATCCACGCGCCCGGCTGCTTGCGTCCCTTGGCCCGCTTGGCCAGCAGCTCTTCGAGCACCGCCTTGGGGTCGATCTTGGGCGCGCCCGCCGGCGGAGTGTAGTGGCCGCGCAGCAGCGAACCGAGCTCGCGGTAGTGGTCCTTCTCGTCCTCGATCACGTGATCCAGAATCGCGATCGACCCCTCGTCGCCGAGGGCCTTCAACTGCTCGCCGTAGGTGGCAATGTGGCGGCTCTCTTCAATCTCCAGCCGCCGGAGCGCCATGCGCACGCCGCCGGCGCGATTGGCCAGCGAATCGGCCTCCCCGCCGGGCTTGCCATGATAGACGGGCTCCGGGCCCCCCAGCTCGATGATCCGCCCGTGCCACAGCAACGCGTGCTCCCACTCGGCATTGGCCAGGTGGCGCAGCACCTGGGCGCGCACCGGCTCGGTGTCGCGCTCGGCAAGCGCCAGGTAAGTGTGGTAGGCCTCCACTTCGGCGTGCCAGTTCTCTTTGAGAGCCGCCAGGACTTTTTTCAGCCTTGCGCCGGTCAGCGTTGCAGTGGCCACGTGTGTCTCCTCGTTGTCTCTTGAGGATAACGGAACTCGGCTGGCGGCGGTAGAGTTCGGCTGAAACGCGCGATCTTCGCCCGATGAAACGTTTGAGCGAACACTTCCCCGCAGGGGGGCTTCCCGTATAGTGTTGTGTGCAGCAAAGGCAGGGTTCCTGGGCGACGGTAAACCAACCGTCCCGGAGTCCGGGCGCCATCCTCTGCCTCTCTGCGGGCCGGGATGCGAACGAGCCCTTACCGGGCGTAACTTTATTGGGAAGCGGAGATAACTCACTATGGCAGCTCAAGGCAAACAATCGGCGGCGCTTACATCGCCCGGATATCTGGTCCCGTTTATCACGGTGACCGCTCTGTTTTTCATCTTCGGGTTCATCACCAACCTGAACATGGCGCTGGTGCCACACCTACGGGCCATCTTCACCTTGCCCTACGCATGGGCGATGCTGGCCGAGTCAGCCTTCTTTCTGGCCTACCTGGTGTTTTCGTCGCCGACTTCGAAGCTGATTGAGACCATCGGCTACAAGCGCACCATGGTCGTCGCGCTATTCATCCAGGTTGTCGGCTGCCTGCTGTTTGTGCCGGCCGCTAAGATGGTCAGCTTTCCGCTCTTTCTGACCGCGGTGTTCGTCGTGGGAGCGGGCGTCACCGCGCTGCAGACCTCGGTGAACCCCTACGTTTCGATTTTGGGCCCGGAAGACACGGCCTCGATTCGCCTGAACCTGTCCCAGGCCTTCAACTCCATCGGCGGAGCCATCGCTCCGCTGATTGCGGGCGCGTACATCCTCTCCGATCCGGCGAAGATGGCCACCAAGGCCGCCGTGGCCGATACGGTGCGGGTGCCCTACATTCTCATCGCCGCCGGATTGCTGCTGCTGGGGTTGGCCGTCGCCTTCATGCACCTGCCCCACGTGGAACAGACGCAGCAATTCCGCCCCGGCAAGGCGGGCGACCCGATTCTGAGCCGCAGCATCTGGAGCTACCGGCACACGGTGCTGGCCGCGGTGGGCATCTTCTTCTATGTGGGCGTGGAAGTGGGCCTGGCCTCGATCGCGGTGAACTACTTCAGCTCCCAGGGCATGAGCACGGCCAAGACCGCCTCGTTCCTGGTCACGCTCTACTGGTTGGGCGCTCTGGTGGGCCGTCTGCTGGGCGCCGGCATCATGACCAGGGTGAAGGCGGGAAAGCTGCTAGGCATTTTTGGCTTTGCCGCGGCCGCGCTGATCACCCTTTCCATGTTTACCTCGGGATGGGTCGCCATCGGCACGCTGGTGCTGTGCGGATTCTTCAACTCGGTTATGTTCCCCAACATCTTCACACTGGGCATTGCCGGGCTGGGACCGATGACCAGCAAGGGTTCGGGTTTGATCATGACGGCGATTGTGGGTGGAGCGATTGTGCCTTTGGCCATTGGCGCGTTGGCCGACAAAGTGGGTATTCAACACTCATTCGTCATCCCGGTGATCTGCTATCTTTACATCGCCTACTACGGGCTGTGGGGCTCCAAGCCAACGCGGACGGTAACGGCGTAGGTTGGAGGCTGTCAACTGAAGGCCCTCTGGCGCAAGCTGGAGGACCTCAGAACGTTTGGCCGGGTGCCCCATCCTTGTGCCTTCTTGCTGGCGCAAGAGTGGTAAGCCACCAAGCCCATGCGAGCGAAAAGCGAGCGTCTGCCCCACCGCAGGTGGCTCTCAGCTCCGCTTGCCGCGTTTTGCGCCGGGCGGGCAGGTCGACTCGCGGATCACCAGCTCGGGCAGAATCGGCACCACATCCGTCAGCGACTCCTGGCCGCGAATCCGCGCCAGCAGGGTGCGCGCGGCAATGGCGCCCATGCGGCTGAGCGGCTGGCGGATAGTGGTCAGGCTGGGGTTGTGGTAAACCGCGCTCTCAATGTCGTCGAAGCCCACCACGGACACATCTTCCGGCACGCGCAGGCCGTGATCCTTCAAGGCCCGGATGGCGCCAATGGCCGACAGATCGTTGTAGCAGACCAGCGCCGTAAACTGGACGCCGCGGTTCAGCAGTTCAACCGCCGGTCCAAAGCCCATCTCCGGCGTGGAGCTCAGCAGCTTCACATCCACCGTCAACTCCGGGGGCACGTCGAGCTTCAGTTCACGGGCCACCTCCATCTGCAAGGCCCAGCGCTCATCGGCGTCGGAGCTGTGGCTGCCCCCGCGCATGAAGGCAATCCTGCGGTGCCCCAGCTGCACCAGATGGCGCAGCGACAGTTCCGCCGCCCTCCGCTGGTCCAGCACCACGTTGGTCACGCCCTCGATCTTGCGGTGCCCGGCCACGGCCACCGTGGGTGCCTTCAGGCCATGCTCCAGCACCGTATCGATCACGATGAACCCCTCCACGCTGCGGTCCAGCAGCAGCCGCGGATACTCTTCAATCAGGTCGGGCTTGCGCCGATGGCTTGCTGTCAGATAGAAATAGCCTTCCTCGATCAGCAACTCTTCCACGCCCGAAAGCACCTGGGTCACGTAATGGTCGTTCAACTCCGGCACCAGAACGCCGATGGAGAATGTCTGCCGCATGCGCAGCGATCGCGCGTAGAAGCTTGGCCGGTAATCGAACTTGGCGGCGGCCGCAGTCACCCGGTCTCGCGTCTCCTGGGGAATGGATCGCACCCCGGGCGCGTTGTTGAGCACCAGCGAGATGGTCGCCGGCGACAGATGCAGATATTCGCCCAGCGTGCGCAAGCTGATGGTTTGCCCCGGCTGGGGCTCGGCCCCTGGTTTTATGCGCTTGGCCATTCACAACTGTTGTAACATCCTGGGCGCCCGATGCGCAGCGACTTCAACAAGTTCGACCGCACCGGCAGTGGCGCCGCCGCCGCTGGGCCGCTCGTTCCCAGGGCCTGTTGTCAGCTTTCGCGTGGATGGCAGGAAAGTTAATAACAGGCTCTCGCTAGCCCTCGACCAAGGCAGCCAGCCGCTTCAAGCTGGCCATCACATCCTCGTAGCCGATGCCGAGGTCAATCAGGCAGGCAATCTCGTCAGCCCCGCTTTCATTGAGACTCTGCGCCTGCTCCCGGCAGTGTTCCAGAGTGCCCACAAAACTCAACGGGCCTTCCAGGTCGTTCCGCACCTGCGTCCGGATCAGGATCTCGCTCTCCCGGTCGTAGAGTTGCGAAAAGCCGCCCGCCTCCCGTTTGCCGGAGGAGTTGTCCTTCTGCATCTCGAGATTGACCCGCAGGTAGCGTGCCAGCGCCGGCGCAGCAATGGTCCGTATCGCCTCGCGATCTTTGCCAACAAACGCATGCGCCATGAGCGTCACGTGGCCGCGCCGGTCGTGGTGCGCCACAATCGCGTCGCGATAGATCTTCACCTTGCGGACAAACTCGTTCAGATCGTGACGCAGTGCGAAGTTCGCCGTCAGAACGTTGAAGCCGCGCCGCCCGGCTTCGAAGAAGGTATCGTCCGACTACCCCGTAATCCAGATAGGCAATTCCTTGCGGATCGGCGCCGGCAGAATGCCCACATCGGTGGCAACCCCTACCCCGTTCGGCAAGGAGATCTTTTCTCCACGCCACAGCTGCTGAATCTGCGCCAACTTCTCATACATATCGGCGTAGCGGTTCTCGTAGGTGCCGGGCGAGAGCACAAAGTCGTTCACGTGCCATCCGGAGGCAGCGGCGATGGCCACCCGCCCGTTGGAGAAGTTGTCGATCATGGCCCATTCCTCGGCCACCCGCAGCGGGTTTTGCAAGGGAAGCACTACGCTGCCCGCGCGGATGCCGATGCGCCTGGTCATGACGGCAAGCGCGGCGCCGGTGACCGCGGGACTTCCGTAGAGACCGCCAAAGCGCTGGAAGTGGCGCTCCGGCGTCCGCGCTGAAGAAAAAAGGCTTAGCTCGGGGGGCATTGGCCCTCATTCAACATTTACGTTTTCCGAATTCATTTACGGACCACTATAACCGCAGTTGGCCGTGTCTGCCCGGCTCGTCCCATGACTGCGCGCGGACCGCCGGCGGTAAGCCCCGCATGACCGGAAAGCCGGCGGGCCAGTGCGGGGGCATTTGGAACGGTGGTATTTTGGATATAGCGGAGAGCTGGCCGAGTGGTTGATGGCATCGGTCTTGAAAACCGACGTACCCGAAACGGTATCGGGGGTTCGAATCCCTCGCTCTCCGCCATGGCTCAAAAAAAAGGACTTACACCCCCGGTTATACGCGCGGTTATATTTTCCGAGAAATCCCTGTTTTCCCAGTATTGAGCACACAAGGGAGAACAGAAAATGGCCAATCGAGTCGTCACCCTACTTTTAGGGGCAACCCTCGCAAATCAGCAACGCCCCTACCTAAAGCCGGTCACCTCGGCCAACGGCACCGTCCGCCCTCTATGGGCGCTGTTCGAAGGCAAACCCACCCACTTCCCGTCGGGCGTCTACCACTTGAGATTCAAGCAGGGGCCTAAGCTCATCTTTGAGCGAATTGGCCCTCACTTGGATGAAGCCCTGGCTCGGCTAGCAAAGATACGCAACCTGCTAGAAGGCGTGATTCTGGGCAACCAGCCCACTCCGATGACTGGCCTCAGTGCGCATGAAACGACGGTAGATGCCGCCATTGAATCCTACCTCTCTCAGGTATCGGCAGCGAACTCACCGCGCACGGCCGTCAGCTACCGCTATAGTTTGGAACACTTCCTCAAGTTCATTAAGGGACGCGGCAAGCTCACAGTTGAGGCAATTGACACGGCCGACATGGTTGCCTGTGTAGAGCATATGCAGCGAGAAGGTTCCGTGGAGCGGACTCAATTCAACCGGCTTCAAAGTCTCCATTCGTTCCTGAAAGTCAATGGGCGCGAAACCCTGTATCCCCGGAAAGCGTGGCCACGCTACACGGAAAGGGAGACCGCAGCACTCACTCGGGAGGAACTGCCTCCGCTGTTAGAGGTGGCTGACGACGAAGACCGGCTGGTGTTTCAGTTCTTCCTGTTCACTGGCATGCCGGAAGGTGAACTTGCTCACGCCACTTGGCGCGATGTGAACTTCCAAGACAAGACCTACACGGTTAAGGAGAACCGTAGTCGGAAATTCACTCCCAAGAGTAGGAGGGAACGGTCAATTCCCCTGCCTGATGATCTGCTGTCCGCCCTTTGGGAACGCGGCCAATCCAACCCCAAGGCTCAATTGATCTTCGCCAACGGACAGGGCAACGTGGAAGGACACTTCTTGGAGAGGTTGAAGAGTGCGGCGTGGCGTGCGGGACTGAACTGTACCGAGTGCGAGGATGACAAAGGCTGGTCATGTGCCGACCATCCAAACTGTTCGCGCTGGCAGTTGCACACATTCAGGCGGAGCTTCGCAACCCTGAGCCACCAAAGCGGGGTATCAGCGAGGACGATCCAGCGGAGCCTGGGACACAGTGATTTGAGCACAACAGAGCGATATTTGCGGGCAGCCGAGAACACTAGCCCCGCCGTCCGAACACAGGTCAACAAGACATTCTCCGGATTGACCCTGGTGAGGCCAAAGCTGGGGGTTCTTTTTGTGACAAAACAAGAAGAGTTGCGCAGAGCGAAAGGGTTGCTGTCGGTGCGGCAGGTGGCGGAGGCGCTGGGGGCGCATCCGCAGACCATATATCGATGGGCGGCAGAAGGAAAACTGCCCTTTTCCGGGTCGGTAGCCGGGTGAAGTTCGATGGTCACGCCATCGCTAACTGGCTTGACAGACGGACCCTATACGCCAGTTTTGGCGGTCGGCAGATTCCCTTTTGCCTGCCCAAAGCGGCGACTGACCTCGGTTGCCGGGAATTGGTGCGGGCAGTCAGTGAGGGGCAAGCCTGACTGGGCCGTTTCACGCCCAGGAAGCTCTGCACTTAGCAACCGGTCGCTCTAATACTGACTTTCTGATCTTTCCCCGAATTCAATCGACAATTTTCTGCCACCTCTCGGGTGGCATTCTTTTTGTAAAAAATCGAAGAAATTTTCTCTGGATATTCGGAGAGATTGCGTTTTGGTCAGTATTAAGCGGGCAGAGGAGGAGAAAACCCAAAAAATTGGCGTGGCCCAAGGCAGGCTGAGCTTGAGCCGCCCCCCCGATCTTCAAACCCAGCAATCCTACGAAAGGAACTAACAAATGGCAATCGACTACTCGGAATTGGCCGAGCAGATCGACGCGGCGCAGGTCCCCGGCGGAGTGGTGCTGGATTCAATGAAACAGCATTCTCTAAGGTATGCAACACATTCTTTGCGCGCATACCATCGGGATGCCCCATCAGAATTTCAAATACTTTGCGAACCAACTCGCCACTGCGTTTAGGCGAATTCTCAGCCACGGTTCCTCCTTCTGCCGATGGTCGGCTAGGCCGTAAACATATCAGGACACACAACCGGAAAGCCTTTACAGGGTCCTTCCAAGTCTAATGGTCTTTCACACGTCCGATGAGCGTCGGCAATCAGTGTACGACCTCCACACCTGGCACGCTACATGTCTGGTTGCGGGGCGCGGGCGCGGAGAGATCCCCTGCACATATGTATGAGGCCCCGCGAGCGGAAACCACCGCATTATTAACCGCCTCCCTCTGTCCGACCGTAGAACTCTATATGCGAGTTGCTCTCTACTGCCGCGTCTCCACGAAGGACCAGAGTAGCGAAATGCAATTGCGAGACCTGTGCGCCTATTGCGTAGCCCGCCAATTCGTCGCGGCTCGCGAGTACGTTGATTTGGGCCAATCCGGCACCAAGGATTCCCGCCCTCAATTGAACGAACTCATTGGCGATGCCCGCAAGCGAAAGCTTGACGCAGTGATTGTTTGGCGTTTTGACCGCTTCGCCCGGTCAACCAAGCACCTGCTTTGCGCTCTGGAAGAGTTCCTCAGTT
>Ga0302275_10003816_pt1 | contig 15071 bp, 9 predicted proteins | sample III_Bog_N2_2_FD_200229 | JGI IMG/M metagenome (GOLD analysis project Ga0302275, IMG submission 200229) | Peat permafrost microbial communities from Stordalen Mire near Abisko, Sweden - III_Bog_N2_2 | ecosystem: Environmental > Terrestrial > Soil > Wetlands > Peat | place: Sweden: Abisko...
GCACCGGCACCTTGCGCCTGATCAAGAACGCCCTCAAGAACAAGGCCATTGAGAAGCGCGAACCACTGACGCCGACCGAGGAGCAGCAGGCACTGGCCACCATGGTCAAGCAGCGACGCGACTCCATCGAGCAGTTCACCAAGGGCAACCGCCTCGAGCTGGCCGCCGTTGAAGCCGCCGAAATTGTGGTTATCGAGGAGTTTCTGCCCAAGGCTCTCGACGAAGCCGGCCTCCGCGCCCTGGTCGTCGAAGCCATAGCCGAAATTGCCTCCGCATCGGGCAAGGCGCCCACCCCCAAAGAGATCGGCGTCGTAATCAAGGCCGTACAGGCCAAGCTGCAAGCCGCCGGCCTCCGCGCCGAAGGCCGCATCGTCAGCGAGACCGTGAAGAGGGAACTGGCGGGGTAAGAGTATGCCTCTGCCTCCCAAGGTCTGAGAATCCAGATCTGGTGGTATCTGGCGCATGGATCTGGCGGGATCGATGGCTCTTCCTTCTGTCCCATTTCGCCGCCCGGTTCGGCGAGAGCCCGTAGATGGTACCGGCGGTGATTCAGCGCGGATCGGAAGCGGCCCGAAGCTGTTCTGCGGCGGGCGCGGGCGGAGCGCTGGGCGATGCTTTTTGGGAAGCCGGGGGAAAATTGATCTTCTTCAGTAATGTCTGGTACCCAGGGTCGTTCTTCAGGGACCGCAGGTCCTGCTGGAACGTAATGCCTATGAATTCCAGGTCATGGCGATTGTAGGCTTGTTCAAGAAGCTGTAGCGCTTCCTGCCTGTGGCCCATGGCAACGCAGGTCTGGGCCAGAAAGACTCCAGACATTTTGCCGGCCACGTAGTACTCCTGTTCTTTCGAATGCAGGTCATTCAGCAGTCCGCGTTCGCCATCGCGAGCGTACCCTGCCTTTGCCGATTCCATCCGGTCTTTTAGCACTGGATCGTTGCTGGACTCCGCCGCCTTTTGGCCCTCCGCCAGGAAGGTTGGAAAGTCTCTCTGCTGCAGGCTGATACGCATAAGGTATGCATGAGGGGAGCGAAGCTCGGGTGCGGAGCGCTCAACATCCTTCAGCAACTCGATCCCTTCCTGTCTTTTTCCGGACTCAAATAATGTAAAGCCCTTGTCGGCGAGATTGCTGTGAGAGGAAGGATCGAGTTCCCGCGCTTTGTCCAGCTCCCTGAGCCCTTCGTCAAACCTGCCCTGCACCGCAATCGCGTTGCCATACCACCGATGCGCTGTGGCATCCATGGGGTCGAGCTCGATGGCGCGGTGAAACTCCCTTTCTCCGTCAACAAAATCCCAGTTTCCGTAAAACTCGGCAAAGGCCAATGCACGATGGGCTTCGGGCAGGGAATCGTCCAGGTCTACCGCCCTTTTTGCTGCGGCGATCGCACGCAGGTAGGCATCGGTTTGAGGCATGGTGGAATATTCGCGCAACAAATTGTATGTGTCAGCGAGACCCACATAGGCCTTGGCGTCTCCGGGATCGTGAACGACGGCCTGGGTAAAGTCATCCAGCGCGCGGTGCAGGCTGTCGGGCGTTCTCTCACTCCACTCGTAGCGGCCCTTGAGGCAAAAATCGCGGGCGACGCTCTTATCCGAGTCGGAAACACGGCTTGAGGAGGACCCATCCAACTTCACCTTGCTTTTTGAAAACAAGGAAGGGAGCGCGTGGGAAAACCTCAGGCCTGCATTTCGAACAGCCCCAGAGTAAACGGTAATGCCGGCCAACAGGAATCCACAAACCGGCAGTAGCCATCTCCATTTCGGGGACGGCCGGGCAGCGGATGTTCCCAAATCGGGAAGCGTTCGCAATACAGGCCCGTCCGGTGCAGCGCCTGCAATGTTGGAGGCTGCTTCGGCCTCGTCCGTTCCCGTCTCCTCCGGGGAAATTTCCGGCGATTGAGCCTTCCCTGACTTGAGCCACTCATCCAGCTGGGCCGTGTATGCGTAGACCGTCGCTCGGCCTTCACCCGGCACGCGATGGATGGGCAGGCCCCGTTCGGTCTCCCAGCGCTTGACGGTTCTCTCTCCGCGGCCAAGGTAGGCCGCAATGTCCTTCCAGCAGTCCAGACGGCTTCCCATGTTCGAGTTTTCTGCTCTCGCCGGGCCTGTAACACGGGGTGGCATGAGATGGCCTCTAGGGTTTGCTGTGCTTGCGTGAAATGGCCCGAACTGGCATGAAGGGGCACTTGCTACCGGGGGGAAATCGTTGTGATTATAGCACCTGCACAACAAATTGGTGACCTATAAGGGGCGGCGCCTTGCCCACGACCGACGCGCCAAACAGGAGGATTCGATATGAAACACCTTGGAAGCGTAATGACCATGGCCGCATTGGGTCTGGTCGCGATTGGCATACACACGGCCGCCGCACAGGAAAGCGTGCTGGTGAGCTTTGGCACCTCCGCTACTGAAGGTAGCAACCCCGACGGTAGCCTGATCTTCGACGCCGCAGGCAACCTCTACGGCACCACTTATAGCGGCGGCGCGCATGGCGCCGGAGCGGTCATCGAGTTGTCGCCCGCGGAGGGCGGGGGCTGGACGGAGCAAGTGCTGTGGAGTTTCGACAGCGCCACCGACGGGCAAAATCCCCTGGGCAGCCTGGTCCTGGATCAGTCAGGCAATCTTTACGGCACCACTTCCTTCTACGGTCCGAATCTCGGCGGGGTGGCCTTCGAGTTGTCGCCCGGCACAGGCGGCGTCTGGACGGAGCAAGTTCTTCACTCCTTTGCCCAAGGTAGTCAAACCGCTACAACCGACGGTGACGCACCCGAGGCCAACTTGATCCTCGACGCTGAGGGCAATCTCTACGGTACGACCACCGGCGGGGGCATGGATGACTTCGGAACGGTCTTCGAGTTGGTGAAACCAAGCGCGGGTGGGGTTTGGACGGAGAACATACTGCATTACTTTTCTTCCTCCAGTACGGACGGCCGGGGCCCGCTCGGCGGCCTGATCTTCGACGCCGAGGGCAATCTCTACGGTACGACTAGCGGAGGCGGCGCATCTGGTCTTTGGGGAACTGTCTTTGAGTTGTCGCCCGGCACAGGCGGCGTCTGGACAGAGAAGTTGCTATGGAGCTTTGGCGTAGTGACCGGCGACGGAGTAGAGCCCGAAGCCAATTTGGTCTTCGACGCCCAGGGCAATCTCTACGGCACAACCAAACAAGGCGGCACGACTGACGACAACACCGGAACGGTCTTCGAGTTGTCGCCCGGCACAGGCGGCACGTGGACAGAGAAGCTGCTGTGGAGCTTCGCCGGAGGAGCGTCTGACGGCAGCGAACCCGTGGACACCCTGATTTTCGACGCCCAGGGCGATCTTTACGGCACCACCCAGTTCGGCCCTCACCTTAACAATGCAATTGGCATTTATGGGGGAACAGTATTCGAGTTGACCCCCGCCGGGGGCGGGTCCTGGACGGAGAATATTCTGGCCAGCCTTCAAGCCACCAGCACCGACGGAGGGTTTCCCGAGGCGAGCTTGATCGCCGACACCGCCGGCAATCTCTACGGCACCACCTACTATGGCGGGGCGAACAGCAACAATGGGACGGTCTTCGAAATGGCGGCGGCCGGATTGCCGGCCTTCTCGCAACCCGGCGGAGCCTTCCATGCGGTGCAGTCTACAACCATCACTTCGTCAACTTCGAATGCCAAAATCTACTACACCACCGACGGAACAACTCCAACCGCTGCGTCTACCGAGTACACCGAAGAGATCGCCGTGCCGGGGTCGGAAACCATCAAGGCCGTTGCGATAGCACCCGGACTCCCGAACAGCGCCGTAGTCACGCAAACCTACACCATCACCTTGGCTTCCGCTCTAACGTCTCCCACGGCGGGCAGCACGTTCACAGGGTCAAGCGCAAGCTTCACATGGAATGCCGGCCTTGGCGTTTCGTATTACTGGCTCACCGTCGGCACCGGGCCCTCGGGCGCCAGCGCGAGAAACATCTACGCCGGCAGCGCCACAACAGCCCAATCCGCCAACGTAACCGGGCTGCCCATCTACGGTCAGACCATTTACGTCACGCTCTCTTCGGAAATCAGCGGCGCCTGGCAGTCCACGGTTTACACCTTCATCGCATCGGGCTCTCCCGTGGCGGCCTTGCTGACTTCACCCGCGGCGAACAGCCAGCTTGCCAGCTCCAGCGTTACGTTCAACTGGACGGCCGGCGGCGGAGTTACCTATTACTGGTTGAACCTTGGCACTGGACCCTCGGGGGCCAACGCGAAAAACATTTACAACTCAGGATCGGTAACCGCACTCAGTGAAACCGTCTCTGGCCTGCCAACCAACGGCGAAGATATTTACGCCACGCTCTATTCCTACATCGGCGGAGCCTTTCAGCCCACTGTCTACGCCTTCTATGCCACAGGCCCGGCGGTGCTGACCGCGCCATCGCCGGCCACCAAGCTCACCGCCAGCACCACCTTTGCATGGACGCCGGGCATTGGGATAACGACCTATTGGCTCAACGTGGGTACCGGCGCCTCCAGCTCGAATGCCAAGGACATCTATAGCTCCGGACCGATCACGACGCTTTCAAAGACCGTAACCGGCATCCCGACCTATGGATCGACTCTCTACGTCACGCTGTATTCCCTGATCGCCGGAGTCTACCAGCCCATCGTCTACACTTACACCGCCTCCGGATCGCCGGTGGCGTCTACGCTGACAACGCCGACTCCAAGCACTAAGCTGGCAAGCTCCAGTGTTACCTTTACGTGGTCGGGGAACGAAGGAGTTACTTATTACTGGTTCAACCTGGGCACAGGAGGCTCAGGGGCAAATGCGAAGAACCTCTATTCCGGCAGTTCAACGACGCTCACTTCAGCCACCGCCACGGGTCTGCCCACCAACGGCGAGACCATCTACGCCACACTTTACTCGTATATTGCGGGAACCTGGCAGCCCACCGTCTACACCTACACCGCCAGCGGATCTCCATCTCCCGCAGTGCTGACAACTCCCGGCCCGACCACCCAACTGACAAGCTCTACGGTTACATTCTCATGGTCGGCGGGCAACCCGGCAACCTACTACTGGTTCAACCTGGGCACTGCTTCCTCCGGCCCAAACACAAAGAACATCTACTCCGGCGGCTCAACCACGGCAACCTCGGTAACCGTCAACAACCTGCCCACCAACGGCGAGACCATCTACGCCACGCTGTATTCCTACATCGACGGAGCCTGGCAGCCCACCGTCTACACGTACACGGCGCAGTAGCATCTCCAGCAGCCTCCCGCCGCGCCGAGTCCGCGCGGCGGGCGGCTGCTGGTTTCAGTCGAAGACGACCGTCTTGTTCCCATAGCAGAGAATGCGCCGATCCAGGTGCCAGCGCACCGCCCTGGACAGCACAATCCTTTCCAGGTCCCGGCCCCGCGCAACCAGATCCTCTACCTGGTCGCGATGCGAAATGCGCGCCACATCCTGCTCGATAATCGGCCCGTCGTCCAGCACTTCGGTCACATAGTGGCTTGTCGCGCCAATCAGCTTCACTCCCCGCGCGTGCGCCGCATGGTACGGTTTGGCCCCGGTGAATGCTGGCAGGAACGAGTGATGCACGTTGATGATCCGCGCCGGATAGCGGCCCACAAACCCGGGGCTCAGAATCTGCATGTACCGCGCCAGCACCATCAGGTCGATTCTCTCCCTTTCAAGCAGCTCCAGTTGGCGCGCCTCGGCCTCGTCCCGCTTCCGGGCGCCAGCTTCGACAAACTCAAACGGGATTCCGTAAAACCCCGCCAGCCTCTCCACATCCCGATGGTTCGAAACGATAATTGGAATCTCGCAATCCAGTTCGCCGGTTCGCCATCGATGCAGAAGATCGGCCATGCAGTGGAGGTACTGCGAACAGAACAGCGCCATTCGAGGCTTGCTTGCGCTCGATGTCAGATTCCAGCGCATGCCGAGTTCTGCCGCAAGCGGAGCAAAAGCCTGTCGAAACCCATCCAGATCGAAGCGCTCTCCGGGGTCCTTTCCGGCGGCTCTTCCCGTTTCCTGGCCAACTCCCGCATCTTCCGCGCCGCTGTCCAGCGCCCACTCCACGCGCATGAAAAACAACCCCAGAGCGTGATCCTGATGCTGATCGGCGTGAAGAATGTTGGCGCCCCGCTCGTAGAGGAGGCTTGAGACGCGGGCCACAAGTCCCTTGCGGTCCGGGCAGTCGATCAGCAATACGGCCGAATGTTTCATGTTCTCTTCAACTTTAAGCCAGGAGGGCCGTACTCCAGGCGAATACAATTCGGAGGCGTGGCTGGCGTGGAGAGACTCTCCTCCACGGCCCGGAAAAACGCGCCGGGGCAACTTCCGCCCCGGCGATGCGCGTGCCACGCAAAACCTGACCAGCCAATCTCATCCTTCAGGCGGCGGAGCCGCCGCGGGCCGAGAGCGGCGCGCTCAACTGCTGGCGAAGGCTGCCGGCAAGGTCAGCCACCATGCGGAGCTTGTCGGCCAGCGAAGGGGGTAGTCCACTCCCGGAAAGGGCCAGCTCCGAGTGCAGAAGCAATCCGGCGACCGTCGTCTTCAACTCGCTTTCGATCTCCGCTGTTGCCGCCCGGCGCGCCAGTTCCTGTTCCCGCTCCCGCCGGTGCAGCGCGGCTCGAATCTCCCTTGTAAGCCGGGCCGCGCCCGAGAGCGCGAAGTTGATCTGCAAGGGGATCGCCAGTCCGGCGCGCTCCCACACCGCCTCGGCGGCTGCCGGATCGCATTCGGCCATCGTCTGGTCCACCACCACGGCGGCAAACTCGCGGCGGCGAAGCGCGGCCAAAGCGGCCTTCCGTCCCTCCGCTACTTCCACTTCCAGGCCCAGTTGCGTGCCCACCACCGCGGCCAAATTGCGAGCGCCTTCAATTCCGGTCACAATCAGAATGCTCATTTTGAGACTCCTTAAAGCAGTTGCAAGTTTTCAGTTGTAAGTTGTCAGTTCGTTCGCGCCGGGCAAACCATGACAAGGCAGCACCGGACCGCGGGCTGGGACAGAGATCAGAGACCAGGGATCAGAGTTCAGTCGAAGCAGATTGCAAGGCCAGATAACTGACAACTGACAACTGACAACTGATCACTAACCACTAACCACTGCTTTCTCACTCCTCGCTCAGCGGGTCCCCGATGCCGTACTCCTTCAGCTTCCGGTAGAGCGTGGTCTTGCCGATGCCCAGAAGCTTCGCGGCTTGCAGTTTATCGCCATGCAGGGTGCGAATGGCGCCCAGAATCGCCTCGCGCTCCAGATCGGCCAGGGTTCTTACCTCGGGAACGCCGGCCTCGCCAGTTTGCTCCGTTGCGGCAGCGGCGGAGTGCCGCGCCTCCAGTCCCTGGTTCTGAAGCTGCGTCGGCAGGTCGCCCAGGTGCAGAATCGGTCCGGAAGAGAGAGCGCAGGCCCGCTCCACGGAGTTCTCCAGCTCCCGCACATTGCCCGGCCAGTCGTGCCGCATCATGGTGCGCAGGGCCTCGTCGCTCAGCGTGAATTTGGTTCCGTGTTCGCGGCTAATCCGGTCCAGAAAGTGCGCTGCCAGCAGCGGTATGTCCTCGCGGCGGTCCCGGAGCGAGGGCAGCCGCAAATTCACCACATTCAGCCGGTAGAAAAGGTCCTTGCGGAAGGTGCCCTTCTCCACCATCTCGGCGAGATTCCGGTTGGTCGCGGCCACGATGCGGGCCTTGATCGGCACCCGGTGCGTGGACCCCACCGGCCGCACTTCTCTTTCCTGCAGCGCCCGCAGCAGTTTGGCCTGCAAGTCCAGAGAGAGCTCGCCGATCTCGTCCAGAAAAACCGTGCCCCCCTCGGCCGCCACCAGCAGACCGTCCTTCGACCGGTTGGCCCCGGTAAAGGCGCCCTTTACATAGCCGAACAGCTCGCTCTCAATCAGCGACGGCACCAGCGAGCCGCAGTCCACGGGGAGAAACGGCTTCTGCGAGTTCGGCCCATAAGCATGGATGGTTCTCGCCACCAGCTCCTTGCCGGTTCCGCTCTCGCCCAGAATCAGCACCGGGTGCGTGCTCTGCGCCACCTTGGACAGAATGCGGTAGAGCTTCTCCATCTCCGCCGAACGGCCGATCATGGCGCCCAGCCCCTGCGAGAGCCGCATCCGCTCCCGCAACTGGCGGCTCGCGGTGTCGGTGGTCAGGTTCGCGGCGGCCCGGTCCAGTACCGTCGAAAGCTCATCCATGGCGAACGGCTTGGTCAGGTAGTCGCAGGCTCCGCAGCGCATCGCCTCCACGGCCGCATTCACGCTTCCCGAGGCGGTCATGGCGATCACCGAGGTCTGCGGATACAGCAGCTTGACCTCCGAGACCAGTTCCAGCCCCTGGTTGTTCCCCGCCGGCAGGTTCACCAGCAGAATGTCCGCGGCGTGTCCGCGAAGCTGGCTGCGCGCCTGGCCCAGGTCGCCGGTCGACTCCACCGCATAGCCCAGGCTGGCCGCGATTTCGGCGCATGCCGACCGCACGGCCGTGTCCGAGTCCACCACCAGCAGGTGCAATCGAACCGCCGGCTCCGTTATTTGAGGAATAAACTCCATGGTCATCGATGTTGGAAGTGTTGCCAGCATTGTATTCGCCTCGAGCCCAAATGGGTGAATCGGTTGTTGAATCGGTCTTTCGAGTTTCGCAAAGGGAATCGGTTGCTTTGCCTTCCTGAGCCGCGGCCGGCTTCCCCGGCTCCGAAGCTCACCGGTTCGAAACCGGCAGCTCCAGTTCGAAGCGGGCTCCGGCTCCGGTGAGGTTTGCGGCGTGAATCCGCCCTCCGGCGCCTTCCACGATCGAGCGTGCGATCGAGAGCCCAAGGCCGCGATGGGAACCAGCCCAGCTTCCATTGGGCGAAGCTCCCCTCCGATGGCTGGTATAGCCGGAATCGAAGATCCTCTCCAGAGCGTTCCCCGGAATTCCGGGCCCGCTGTCCTCTATGGTCAGAATCAGCGATTCCGCGCCGCAGGCTCCCGCGGGCCGCTCGCGCAGGCCTATCTGTATCGTGCCACCCGAGGGCATAGCCTCGGCGGCGTTCTTCACCAGGTTTATCAGCACCCTGGTCAGGTCTTCCCCGCTCAGCCGCACCGGCTTTTGGCCCCCATCGGCATATGCCGTAAGCGCGATCGAGGGCCCGGCCAGCGCCGCAAGCAGATTGCGATTGGCCAGCAGTTCGTGCGCCAGATCCTTGATCGGCTCGGCGGGCGTCACCTCCCAGCACACACTCCTATCCGAGCGTTCGCGCTCAAACAGGCCGGCTGCCGCTCCCGCCGCTGGCCACCTCCCCAGGCCTCGCGTGGTCCCGTTCCGGGAAATTGTTTCCGGCGTCTCGCGCATATCCAGAGCCCGCGAATCCAGGACCCGCGTCTCCAGAGCCCGAGTATCCAGGGCCACCAGCTTCTCCACCAATCGGCGGCTTGCGGCCGCCACCAGCCGCAATTCGCTTCCATAATGAAAAAACGGCACCGCCAGCACGCCCGGCTCTTCCAGCAGATCGCAGTAAAGCCCCAGCGCCGTGACCATGTTTCTGGCGTCGTGCGCAACCTCGGCCACGCTCTGGCCCTCGCTGCGCAGCGTTGCCAGCGTCTCCACCACCGCTTCCACCCGCTGGCGTTCCAATCCGTTCATCCCTTCGTGCTTTTCCATCTGCTGCATGGCGTGCTCCCTTTCCCGTTCGGCCTTCTCTCATGTCCCCAATTTCCGCTTCCATTTCCCCTTTTCCGCGATTGGGTCACGCCATCTTCTATTACACGTCGAGTGCCAAACTAGAACCACTCTCCTAAGTTCCTGATAAGGGAAAACTTACTGTCCAATTCCGGCACAGTCGCCCCGCACCCCCTCCCGCCATCCGCCTCCCGTTTTGGGACACCGCCGCCGTCCTCCATCCTACAACCCCATGTCTTTCAGCCACTTACCTCCGCATTCCTGTTTCAGGCCGCCCCCAGTTCCGTTTCCCGTTTTGGAACCCCCTCCCGTTCCGGAATCCGCCGCTACCCCGCGCCGCTTCCCGTACAATCGCTCTATGCACGCGTCCGGCCCTTTTTACCGCCCGGGGGGCAGAACTGCCACCCAGCTTCGTCCGCTTGTCCTGACACCCGGCTTTGTCCAGACCGCCGAGGGCTCGGTCCTCGTCTCCCTCGGCAACACCCGCGTGCTCACCAACGCCACCATCGAGCAAGGCGTACCCGGCTGGCTGCGCAACTCCGGGCGCGGCTGGGTCACGGCCGAGTATGCCATGCTACCCCGCTCCACCGTCACCCGGACTCCCAGAGAAAGCGAGCGCGGCAAAATCGGCGGGCGCACTCACGAAATTCAACGGCTGATCGGGCGGAGTTTGCGCTCGGTGGTAGACATGCACGCCCTGGGCGAGCGCACCATCATCCTCGACTGCGACGTCATCCAGGCCGACGGCGGCACGCGCACCGCTGCCATCACCGGCGCGGCTGTGGCCCTTGCCCTGGCGCTGAACGCGCTGGTAGCCGCCGGCACGCTCAAGCATTCGCCGCTGAAGCAACTGGTCGCCGCCACGTCTGTGGGTTTGGTCGGCGGCGCTTCGCTGCTTGATCTTTGTTACGAGGAGGACTCGCAGGCCGAGGTGGACATGAATGTGGTGATGACCGCCGACGGAGGTCTGATCGAAACGCAGGCTACGGCGGAGAAGGGCTCTTTTTCTCGGACCCAGCTGAGCGGGTTAATCGACCTCGCCGAATCCGGGCTCAAGGAAATCTTCGCGGCACAGCGGGCCGTGCTGGGGCAGTAGACCAAGTTCACTGGCCACGGCGAGTTTGGTAATCTCAAGTTTTCTTATGAATGGCGTCTTCTGAGGCAAATTTGGATGCAGCAAATGGCCAATAGTCTTCTCTATGGGGATAATCTTCCGATAATGCGGGACAAGATCGCCGACGGGTCGGTCGATCTTGTGTATCTTGATCCGCCTTTCAACTCCGACCTCAACTACAATGTCCTCTTCAAAGCTGACGGACTGCGCTCCGACGAAGCCCAGCTTACCGCGTTCAAGGATACGTGGACCTGGGATGCCGCAGCACAAGCGGCGTTAGATGAATTGCAAAATGCGCGCAATCCTACTCTCGTCAATTTCGTCAATGCGCTTCACGTTGGTTTGGCGCGAAGCCCGATGCTCGCTTATCTGGTGAACATGGCTTTGCGTATTGCCGAGATTCATCGGGTGCTGAAGCCTACTGGCTCTGTCTACCTCCATTGCGACCCGACGGCCAGCCATTACCTGAAGATGCTCATGGATGCGGTTTTCTGGCCGACAAATTTTCGCAGCGAGATTATTTGGCGAAGAACGGGGTCGCACAACAAGGCGAAGCGATGGGCGCCTATTCACGATGTAATTTTGTTTTATACCAAGAGCAACGATTACACATGGAACCACCCGCGCAGACCATACATGCTTGGGCATGTCAAAGACAACTTTGTCAAGGCAGCCACAGGTGTCTACAAGACGAACTATTATGGCAATGTCTTGACAGGATCGGGGACGCGCGGAGGAGAGTCGGGTAAACCGTGGCGCGGCTTTGATCCAACCGCTAAAGCCAGGCATTGGGCTGTTCCCGGAAAAATATGGGAGGAAGTCGGTATCGACCCCGCGGGGCTGACACAACATCAAAAGCTCGATCTGCTCTTTGAGAAGGGCTTCATTACTGTCACAGAGGGAGAAGCCTGGCCCATGTACGAGCGGACAATCACTACCAGCGATGGTCCTGCAGCTCCGGACATCTGGTCCTACCAGCCTTATACAGAGGGGACGGTCTTCGGCACCGCGGACGGGATTGACGCCGATGTTCGCTGGCTGAGCCCTCAGGATGCGGAGAGGCTAGGCTATCCTACGCAAAAGCCGCTAGGAATTCTGAAACAAATCCTGAACGCATCGAGCCGGCCTGGGGATCTCGTATTGGACCCGTTCTGCGGATGCGGCACAACCATTGCCGCGGCCCAGATTCTTGCTCGCCGATGGATTGGCATCGACATCTCCCCCTTTGCCATTGAGCTGATCCGGAGACAGCGGCTGGAAGGCGCATTCCCTCATTTGCGCGTGGGGGTCGATTACGAGATCAAGGGGCTTCCAACAACGGTGGAAGGCGCAAGGATGATGGCGGAACAAGACCGGGACCGAAAATCGTTCGAGATTTGGGCCGTATCGAAAGTGGACGGAATTCCCAATGACAAGAAGGGCGCGGACAAAGGTATCGACGGGCGCATTCCGTTCAGGCCCGACGGGAAAACGACTAAATTCGCGGTCGTTTCCGTAAAGAGCGGGAAGCTGAAAGCCGACGATGTTCGATCTCTCATTAGTGTTGCCAAGCGCGAGGAAGCTTCGTCTCTCGGGTTCGGAGTGATGGTCGTTTTGAATCCGCCAACATCTGGAATGAAAGCGGATGCTGCATCGGCTGGCACAATTGAAATGCACGGAAATCGATACCCGCTTGTCCAGATTTTGACAATAGAGGACATTCTGAAAGGGAAGAAGCCTCATCTACCACTAGTCGACCCGACGGTTGGCTATGGCAAGAGAGCGGGCTTAGCAGACATTCAGGGTTCGCTCTTGTAGACGGCGTTTTATCCTAGCCTTCAAACAACATCGCCCCGACTTCATTTCCCCGCGACCACCGGCAGCTCAATCGAGCTCGCCTGCCCTGGCGCGTGATAGATCCGCTGCGTTGCCTTCTTGTAATCCCCCGGTTTCGCCCAGAAGATGTTTTCGACAAACGTCTGCGGGTTGCGATCGTAGAGCGGAAACCAGCTTGACTGCACCTGCACCATGATTCGGTGGCCGGGCAGAAACTTGTGATCCGCCGGCGGCAGCAGGAAGCGATAGGCAAGCGGTTTGCCCGGCTCAATCGCCTTGGGCATCGAGAGGCTTTCCCGGTACCGCCCGCGGAAGATGTCCATGGCCACCGCCAACTGATACCCGCCCAGCTCCGGATGGTCCGCCACTTCGTCCGGATAGACATCGATGAGTTTCACCACCCAGTCGGAGTCGGTCCCGCTGGTAGACGCGATGAGATTCGCCACCGCCTGGCCGCGAATTTCCACCGGAGCCGTCAGCACATCGCTCGTGTATGTCAGCACATCCGTCCGTCCCGATGCCTCGCGCTGGTCGTCGACGAGCCACTGGGCCCAGGTCAGCGGCGGGTCGTAGCCAATCGGCTGGCTGGGCCGCGCGCGATACGGCACCGGCTTGGCCGGGTCGGAAATGTACTCGTCGAATCCTTCACCTCCCGGCGCGGGCGCAGTGAATCCCAGCTTCAAACCGGCCTCAAGATAAAGCGGCTTCATCGACGGAGCGACCGGCCAGGCATCGAGTTTCTGCCAGTGGTTCGCGCCGGTCTCGTACGCCGTCACCGGGGCAATCTTCTCCGCGGGCGCATCGTCCTTCAGGTAACGGTCCAGAAACGGCCGCAGCACCTGCTGCCGGAACCAGGTCCCTGTGTCCGAGCCAAATCGGATCGGCCCCAGCGATGCTGCATCCTCAATCTCCTGCCCGTGGTGCCACGGCCCCAGCACCAGAAACACCTTGTCGTTGGCTGTATCCAGCGGCTTGATTGCCTTATAGACCGCCATCGCGCCATAGATGTCTTCCTGGTCCCACAGGCTGTGCACCAGCATCGTGGGAATCTTGATCCCTTCGCGTTTGAAGTCGTCGGCCAGCACCTTGTCCACGGCCTGGTCGCTCCAGAAGGCGTCGTAGCTGGGGTGATCCAGTATCTTGCGCCAAAAGCCCACCTGTTCCAGGCCATGCTGCCGGCCCAGTTCGCCCGCCGACCCGGCCTGCATGAACTCGTCGTAGTCGTCGAAGTGCGATACCGCCCACTTCGCGTCGTTCCCTCGTGTGGCTTCCTGCTCGTAGACGTAGGGCATGTTCTGCTGGCGAAAGGCCCCGTTGTGGAACCAGTCGTCGCCCATCCAACCATCCACCATCGGGTTCATGGGCACGGCAACCTTCAGCGCGGGGTGTGGATTCACCAGCGCCATCAGGGGGAGAAATCCGTCATACGAAATGCCCAGAATCCCCACCTTCCCATTGGTTTCGGGAATATTCTTCACCAGCCAGTCAATGCTGTCGTAGGTGTCGGTCGCTTCGTCCACCGGGGTAGGATTCTGCGGCCCGTGAATGGGCCGGTTCATCACGTAGTCGCCCTCGGAGCCATACTTGCCGCGAATATCCTGAATCACGCGAATGTAGCCGCCGTCCACAATCACGTCGGTGGCGTTGTCATAACCATAAAGAATGGGCCCCAGATGCGAACTCGCTTTGTGGCTGGTCAACATATCTGCGCTGTAGGGCGTGCGCGTCAGCAGAATCGGCGCGTGCTGCGCGCCCCTGGGCACCAGGATCACCGTATGCAGCTTCACACCATCGCGCATGGGGATCATGGCTTCGCGGCGCGCGTAATCGAAGTTGGTCGTGGCCGGGGTGAGCGTCGCTGGCGTCTCGCTGGGAAAGTCGGGGTACTGCGGCTTTTGATCGCCACTCTGGGCAACGGCGCATGCAGACAGCGCAAGAGACGCGCTCGCAGCAAACACAGATCGGATGATGAGCATTGTGCTGGCCTCCTCTGGTTGGGAACCTTCGATTGCAAACGATTGTAAGCGAATGGGGCCACCGCGAGCCGTGCACGATCAACGGGGACTCCTCGAAGAGTACAGGCAGCTCTTGCTCCCAAATCGGGAGCATAGTATCATCGAGAAGTGCGAATCATCGCCCGATCGACACTCAACGGATTCGTAATCAATCGTGTGGATAGCCGCGCTAGGAGTGTGTCGGAGATAGGGAAATTGCTTTCAGTAACCCATTTAGAATCAATCGCATACGTAAATCCGTAGAATTCGTAAGTTACTGATTCTAAAAGGTTGAAAATCTATTCCCGACAGACTCCTAGAACAAGTGTAAAGAAACATCTGGATGCTTGGTATGCCGAAGTCGAAAAGGCTGTCTGGAAGGATCCTGCGGAACTGAAGGCGCAGTTCCGCTCGGCCAGCATCGTTTCTGGCGAGAGAGTGGTGTTCAACATTAAGGGTAATGATTATCGCCTGGTTGTAGCCATCAACTTTAACTATCAGATCCTGCTGATTATCTGGCT
>Ga0302275_10003817_pt1 | contig 15070 bp, 9 predicted proteins | sample III_Bog_N2_2_FD_200229 | JGI IMG/M metagenome (GOLD analysis project Ga0302275, IMG submission 200229) | Peat permafrost microbial communities from Stordalen Mire near Abisko, Sweden - III_Bog_N2_2 | ecosystem: Environmental > Terrestrial > Soil > Wetlands > Peat | place: Sweden: Abisko...
CCGCGTCGAAATCACATTCGCCCCCCTCGGATGGCACTAACGGCAATCTAAATCTAATGGCCTGAAACGTGGCGCGCCGGGCGGAATTGGGGGGATTTTGGATTGCCGGGGCCGACCCAACCGAAAGCAAGCGCTTCCAACCGACGGCACGGATGACCCGCCTTAAGCCAGCCCCCGGCACAATCCGTTCGGTCAGCGAATGTCGCGCGGGATGCTGAGGCCGGGCAAGCCGAATCTTGAAATGAAATCCCATCAGACGCCATCCTGGCGGCGGCATCGGACTTGGCTGCTGCTGCTGGCGCTGCATGCTTTTGGGGTTGCCCGCAGTCTGGCCCTGGACCCGGACAAAAGCCTGGATCAATACAACTGCCAGTCCTGGACGTTGCGCGATCATTTGCCTGCCAGCGACATTAATGCCCTCGCCCAGACGCGGGACGGTTATCTTTGGCTGGGAACCGGCAAGGGGTTGGTGCGGTTCGACGGCTGGGAATTCAAGCCGGTCGCCATGCCCGACCGGCTGCCTTTCACCAGCCGGGATATTTCCAGTCTGGCCAGTTCGAAGGCGGGCGGACTGTGGTTCGGGATGAATGCCGGACCCATCGGCTATTACGACGGCCAGAATTTCTCCCCGGTCACCAATGTCACCTGGGTGAACAGCCGCATGGATGTGCATGCGATCCGGGAAGACAGCAACGCGGTGGTCTGGGTCGCCGCTGAAACCACCGTTGGCTCGTTTCTTGCAGGTACCACCAATGAAAAATCAAAATCATTCGGCGGGCTCCCGGGGGGATGGTCGGTGGGCGTCGGTCGGCATGGGCGGGTCTGGACGGGCACCGCCCGGCGCGGACTCTATTACTGCCAGGATGGAAATATCGCCCGCTTTCCCGACGAAGCGATCGGCCAGAGTATCGTCTATGCGGTGGCGGAAGATCCCGCCGGCCGGATCTGGGTGGGCACGGATGCAGGTTTGAGCTGTTTTGATGCCAATTTCCACCGCCTGGAGATTGGGGAGGTCGCGGACGAAGTCCGGGCTTTGCTGGTGGACCGGCAGGGCGTGGTTTGGATTGGCACCAGCGGCAACGGTCTGCTGCGCTGGCACAACGGCCGGTTCACGGGGCTCAAGCAAGCCGATGGCCTGGCCAATGATTTCGTCACGGCGTTGTTGGAAGACTTTGAAGGCAGCCTTTGGATTGGCACCCGGGACGGGTTAAGCCAGATAACGGATGTCAAATTTCCCATCTATTCCAGCCCCGAAGGGTTGCTGCCCGGCTCCTGCCATGCCGTGGCCGCCTCGCCTGGCGGCGGTCTTTGGGCGGCCATGCGGGACGGGTTTTCATATTTCGACGGCCAGCAGGCCACCAATCACACCGCTGCGTCCGGGCTGCGCACGCCATTTATCAAGCGGGTTTTCGAGGCGGGCAATGGCGACGTGTATTTGATCAACGGGGCAAAGCAAGTGGAGGTCTTTTCCGGCGGCCGCATCGTGGCCAGCTATGACAATGCGGATTGGCCAAGTGCCATGGCCGAGGATGCGCAAGGCGTGCTGGTGGCGGTGGCCAATCAACTGTTCCGCGTGAGCCGGGACCGGCGGGTTCCCTATGCCTTTACCAACGGCCAGGTGCCGCCATTCCAATGGATTCATAACCTGGTGGTGGGGCGGGATGATTGCCTGTGGATTGCCAGCATCAACGGCATCTTCCGGGTCAAAAATGGAACGTATCAGCAGTGGTCCGTGCCGGAGGGGCTTTCGTGGGACAAGGTGCATTCGCTGTGCGAGGATAAGGATGGCACCCTGTGGGCGGGCTTGCTGACCGGATTGGCCCGGCTGAAACACAATCAGATCCGCAACATCAGCCATGCCAACGGCCTGTTTGACGACTTTATTTTTGCGGTTGTCCCCGATGACCAGGGCTGGTTGTGGGTGGATTCCAAGCGCGGCATTTTCCGCGTCAGCCGGCAAAGTCTGGATGATTTCTGCGATGGCAAAACCAACCAGGTCCAATGCGATGCTTACGATGGCCTGGAAAACGTCAAGTCGGCCGGCAGATCAGATCAGGAATGGGTGGGCTGCAAAACCAGGGACGGCCGCATCTGGTTTCCGGGTCCGCAGGGCATCGTCATGATTAATCCCGCCCGGCTGCCGGTGAATCCCACGCCGCCGCTCGTTTATCTCCGGCAAGTTCGCGCCAACGGGACCAGCGTCCCGGATGCCACCGCCGCCGCAGTCCCTCACGGCCGGGGCAACCTGGAATTTTACTTCACGGCCTTGAGTTACATTGCCCCCGCGAAAGTGCATGTGCGCTATCAATTGGAAGGCTACGACCATGCCTGGATTGAAGCCGGCACCAACCGGACGGCGGCGTATGCGAACCTGAAGCCGGGGAAATATCAGTTCCACGTTATCGCCGGCAATGCTGACAACGCCTGGAACCTGCTCGGCGCAACCAGTGCCATTGAACTGCGGCCGGACTGGTATCAAACCGTGTGGTTTTACCTGGGCTGCGCCCTGCTGGCCGGCGGCGCGGTCACGGGCCTGTACCATTGGCGGGTGCAGCATTTGCGGCGGCGGCACGATGAATTGGAGGCCCGCGTCCGGGAACGGACGGCGGAGTTGGAAGCCCAGAAACAGCGGCTGGAACACGCGATGGAGGAGCGCAAGCGGCTGGAGGAGCAATTACTGCAGGCGCAAAAAATGGAAGCGGTCGGGCGGCTGGCGGCGGGGATTGCGCATGATTTCAACAACCTGCTCACCGCCATCGCCGGCAATGCCTCGCTGCTGCTGATGTGCCAGCCCACCGAGACGGCAGAGATCGCCGATTGCGCTCAGCAAATTGTCGAGGCATCCGAACGCGCGGCCAGCCTGACCCGCCAGTTGCTGATGTTCAGCCGCAAGCAGGTCATCCAGCCGGCGCGCCAGGATTTGAACAAGGTGGTGGCGCACATGACCAGGTTGCTCCAGCGCATCCTGGGAGAAGATGTCTCCCTGATCTCCCAATGCGCCCCCAGCCTGCCTGCCATCCTGGCGGACGCGGGCATGATCGAACAGATTTTGCTCAACCTGGCGGTGAACTCCCGCGATGCGATGCCCAAGGGCGGCCAGCTGACGATCGCCACGGGCACCGCGCAACTGGCGGCGGAACCCGCCGGACCCAATGCTGGATCCTCCGCCGGGCTGCACGTGTGTCTCACCGTGACCGATACTGGCAGCGGCATCGCCCCGGCAGATCTCGCGCACATATTTGAACCGTTCTTTACCACCAAGGAAGTCGGGAAAGGCACCGGCCTCGGCCTGGCGACCGTCTACGGCATTGTCAAACAGCACCAGGGTCGGATCGTGGTGGAAAGCCAGGTGGGCCGGGGCACAACGTTTCTCATTTATTTCCCCGCCCTGGCCGATGCCCCGCCGGAACCCGCCGCGACGCCAGCCACCGCAATCCTCCTGCGCGGCTCGGAAACAATCCTGGTGGTGGAAGATGAATTCCTGGTGCGCGTCAGCATCACGAATACGCTGCAGCATCTGGGATACACCATCCTGCCCGCAGCCTCCAGCGTGGAGGCGCTCAAGATATGGCAGCAACATAAGGCCCGGATACAATTGCTGCTGACGGATATCGTCATGCCCGATGGCCTGACGGGATACGATCTGGCGCGGCAACTTCAGGCCGAAAAGCCGCAGCTTAAAGTCATCTACACCAGCGGCTATAGCGGCGGGTTGGTCGAAAAACGCATGACTGTGGTCGAAGGTGTGAATTTCCTCCAAAAGCCTTATGCGCCGCAAAAACTGGCCGAAGCCTTGCGGAAAAATCTGGATTGAACTCCGAAAAACCATCCCCTTATTCGAGAGGCACGATGCCGTGGCGCGCGGCGGCCAAACCGACGGTGTTTTTCCGGCCGCGGAGTCCTTGGGATAAGTTGCAGTAACTTATCAGGCAGTTTTGAATCCCTCATTCAAGGGATAGCAATGCTGGAATTGTGTGTTATATTGCATCAGATGTTACGTACTAGTATGCATAGCCAGATTGTGCCCCGCGCTTCCGGCCGGCGGGGGTTTACCTTGATCGAACTGCTGGTGGTGATTGCCATCATCGCCATCCTGGCGGCCATGCTGCTGCCCGCCCTGGCCAGCGCCAAGGAAAAAGCCAAACGTATCAAATGCACCAATAATCTCCGGCAGATCGGCATTGGGTGCATCATGTATGCCAATGATTTTTCCGACGTTTTACCGCCGGATGCCTTTAACACGGGGTGGAACGCGTTTAATCCATGGGAACTTTCCGCCGATATGGTCGCTGCCGCCAAAGCCCTGGGGTTGAATACCAACAATCTCGATGCGAACGGTTCAGCGCTCGGGCCGAACGTCTGGAGTTGCGCCAACCGGCCCACCCTGCCGGCCCTGAATATTGCTGGTGGCACTTGGTCTCTGGGTTACATGTATTTTGGCGGTAATACGACAACCAAATTCAGTCCGGTCAAGAGTACTACCGCCAAACCAGGCTGGATGCTTTGTGCCGACTTGGTGGTGCAGTTTACTGGTACCGCCGCGAGCGACCCGTGGTCGGATCCCAGCAGTCCGAAGCCTTACAGCGGCACATATAACCTGCCCGCGCATCCACGAAGTAACAATCGGCCGGCCGGCGGCACCGAGGTGTTTGCCGATGGCTCCTGCCAATGGTACAAATCCTCACAAATGTACAACTTGTACACCGTCACCACTGGTGCAAATCCATACTATTTTTATTTTTACCAGGCCGATTGGGGTCCTTTGACCGGCACCAGACCGGCCGTGGGGCCGTGATCATTTGTTGGCTCACTTTTTGCTCCTTATTTTCAGATGAAACTCAAAGTATTGACACTTATTATGTTGGCGGCCAGCCTCGCTGGCACGTCGCTCAATGGGGCTATTGTACCCTATACCGTGGACTCGGCCACCCTGCACCTGTGGCATTTCGACGAGTTGGCCCCGCCCTGCGTGGATGCCGCCACCGGAGGCACCGGCGTGAACCTGACCGATCTGTTTGACGGCGCGACCCTGGGCAATCCCGGGTATGCTTCGGGGTCGGTTAGTTTCACCAATTGCCTTAACTTGGGGACGCTCGCGACTCCCGGTGCCGTGATTTTTGCGTCTGGCTCAGGCGATGCGGGCACAGCCATTCCCTTCACCTATGCTGGTGCCAGTGGGGCGTTTACCTTCGAAGCCATGGTGCAAATCCAATTTGATCCCACCGTCAGTTACGCCAATCCATTGCAGATCATGGATTGCGATACCGACGGCACCGGCACGCGCGTCTTTCAGTTGCGCCTGGACCCGGTGGGCTTCGCCTCCGGAGGCAGAAACACGGCGACGTGCGGCATTGAGTTCATCAACGGGACCACCACCGTGGCCGTGCCCCCGATTCCGACCACGGGACCGGATGCCATCGTCTCCAACGCCTGGTACCACGTGGCGGTCACCTTTGACGGTAGCAACCTGTTGTATTATTGGACACTGGTGGATCCGAGCCGCACCAATGCGGATTGCATATTCACCAACGCCATGTCCGCCCTGCCTGGGCCGGCCAGCGACACCACCGTTTTCAGTGTGGGCAACAGTGCCCGCAATCCCAGTGGCAACAGTGCCACTGCTGATAAAGCGAATTTTTTGGGGAACATTGACGAGGTGCGCATCAGCAGTGTCGCGCGCCCGGCGAATGGCATGCTCTTTGCCGGCACCGGGATTTCCATTGTGTCGCAGCCGTCTCCGGCCAGCCAGTTGGTTGCCACCGGCCAGCCCTTCAGCTTCACGGTTGCCGCCACCAGCCCGTCGCCCTTGAGTTATCAATGGTGGCACAACACCGGCGTGATCGCGGGTGCCACCAACAGCACCTATACCAACGCGGCGGCGAAGTTGACCGATGCGGGCAATTATTTCGCGGTGGTGGCCAACGGCTTCAATTCCGTCACCAGCGCGATCGTCTCCGTGGCGGTCACCAACCTGGCCATCGTCACCTCGCCGTCCAGCCTGTCCGCAAATTATGGCAGCACGGCGATCTTCAGTGTGAGCGCGGTGGGCACGGCCCCGTTGGTTTATCAGTGGTCGCAAAATGGCAGTCCCCTCGCCGGGGCCACCAACAGCACCCTGACCATGGCTCCGTTGAACGCCGCCAACGCCGGGGTTTACTGCGTGGTGGTGGCCAATGCCTATGGTTCCAAAACCAGCGCCTCCGCCACGCTGACCTTGACGGGTACGCCCGTTCCGGCCGCCACCCTGACGCAGGTCAATGACGGCAACGTGGCCGCCAGCGGCTATGGGTATGCCGGGTCTTCCGGCATTAATGCCGTGTCCTTCATTTGTTCCAGCTTGATGACCGTGAGCAATCAGCAGTTTTTCGCATATTATGGTCAGCACCAGACCGATTCGACCTATGCTTATAATGGCACGATTTGGATCGCCCGCCGCACCGTTGGGAGCACCAGTTGGCAGGTGTTTCGCACGACCCTGGTGCCGGATGACATCACCGATGGCCACGATGTGGTGGCCTTTGGCATTGATGGCCGTGGTTATATGCACCTCTCCTGGGGCATGCATAACGGCAACCTGCATTACGCGCGCAGCACCACGTCGGTCCTCGGCACCCAAAACATCATCATCAGTGGCGACTTGGGTGTCCTGGGGATGACTGGCACGGAAGTCGCCGTGACCTATCCCCAATTTCTCTCCCTGCCCAACGGTGATTTGCTGTTTCTTTATCGCGTCGGCGGTCCCGGGGGAGGTTCCGGCGGGGGCGATACCTGGCTCGACCGTTGGTCCGTGGCCAGCCAGAAGTGGACCAACGTGAATGTCAGCGGCGGCACGGCCATCCAGTTCATCAAGGGCTATTGGTCATCGTCCGACAATTGCAACGCCTACCCCTACATGCCCTGTGTTGATGCCAAGGGCGGGGTGTATTTGGGGTGGTGCTGGCGCGAGACGCCCGCTTATCAATCAAACCACGATCTCATGTTTGCCAAATCTCCCGATTCGGGCGTGACCTGGGAGCAGTTGAACGGCGCGCTCTACGATCTGCCCATGACCCGATCTGCTGAAAGTGGCGATCCCAAAACCTTGGCCCAGCCGGTGGTTTCCATTCCGCAAAATTACAGCCTGATCAACCAGGCGGGTATGTGTCTGGATGCCTCCAACAACCCGGTGATGGCCACCTGGTGGGCACCAGGGACGGCCACAAACAATTTTCGCCGCCAGTACATGGTGGTGTTTCCCGATGCCAATGGGGTGTGGCAGACGCGGCAAATCTCCAATCGCACCATTGATCCGGTTGGCACATTGGAAGAGGATGGCGCGGTGCGCGACCTGGGCCGGCCGGTGGTGGTTTGCGACAAGGAAAACCGGTTGCTGGTGCTCTACCGCAATAACGTTGGCGGCAACGGCTTGACCGTGGCCTACACGCCGCCGTACTCGCTCGATCCGCAACGCACCAACTGGACCACGGTGACCTTGACCACGGATAACCTGGGCAACTACGAGCCGGTGATCGACTTGGCCCGGTGGCAGCGCGACAACGTCTTGGACGTGGTCTATCAGGCCAGCGCGGGCGAGGGATACACGCCCCCGGCCAGCGACGCCTCCTGGATCGGCGTCTTCGAATGGAACGCCGCCGCCTATTTCAACCACCATCCCAACTTGCAGGTCGCTAGCGCTAGCCAGAACCAGACGCTGCTGAGCTGGGATTCGCAGCCCGGATGGGGGTATCAAGTGCAGTGGAGCTCGGACTTGGTCAACTGGAACGTGGTGACCAACGTGAACAACGCCAGTGACTTTTCATCCCAATATATTTACACGAACGCGGTCGGCAATACGCAGATGTTCTGGCGGTTGGCGACCCAGCCGGGAGGATTTTAACCCGAACTCCGAAACGGAAAGGGTGGCACGGGCGACCCGCCCGTCTCGTCGGGCCACTGGCCCGACGAAACGGCCACCCGCTCCGCCACCTCTGGGGCGCACGGTTTTGCTCCCGGCTTCCATGTGGTTCGTGGTTATCCACTTCGGAATTCGGGTTTAACCCGGACTCCGAAGTCGGCGATGAAATCGAAAAGACATGTCGCGAGCCCATCGTTGGTAGGGCGCGTCACTCCGTGTACGCCGCGCCTGACCCGGCTTCGGATTCCGGCTTTACGCCTTGCTGGTGATATAGCGCGCCACCGCCTCGGCGCGGGAGCGCACATGCATCTTCTCGTAAATGTGTTTCAGGTGGCTGCCCACGGTTTCGGTGCCAATGCTCAGTTGACTGGCGATCTCCTTGTTGGAATAGCCTTTGGAAAGCAGGATTAACACCTCCTCTTCGCGGGTGGTGAGCCGCACGGTGGATTTCTGCTTGTTGCTGCGGCGGAAGGACTCCACGACGCGGCGCGCGATCTCGCTGGTCATCGGCGCGCCGCCCCCCAGCACATCCACCATGGCCGCCCGCAAATCCTCCGGCGTCGTGCGTTTGAGCAGAAATCCGTCGGCCCCCGCTTCCAGCGCCATAAACACCAGTTCATCGTCCTCCGCCGCGGTGAGCATCAGGATTTGCAGCTTCGGCAATTGCAGCTTCAGCCGCGTCGTACACTCGATGCCCGACATGCGCGGCAGAAAAATATCCATCAGCACCACATCGGGATTGGTCTCCGGAATGAGCCGCAACGCCTCCTCCCCCGAGGCACAAGTTTGCACACAGGCGAAACCGGGGAGGGAGTTGATCAGTTTGCACCAAATCTCCCGGACCGCCGGTTTGTCTTCCACCAGCACCACTTTGACGGTGGGTTTGGCGGGATTGCTTGTATTGGTTTTCATGATATTTCAAGGGCGGTGGCCGCAGGTCGGCGGTGCCAGTTGAACCATCCACGGGTGGACAGATTCTCCAAGGGCACTGTGAAGATCGCGCGACAACCGGCTCCCGGCGCGCTCATCACCTCACAACGGCCGTTGATTTCGCCCATGCGATGCGCCATGTTGGCCATCCCATTGCGCTCGCCGGTGAGTTTATCCGGGTCAAATCCCTGTCCGTTGTCTTCCACCGTCACCACCAGCGTCTCCCCGGCCCGGGCAATCCGCACGAATAACTCCGTGGCGCTGGAATACTTGGCCGCGTTGTTGAGCGCCTCCTTGACTGCCAGGAACAGATTCCGCCGCAACGGCAGGTCAAACATCGCGTCCGGCAGGTCCGGCGCCACATCCAGCCGGCAGCGGATCGGCGTGGCATCCAAAAACACCGTCGCAAACTTGCACACATAACTCGTGAAATCCCGCAACGTGTCCCGGCGCGCGTTGACCGTCCAAACCACTTCATCCATCCCGCAGGACAGTTCGCGCGCCAGCACGCAAAGCTGGTTGAACTGGATCTGGGCCGGTGAATCCTTCGGCTGTTCCCGCTGCCCCACTTCACACAGCAGCAGCAATTGCGTGAGCTGCGCCCCCAGGTCGTCATGGATGTCCCGCGCAATGCGGATGCGCTCCGCCTGCAGCAGTTTTTGCGACCGGGCTTGCATCGCCAGTTGGGTCCACAGCCGGAAACACGCGGCGAGCGTCAGCAGCAGCAGCGAGAGCAGCGCGAGTTGAAACCACCCGGTTTGCCAGAAATGCACGACCACCGGCTGCAGGGCCGGACCGGTGGTCAGCCCGATGGGCCAGATTTCCCAGGGATGATGATGGACCGGCCCCTCCATAATCGCCCCATGCCAGTCCGGTCGAGCCTGCTTTTTGGCCATCCACTTTGGCACGGTGGCTGGCACCACCAGCCAGGAATCATCTGACACCACATCCATCGGCTCCCGGTTGGCAAATTGAATGTGCAGCCCAAAAATCAAACCCGCCTCCAGCCGGTCGTTGAATCCCTCCACCGCCAGGATATGCCGGCCGGGCTTCAACAACAGGCTGATGTTGTATTCCGTCACCGAGCGCCAGTCGCTGCCGCGCCCGATTTCGTTCCCGTCCAAAAACAGCACATAACCATTGTCCACGGTGAGATGCAAAATGGCTTTCTTGACGACGGCTTTCGGCGGGATTTCAAAGGGTTTCCAGAAGCGGCACGTCTGTTTATCAAACGTGTTGGTGTCCCAAATCCACTGGCCCAAGTGGTTGGTGGCCTCCAGCATCCAGTTCCCATTCGCGCCGGTTTCCCCCGGGGCGGCGTGGGCTTCCATCGCTCCCCACCCCACCCCCAGCCACAAGGCCAGAGCCAGCCAGGTGTGTCGCGCTCGCGCGCCATGGCGAAGTAGTTGTTTATACCGGAACATCAAATCTGAATCAGGTTTGCGACGCGCCATTTGTCTCATAGGCGCTGCCCCTTGGCAAGCGCAAGCGTCGGCCCCCGCCGGATAATGGCGGATCGGGAACCCATATCCGCAGGGCTTGAATGGTTTCGTGGTGGGTGTTTCATGGCGTAAAAAGGATTATTTCGGGGGTTTTTGAGGTGTTTTTTGGAAATGATGCGTGATGCGTGTTGCGTGTTGCGTGTTGCGTGTTGCGTGATGCGTGTTGCGTGATGCGTGATGCGTGATGCGTGTTGCGTGATGCGAGGGCGGAGCGGGACGGCCGTGCCATGAATGGCAGGCACTCCTGCCGGAGTGCGGAATTCCCGGGCGCCAGGTTCCAGTGGTGTCGCTCCGCTCAACCACCGGCTACAGGATGCGCCGGGAGTAATTCCGACGGGTTCAAAGTGTGTTCGCCGGGCGGATCATCCCCGGCTGCAAGGTCGGGACGCGGCGGGGCCACGAACTTTGCGTTTAAGTCCATGCCTGGTCTGCCGATTAAATACCCACATATCGTTACCTGTGACTAATCAGAATAATCATGGTGACTGGCTGCCGACCAATGGGGTGGCGACGGCTGCAAGTCCGCTGTCCCCGCCGACGAATCCGCCAGGCAAAGCGCGGATTTTGTTTGTGGATGACGAACCTTCCATGCTGCGGGTGTTGAAAATGTGCATGCGTTCCATGAACGACGTCTGGGAGATGGAATTTGCGAATAGTGGCGAGGAAGCGGTCGCCTGGGTGAACCAGCGAAAATTCGACGTGATCGTCACGGACATGCGCATGCCGGGCATCAACGGCATCCAATTGTTGAACCATGTCCTGCGGCAGGATCCGCATACGGTGCGCATCATTCTTTCCGGATATGCCGACCTCAGTGAAGTGGCCAGCTGCATGGGGTTGACGCACCAGTTTCTTGAAAAGCCCTGCACGCTCGAGGTGTTGAAGGATTGCCTCAAACGGGTTACCGAAGTCAAATCCCAGCTCGCGAACGACGAGTTATGCAACCTGGCCGGCAGCCTGAAAAGCCTGCCCAGTGTCCCGGCGCTTTATCTGGAAATCACCGAGGCCCTCCAATCCCCCAACACCTCGGCCCAACAGATCGCCGCGATTGCCAGCCAGGACCCGGGGATCTCCGCCAAATTGCTGCAACTCTCCAACTCGGCGTTCATTGGCTTCAGCCGCCAGGTGAGCTCGGTGGCCGAGGCGGTCCAACTGCTCGGGGTGGGCGTCATCCAATCGCTGGCGATGGCGGTGCCGATCTTCTCCGCTTTTTCCAACACCCATTGCCCGGCCTTCTCCATCCAGCAGGTTTGGGAACATTCGCTCCAAACCGGATGGCTGGCCCGGCGGATTTGCAACCATTACCTGGAGGATTCGCTCATGGGCGAACAGGCGTTTTGCGCGGGCATTCTGCATGATGTCGGCAAGATCATTCTGGCGGACGGGGTGCCGGACCGATATGCCGCCGTCTTGAAGGTGGCCCAAGAAACCCAGGCGCCCCTTTGGGAGGTTGAGCAGCAGTATTTCCGGGCCACCCACGCGGATGTGGGCGGTTATCTGCTCGCGCTATGGGGACTGCCCATTCCGTTGGTGGGGGCTGTGGCCAACCATCATAACCCGCAGCGCTGCTCGGCGGGGGAACTCAGTCTCGCCGGGGTGGTCCATATTGCCAGCGCGCTCCAACAGACTGACCCGGCCCATCCGGAAACCGACCTGGCTTTGCTGGACTCGGAATACCTTCATCGCGTTGGCCTGGATCGGCAATATAAAGTTTGGCGCGAGGAGCGTTTGGCGGACAGCCTGGTCTGCGATCTGTGACGTCGCGATGTCGCGCCGCAAACCACTATTTGCTTGCGTGCCTCTCTAAACCAGCGGATTGTGATTGCGCCATGCATGGACTTTTTGACATCGTCGTCGGAACGATTGGCACGCTCATGGCCCTGACGCTGGTCGGGTGGGGACTATTCAGGGCCATTAAGAACAGTCACGATCCCGGCAAAATCATTCTCAAACTGATCTTCACGCTGCCGTTTGCCATCGGCTGCATCTGGTTTGGCCATTTCCTCGGGCCTGTGGGCTTTTTCACCATGGTGTTGATGGGGGGGATTCTAACCGTGGTGTGGACGCCCCACATCGGCGAATGGCTCATCAGTCCCCTGACCAATTTGTTTGACGGTGGCAACGTGCCGCCGGAACGGAAACCGCTTTATTCCATCGCCATGACCAGGCGCAACCGGGGCAAACCCCAGGATGCCATCCAGGAAATCCGCCGGCAACTGACCGCCTTTCCCAACGATTTCGAAGGCGTCATGCTGCTGGCCCGGGTGCAGGCTGAAGATCTGGGCGATCTGCCAGCAGCAGAGAGCACGCTGCAAAAATTTTGCGACTGGCCGCCCGCCCCGGCCAACCAGGTGGCGGCCGCCTATAGTCAACTGGCCGACTGGCATCTGAAACTCTCCGCCTCCGCGCCGGACGCCCGGGCGGCCCTGCAAAACATCCTCCGGCGTTATCCCGATACCGAGCTGGCCTTGCAGGCGGAGCAGCGGATCGCCCGGTTGAGCGGCGCCGAGGCCATGCTCCAGGCGCAGCACGACCGGCCCCCGATTGAAATGCAGGCCGGCGTGAAAAACATCGGCCTGCTGGATTCCTCGGCATTCTTGAAACCGGCGGAAGAAACCCCGGGCGCACTGGCGGCGGCGCAGGTGAAACATCTGGAGACCCACCCGCATGACACCGAGGCCCGGGAACAACTGGCCCTGATTTATGCCCGCGATTACAAGCGCCTGGACCTCGCCACCCTGGAGCTGGCCCAGTTGATCAACGAACCCAAGCACAAACCCAAACAGATCGCCCACTGGTTGAATTTGCTGGCCAACTTTCAAATCGAGCTCGGGGCCGACATGGACACCGTGCGGACCACGCTGGAAAAAATTGTGGAGCGGTTTCCCGATCTGCCCGTGGCTGATCTGGCGCAGCGCCGGCTGGCGCGGCTGGAAAATGAATTCAACGGCCTCAAGCCCTCCGCCAGCGTGAAGCTGGGCACTTACGAGCAGAACATCGGCCTGAAATACGGCGGGCCGCGCAAGTACTGAGCCGTATCCATTCAGAAAAAAAGATTTTCAACCACGGATGGACACGGATGAACACGGATAAAAAACGGGGGCAGTAGCTGTGGCTGTCTTCAGCGGCGGGCTCGTGGCAATACCCGCCGCCGCGTGAGGGCACGCGGCCTACAAGGTCACCCCTGGAGCTCACACAGGCAACCTTGCCGGCGTTTGGTGAAATCACACGGTCTATCACAGATGAACACGGAGAAAAAACGTGGGGTTCAAGCTGCAGATGAAACGCACTTTTTCGTGACGGGCGGAAAACCGGACCCGAACGCCGTGCTGATATTTCTTCATCTGTGTTTATCCGTGTCCATCCGTGGTGGGATGGAATCCGCTCAGACTCAATAGGAGTTCAATACGAGGCGAGCTTCAAGGCGATGTCCTTGCCGATGGCATGCACCAGATCAATATCCGTCCGGCCCCACGGGGTGCGCGCCTCCACATCCACCTGACTGATCGTGGCGTCAATCTGTTCCACGCGGATAAACACCTTGCGGTCGTTGACGCGCCCTTCCAACTGGCGGACGTCATTCGTGTAAGCATGCGGCACATACTCCCGCACCAACTCGCCGCCCTCGACCTTGATCGCCTCGCAGGAAGCCCGGTACACCTGTTCGCAGGAACGGTTATAGCGGTCCGCCACGGAATCCTGCACGGGGCTCACCGCAAACGCGTGCGTATCGCTGACCGTGCGCACGCACCCGGTGCCAATGATCATGGCTCCGGCAAGACCGGCAAAAATAAATTTCTTCATATCGGCGACAATCAACCGTTAAACGCCATGCGCGTCAAGCCTCTTCCATGACCGGCATGGTGCCTCGCTGGCGAATTCGAGTTCCAGGACGACATGTTCTTGCTGGAGTTGGGCGAGGCTGCGGGTTATTTTCATGGTGAGTTCCGGTTGGGCATTTGTACTCCAATATATGGAGCAACCGCCGCTTGTCGGCAACATCCCGGTACCTTCGGACCTTCGGGACGTGGTTGCCAATGCTTTAGTGCCCATCACCCCCGGCTGGGCGGGACCAATGGCTCCGCCACCGCTGTCTCGGGCGTGACACTGCTGACGTCAAAAGCGACCTCTGAATACCGCTCCTGCTCCATCTTGTATTTGGCAATTTCGACAAACTTGGCCGCCGCCGCGGCTGCGGAATCGGCTACAATCGGCAATTTCGGTTGGAACCACGAAACACACGAAGCACACGAAATAAAACCGAAGCCGCAGCGCGGAGGGCGAAAGCAAATGGCCGGTTTCCATGAAGCGTCGGCGAAGGCTCAACTTTCCGCTCGCGCTGGATTTCATCTCTGCGCCAAAAACCCAGGGCGTTGCCCTGGGCTATCCTGTGGCGGCCTTTCAGGCCAGCGGTTGGCACCATCATTCCAGAATAAGAAAGACAAACCATGAAACACACGAAACACGAAATTGATCCTGAACCCTGAACCCTTGCACGTGAAACCTTTTGGGGATCATTCGTGCTGGATCATTCTTTCGTCATTAGCAGCCTGTTGAACAATTCCAAAAACCGCCGGGTGAGGGCACCCGGCCTACAGGATTTCCATGGATATCAACGATTTTGTAGGCCCGGTGCCCTCACCGGGCGATTATTTCAACAGGCGGTTAGCCTGGATATTTCATAGCCATTTTGGAAAGAGTCGCGAAAACCCTATGAAAAGAGGGGCGTAAACACGTTCGAATG
>Ga0302275_10003822_pt1 | contig 15057 bp, 11 predicted proteins | sample III_Bog_N2_2_FD_200229 | JGI IMG/M metagenome (GOLD analysis project Ga0302275, IMG submission 200229) | Peat permafrost microbial communities from Stordalen Mire near Abisko, Sweden - III_Bog_N2_2 | ecosystem: Environmental > Terrestrial > Soil > Wetlands > Peat | place: Sweden: Abisko...
TGCTGGCGCGAAAATCTCTCCTTCGCTGGCGCGAGCGGCCCGCTGGCTCCCGATGAGTGAAGAACCAAGCCCACGGCGGGACACGGACGGCGAGCATCAAAAAAAAGCTTATGAAAAACCAAAGTTTAAAGACAGAACCAGCCCCAGCGAACGCCGTCCAGCCATCATCAAGTGTCGTCCGGGATTTTGCGGAGGAAAAGGCGCTGGCCGTGGCCACGCTCGCGGAGTTTCGGCGGTTGTGGCGGGCGTTGGTTCAGCGGGGTGCAAGTCCCGACATGTTGGCCGGGTTTAAAGGCGGTGCGTGTATTGCCCTGCGGCATCTGGAAATGGAGACTCCCGAATGGGAATTGTGGACAACGTTGCCCGACGAGGCGGAGTTGACCAGCCAATCCCGCATCGGCGACCATCTGGCCGTTACCCGCTGCTTGCTGGGGTTCCCGGTGTAGGTGGCCTGCGGCTCACCCCCGCCTTTTACTACTACTTTGGGGGAATTTGCCCGCTATTCTTCCCACCGTGTTAGCCGTCCCTCGCTGTCCATGCGTCGGGGGCTCTGGCGTTTCTTGCGCGGCTTTTTGGCTTCAGCGACGCTGCCACTTTGCAGCCGTTCGATGAGCTGGCTTGCCGACACGCCGCAAGCAGCGCAGAAGTCGAGCGTTTCCAGAAAATCAATACGCCGTTCGCCGATCTCCGATTTCGAGACGAACGTTTGCGGCTTGCCAAGTTTTTCGGCCAGCGCCGTCTGGCTCAAACCGGCCTCCTCGCGGATTTTCCGCAACAACGCGCGGAACTTGCCATACCGTGGTGAATAATCCATTAACCGAAGAGCTTGACAAGTATTTCGGCCTAGACCAACATGGGCTAACCGGAAACGGAATAGACAGTTCGCTTTTTCCTCGGTTCCTCGGGATTGTCACTTGTTTTTCGATAAGCCGATGTTAATCTCGTTCCCGGTCAGATTCGAATCTTGAATTAAACTTATGAATACTGAAAATGGTTTTAGAAAATATTTTCGTGAATCAAGCCGGGTTTTAACCTGCGCCATTGTCGCAGGCTCTTTATTTGGCCTGCTGCCAACTGCTGAAGCCGTGGTCATGATCCCTGGATTCGGAACGAATTCTGCCCCAATATATACCACCTTGGATTCATGGTCATTCCACGATAATACCAACTGGACGAGTGATCTTGGCTATAACCCGGTTTCGTTCAGCAACTTAGCATTCTCCACGCTGGGCGACGGAGCATCGCTGGTCGTGGATACCAATCTGCCGGCGTGGCTGCAATTCAACATTGTGGAAAGCAGCGGAGCGACGAATTTTTCCCCAAGTTTCGGAAGCGTTGTCTTCTGGGTCGCGCCCAATGATTGGGCGAGTGCCAGCGCCGGTGGCAACGGGTTGGGCGGGTGGGGGCGCTTGTTTGAGGCGGGTGCGTACACCACCAATTCCAGCATTGGCCTGTGGAGCATCTACCTCGATGAAGCGGGCAATAATCTATACTTCTCCACGCAAACCAACGACCTTTCGGGCACCCTCACCACCTACCTGACCGCCCCAATTTCCTGGACGACCCATTATTTCCATTTTGTCGCCCTGACTTATTCGCCGACTAATACGACCTTATACATAGATGGTGCGCAGGTGACTAACTGCCCCGGCCTGACAGTGTATCCCGGTCCGAATGTGACCACGTTCAGCATTGGCTCCGATAGCACGGGCGTGTATCAATCACAGGCGTTGTTCAACAGCGTGGCGACGTACAGCGCGCCACTCGACGCCGGAACGATCCAGCAGATGTTCACTTGGGAATACAACTACTACACGATCAATCCCGTAAACAAGGCCATGTTTAACCTAGCCTCAGCCCCATCCTCACAGACGACATTCACGCCGATCAACGACGTGATTACCGGGCCTGGCTTTTTAGTCAGTTTGGGGGCTGCGGCCACTTGTGCGACCTCCACTACCAACGTGGTTTGGATCACCAATGTCACCGCGACAGTGGCGGCAGGCGGAACCATGAATCTGTCGTTCGCCATTGAGGGCGGGGTTGACGGGGTATATTACGATGTTTTTGCCAATTCAGTGCTGTCGTTTGGATCAAACGGTGTGCCTTGGTCTTGGATGGGCCAGGGGCAGCATTGCCAGGCGTATTCTTTGACAAACCTACCGAGCACGGACTGTTTTTTGATTTTAGGGACACCCCAAAGTTCGACGCCCGACGGATTGACTGATGCTTACAAATTGTTGGTTGCAAAAGGCAATCCCAACGCATACTCCAGTGATGGCACCGGCATGGCGGATGGCTGGGAAGTCCTATATTTTGGGCACATCGGCATTGATCCGAACGGCGACCCGGACGGCGATGGCTTGAGCAACTATCAAGAATTCCGAATGAGTGCGCTGGGCTACAATCCCACGAAATGGAATTCATCCACCAACAGTGCCGTCGGCGATGGTTTTCTCAGTTTTAACGGCGACGGCTTGGCCAATGTCATGGAGGCATCCTTTGGCGGCAGCATAATGACGAATAGTACGGCATGGAAAGCGAACACGGCCGGCGACGGCTTGCCGGACGAATACAAAACCATGGTGGGGTTGAGCACCAATTCGGTCGCGCCTGCGCCGGGATTGCCGTCATACAATAAAAATCCAATTCAATAATCAGACAGTAACAACCAGAGCATATGAAGTTTACAAACACCGTGAAGCTTTTTGCGATTGGAGTCATGGCCTGGACGGCCACTCAGCAATGCTTGGCGCAGACGGAGAGTGCTGCCACCAGTGGCGGGCCGGTTTCTGCCTCCGACCAGCAAGTTCAAGCCATCGACCAGATCGGCAAACAGGAACAGCAAAAAGTGGACCTGTTTACTGGCAGCTTTGGCTATTCGATTCCCATTGAGTGTGCCCCGGCGCGGAATGGTTCGGAACCGCATTTGGGCTTGGGATATTCCTCCGCAGGCGACAATGGCTGGTGCGGCATGGGGTGGAATTTGAACATCGGCTATATTGAGCGCTATACGCGGGATGGCGTCCCGATCCAGTACTCGACCGCCACGCCCCCGGCACCGATGACAAAATACGATGACCGCAAAGGATTCATCCTGAACCTGTCTGGCAAAGATTCCAAAATATTTTCGGTGGCCACGAATGGAACGCTCATCGAATATCGGGCCGAGGTGGATACCGACTTCTCGCGCTGCTTCTTGGATACCAGCAATAATCTGTGGACGGTCTATGACAAGAGTGGAAATACCTATTATTTCGGCGAAACCTCAAATTCCTGTATTGCCAATCCCAAGCCAGGCTGGAGCGGATACAGCGGCACGTTCCATTGGGCGCTGGATCAGATCGTAACCGCTTCCGGGGATTGGACAACAGTGACCTACGCCAGCTACATCAGTCCCAACACCGGTCTGCCAGAGAGAACCCTATATCCCACGCAAATCAGCTACAACGGCCACACCAATGTCAACGGTTATACCGCCAATTTTACGGGGCCAAACACCATCACCTTTCAAACCGAGCTTCGACCCAATGACTGGCATTTTTCGTACCGTTGGGGCTTCCGCACAGAACAGTGCCGGAGATTGACACAAATTTTATGCCAGGCTGGCTCGCAGAATGTCTGGAAGTACGGGCTGCAATACGGGGTTTCCGCAGCGACCGGACGCTCCATGTTGACGAATATGGTGCTTTACGGCTTTGACGTGAATAGCAATGCGGTTGCCTATTTGACCAATTCGTTTGCCTATCAAGGGAACCCAAACGGCGTTTCATTTGGCCCAACCATGATATGGAGCAACCTCGTCTTGAACACACCCGGCACCACTTCCGGTTCTGAGGTGTCGCAGGTCAATAGCGGTTATACCGTGGCCGATTTGGTGGATATAGATGGGGATGGCCTGCCCGACCGTGTAACTTACGATGACTCGGTGACGCCAAACCAATATCAGGTGCAAAAAAACCTTGGTCTGCAAAGCAATGGCATGGGTTCATTTGGCTCACTCCACGCCTTTGGGCCGACTTCTACGGGCGGCGGCACCACGGCGTCTAGCTCCAATCCATTTCCTGACGGCAGTCTCTCTGGCGGTGGCAGTGGCTATGCTGAATTAAATACGCCCTATGGTCGCTTTCGGGACATCAACGGTGACGGCTTGCCCGACCGAGTGATGGATTATTGGGCAGCGCTCAATTCTGTAACAGTCGGAACGCCTTATGTGCCTTACACCAATTATGAAGTCCAGTTGAACACCGGCCAGGGATTTAGCGGTGTGACAAGTTGGCCTGTTTCCACCGGGCCACTGGGCATGAATGACGCCAATACGCTATTTTATTTTTGCGTAGAATCGGGCGGGGTGAATGTGGGATTTTTCGACATCAATGGTGACGGGTTGCCGGATCGGGTGATGTCCGGTTGGTATCTGAACGGGGCGATGACCAATTTCATGGTGCAGTTGAATACCGGCACCAATTTCACCCAACCCATGATCTTTGGCCCCTACCACAGCCAGAACTGGAACGGAAGTTATCCACCGCAATCCACCCCATACGCTTGGGCGGGCATAGAAACGTCCGAGGCACACATGATTGACATCAATGGGGATGGGTTGCCTGACCGGCTTATGTACCCGATGGACCCCAACAATCCAGGCAAAGAGTTGCATCCCACCACCTACTATGCCGTGGAGTATAACGACGGCTATTCTTTTGAATCCACCAGCTTCTCCACCAATGTTCCCGCCGCGTATGACCAATGGCCGGGAGGTTCAGGACTGGAAACAGTGAATGGCGGCTCGCCGGCGGACTCCATTGTCAATCTCCCGTACGTCGGGTTATTTGATGTCAATGGCGACGGGTTGCCGGATCGCGTCATGGTCAATTGGGCGGCGGATACCAATTCCACAACCTCAAGCACCACAACAAGCTGGCTGGTATTTTTGAACAACGGCCACGGCTTCAACAGCACTCCCATCGTGGTGACCAACATAGAGAATCAGCTCCAGTACAGCCAATCCTACACCCCAGACTGGTGGAGTATGCAAGGTTCTGCCTCTGGGTATGGAATGATTTCCACTCTAATGGACATCAACGGCGACGGATTGCTCGACCGGGTCATGGCTGTTCACTACGATCCCAGCATCTACCCATACATCCCGACCGCCCAATATTTTCTGGTGCAATTGAACCAAGGCCCGTTCCCCGACTTGCTGACCAACATCAACAACGGCATCGGGGGCAATTTCGGCATCGCCTATGCCTCATCCAGCGCATACGACAACCGCGTGGATACCACCAACCCCAATTCCGTCAGCCACATGCCGTTTCCCCATCAAGTGACAGCCTCGGTGACGGCTTTCGACGGCATCAATCTGCCGCAAACCACCACCTATGGCTATGGCGGCGGTTTTTACGACGGAGCGCGACGCGAGCTTCACGGGTTTGCCGTGGTCACCAACACCGACCCAACTTTGCGCTATACCGTGACATATTTCCACACCGGGGGCGGCAGAAACTATTCGTCGTTAGGTGAATACCAGGACACCAACTCGACCACCGGGGCGGGCAACTTCGCCAAGGCGGGGATGCCTTACCGCACCGAGACCTATGGCAACGACAACGCACTGTACCGTGTCCAAGTCAATCAAGTGGACCAAGCCAGCTTGGGCAATGGCCGTTATTTTCCGTTGACGACCTTGAGCTTTGATTGCGACTATCCGGGACCGCTGGTCACCGCCACGAGCTATGCGTACGACCCCAGCACCGGCAATTTGACCAACAAAATCGAATACGGCCAGGTAAGCGGCTTCTCCCCGACCAGTGTTGGCACTTTTTCCTTCACCGATACCGATACCACCGACACACGGTATTACAACACCCATTTCACGGCCATCGGCAGCTACATTATCGATCATCCCGACAAGGCCACCCTCACTGATACAAATTACAATATCATTCGAGAAACGGATTACTCCTACAATTCAGGCGGCACTTTGGCCTCCAAACAGACCCGGATTTCTGCCGGTTACTATGCCGTCAACAGTTATGGCTACAATTTATATGGCCTCGCCACGCTGGCGACGAATCCGGTCGGAGTGGTGACAGAGACCACCTACGATTCCACATACAATACATATCCGGCGACCACTAGACTCCGGGCTGTGCCAAGCAACGACTCCACTGGCGATTTCATAACCACAACAACCTACGATGCTCGTTCGGGCCAGCTTGCGGTATCCACAGCCCCATCCGGCCTGACCATCAGCAACAGCTTCGACAATTTCCTCCGACCGACTGAAACGGATAAAATTCCCATTGGCGGTGGCACAGTCGTATGGATGAAAAAATATACATACCCAGTCACTTTGAAAGCGATCGTTTCCGGCCTAGCAACCAACTATGCGGATGTGCTAGCCAACGACGGAGTGGGTGGAGTGGAAAGCCGCACCTTCATTGACGGTTTTGGACGGCCTATTCAGACACGCACCCAGGGCGAGAACGGAAATTATAGAATGGTTGCCACCGCCTATGACCCGCGAGGCGTGGCTTTCCTGACGACTTGGCCTTCGTTTGTCACTTCCATCAATTATTCCAAACCCACTTCTGGCCTGACGGCTTCGTGGACCGGCCTAGATGCTGCCGGGCGCGTCGCCACCAACTGTTTGGTGAACGTCACCTTTTCCAATGGAGCGTATAGCAGCGAATCCCCCCTCGCGGGTGACACGGGTTCCCCGCTAGCAGCTTGCACACGCGGTTATGTATATAACAGCAGTCCGTGGTGGATTGTTTGCACCGACGAAGATGGGCAGGTGTGCCGTTACGGTTTGGACGCGTTCGGACGCACGAACCAGATTCAGGAACTGGACGGCGGCAACACCTACACCACCACATTAAAATATGACCTCGCCGGAAACCTGACCAACATCATTAACGCAAATAGCGAGAATATATACTGGGCATACAATGACGCCGGTGGCATGGTTGCAATGGCCGATCCTTATCTTGGTCAGTGGACGTATGTGCGTGATTACGCTGGGCGGTTGCGCGTACAAACCGACGCGCGCGGGAACGTGATCTCGAATTCATACGTTGCCCCCACCGGATACCAAGACGCGATGGGGCGGCTGCAAGCACAGACCGCTTTTAGTCTCAATTACAGCAATCATGTCCTCATCCCGGCGTTTACAAACAAATACATTTACGATAGCAGTGACGACGGCAGCTACACGGTTTATCCGGGACTGATTTACAAAGTGATTGACAGCCAGGGCTGGGAGAAAAACAGTTACGACAAGCTCACGCGAACGATCAAAGCGTCCCGTTATTTAAACGTCAACAGCAATACTTACACCACAAGTTATACATTTGACGACGGTGACAATGTAACGTCCCTCGCATATCCCAACTCCGGCCCCACTATCACCAATTTGTATTTCAATGGCAGGAGCCTCAAACAAGCTTCCCGTAGCGGCGGCGGAAACTACTACACAGTCAGTGCCTCAGCCTACGATGAATTTCAGCATGTGACCAACTTCACATACGGAAGTGGTCTTACAACCACTCGCAGTTACTATTCCACGTCCAAACGGCTACAAAGCATATCAGCCGGTTCCAGTGGCGCGGTTTTTAATCGCACCTACAAATACACGGCGGGAAATGACATCACTAACATAATTGGCACCGGCCTTACAAACGTGGTGAACGTTGCCTATTACAATTTGCACCGTATCAAGACGTACAGCGGTTTGTCCAACAGCTATGCCTATGACCCTGTCGGAAACATCACCACCAACATCGAAGGCGGCGGGTCAAAATATGCTTACGCGAACCCACGCATTCAAGCCGTCAGAACCGCCTTTGGCTACACCAATCTCTACGATTTGTGCGGCAACATGATGGTGCGACATGGCGGCCTCACCAACTCACAAGCCCTGGTCTATGACGCAGCAAACCGGCTCTCAGCAATTGCACAGGCTGGCGTGATGTCAGATGAATTTGGTTATGCCAATGACGGTTCCCGGTTGTGGAAGCGCATCAACCAAAATCCGACCAATATTCAGGTGTGGATTGGAAATATCTACGAAGAAAAAGGCGGCAGGACATTGTTCCATGTATATGCCAATGGCCAACAGGTGTGTACGTTCGAAACCAACTCCCTCCTCTATGGCGGAACGGATACCAACCGGGTGGCCGATTATTACCATGAAGACAATTTGAATACGTCCAGCACGTTGAGCAGTTCCAGCGGAGCGCAACAAGAGGTTAACGTCTATTACCCGTTTGGCCGGACGCAGACAGCCAGCCCGCAGGCGAGTTTTCAAGTGTCGCGGCGGTTCACCGGGCAGGTTTTCGATGCCGAAAGCGGGCTTTACTATTACAATGCCAGGTACTATGACCCGGAACTAGGGCGATTTATCCAGCCGGATGACATTATTCCAGATTTTTCCAATCCACAAAGTTATAACCGCTACTCGTATTGCGTGAACGACCCCTTGCGTTATACTGATCCAACAGGACATTACAGCGTGTCTGAGTGGTGGGATGACACAGAGGAAGGTGCTGACTTATTAGGAGATTGGTTCAGCAGCACCGCTCAAAGTGCGGCCAAAGGTGTTGAACACTTGTTTATGGGTGATACCAGCGCCAATTGGGACCCGAACTCCTATAACACCTTGAATGGCGGAACCTTCGGCCCAGAGTTGACCGATGCACAAGGCAATAAGCTTGGAAACGCTGCAACCGCACCAGTTAAAGCTGGTGCCAAAGCTCTGGTACAAGCAGCGACGATGGCGACACCAGTGGGTGAAGAGGAGGCCGCAGGTGTAGCAGTCCAAGAAGCAGTCCAAGTAGAAACCAAGGTCGCCGCGAGCTTAGAAGCGCGAGCAAAGGAACTTCATGGATTGCTTGATCCTCGAGCACAACGAATGAGGACGACAGCCGTTACTGAAACAAAAGAGGGCGTTACGTACGTCGGTTCAAGTGAAAACGCACTATCAAAAGCGCAAAAGGCAGCACTCAAACCTGGAGAGGTAGCGGCTGAAGGGCCAGGACATGCAGAAGTAACTACCATTAATGCCGCAAAACAAGCCGGGCATACACCAACGGCAACAGCGGCGAGTCGTCCAATATGTCCATCATGTGCCCAGACAATAAAGCAAGAAGGCGTAACACCAGCTAGCCCGTTGAAAAAGCCTTAACTATAGAAAAGCCAATGCCAGACTTTACATACAAAAAACAAGAAATTCAACGCCGATTGGAAGCACTGCCGAGCCTTTGTCGCGTTGCCTTTGGACTATCCTGCTGTGAACGTTTACTTCCAAATTATGTGGCCTGCAAACAAAAAATAGCTTGGGGAGATGAAAGGCCGCTGCGAAGTGCTCTCGACGAGGCTTGGAAGCATATTGAAGGCCAAGTTTTGGATGAATCAAAAACCGTACAGTTGTTGGCAGCCTGTGAAGTCGTAGCCCCAAACTCCGACGATTTTTCCGAACTCTTGACGACTTCGGCACAAGATGCCTGTTTTTCGATTTGCTGTGTCTTGGAATATATTCTTCATGGGGATATTGAACAAATTTCTCAAGTGTCATCTTTTGCAGTTGACACCTTGGATCTCTACGTTGCGGAAATGTTGGATGGGTTTCCAAATATTCAGAGAGGAGTTCCATACAGTTCAGAACGCGAAGAACGGATTAGATTGCACCCGCTTATGCAGCGTGAACTTGCGCGTCAGGATGCAGACCTGAAATTACTCGCAGGAAATCCTGATTTGAAGTCGCTCAAATCTCTGTGGCGAGCACCCAGTAAAAGCAACATTGACCTTTAATGAAGCGCGTTACCTTGTCGTATTTCCAAAAACAACAACATTGTCAAACTTCACCTACAACAAACAAGAAGCCCAACGCCGGTTGGAAGCACTGCCGAGTCGCGGTCGCATTGCATTTGGATTGTCCTGTTGCGAGCGAATGCTCTCCAATTACGTTGCATTCAAGCGCGAGGTTAAATGGGGAGACGAGAAGCCGTTACGGAGTGCTCTCGAGGAATTGTGGAAACATTTAGATGGGCAAGCCATGAACGAACTTATGGCTAAACGATTAATCGCAAATTGCGAAAAAGTGGCACCTGACGCCGACGACTTTGTTTCTGTGTTGGTCGGCCCGGCACAAGAAGCCTGTTTTTCAATTTGTTGTATTTTGGATTATGTGCAGCAAGGGAATCCCGAACGTATTGCCCAAGCATCGGCTTTCGCAATAGACACACTCGATGGTTACGTACAGGAATTACTGGACGGGTTTTCAACTGCTGCGAGAGGTGTCCCTTACACGTCAGAACGCGAAGAACGGATCAGATTGCACCCGCTTATGCAGCGTGAACTTGCGCGTCAGGATGCAGACCTTAAAATGCTGGTAAGTAATCCCGATTTGAATTCCCTTAAATCCCTATGGCGAGCGCCCAGCAAAAGCAACATTGACCTTTGATGAGTCACACAGCCTTGTCGTATTTTCAAAGAAGATGTAGTCAGATGCAGTGTTGTTGGGCCGGGGCCTTTGTGTCGCGGACACCAAAACGGACACCAAATGGCTTAAAAAGGATAGGGCCGGATTAAGTCGTTTACGCTTGAATACCCAATAAAATCAGGCATATTTGAATCGCAACGGCGGGGAAATGCGGCCGATTCCGACCCTCGCCTCCAGCCTTTTTGTTTGGGTTTTGGAGGAAAAAGCGTCGAGTTTCAGTGAAAGTTTCAGTGACCGGACTACTCCGGCACAATTCAGCTAAAACAGGCTGAACTCCTTCACTACTCGCTAACGGGGGCGGCAACGGATGGTTCATGCTCACAACATGAATCGAAACATGAAAAATCGTTACCGGGTGTTCCGCCGTGGCTGGGGCACCTACTATTGCGAAGACCTCACAACCGGCCAGCAAACCACCCTCAAGACCCGCGACAAGGATGAAGCCTTTCGCCTTGTCGCCGCCAAAAACGAAACCGAGGAGGCTCCCGCCTTCAGCCGGCATCTGGCGCGGGTCTATTGGAAAGCTGGCGATCCCGCCGCCGCCAAACGGACATGGCAGCATGTCATGGACGAGCTTCCCAAACTCAAGAAGGGTGACACGAAAATCCGCTGGCTGACCGCCATCAAAGACAAGGCGATGGACTCCATTCGGGACAGAATCGTGCTGGAAACCCAGGCCGAACACTTTTTAAAGGTGCTGGAAAACGGAAAACGGCTCCGTCTCCACGAACATCTATTTGCGCCGCATCCATAATTTCGCCTTGGACATGAGTTGGCTTCCGTGGCCGGTTCTGCCAAAGAACCGTTGGCCCGCCGTCCGGTTCCAGCAGAAACGGGCAATTACAGGGGAAGAGCATCAGGCCATTGTTGAACGCGAACAAAATTCCGAACGGAAGGCGTTTTACAAACTCACATGGCACATGGGAGCGGCCCAATCAGACATTGGCTTTTTGGAAGCGGAGAGCATTGACTGGAAAAACCACGTCATCAGTTTCGCCCGCAAAAAAACGGGAAGTGTCGCCATTATGCGCTTTGACGATATTGTGGCGGATATTCTGCGGAATTTACCCGGCACCGGTCCCCTGTTCCCATATTTGCGGGGCGTGCGCGCTTCCGACCGTGCGACGGAATTCAAACAGCGCTGCAAAGGACTCGGCATCAAAGGGGTGACGTTGCATAGCTACCGTTACGCTTGGGCCGAACGGGCGAAGACCGCCGGCTACCCGGAACGGTACGCTCAAGAAGCCCTGGGACACAACAGCAAGGCGGTTCACCGTGCCTACGCCCGCAACGCAAAAGTTGAATTGCCGTCCCTGGGCGAATACGAGCGTCAGCAAAAGGCGCTCAGCGATGACCGGCAATCCCAACTGAGGCGGCCAACTTCATGCAAAGCTCTTCGTTGAACACCAACCCTTCAAACCTTTCAATTTGAGGTTTTAGGATGTGCGTGCTTGGGGCACCGTTCAAGGGCACGTAGATCGTTTCCCCCTCTAGCCTCACCACGATCTTGTCCTGCGCCCCGGCCAGAGACAAGCGGATGCCCGCTTCGCCCGCCATCAGTGGACGTTTCGGCAGGGTGCGAAGGATGGACGCCAGTTCTGCCTCGCTCAATTGCCGGTAGGCGTCTTCTTGATCGGGGAGGGGTGTCCCTTTTGGCAGGAACGTTACCGCTCCCGCGCACTCCCCGCCGATTTGCTCCAGCATCGCAAAATCATTCCTTGCGCTGATGCCAAGATTGCGGGCAATGATCTCGCGCTTGGATTCTTCCGGCAGAATGCCCGCAAAGAAGGGGCGGCACTCTTTCCTTTTGAAGCGTTTCCTGGCCAGCGGCAGGGATTGTGACAACGGCTTTGCCTTAGGACTACCAAGCCAATCCTCATCGTACTCAAAGGCAATGTCCCCCTGATCGTTTTGAGTCAGAGTGCCCACCCGATGACGATGCAAATAAACATCCAGTGTCCGCTGCATGGTCAATTTCCTTCCCTCTGTTTGGGCGTGGCCGCTTTCGGAGTCGTGGCAGGTGGCGTGAAGTTCATTGTCACGCCAAGGGTGTTCAGCACGGTGAGCACCTTCCCCACTTGGCAGGTCGGTTTGCCCTGCTCCACTTCAATAATGAAGCGAAGGCCTGTTCCCGAGGTCATGGCCAGGTCCTTTTGGGTTGCTCCCATCTGTTTGCGGACCGACTTTACCAGTTGGCCTATCTGTTTTGGGGTGTATTTCATGGTTTCAACGGTGTTACCGTACGGGAATATAACGGCAAGTTTAAGCGAAAGGCAAGGCTTTTATTCCCGCACGGGAACAATGTGGCAATTATGTCTGAAATGCTCTTTCATATTACCGCACGGGAACTTGCGCGGGAGAGGGGAAAATCGGATTTCCCTTTGCAGGTATTCTGCTAATGTCCCACACTTGCCAACCGCACTGGCCCCCATGCAGAATGATGCCAGTGCAGAACCAACCGCCATCCCATTACCCGCAACCTGAACCTGGTTGAGCTGACAAGGTCAGGCAGCGCATTGCCTTGAAAGGAATGGAGTTGGTCGGCTTTCGCCAAGCTGTTGGATAAAAAGCCTACAGCACTTGACGCAACGTCTTTTCCACAAATCTGACGAATTTGGGATTGCGGTATTTTTTCGTTCTGGCCCATACGTTGCGAGGGACGGGGAGGGTGAAAAAACCACGAACGTCCAGTTGCATGTCCCGAATCGTCGTGATTCCACCAGCCTTTGCAACCGACCATCCGGTCTCAAAATGAACGAAGACAAGATTCAGAAATTCCGACTCAGCAATACTCGGCGGAGTCTGTTCAATGTCGGCGTCAGGCTTGAATATCCTCTCTAATTCCTTGTTGCCGGTGACTTTGCTCCACAAATCACGATGGTGTTCCGCCAGTGTCTGAAGGTTCTCAGTTTCCCGAGCCTTGGCTTCGGGCCGGGTCCGCCAGGTGTGTTTGCTTTGCTGTTCCGCTGGCGGCCGAGCCGCCCTCACATATTTGCGCACCGTCTGAGGATGCACATCCGCCTTCATCGCACTGACGACCAATTTGCCTGTCTTTTCGTATTCACTCATGAGCCGTTGGTATTGTTTGTTCGTGATCATCTCGCCCGGCTGGCATCAGGCTGGCCACAAGGCCAGCCAGCCAACCGGTGCGTGATCTTACCGGCTCACTAGTGATTTTTAATTGTCGTCAGTGGTGAATTTTAATTGTCGTTCGAGGCAAACTCAAGCAAAGGGCTAAAAAGCTTGGGGCTGGCATCTTTTTTCTCGACGAGGCGGGCTTTCAATCGGATGCGCCGCTGGGCCGGACGTATGGTTTGAAAGGCCAAACCCCCGTGATCAAGACTTCGGGCCAGCGCCAGAGTCTCAACGTGATTAGTGCGGTCAATGCGCGCGGGCAATTTTGGGCCGCCACCTACACCGGCAAGCTCAACGCGGAATCATTTGTAGCGTTTTTGAAGGATTTCATGAAGGGCCGCAAGGGAACGGTGTTTCTGGTGGTGGACGGGCATCCGGCTCATAAGGCCAACCTTGTGACCGAGCATGTCGCGTCGCTGGGCGGGCGTTTGGAACTGCATCCGCTGCCCCCATAGCGGCGACCAAATCAGAACCGACGACCAGAATCAACAAATGCGCCGCACCGAAGAAACGGAACTGGCCGAGGCACGGGCGCAGTTGGTGGTATGGAAACGACTGAGGGAAATGATTGGTTCGCACGATGGGAGCAAGTTCCGGCGCTACGCCCAAGCCATCTCGCTGGACATTTTGACCCGGCACGCCAATCGCCACCTGGTCAAACTGAGCGACCGTTACCGCATCAGCCGGGACGTGCAGGATGCCTTGAATCTTCAGATTGAAGATCTACATCAAGCCAGTGTTCGCCGGCCGATGACCAGCCTGTCTGGCGGTGAAAGCTTCCTGGCAAGTCTGGCGCTGGCATTGGGACTTTCGGATCTCGCCGGAAGCACTGTCCGAATTGATTCTCTGTTTATCGACGAGGGCTTCGGCAGCCTTGACCCAGAAGCGCCAGCCAACCCGCGCCGCTTGGCCGATGCGTCCAAGCCACCCAATGGCAAACGCATGGACCATGCCGGGGTGGAACGGGCCACTGGCCCGTCCCGCCGGGCTACCAACCCGGCTGAGCGGAGAGGGGCGGACTGTGGGAACCGGTCTCCGCTGGCAAAAAGAGCGCCTCACCCGTTCCGTCCGGCGGGTCGCCGGACGGTACGGGCCAGTGGCCCGTGCCACCTTTTATTTCGCCGTCATCCCCCAAAAGCGTCTCCCGGCAGAACCGGTTGCAAGGCACAATCCATCGCCTCTCACCCCAATAGAATAGCATTTGCGATCTTTGCGCCCGTTCGTGGCCATCAAACCCGAACTCCGAAGTGGGCAATGAAATTGAAAAGACCTGTCGCGAGCCCATCGTGGGTAGATAACATGAGAACTGGCAGTTGAGCCCCGAAAGGTGGTACAACTGCCAGCGATATGACTACTACTACTACTAACAAAACAGAGAATACCGCAACGCCGTCAAAGGCCAAACCAATTTGCAA
>Ga0302275_10003825_pt1 | contig 15054 bp, 12 predicted proteins | sample III_Bog_N2_2_FD_200229 | JGI IMG/M metagenome (GOLD analysis project Ga0302275, IMG submission 200229) | Peat permafrost microbial communities from Stordalen Mire near Abisko, Sweden - III_Bog_N2_2 | ecosystem: Environmental > Terrestrial > Soil > Wetlands > Peat | place: Sweden: Abisko...
CCTTGAAATTTCTTTCTGAGCCCAATCGACTTTATGAACTTACAGGGGTGAATTCATACTCCTTGTTGCCTTCAGTGCTGGTCCACGTATAGTTGAAAACCTCAATTTTCATGGTTGCACCCCTTGAACCTAGAGAAGCATATGCTCTTTGGCTCCGGGTGCTCCGATGCCATCAGCCTCACACAGCCCAACGCCCCCTTGAACGCCCCGGTCATCATCTTGGGTTCGCAAGACGAAGCCCCTCTGCCATCGGCGATCCAGCAGCCCCAGCGATGATCCTAGGGGTGGTGCCTGGTGCGAGAAATTGGCAGGGCGTGTTTAAGCGACCACCCGAGGGCACCCCAAAATCGCAGAGTCTTGCAATCGCTGCCCACCGCGCAGGGAGTCTAACCCCAGTCCATGAATGCTCTTTGCCTTTTCGTGTGAGGTATGGGAATAATCCTGATAGTTTCAGTGTGCGAATTGGGTCATATCCCCCAAAACCAAGACAATGGTGTAAGTATTTTAAATACAATCGTTACCCCGTCTTACCTTGCTCCTCATCCACCTATTGCCTCATGCTTCCCGCCGGTGCCGCCGATACCGAAAGAGTCTGGGACACGCCTGCCTCCGCGCCCCAGCATTCCATGGAGGCACTACATGTTCGTACTGCCAATTGACCAAATCCAATCTTGGAAATCGACGGCTGCGGGTCCGATCTCCACCTGTCGGGTCCGTGCCTGGGAACAACCTTCCCTTGATTGCCTAGTTTGCATGATGACTGAAATCCGAGATAACGCCGGGGACACGATCACCGCCGGAATGGGAAAATTGATAGAGTCCCTGGTGGATGATAGCGGCGGCTTGCTGGACTATCACCACACCTGCTGGGTGGAGCACTACGTAGCTGCCCCTGGTGGTAATAGGTGGGATATGTTCCACCGGGTTCAGTATTCTCCGGGAAATCACTCCGTGTATATTCCGATCTCCTTGCGCCTTATGAGCAACCTTGTCGATTCCTGCCCCATCCGTATTCCCCTCCAGGGGGATCAATGCGGGGTTGGTTCAAAGAGGCGACCGGGTGGTCCCGTCCGGCTCACCAGTTCCTTGCGACTTGAAGGAATCACCAGAGAGTACGAGCAAGAGTTCCGCGAATCTCTAGCCTGTTAAGGCATTGGCTTGATCTATTACTTGGTTACTGATGAAATCATATCTTCAAATCCAGTCATAAATATTTTTCAATACTCGCCATTCCTCATATAACATAAGCCAGCGCCAGATTTACTGCCGCGTCAAGATCCTTGATACCGAAAGGTTTAGAGAGGAATATGCAATCCTCCAAGGGATGTTCCTCAAAGCACTCTTGCTTCGTAGTACCACTGCACAATATCGTCTTCAGCCCCGGGCGCAGCGCTTGTAAAGCAGTCAAGGTTTCTACCCCATTCAGATAGGGCATCTTGAAATCCGAAATCACCAAGTGAACTTCAGGGTTTTTATCCAGTATCAGTTGAATGGCGGAAAGCCCATGAGGGACAGTTATTGTTTTGAACCCAAGTGTCTCAAGGCTTTCTTCGATACAAGAACACATAATCGGATCGTCATCCACAACGAGGACCGTTAAAAGTGCATTTGGGGTGGGGCAGTTTTGACGCATAGCGGATTCGCCCTATCTGGGAACCTCACGGTTGCCATGTTCCAATGCCTTTGCGGTGGGCAAAATGGGCACCGTGGCTTCCCCGATAAGCAATAACCAGACCATTCTTGAAGCGGATTCAGGATTCTGTCGCATGAGCCGAAAGGGCATCCTCTATTGCTTGTGTCAAATCTCTTGCGCCAATGGGCTTGGAGAGGACTTGCCTGACTCCGAGTCTGAGGAGGTTGGACTCCATTTCCTGGTCGCGGAAGGCTGTAAGAACGATCACCGGGATCTTGGGATTGGCTCTTTGAGCCATGCGCGCCAAGGTCACACCATTGCATCCGGGCATCTGGTAGTCGGTGAGGATGAGATCCGTTGCGGAAGCAATGATGTGCTCTGGAACCTCCATCGCAGAAAGCGGCAACCATTCCTCCACTTCGTAGCCTGCCTCCTCTAGGCGCTCACGTAAGTAGCGGCTCATCATTTTGCTGTCTTCGATCACCAGAATTTTGCTCACAGTCAAGAATACGTCCAACATTGGTCGCGTGCAGGCAGTGACGTAGGGGTGGGGGCACAGAACGGTCAGAGATCGGTGCCGCCTAGTCAACTCGTGCCGATACACCGTATCAAGGTTGACCATCCCTGGGGTTCTGCCATCGAAAATCCGCATCAGGGGAACCCTACCCCTGGTTAGTTCATTCCCGATGGAATGAACGATGATGCAAAATGCAACATAACATTAATTGCCCAACCCCTACTGACGTTCCCGCCACCATCCTTGTCCCACCCATGCGAATCCTTGCCGAACGATGCCCTGGGTGGTCTCCGTCGATCCGCACCGTTGAAGGTCACGCCGTAGGGCACCGTGAATCGCCTTCGTGGAGATCTCCGTGGATGGTCTACGTGGACCGCAATGTGCGTGTGACATGCACCTTTAACACCTGGACAAGTCTGTGAACGCTCGTGATGGCGCTTCGTTTCTTCAGCCATCACGCCGATGGCTCATCCGGAAGATCCTGGAACATCTCCAAGGCATCAAGTTCAAGCTCACAGACCAGCCCAGGTTCCGGAAGTTCACCCGACGAAATCTCGACGTCCCACTCATCCATCCACTGCGCGTACGCTTGCCCTTTTTCTGACTTCAACCAGTTTTTCGACTGTCCAGAGAGGTAGTTATGTTGATCCCCATGAATGGCAAAGATGAACTCGTTGGCTGCATCGATCACTTGCCGGTAATCATGGTCTAATCGTTGGACCTTACGCCACTCACCAGAACCAGCGCGGAATTCTTCATAGGCTTCCAGGAGTGCACTCTCCGTTTCAAGGAGATCATCCTCCAGTTGCATTTTCCGCTCCCGATCCGCTGCCGTGAGCTTCAGCCGCGTCTTGGATGGCAGGACCGGCACAGGCGTCAGCGGTATCCGTGAGGCTTGCTGTGCCCGTTCTTTGCGGGGATGGATCTGGATACCATTGGATTTCGAATCATCCTGGATCATGTTTTCACCATGTTGATTTTCGCTCGCTGTGATGGAAACCAGCGATGGTCACGGCAAACTTGGCGACGGTGGATTCGATGATGAGCTTGTTTTCGGCAATCTAGCATTCCCTGGTGAATTTCGAGGGGTGGTAATTCCCAAACACACCCTGACCATGACGGCGGGGTATGAGGAGGTACCCATGGTCCCCACCAAGAAGAAGAAATCGTCCCGATCCATCCAAGAGCAGGAGCCGAGTATTCCAGGTGGGAATACGCTGTCGCTGGTTGCTTTCGGAAACGGGGAACGAGGGTTCATGGCAAAGGGTGAAGACAGTTCAGCCCTAGGATTTTTCGACCTGGACGGAGAGCCAATCTACTTTGATCCAGGATTCCTGACCGTCATTCGCAACCTGGGTGCCTACGCGCCGGGTGATGAAGACGGGTTCTGGGCGCTCGTGGCTCGGGTTTGATACGCGCTCAGAACCGCTGTTTCCAAAACCCTGACAAGGATGCTGTCCGTCCAGGCATTTGCCATGGGGGTTTGCACCCAGTGAAAGGTGTTGTGTTCTGGAGAAGGGCGAAGACCTTCGGAATCCATTAGTGACACGGCTTGGACCTTCCCACCACCGCCCATATCCAAGCCAGTCATTCCCGTTGGTGAACACTGCGCTGGAGCGCTGCTGGTCACGTAACGACCAAGCGATACCTGGGCGGACGAGCTGGTCACGTCTCAGGTGCTAGCACTCGTTTCCGTCAAACGTCAATGTTCATGCGGGTTTCCAGCGATCAGCACTTGCACCTCTATTGCACCTGCCGTACCATGAAGACATCACTTCGAGGTGAAGTGGCAGATCTTCGACAGGCGAACTTGTACGTAGAAAGCCCCGGAAACGTTGTGTTTCCAGGGCTTAGGTGTTTCCGATTGGTGGTCCCTCAGGGACTCGAACCCTGGACCCTCTGATTAAGAGTCAGATGCTCTAACCAGCTGAGCTAAGGGACCGACTCGGAAGATTCAAGTGTAGCGCGGATCCGGGATGGGTCAAGCAGAAACTTGATCCATGCAACCGCTAGTCCAGGCCGTGGTCCATGTTCATGGCCTTGCGCACCTCCTTGAGAGTGGCGATGCCTTCTTCCCGGGCCCGGGCCACGCCGCGCCGCAGCACGTCGGTGACGTAGCCGGGGTCCTGGGCGTAGCGCGAGCGGCGCTCGCGCATGGGCGCCAGGTAGCTGTTGAGGGCCTCGGTGACCTCGGCCTTGAGCTTGCCGCCGCCGCCGTCGCCGATCCGCTCGGCGATGGCTTCGGGGCCCTCGCCGGTGCAGATGCTGACCAGCCGCAGCAGGTTGGCCACCTCGGGGCGGTTCTGGGGATCGTAGCTGATGTGCCGGTCGGGATCGGTCTTGGCGCCCTTGATGGCCTTGGCCGTCTCCTGGGCGGTCATCTTCAACATGATGGCGTTGTTGCGGCTCTTGCTCATCTTCTGGCCGTCGGTGCCCAGCACCATGGGAAAGTCGCTGAGCAGGGCGTCGGGCACCGGGAACACCGGCGCCTCCGGGGCGAACCGGTCGTTGAAGCGCCGGGCGATCTTGCGGGTGAGTTCCAGGTGCGGCAGCTGGTCCCGGCCCACGGGCACCACGTTGCCCTTGCAGAACAGGATGTCGGCGGCCTGGTGCATGGGATAGGTGTACATCAGGGCGTTCACCTGGCGCAGCCCGGCGGCCTTGATCTCCTCCTTGACCGTGGGGTTGCGGTCCAGCTCGGCGGTGGTGACCAGGGACATGAAGGGCAGCAGCAGCTGGTTGAGTTCGGGGATGTGGCTGTGGCTGAAGAAGCTGGTGCGCCCGTTTTCGGGATCCAGGCCGGCGGCCAGGTAGTCCAGGATCACCTCGTGCACGTTGGTGCCCACCGCCTCGGCGGTGTCCCGGTCGGTGAGCACCTGGTAGTCGGCGATGACGATGAAGGTGGTGGCGCCCAGGTTCTGGATCTTCACCCGGTTGGCCAGGGTGCCGAACAGGTGGCCGATGTGCAGGGGCCCGGTGGGACGCTCGCCGGTGAGCACCCGGTACTTGCCGGGGTGCTTGGGCAGGTCCTCCCAGATGGCCTGGCTGCGGCGGGCGGCCTCCTGGAAGGTGGCCGACTCCTGGACCACGTCCTCACTGTTCACTTCAAACTTGGCTTCCATGGCTTCAGACTCCGAGGATGTGGCGGGCAATGGGGATCAGCATGGCATAGGCCAGATTCATGAGCGGCTGCAGGATCAAGCCCAGCACCCCGACCCCCATGAGCAGCATCAGGCCCAGGAACCAGAACCGGTTGTAGCGGAAGTTGTTGTACCGGTATTGCAGCCGGTCCGGCAGGAACCCGCCCAGGACCCCGGCGCCGTCCAGGGGCCCCAGGGGAATGATGTTGAAGGCGGCCAGCAGCACGTTCAGCTGCACCAGCCGGCCGCCCAGCCCCAGCAGCACCACCACGCCGGTGTCCAGGCCCATGTCCATGAGGCTGTCCGGCCCGCGCCAGGCGGCCATGAACAGGTCCACCCGGCCCTCGGCGCCGGGCGCCAGGTAGCGGATCAGCATGCAGGTGGCGGCCATGAACAGGATGCTCATCAGGATGTTGGACAGGGGCCCCGCCAGGGCGATGAGCGCCGCCGAAACCTTCATCTGCAGGCGCCGGGTGAGCCGGGCCGGGTTGAACAGCACCGGCTTGGCCCAGCCGATGAAGAAGCCGCCGAACAGCAGCCCCAGCAGCGGGAACACCACCGTGCCGATGGGATCGATGTGGGCCAGGGGATTGATGGTCATCCGGCCCATGCGCGCCGCCGTGTCGTCATCCAGCAGGTAGGCCGCGGTGGCGTGGGACGCCTCGTGCACGCTCAGGGAAAACAGCAGCGCCACGAAGGAGATGAGGACAGTCGGGATCGAGATGTGGCTCAGGCTGAACAATGGGCGCTCCAACAGAACTCATAGGGTAACGCATCGCCCGGGGGCCCGCCCGTGCCGGACCAGGCCGGACGCTGCGGCCAGGCTCTGCCTGCACGCAGCGTGGGGGCGGGTCCATAGATGTCCGAGGGCGCATGCGTCCTCGGATGGGGAACATCGCGAGCGCAGCGAGCAGGCAGTTCCCCCCGACAGCATCAGATGACGATGGTTTCCCGCACCAGGTCCCCCTCCCGAAACCGGCTCCAGCGCAGGGGCGTGCAATCGATGCTCTGGTACTTCCCGGTGATCACCAACTCCGCCAGGGAGACGCCCACCGCCGGGCTTTCCATGGCGCCGTGGCCGCTGTAGCCCACCTGCAGCAGCAGGCCCGGATGGTTGCCGTGCCAGCCCAGGATGGCGTTGTGGTCGGCGGAGTTGGTGTCGTACATGTGGGCCCAGCCGCGCTTGAGCTTGCAGGTGGCCGTGGCCGGCATGCGCTCCTGCATGACCAGGTTGATCTCCTCCACGTAGTAGTCCGGCTCGAACGTGGTGTCCAGGGCGCTGGGGGTGTCCTCCCGGGCCTTGCCGATCATCAGGCTGCCGCTTTCGCACTTGAAGTAGATGCCCTGGTCGATGATGGTGAGCGGGATGGTCGCCCAGCGCGGGTCCTGGTCCGGGAAATCGGTCATGAACAGCATCCGCTTCTGGGGGGTGATGGGCATGCGGTCCTCGGCCGGGCAGCCGGAACGGTCCAGCAGCTGGTTGGTCCATGGCCCAGAGCACAGGGCGACCATCCCGGCTTCCACCTGCTCAGCCACCCTGGCGGAGAGGAGGGTCACCCCGGTGGCCCGGCCGGCAGCGTCGAAGGTCAGGGCCTCCACCTCGGTGTTCAGCTGCAGCACCGGCCGGGCGGTGAAATCGGTCAGGGCCCGCTCAAAGTAGCCCACCGCCGCCTGGCTGGGGTCGAAGCTGCCGCAGTCGCGGCCGAACACCCCGCCGGCGATGGCTTCCAGGCCCAGCAGCTCCCGCACCTCGGGATCCACCGCGTCCACGCTGCAGCGCAGCCCGGGGACCACGGCCTCCACCTGCTCGGGGCTGAGCAGATCGAAATTCACCCGGTTGGCCTTCCAGATCTCCGCCGCCAAGGGCACCTGGGCCCAGGCGGCCGCGTAGTAGGTGAACAGGTAGCCGGTCTGCTGGAAACCGATGGCCATGCCCATGTCCTCCTTGAACCGGCCCAGGAGGTCCATGCTGCGGGTGCAGAGCTGCTGGTTGATGGGGGTGGTCCACAGGTTGCGGAAGCCGCCGGCGGAGAAGGCCGACGCTCCCGAAGCCACCGTTTCGCCCCGGTCCACCACCAGGATCGAACCGGTGAATCCCTGCTTCAGGAGATTGTAGACCAGGGATCCCCCCCCGATGCCTGCCCCGACGACGACCAGATCGAACTTGCGCACACGTGCCTCCCTGGCCCCCCAGTCTCTCCTGTTCCATCGGTAATTCCAAGGATCCCTCATGATGCCGGCCAAGTGAACCGGTGCCAAACGCCCTTCCTCGGGCTATCCTGGGAGCTACCTACCCCGGAGGGTCGATGCATCTGAAGCCGAATGCCCCCGCAGTGGCTCATCACGGCAAGACCGTGATCGGCTTCAATTGGATTGGCGGCAGGGAGCTGGAAGGCGACCTGCCCTCCTTCGACGCCAAGTCGGCCGTGGACACCCGCGACACGGTGGGCATCTTCCCCGAGTGCGGGGAGCGGGACGTGGACAAGGCGGCCAAGGCGGCCGCCCTGGCGTTCCGCGGCTGGAGCGAGACCTCTCCGGCGGTGCGCGGCGCGGTGATCGGCCGGATCGCCGCCCACCTGGACCTGCACAAGGCGCAGGTGGCCGCGGTCATCACCCGGGAGATCGGCAAGACGCCCCGGGAAGCCCTGGCCGAGGTCCAGGAGGCGATCGACGTCTGCCTGTGCTTCCACAGCGAGGGCTGGCGGCTGGGTGACCAGCGGTCCCCCACGGTGCAGGACGGCCACCGGCGCCCCCTGGGGGTGGTCGCGATCATGGCCGGCAACAGCTCCCCCCTGGCCGCTCCCATCTGGCGCCTGATCCCGGCCATCCTCTACGGCAACACCGTGGTCTGGAAGCCTTCGGTGAACGCCGCCACCACCGCCTACCTGTTCATCCGCTGTCTCATGGACGCTGGGCTGCCGGCCGGAGTGGTGAACGTGGTGAACGGCAAGGGCAAGGCCGGCTGCGGCAAGTTCTTCCTGGCGGGCATCGATAAGGGCTTCTACCAGAAGTTCTGCTTCACCGGATCCACCCCCATGGGTCGCCTGATCGGGGAGCTGGCCGGACGCAACCTGATGGTCCCCAGCCTGGAGCTGGGCGGCAAGAATCCCATGATCGTCATGCCCGACTGCGATCTGGACCAGGCGGTGCAGGGCGCCCTGTGCGGCGCCTTCGGCAGCGGCGGCCAGCGCCGCACCTCCCTGGCCAACCTGATCGTGCACCAGGACGTGGCGGCGGCGTTCCGGGACAAGTTCCTGGCCGCGGTGGCCGCGCTGGAGCTGGGCAACCCGGTGACCCACCCGGACGTGTTCTTCGGCCCCATGATCAACCCCCGCTTCGGCAAGGCCTTCGAGGAGCACTGGGCCCTGGGCCGGGAGGACGGGGCCACCCTGCTGTGCGGCGGCGCCCGCTGGCACGAGGACAACCGCACCGCCCAGGTCCACGGCTTCATCACCAAGGGCATCTACATGCAGCCCTGCGTGTGGGAGGGCCTGACCCCGGACATGAAGCTGTTCCAGACCGAGGTGTTCGGCCCCACGGTCAACCTGTGCACGGTGGCCGACTTCGACCAGGCCCTGGCCTGGTCCAACGCCACCCGCTACGGCCTCAGCAGCGCCATCCACACCGAGAAGCGGGACTGGATCGAGCGCTTCAAGCGGGAAAGCAACGCCGCCCGGGTCTCCATCAACGGCGCCTGCTCGGGCCTGGAGGGCCACCTGCCCTTCGGCGGCAACGGCTGGAGCGGCAACGGCACCCGCGAAGGCGGCAGCTGGACCCTGGAAAGCTACACCCGCTGGCACTCCGTCGACGACGATGCGCCGGCCCGGCTGAGGCAGGCCCGGTTGGATCCGGACTACAGCACCGGCACCCAGTACGAACTCAGCCATTGGGACCGCCTATAGCGGCCCTATATCCGAAGCGGCCCCAGACCCCAAGGCGTCCATGCGCCGAAAGACGTCAGGCCGCTCCTTTTTTGGAGGACCTACCCATGTGCGGAATCCTAGCCATCCTTGGAATCGAACCCAGCCGTTCTAATCCCGAGGAACTGCGCAGGCAGGCCCTGAATATGGCCAAGAAGCTGCGGCACCGGGGCCCCGACTGGAGCGGGATCTACAGCGACGACCACGCCATCCTGGCCCACGAGCGCCTGTCCATCGTCGACGTGGAGCACGGCGCCCAGCCGCTCCTGGACACGGTCAACGGCAACGCCCTGACGGTCAACGGCGAGATCTACAACCACAAGGACCTGCGCGCCAGCCTCCGGCAGGACCACGACTTCCAGACCTCCTCCGACTGCGAGGTGATCCTCTATATGTACGACGAGGGCAACCCCCGGGAATGGCTGAACCGCATGAACGGGATCTTCGCGTTCGTGCTGTACGATCCCCGGCACAACAGCTTCATGATCGCCCGCGATCCCATGGGCGTGAACCCGCTCTACGTGGGCTGGGACCACCAGGAGAACCTGTACGCCTCCTCGGAGATGAAGGCCCTGGTGGGTGTCTGCGAGCGCATCCAGGAATTCCCGGCCGGCAGCTTCTACCTGAGCCAGGAGGCCGAGAAGGGCTTCCAGCGCTACTACGAGCCCAAGTGGGCCGAGGAGGGCTTCTATCCCAGCGAGCCGTACGATCCGGCCAAGCTGCGCAAGGCCCTGGAGGACGCGGTGCATCGCCAGCTCATGTGCGACGTGCCCTACGGCCTGCTCATCTCCGGCGGGGTGGACTCCTCCGTGGTGGCGGCCATCGCCGCCCGCTACCGGGAAAAGCGGGTGGAGGCGGACGACCAGTCGCCAGCCTGGTGGCCGCAGATCCACAGCTTCGCCGTGGGCCTCAAGGACGCCCCGGACCTGGCCCCGGCCAAGAAGGTGGCCGACTACATCGGCGCCATCCATCACGAGATCCACTTCACCGTGCAGGAAGGCCTGGACGCGCTGTCCGACGTGATCTACCACCTGGAGAGCTTCGATATCACCACGATCCGGGCCTCCACCCCCATGTATCTGCTCATGCGCAAGATCCACTCCATGGGCATCAAGATGGTGCTGAGCGGCGAAGGCGCCGACGAGATCTTCGGCGGATACCTGTACTTCCACAAGGCCCCGGACGGCCGCGAGCTGCATGACGAGACCGTGCGCAAGCTGCAGAAGCTGCACCTCTACGACTGCCTGCGCGCCAACAAGAGCAGCGCCGCCTGGAGCGTGGAGGCCCGGGTGCCGTTCCTGGACCGGGAGTTCCTGGACGTGGCGATGATGATGGACCCGGAGGTGAAGCTGCCGCGCAACGCCAAGCACCCCAGGCCCATCGAGAAGTTTCCCCTGCGCGACAGCTTCCGCGGCTACATTCCCGACGAGATCCTGTGGCGGCAGAAGGAGCAGTTCTCCGATGGCGTGGGCTACGGCTGGATCAACGCCCTGCGCGCCACCGCCGAAAAGGAGATCAGCGATGGCATGATGCGCGGCGCGGCCGAGCGGTTCCCGGTAAAGACCCCGGAGACCAAGGAAGCCTACATGTACCGCCAGCTGTTCGAGACCCACTACCCCCAGGCCACTGCCATCAACTGCGTGCCCTGGGAACGCAGCGTCGCCTGCTCCACCGAGACCGCGCTGAAATGGGACGCCGCCTTCCAGAACAACGCCGACCCCTCGGGCCGCGCGGTGGCGGGCGTGCACGACCTGGCGTACTGATCCGTCCGGGGTGGATGCCCCGCACGTAACCGGCGCGATCTGGACCGGTTCCCATCGCTGACAGGATTTCTGGAGCCCTGGGCTCCAGAAATCCTGTCAGCGAACTGCCGTACGATTGGGGGGACGGCTACGGAAGCTCCGGCTTGATCTCCTGTCCAAATGACACGATGGCCGGGTTTTCGGCAGGGCCCCGATTTGGATGCCGGACGAGGGAACCCTTTTCACGGTTAAAGCATTTATCGTACAGGAGACTTCATGCCTTTGAAACCTTCTGGACGTTTTCTTGTGCCTTTCCTGGCCCTCGCCTTGGCGCCGATGGCCTGGGCCGAAGTGACGCTCCGGGCTGACCGGTCTGGCCTGGTCCTGCAACCGGGAGATACCTGCACCCTGACCGCAACGGACAGCGAGTCCGGCGACCAGGTCTGGACCTGGTCGGCGACGCCCCGCTTCGCATTCGTGCCGGTGACCGCGAAGGAATTCCTTTTCCGTGCGCCCAGGTGTCCTGCCGCCCAGACCATCGTGGTCAAGGCCCAGGCCCGGTCGGGAGAGTCAGCCACCCTGGAGATCCAGGTGATGCCGTCCGCGGTGGCCGACGGGGACGCCGGCGCTGCCTCGGCCATGGAGACCAAGGAAGAAAAGAAGGCGCCGGTGGAGCCGCTCGGCCCGGCCATGCCCATCCCGGGCCTGCACAAAGTCGATGAGGATTTCTATGTGGCGCGGTGCAACGGGTCGTTCTTTGCCGCCGAACGACTTCGCAGCGAGGCCGATTTTGCCACCTGGAGGCGCTTCGCCAAGGTTCAGGATTACATTCGGCACGCCATGCGAACCACCTTTCCCAGTCCTCTGCCGGGCGAGGGAGTGGAGGAAATCGAAGACTACCTTGAAGAGATTCTGTCAAAAATCGCTGATCCAGGTAAACATAGCAATATAAGCCACTTGCAATCAGCAACTCCATCAGAGTTGATTGATCTTCGGGACAAAATCCAGGCGCAATACATGGAGGAATCGGCATTGTGGAAGGCCACCTCCGAAGGCAAGAATATGAAATATTTCGAAATCATCCGTGGTGCTGTCGATCCTCTGGTTCAGATGCAACATAGTCTTTCCGCTGTCAAGGATGGTGAAATATGGATGGTATATTCTACGGATAAAAAGCAGGAAACCAGGTTGCAATTTGGGTTCCCAGAAACGATCTTACCTAATGATGTCCATTTCAAGATGGAACTTGACCGGGCCATTTCCGATCTTAAACATGTGACCATGTCAGTGGTGGTGACCACCAGACCAGGCGAAAAGGTCCAGACCCACCTCGGCATTGTGCGGGGCATGGCCAATCTCCAGCAGCATGTCTTTCATGGCGGGGAATTGCAGAATGGAATAGCAACGCTCCTGCACGGATTTGCCGCGAGCGCCCTCTTGGCGGTCGAGCCCTCCCGGCGCGTGATCGTCTGCTCGCCTTTGAAACAGATGCACGTGATCCTGGCCAAGCATCTCCCCAGGGACAGCTTCAGAATCGGCTCGAATTCGGAGGACAGCCTGATCCAATGGGGCAGCACCCCGAAAGGCGGCAGCTATACCCGGGTCCAGGACTGGGATGGCGGCACAGTGCTGGACTGCCGCTTTGGGCCCGGGGAAACCCCGCTCAATGAATGGTTCTCTCAGACCACCCCTTGTGGCAGGGGCACCAAGTTCCCCTATTTCGTCATCAACCAGCGCATGCTGGCCGGGCAGTTCTCGGCGCTGATGGGTGAGCCGGCCCCGTCCCTGTGATCGGTTGGGGGAGGGGCCGTTCCGGTTCATCAAGTGGATGCTGGAGACCCGAAGCTTCCCCTTGGCAGCGCATGAGATGGCGATATAGGTTCTGGTTGATGCAAGAGTCAATACCGCCTCCCCCTGACCTTGCCGCGCCGCCGATCGGGTTCCAGAGCCGGACCCGATGCTTCCTTCGGGTGCCCAGCCTGATCCCGATCCAAAGAGGAGCTTGAGCCCATGTGGATCGTCAGACTCGCCCTGCGCCGTCCGTACAGCGTCGCCGTCATGTGCCTGCTGGTCATGCTCATGGGCTTCCTGTCCATCCGGCGCATGGCCGTGGACATCTTCCCGAGCATCGATATCCCCGTGGTGGCCGTGGTCTGGAACTACAACGGCCTGGCCCCCGAGGAAATGGAATCCCGGGTCGTCACCATCAGCGAGCGGGCCATCTCCTCCACGGTCAATGGCGTCGAGCGCATCGAGTCCCAGAGCATCCAGGGCATCGGCCTGCTGCGCATCTACTTCCACCCGGGGACCGATATCGGGGCCAGCATCGCCCAGATCGCCACCGCCTGCGGCAGCACCCTGCGCTTCATGCCGCCCGGCATCGTGCCGCCCAACATCATCCAGTTCAACGCCAGCAATGTGCCGGTGGTGCAGCTCACGGCCGAAAGCCGGACCCTGTCCGAGCAGCAGATCTTCGACCACGTGGGCAACTTCATCCGGCTGCGCCTGTTCACCATCCCGGGCCTGGCCACCCCGGCGCCGTACGGCGGGCGGAACCGGCTCATCGCCGTGGACATCGATCCCCAGAAGCTCCAGGCCCAGGGCCTGAGCGCCGCCGATGTGCTCGCCGCCGTGTCCAGCCAGAACGTCATCACCCCGGGCGGGGTGGCGCGCATGGACCACCGGGAAGTGCCGATCCTCACCAATTCCAGCCCCGACCGCCTGGAGGAATTCCGCCGGCTGCCGGTGAAGGTGGTGGCCGGAGCGCCGGTCTACCTGGCGGACGTGGCGGACGTCTACGATGGCTTCGCCGACCAGACCAACATCGTCCGCATCAACGGCCGCCGGGCCGTATACATGGCCATCCTCAAGAAGGCCGACGCCTCCACCCTGGCGGTGGTGGACGCCGCCAAGGAGGCCCTCCCGGCCATCCAGGCGGCGGCGCCCCAGGGCCTGGAACTGAAGTTCGATCTGGACCAGAGCGCGTTCGTGCGCGAGGCGGTGCGCTCGGTGGCCAAGGAGGCCCTGGTGGCGGCCACCCTGGTGTCGATCATGATCTTCATGTTCATCGGCTCCTGGCGCTCCATGATCCTGGTGTGCACCAGCATCCCCCTGGCCATCCTGTTCGGCATCATCGGCCTGAACCTCTCCGGCCAGACCCTCAACCTCATGACCATGGGCGGACTCAGCCTGGCCATCGGCATGCTGGTGGACGACGCCACCGTCGAGGTGGAGAATATCAACCGCAACAAGGCCATGGGCAAGCCGCTCACGGTTGCCATCCTGGATGGCGCCCGGCAGATCGCCGTCCCGGCCATCGTCGCCACCCTGGCCATCTGCATCGTCTTCTTCCCGGTGGTGCTGCTGGAAGGTTCGGCCAAGTTCCTGTTCACGCCCCTGGCCATGGCCGTGGTCTATTCCATGCTGGCCTCGTACCTGCTCTCCCGCACCCTGGTGCCCACCCTGGCCCGGATGCTGCTGGAGCACGGCGAGCCCGAAGCCGACAGCCGGATGGGGCGCTTCAACGCGCGGCGGGAACGCCTGTTCGGAAGCTTCCAGGCGGCCTACGGCCGGGTCCTGGACCGGGTGCTGCACCATCGGCGCTTCGCCCTGGTCCTGGCCGGGTTCATCTTCCTGGCCAGCGCCGGCCTGCTGCTGGTCATCGGCCGGGACTTCTTCCCGCCGGTGGACGCCGGCATCATGAAACTGCATGTGCGGGCCCCGGGAAGCCTGCGCCTGGAAGACACGGAGCAGGTGGTGGCGGCGGTGGAGGCGACGATCCGGCAGGACGTGCCGACCCGGGACCTGCTCTCCATCAGCAGCAATATCGGCATCCCGGTCAGCATCAGCATGGCCTTCATCCCCACCGACAACGTGTCCAGCCAGGACGCCGAGGTGTTCATCACGCTCAAGCCGGACCACCGGCCGACCGAGTTCTACATGCGGGCGCTGCGGGCGGACCTGCCCCGGCGGTTTCCGGATTGCGCCTTCTATTTCCAGCCCGCGGACCTGGTGAGCCAGGTGCTGAACTTCGGCATTCCCGCCCCCATCGATATCCAGGTGGAAGGCCATGACCTGGAGGCCAGCGCCCAGGTCGCCCGGC
>Ga0302275_10003826_pt1 | contig 15049 bp, 13 predicted proteins | sample III_Bog_N2_2_FD_200229 | JGI IMG/M metagenome (GOLD analysis project Ga0302275, IMG submission 200229) | Peat permafrost microbial communities from Stordalen Mire near Abisko, Sweden - III_Bog_N2_2 | ecosystem: Environmental > Terrestrial > Soil > Wetlands > Peat | place: Sweden: Abisko...
TGAGACAGCAGTACTTCCTGATCCAGCCGCGCCGTAGGGTGAATGCTCGCCGTTGGCCCGGGCGCGCCTTCCTCCGCCAGTGCCATCGTTACTACCTTGCCACCCCTCTTCGCCGAGTGCGTGCGCCGGAAATAGTCATTTGCCACCGAGGCAGATACCAGGCGCAGAAGTCCCAGGAACGAGTCCTCGCCGCGCGGTTCAAACTCCCGCAAAATGCGGCGCTCCTGCTCGCAAAGCTTCATAAAGATTTCCTGCACTATATCGTTCACCGTTGCAGGGGAAGAAAAACTTACCCATGAGCGAGAAACACGCAGTGCCACAAGCGATGCCAAAGGGGTACACCGGCGCAGGAACTCCGCCCATTCCGCAGCATCGGCGGAGCGGGCGCAGGCCTTGGCGAGATCGTTGACCGTCGAACGGAGTCCATCCATTGCGTGGGACACCAGTTTACCGCAAGCCTGAGTCGCCAGTTATTTGTTTGTATATTCAATGCGTGCTCGCACTAACTTCCTCACTGCGCTCGGATTGGGCCTGTGCTAGTATCCCCGCAAGCGCTAACAGTTCGAATCCCGGGAGCTCCCGCATGGAAACCAGCCTCCGCCCGCTTACCCTCGGCGAAATCCTCGACCGTACGGCCGAGCTCTACCGCAACAACTTTGTCCTTTTTGCGGGTATCTTCGCCCCGTACGCCGGGGTTGCGCTGGTCCTCAATCTGCTCCTCATCGGCCTGGGAATGTTGCTTAAGAACCAACATGTCGCCGGCGCGACAATTTGGATTACCCTCGGCACCGGCGCAATCGAAATGCTGATCCTCTTCCTGCTCTTTGGAGCCTCGGTAGCCGCAATCTGCCGTGCCGTAGCCTGGGTCCATCTCGGCCAGCCCGCCACCATACGTGGCGCCTACGGAGCCGTTCTACCGCGCCTCGGCCGCTACCTGTGGCTCATGACCATCACCGCATTTGTGGTCTGGACACCCTTTGTCCTGCTTTATATTGGCGCCTTCGGCGTCCTGGGCTTCTATGGAAAGATCTTCAGCGCCACCCCCGGCACTCCGCCTCCTCAACCCGATCCGCAGACGGCCATCATTATTGGCATCGCCATGCTCGCTTTCTTCCTGTTGCTTCTGCCCGTAGGCGCCTACACCATATTCATGAGCCTTCGCTACGCGCTTGCCCTGCCCGCCTGCGTGGTTGAGAACACCAAGGCCCGCCCCTCCCTCCGCCGCGCCATCGACCTCAGCAAAGGCGCTCGCTGGCGCATCTTCGTTCTCGCGCTCCTCATCGGCGTCATCAAGATCGGACTGGTCGGCATCACCCAGGTCTTCACCATCGCGGGCGTAATCAAAAACCATGGCCAACTCGGGCCGGGACTCACAGCGCTCTCCCAGGTCATCGGTTTCTTCACCAACACCTTCCTCGGCCCCATCTACGCCACCGGCATCACCCTGCTTTATTACGACCAGCGCGTCCGCAAAGAAGGTTTCGACATCGAGTGGATGATGATGGCCGCAGGCCTCACCGTCCCCGCGCCGGTTCCGCTGATCGAAGCCAAATCCGCCGAAGCCGAATTCGTCCCGCAATCGCTCCAGACCCCAGCCACGTTGCCGGATGAACCTCATCCCGAGCCACATCCGCCGGACGAGCCACCCACTCATGCTGAGCCCGTCGATTCAACCGAGCCTCCGCCGTCCCTTGACCCATCGCCTCATGGCCCATCGGACCCGGAACACTCCGCTTGAATCAGCCGTTCCGGTCCTCGATGCCGACTGAGACTATACTGGCGCGTACCCGGAAATTTAATCCGATCACACCCTGAATCCAATCGTTTCTGCTTGGAGAATCCCATGGTCCGTCTGCGTCCCGCCGTGTTCAGCCTGCTCCTCCTCTTCAGTCTTGAAGCCGCAACCGCCCAGGACAAGCCCGTTCCCCCGCCTCTCCCAGCCCAGACTGCCCCGGCCCCGCCCGCTCCGGCGCAACCCATTCAGGTCGCCTCGCCCAACGGGCAAATCGTCTTTTTCCTCTACGAAGCACCCCCGCCCGACATCCACAACCAGCTGGCAAAGGATCCGCCGCCTCAACCCCCATTCAGTTACTCGGTGGAGTTCCACGGCAAGCCGCTCATCGCCAAATCCAGCCTCGGCATCGACATCACCGGCCAGCCAGCATTCGGTCCCGGTATGCGCAGCACCGCCGCCCAAACCAGCGCTGCGGACGAGACCTACACGATCCCCGTTGGCAAAACAAGCACCGTCCGCAACCATTACAACGCCGTCCGCGCCGATTTTCAGGACGGCTCCGGCCGCAAGCTCACCATTGAAGCCCGTGTCTTCGACGACGGAGTCGCCTTCCGTTACCTCGCTCCCGCTCAGCCCTCCCTCAAAGAGGTGCACATCGCCCACGAGTTGACCGAGTTCACCTACGCCAAAGACGCCACTACCTACCCACTCATCCTCGATGGCTTCCAATCCTCCTGGGAAGACGAGTATCAGCAGCGCCTCTCGAGCGGCCTCCACAAAGACTGGCTCATCGGTACTCCCCTTCTGGCCGAAGAGCCCGGCATAGGCTGGGTCGCCATCACTGAAGCCGATATCGATAACTACGCCGGCATGTATCTCCGCAAGGCCGCCAATGGCAACACCGTCCGCGCCGAGCTCTCACCTCGCATCGACCTGCCCGGCGTAGCCGTCGAAACCCATGCCCCGTTCCAAACCCCCTGGCGCGTCCTCATGATCGGCGACGAGCCCGGCCGCCTCATCGAATCCAACATCGTTCTCAACCTCAACCCGCCCTCAAAAATCGCCGACACCTCCTGGATTCGTCCCGGAAAATCCGCCTGGGATTGGTGGTCTGGCCAGGCCGCTCCCAGCGTCACCTTCAAGACCGGCATGAACACCGACACCATGAAGCACTACATCGACTTCGCTTCCGCCTCCGGCTTCCCCTACATGATGATCGACGCCGGTTGGGCCGTCGCCAATCGAACCGGCCCCGACGATTACGCCGCGGTTGCCGACATCACCCACGTGGTCCCCGAAGTCGATATGCCGGAACTACTCCGCTACGCAAAGCAGAAGAACGTCCGCATCTGGCTCTGGTCCCACTGGACCTCCGTCGACAAGTACATGGCCTCCGCCTTCCCTCTTTTCGAGAAGTGGGGCGTCGCCGGCGTCAAAATCGACTTCATGAATCGCGACGATCAGCAAATGGTGTCCTGGTATCACCGCGTGTTGGAACTCGCCGCCGCCAACCACCTCATGATCGACTTCCACGGCGCTTACAAGCCCGACGGCCTGCGCCGCACCTGGCCCAACTTCATCACGCAGGAAGGCGTCATGGGCAAGGAATATCTCAAGTGGAGCGCCCGCACCACCCCCGTCCACAACACCACCCTGCCCTTTACCCGCATGCTCGCCGGCCCTATGGATTACACCCCCGGCGCATTCGGCAATGCCACCCGCGAGACCTTCATCGCCCGCAACAACATGCCCATGAGCCTCGGCACCCGCGCCCATGAACTTGCCCTCTTCGTAGTCTTTGAGAGCCCCTTTGAAATGGTCGCCGATTATCCCGAGCACTATCAGGGTCAGCAGGCCTTCGACTTCATAAAACAAGTCCCCACTTCTTGGGACGACATCGAGGTCCTCGGCGGCGCGCCCATGGAGTGGATCACCGTTGCCCGGCGCAGCGGCCCTGACTGGTATCTCGGATCAATCACGAATTGGGAAGACCGCGGCGTCCGCCTCCCGCTCACCTTCCTCGGTGACGGCAAATTCGTTGCCGAAATCTACGCCGACGCCCCCGACGCCGACAAGGAGCCCACCCACACCGTCATTACCAAAATGCCCGTCGACAAAACAACCATGCTCGACATCCAAATGGCTCCCGGCGGCGGCAACGCCATCTGGATCCACCCCGCACCAGCACATTAAAGGCGAAAGGAAACCGCATGACGGCGCCGTTGCGCCCCATGAATCTCGGCGAAATCCTCGACCGGACCCTCCAGATCTACCGGTCGCGATTTCTCGCCTTCTTCACCATCGCCGCCCTCCCCGCACTGGCACTCATGGCCATCGGACTCGCCGACTACAGATTCTTTCCTAAATCACAGAATCCCACCGCTGATCAGCAAGGCCAGGAGCTGCTCTGGAGCTTTTTTCGATCTCTTGTGCACGGCCATATCGCAGCGATTCTGGGTCTTCTCATCTTTCCCATCTTCGTCAAAATTGCATCCGATGCAGTCCTTGAGCAGGCAAGTTCAATCCGAATCGCGCTCCAGTTCGCCGTTTCAAAAGCTCGTAGTTTTCTTTGGATCGCATTTCTGAAGGTAATCGCGCAGTTCCTGATTCCGGAGATCCTCACCTGTGTGGCGATCTTCATCGTCGCCCTCATCGAATACGCAACGGGAGCCTTCAACGACAAGAGCGCAGTCCTCCTTGCTGCCCTTGCACTCTTCTCTCCGATCCTCGGTGGCATAGCCCTGTTCCTTTGGCTCAGCTCCTGCATTTCGCTGGCCGTCCCCGTCGTCGCCCTGGAACCAATCACCGGCTTGAAAGCCCTGAAACGAAGCTGGACGCTGTCGAGAGACGCCCGCTTCCGCATCCTCGTCGCATGGATGAGTCTCTCTATCCTCGGCATCGGTTTAGCCGCCGGGTTTCATCTGCTGATGCATTTCTTAACAGACCTGTTCTTCTACGGTGGAAAAATTACGGATCTCATCGATCAACCGCTCTACAGGTTCGCAGACTACCTGCTCGGGGCGACGCTTACGGCCCTCACCGGCCCCCTCTACCCCATCGCCATTACCCTCTTCTACTACGATCAGCGCATCCGCCGCGAAGGCTACGACATCGAGTGGATGATGCAGCGCGCCGGCCTCGTTGTTCCCGCACCGCCGCTACCCGAATCCCTGCCGCCCGCCGACCCACAGCCCCCTCTGCAACTCCCGCCAACACCTTCTGAAGGATCGCTATGAGCCAACTTCCCAATCCCGTCTTTGCCGCGCCAGCTTACCCCGCCCCCATGACCATCAGCCAGATTCTCGACCGTACCTTCCGCCTCCTCCGCTCAAACTTCTGGCGGTTGATCGGCATTGCGGCGGCTCCCTGCGCTCTCATCTTGTTCATCGTTCTCGCAATGGAGGCGGTTGTGTTCGCCCCCATCATCGCGCAATGGCCGCACCCAACTCCCGACGCCATGCTTCGGCCTCACATGCCCGCAGTCTTCACACTGTTATTCGTCATCGTCTCCATCCTCAGTGCCGCCATCTTTGGCATCTATGTGGCGGCAACATGTCATGCTTCCACGCAAGCGGACTACGGCATCAAGGTCACATTCCGCCAAGCCTACGGGATGGCATGGAATCGCCTCGGTCGCCATATTTGGCTCTTGTTCTGGATTTATCTGCGCTCGTTGTTTCCCGTCCTGGCAATCTATATCTTGTTGGCCTGCGGGATTGGGCTGCTAGCGCTCACAAAGACCACGCCCACCCTTATGGCCTTCCTGCTCTTCCCCGCGCTTCTGCTTCTCATTCCAGCTTTCGTTTATGGCATCCTGCAGATGCTTCGTCTCTCGCTGGCGTTTCCAGCCTGCGTCGAAGAGGGACTTACCGCCCGCGCCTCCATCGAGCAGAGCATGCGGCTCACTCAAGGCGCCAAGGGACGCATTTTTCTCGTTGCATTAATCATCTATGCCATCCTTTACGCTGCGATGATGGCTGTTGAACTCATCGTCATGCTGCTCGGTTCAATAGGAGTCTTTGCAGCGGCTGGCCTTCATATCCAATCCTTCAATCCATGGGGTTACATCGCAATCGGCTTCGCGGGGCTGGTACTTGCAGGTCTCATGGTTCTATGGATGTCGTTGACATACGCCGCACTGACGACAGCCCTTTCCGTTATCTATCACGACCAGCGCCTTCGCCACGATGCCCCACCGCCCATGCCGCCACCACCAGGGATGCCAGAATGACCGCGCCCCTGCGCCCGATGAACCTCGGCGAAATTCTCGATCGCAGCATGCAAGTTTATGGTCGCCAGTTCTGGTCGTTCATAACCGTTGCCGCAGTGCCCGCGTTGGTCGTCCAGGCAATCGCGCTAGCGGACGCCTATTGGTTTCATCTCTATTCGTCAACGGTGCAGGACAATCACTGGACGCCGGGCATTTATATGACGCAGGCAATATTCGCGATAGGCTATTACCATTTTGCAAGCTTCACAAGCTTTCTGCTGCTCCCAGTGATCCTCAAGCTTGTCTCGGGCGACCTCTTGAACGAGGATGTAAAGGTTCGTGAGGCCTGGCGCTTCTTCGGCGCGCGTTGGGGGAGCTACCTGTGGTTGGCAGCGCTCGAATTAGTTGTGGGGTTGGTAATTATTGAGGTTCTCACGGCCGTGCTCCTTGGGTGCACCATGGAAGCCTTCGACGCGCTCGGAGCTCAGAGCTTTCTTGAGGGTGTGAAATCGTTCATGGTGGTAGGTCTGTGGTTCTCAGCTGGGTTCTCGGCTTTTCTTTGGATTGGCTCGTCCCTGTCCCTCGCCATCCCTTCGGCAGCATTCGAAGGCTTAAGGGTTTTCCGCGCTCTTCGCCGCAGTTGGTCACTCACAACCAGAAGCCGTTTGCGCATCGCGCTAGCTTGGGTTGCTCTCGCAATTGCAGCGTGGTCTCTTTCCTTCTCGTTTCAGTGGATTCTCCGGCTGCTCGTGGTCGCGGTCGTGCGGTGGACACATGCTAGATGGATCTTTTACACCCTTTACCCGATCCTGAGCCAGACCGTAAATACCGCTCTCAGCACCGTCCTCGGCCCCATCTACCCCATCGCCATCACCCTCTTCTACTATGATCAGCGCATACGCCGCGAAGGCTACGACATCGAGAGATTGATGGAATCCGCCGGAATGACCGCAACCCTCACCCCTCCCGCAGGAGAAGAAGTCGCCGTGCCCGCCATCGCTCCCGCTCCGTTCGAGGTCCCGCCTTCATGACTCTCCGCTCATCCCTCGCCGCAGCCGCTTTCCTCGCCGCCCTACTAGCCACCCTGGTGACTCCCGCGCCCGCCCGCGCCGAAAACCCCATCACCGCCGCCCCTCCTACTCCTTCCGGCCGCTGGCACGACGCATCACTCGACGAATACCGCACCCACCTGCAAGACCTCATCCCCGTATTGGACGCCTGCGCCAAAGCCCGCGACCAGAAAACCTGCGACCCCAACCTCATCGGCCCCGACGACCGCATCCCCCTCTCCAACGCCACAAACCCTGAGCGCCGCCTTGTCCGCTATGGTTGGCTCCGCGTCCTTCTTTCCAAGGCTCAGGACAAGGACGCAACCCCGCCCAAACCCGACTCCGCAGAAAAGGACCACCCCGCCAGCGAAGACGCACCTCCGCCTCCGCCCACCACCACCCAATTGCTCACCGACGCCCAAACCCGCCTGACCCAGGAACTCGCCCAGGCCGGAGCCACCTCCGCCGCAACGCCACCGCCCGCCCACCCCCAGCAGCGCGAAGCAATGAGCCAGGTCCTCGCCGGACGCGATTTCCGCAACGTCGCCACACCCTCCCCCCGCGATGCCCTACTGGAACAGGTCAGTTCCTGGCTGAACCAGCTCTTCGACAGCGCCCAGCGCTTCGCCTCCCGCTCCCCATGGATTGGCCGTGTCCTCGTCGGCGGATTTATTCTCCTCATCTGCGTAGGCCTGGCCTGGGGTCTTCTTCAGGTTGAACGCCGCTGGCGCGTCCGCCTTATTCCGGAAAACCGCGCCCCTGAACCAGGAGCCGCATCCGCCCGCGACTGGCAACTCTGGCTTGACGATGCCCGCCGCGCCGCCGCAGCAGGCCAGTGGCGCGAGGCCATCCACTTCGTCTACTGGGCCGCCATCTCCCGCCTTGAATCCCGCCGTCTCTGGCCCGCCGACCGCGCCCGCACCCCCCGCGAGTATCTGGCCCTCGTCGCCCCAGAAGATCCGCGCAAGCCGCGCCTCGCCACCCTCACCCGCACCTTTGAGCGTATCTGGTACGGTGGCCGCCCCGCCGCCGAAAGCGATTACCGCGCCGCCGAGCAACTTGCCAACACCCTCATCTCCGGCAGCGCCGCTCCTACCGCAGAGTCCGTGGGGGGCACCGCCCAATGAAATTCCTCTCCTCCCTCGACGCCAAAGACCGCCGCCTCCTCCTCTGGTGCCTCGGCATCGCCATCGCCCTAGCCGTGGTCACCGGCTTCCTCATGCCCAGCGCCAACAACAGCGACAATCCCTTGCCCTCCACCTACCTCGCCGGCCGCCATGGCGCGCGCGCCGCCTACGAAACGCTCATCCGCTCCAACTACCCCATCGAGCGATGGGAACAGTCCCTCACTGACCTCGCCGCCCAGTCCGGCCCCGATACCGTCGTCATCTTCGCCGAGCCGTTCACCCGCGAGCCCGGCGACATCAAGGCCGTCCGCACCATTCTTGAGCACGGTGGTCGCGTGCTTTCTACCGGCATGTACGGCGCCTCCATACTGCCTGGTCAAGCCGGCGCGCCACCCGACGAGCTCGATTTCGCCGCCTGCCGTCTGGACCCCGAAGGCCTTAATCCCCTAGCCAACACCGGAGAAGTCTGGATGGTTCCGCAGGCCAGCTGGCACGTCGGCAACCCCGCCCACCATGTCGACTTCAGTTGCTCCGGCCAGCCTTCAGTGGTCGAGTTCGACTGGGGAAAGGGTCACGCCGTATGGTGGGCCAGCTCCACCCCGCTTGAAAACGGTTCGCTCGCCCGCGCCAACAACCTCGACCTGCTCCTCAACTCCATCGGCCCCCGCGAAGGCCATCGTTTTTACTGGGACGAGTCCCTCCACGGCGATGTCCAAACCACCTGGAGCTACGCCGCCGGCCCCGCGCTCAACCTCCTGCGCATCGGCCTTCCCGTTCTCGGCCTGCTCATCGTCTTCAGCTTCAGCCGCCGCCGTGGACCGGTCCGCGACCTGCCCCCGCCCCCGCGCGCCACGCCCATCGAATTCCTTGACGCCCTCGGCTCGCTCTATCGCCAAGCCGATGCCTCATCCACCGCAGTCTCCATCGCCTGGGAGCGCTTCCGCCGCCGCACCATGCAGCTCTGCGGTCGCCGTGGCAGCCAAATCAGCGCTGCCGAATTGTGCGCCATCATCCGCACCCGGTTCCCTCTTTCGGACCCCACCCTTGAAGCAGACCTGGCCGCCTCCGAAGAAGCATCCTGGAGCGAAACCACCACCCCGCGCGAAGCCCTCCGCCTCATTCAAATGCTCCACGGCCACCGGGAGAAACTCATCGCAGCCGCAAAACTCGGCGTCATCGGCCAAGTCTCGCATCTGCCGTCGCAATCCCAACCGTCATCCCCAAATCATCCATCGCAACCCAAGGAAAGGGCTTCATGAGCCAGGAAACAGATCCGCAACCACTCGATATCCAAAGCCAGAGCACACCGACCGGAGAGTCTCTACAAGCCACTAACCGGCTCATCGCCCACGCCCGTACCGAGTTGGGCCGTGTCATCGCCGGTCAGGAAGCCGTGATTGAAGAAGTCCTCATCGCCATCCTCTGCCAGGGCCACGCCCTGCTTGAGGGCGTGCCCGGCATCGCCAAAACGCTCATCGTCAAATCCCTCGGCCCGCTCCTCGGCCTCGGCTTCCAGCGCGTCCAGGCCACCCCCGACCTCATGCCCGCCGACATCCTCGGCACCACCATCCTTCGCGCCGGATCGGAAGGCTTCACCTTCCACGCCGGCCCCGTCTTCACTGACCTGCTCCTGGTTGACGAGATCAATCGCATGCCCCCGCGCACCCAGGCCGCCCTCCTCGAATGCATGGAAGAGCGTCAGGTCACCTCCGACGGCGTCCGCCGCCCACTGCCTGCCTGGTTCACCGTCTTCGCCACCCAGAACCCAGTCGACTTCGAAGGCACCTATCCCCTCCCCGAAGCCCAGCTCGATCGTTTCCTCCTAAAAATCCGCGTCGCTTACCCCTCTGAGCAGGAAGAAATGCAGATTCTCGAGCGCCACCACGCCGGCTCCGGTGCAGGCTTGCTTCAGGACGTCACGATCGCGCCCATCCCTCAGGATCTGCTCGCCGCTGCCCGCGCCGAAGTCCGCGCAATCCGCATTGAGCCCGAGCTCTACACCTACATCCTCGCCGTCGCCCGTCGCACCCGCGAGTGGCCCACCCTGCTCCTCGGCGCCAGCCCCCGCGCCGCCATCAGCCTCATGCGCGTCGCCCAGGCCACCGCCGCCTTTGACGGCCGCGACTACCTGGTCCCCGACGACGTAAAACGCGCCGTCCAGCCCGTCCTCCGCCACCGCGTCATGCTCAAACCCGAAGCCGAATTAGAAGGCTTCGATGCCGACCGCGTTTTAACCGACGTAATCGCCGCCGTCCCGGTACCCAGAAAATGAAATTGACTGATGAAGCCCGAAAAGCGATCAATCAGCGAGACATGGAAATCATCAACGCCAACGCGGAAAACTTGAACCGCGAAGCCGAGGACGTTCTGCAGTACCAAGCCGAGATCGATTTCGAAGATCTGGACCGCGAGACATTCGACCTGTTAATTAAGGTTCCGATCTCTGATGAGGACCTGGAACCATGATCTCCCCCTCCCTCCATCCCGACCCCATCACCGCCCCCTGCGAGCCCCGCCGCCGCTGGGCCTTCGGCCTCACGCCCCGCACAATCTGGCTCCTCATCGCCGGCTTCGCGTTGCTGGTCCCCGGCTTCTGGGATGGCCGCCTCGCCTATTCCATGCTGGCCTGGGATGCCCTCGTTCTTGCCGCAGCCTTCCTCGACGGCCGCCGCCTCCCAGCAGCCGCCCAACTCACCGCCCGCCGCACCTGGTCCAACGCCCCTGCCCTCGATTCCGAAACCGAAATCGAGCTCACCATCCAGAACCACGGCGCCATCATCATCGAGTGCCGCCTGGTCGACGACCTTCCCCCCGCCCTCGTCGCCGAACCCGCCACCTACCGCCTCACCGCCTTCCCCCGCGTGCCCGCCTCCATTCGATACAGAGCGGAGCCATCCGAGCGCGGCGATTGCCAAACCGGCAGCCTCTACGTCCGCTATCGTTCGCCCCTCGGTCTCGCCGAACGCTGGGCCCGCGCCCCACTCACCCAAACCGTCCGCGTCTACCCCGCCCTCCGCACTGGAGAAGAGCAGCAAATCTTCCTCGCCCGCAGCCGCCAAATCGATCTCCAACTCCGCCAGGTCCGCCAGCGTGGCCTCGGCCGCGACTTCGAAAGCCTGCGCGAGTACCGCGAAGGCGACGACCTCCGCGACATCTGTTGGACAGCCACCGCCCGCCGCGGCAGCCCCATCACCCGCCAGTACCAGACCGAACGCAGCCAGCCCGTCTGGATCGTCCTCGACTGCGGCCGCCTCATGCGTTCCCGCGTCGCCGCCGGAGCACCCGGAAAATCCATGCTCGCAGTCAAAGACCCCGGCGCAAAAGTCCATTCCAAACTCGACCACGCCTGCACCACCGCCGTCGCCCTCGCCCAACTCGCCCTCTACTCCGGTGACCGCGTCGGCCTTCTCGCCTATGGCTCCGGCATCCAGCAGCGCCTCCTGCCCGGCCGCGGCGCAGCCCATCTCCGCCAGTTCATCGAGTCTCTTTCCCAGGTCCATGCTGAAGCCGGCGAGGCCGACCACCTGAGAGCCACCGCCACCCTCAACCGCCTCCAGCCCCGCCGCGCCCTCGTCCTCTGGGTTACAGACCTGGCTGAAACCGCTATGCGTCCTGAAGTCATCGATGTAGCCATGCAGCTTCTCCGCCGTCACGTCCTTCTCTTCGTCGCCATGGCCCAGCCCGAGGTCGAATCCATTGCCCAGGCCCGCCCCAAAAACGTCGAGCAGATGTTCCGCGCCGCCGCCGCCCAGGAGATGGCCGGCCGCCGCGAACTCCTCCTGGCTCGCCTCCATGAGCACGGCGCCCTCACACTCGACCTCAACCCCGAACAACTCACTTCGTCCGTCCTGAACCAATACCTCACCATCAAAGAACGTGCGATGGTATAACGACGGCTCAACCAAAATCGCAACCCAAATTCGGATGGAGGCGGAAGATGGAAAGCCAAGATCGTGCCCAGAAAGATGCCGAGAATCCGGGTTTGCTCTGGGCATTGGCCTATTTCCTTTTGGCTGTCGCATTGCTTGCCCATGCTTCCCACGGGTGGGAAGCGCTCCATTCACAGCCATTCAGTTGGATTTCTGCATCCGATTTCGGCCTCCGGCTCCTGTTACTTCCTATTCCGCTCACAATGGGCCTTGGCTTTAGACGAACGTTGAAAAATGAGCGAAGAAAGGACATGCTTACCGAGAGAACATGTCGAATTTGTGACTCTTGGATGCCGCAACTGCTGATAATGGCCTATCTCTGCCTGGTGGTCATTCAAACTTGATTGCATGGTTCAACGCGTCGTTGATCCCGTGCTAATACCTCGCCATCAAGGAACGTGCGATGGTTTAACCATCGCCGAATCACCTTATTCGCAAGAAGTAATAAGGAGAAGTCTGTGCAAGAAGAAGAACGAGAGTCGAAACCCAAATCCAACGAACATGCCGAAGGCAAAAGATCGTTGCTTTTCATCGGGCTATTCCTCATCGCCATCAACGTCGCTGGCAATTTGGGACTGTTTGGGGGAAAAGGCCTACGTCATCCGTTCCTGATAGCCATTTCGGTGCCGATCATCGCGTTTTGCATCGCCGTCAGCCTGTTTGAAGATCAGCTCACACGCCTCATGCGCTGGACCATCGGTCCCATTGGCCACATCCTGCTCTCCTCTCCGGAAATCGAACAGCGCCTGCGGGTCAGGTACCAATCTGAGTTCCGCCAGTTGGAGTTTCTTGGCTTCAACTTTCTCTTTGTCGAAGGAGAAACCTTCTCGGTGTTCCGTTTCCCCTTGCTGTTTCCCGCCCTTATCGCGCTCACCATGCGCTCCAAGGGTGAAGTGACAGCCATCCACAACGGAACCAGCTTCCTCGCCGCGCACGCCATCTTCGCTTCCGGCGACAAAGTCGCCTTTTGCCACCCCAACGGCCTCGGAGTGAAGATCCACACTGCCTTCCGTGACGGCACCATTCTTCTCACCAAAAACTATGGAGACCAAACCGGCTACGCTCCGATTGTCGTCGTCCAATCCATGATCGAAAACGCCTCCATCAGCAATATGTGGGCCGCGCATCAAAGCCGGCTCGGGGAGCTCGAGACAAAGGGCATGCGCGTCGACAATCCCATCACCTTTGAGGCCTACGCAGAGATTTCCCGCAGTGAAAACGAAACAGGCGCGTGACAACATTCCCTTCCGCACATCTCCCATTCACTGCAAATAAAAATCCTCCCACCCTGTAGCCTCCGCACCCAAAACTGCGGTACTATCTAAAAACCCGCCGCACTCGGCCACGGAGGACAAAATGTTCATGACTGTCGCCGTACGACTTACCCGCTGAACATTACCTCGGGCCAGTTCCAACCTCCCGCCGCACCCAAGCGGCATCCCGAGGATGCTCACCACCCCGGGTACCAGCACTGCAAACCTTGACCAGTAGCTAAGCCTGTTCTGCTTGCAGCGTCATGCCCTCGCTCGTGCCATCGCTTGCCGATGGCGTCGTGGAGTTCCCAATGTCTGTTCGTGAATCCATCGCCCCGCAGTCGCCAAGCGGCCGCGCCCATAGCCTTTGGTCCTCAATCGGAGAAGCCCTCAGCGGCTCCCACCAGGACTACACCGCCGGCAACCTCAACCGCGCCATTTTCCTGCTTGCCATCCCCATGGTGCTTGAGATGGTGCTCGAATCGCTCTTCGCCGTCGTAGACGTTTTCTGGGTCGGCCGCCTTGGCGCAAACGCCGTCGCCACCGTCGGCATCACCGAGTCCATGCTGGCGCTGGTCTTCGCCATCGGCCTTGGCGTCTCCATGTCCACCGGCGCCATGGTCGCCCGCCGCATCGGCGAGAAGGATCCCGACGATGCGGCCATTGCCGGGGTACAGGCCATTGTGCTTGGCTTGGGCATCTCGCTTGCCATAGGTATCCCCGCAGGCATCTTCGCGCCACAACTGCTTCAGCTCATGGGCGCATCTCCGGCCATCGTCTCCAGCGGCTCAGGCTATACGCGCATTGCGCTGGGTGGCTGTGGGGCCATCATCATGCTGTTTCTCAACAACGCCATCTTTCGCGGCGCAGGGGACGCCGCCATCGCCATGCGCCTCCTCTGGGTCTCGAACATTATTAACCTGATCCTCGATCCCTGCCTCATCTTCGGCCTCGGACCGTTTCCGCACATGGGCGTCACCGGCGCGGCTCTAGCCACGTTTACCGGGCGCAGCATCGGCGTCCTCTACCAGTTTTACCGCTTGCTCAAAGGCTCTGAGCGAATCCGCATTCTCGCGCGCCACCTCCGCTTGAATCTGGGTGTCATGGTTCGTCTCCTGCGTGTCTCCATCCCCGGAATGCTCCAATTCGCCATCGCCAACGCGAGCTGGATCGGCCTGGTGCGCATCATCTCCCTCTTTGGATCGGCTGCGGTTGCGGGCTACACCGTCGCCATCCGCATTGTCGTTTTTTTCATCCTTCCGGCATGGGGACTCAGCAATGCCGCCGCCACGCTCGTCGGCCAGAATCTCGGCGCCCGAAAGCCCGAGCGTGCCGCGCAGGCAGTATGGAGAACAGGCCTTTACAACATGCTGTTTCTGGGAACCATTGGCATCTTCTTCTTTGTTTTCGCCACGCCCATCGTCCATCTCTTTGTGAACGACGCGGCAGTGGTTGCCATTGCCACCATGGCGTTACGCACTATCAGTTGCGGCAACGTTGGCTACGCCTACGGGATGGTGATGCTCCAGGCCTATAACGGTGCGGGCGACACCCTTACCCCCACCATCGTCAATTTCTTCGGCTTCTGGGTTCTGGAGTTGCCGCTGGCATGGGGTTTGGCTATTGGACTGCATCTTCAATCGGAGGGCGCTTTCCTCTCCATTGTCGTCGCCCAATGCGCCATCGCCGGCACAGGCATTATTCTCTTCCGCCAAGGCCGCTGGATGAAGAAGCAAATCTAGTGTC
>Ga0302275_10003827_pt1 | contig 15048 bp, 12 predicted proteins | sample III_Bog_N2_2_FD_200229 | JGI IMG/M metagenome (GOLD analysis project Ga0302275, IMG submission 200229) | Peat permafrost microbial communities from Stordalen Mire near Abisko, Sweden - III_Bog_N2_2 | ecosystem: Environmental > Terrestrial > Soil > Wetlands > Peat | place: Sweden: Abisko...
ATACCAACTGCCGCCGGTGGACAGAATGGCGCAGAGCCACATGCCAAACCAAAAACCGATCCGTGGCTTTGGCTTCACCAGCGCGGCGGCGGGAACCAGGAACAAAATCCACCAGTGTGTCCATAACGGATCGAAGTTCTCCCGCAAGCCGGCCAGGCCAAACGAGCCGGTTTGCAGATAGTAGCGGTTGAAGCGGACCGTGCATTCCCACCACGCCGCCCCGCCGTCGCGGATCAAAAAATAACCCAGGATGGCCAGCGCCGCAGTGACGGTTCCCAACGCGGCGGCGGCAACACAACGCCAAAAACGGTTTTTATTTTGCAGCGGTCCGATTTCAAACAACCAATTGGCCCACAGAAAAAGAACCATGGGCAGCGCGGTGTATTTGAAGAGCAGCGCGGCCACGCCCAATACGGCACCCGCAAAACAAAATCGCGGCGCGTGTCCGCAGTGCCGGCCATAGACATACGCCGCCATCATCGCGAGCAAGGGCAGGAGAAGAAATATTTCCGTGCTGGCTCCAAACCCGGCGATTCCTGGCAGCAAAACCATCGGGGTGACCAGCCACATCGCCGGCCAGGCGTGGCCGCGGCCAAATTCCAGCCGTGCGATCCACCCCAGCAAAACCGTGGCCAGCGCCACAAACAAGCCGGCCAGCAAACGCGGCGCCCAAAAAAATGTCGGCCACAACAAATGGGCCAGCGCATAGCTATAAATGATCATCGGCGGCTTTTGCATGAAGGCATGTTCATACGGAGCCACGCCCGCCTGCAAAATTTGCGCGGAGTAGGCGTATTCACCTTCGTCCGGCACCAGCGGTGCATTCCAATTGTTCCATCGGAGGGCCAGAAACAGCAGGCCCAGCCCCAAAATCGCCAGCCCTCGGCCCCGCCAGCCGGCGGCAGAAAATGGATTTTTTAGTGGCATGCTTCACCGGGGAAAATACAGGTGCCGGAAAAGCGTGGCAATGGCCAACGACCAGTTGCCGGCGGCGAACCGGTGTTGACGGGTCAAGGCATTCGGACCAGAGGATAAATTGGTTGCGAACGGTGACGGATCCGCCGGCTTTCCCAAAAAAATTGATTTCATTGGTCGCGAAAAATCCCAGGCAAAAAGGCCGGCGGGACCTGGCCGCAACACTGGTCAGCAGCAGCCTCCGTCGGCGAAATCACGGTTGCGGTTTGCGCTGGAAGAGCACCAGGTTGGCATAAGCCAGTTGGTTGGTGGCCAGCGGTTCCACCCAGCCGCCATCCAAAGTCGCCGGCACATAGCCGCCGACGAGCACATAGTTTTTCTCCAGCCATTCATCCAGAAAATTCAGAAATTCCGGCGGGGTTTGCCTTTGCCGCAACCAACTGTTGCTGACGAGTGTAAACACCACCAGTTTTGGCGGGCGCCGCAGAAGGTCGCTCATGGCCTCGCGCTGGTATGCTGTCGCCACGGCGGTTGGAATCATCAGCGCATAAGCCGTGATAAACCGCGTGGGGCTGAAACGATGCGCGTAACAAAGAATCTGCGGCTCCGAGCCGGCGACATAAACGAAATCATCGGGCCCGCTCAATTCCGCCACCCGCCGCGCCACCATCGGCGCTGCGGCGAAGGGGAAACCGGCCATCTTCACTTGGACAAACCGAGCCGGCGTGCAGCTCAGCCACGGCACATCCGAACGCAGAATCAGCAGCAGGACAAAAATGGTGAGCAGCCCGCCCATCCAGCGGCCGGCGGTGGCCGGCCATCGAGCCAGCCACGCCGTCAGGTGACGGAGGCCCACCGCCGTCAACAACGCCCAGAACGGCATCAGCGGAATGTAATACTGTCCATAACCGCTCGCGCTGGTCGCCAGCAAGGCGCACAGCCAGACCGCCAGCCAAAACCCGATGCGCCCGTGCGGCCGCAGAAAAATCGCCCAGGGAAGGAAAAACAAAATCCACCAGTTGCTCCAAAATATTTTGGTCATGAACCAGGCATGGGTCAGGTTGAAATTATTGGAACCGACATAATGCCGGTTGAACAGCACCGTGCATTCCCAAAGCCGGGTTCCGCCGTCATGCGCCAAAAACAATCCCAGTTCCAAAATCGCCGCCAAAATCCCGCCGAAAAATGCGGCGAGCAGATTTTTACGGCAGATCCGCGCATCGCGGGTTTGCCGCCACAGTTCCACCGACCAAACCGCAAACACCAGCGCAAGCAACGGCAGCGCCGTGTATTTGAAACACAAGGTGGTCATTCCCAAAAAACCCGCCGCCAGCCAGTATTTGGATTTTTGCCCATGATGCCGGGCCTGAACATAAACGGCAAAGGTCGCCAGCAGCGGCAGCAGCAGGAACATTTCAGTATTCGCGGGAAACTGATCAAGGCCGGGCAGCAAAATCATCGGCGTGGCCAGCATCATGGCCGGCCGGGCAACGCCCTTTCCAAATTCCAGCCGGGCAACATGGCCGAGCAAAATCGTCGCCAGCGCGACAAAAAAACACCCCAGCAGCCGCGGCCCCCAAAACGCATCCGGCCACAGCAGGCTGGCCAGCGCGTAGCTGTAAATCACCATCGGCGGCTTCTGGATGAACGCGTGATCGTAGGGCATCACGCCATGAATCAGCAGTTGGGCGGCATAGGCGTATTCCCCCTCGTCGCGGATTAGCGGCGCCGTGCAACTGTTCCAGCGCAGCGCGACGAACAGCAGAACCAACCCCAGCAGGGCCAGCCAACGAACTGCGGTTCTGCCTTTCCAAAACGAAGATTCGTTTTCCATTGCTTCGCGTCAAAAATACAACGGCCGGACACCAACGGCAATTACCGTGATTCCCGGCGAAGATTATTTTGCAAAGACGCCGGCCGCGAGATTGGTCAGGTTCAAGACCGTGTTCGGAAACAAACCAATCCAGAAAATACCCGCAAGGCACGCCCAGATGGAAAGCTTGGCCGGTGAAGAAAGTTCAATCACTGACAAATCGGCCGGGTCTTTGCTCCAATAAATCGCGCGGATGACTCCAAAATAGTAATAGAGCGAAATGATCACGCCCGCCAGCGCCGTGAAGGCGAGACAATAGTAGCCGTGATTGCCGGTGGTCTGTGCGGCTTCAATCACCGCTTTAAAGAGCAGGAATTTTCCGAAGAAGCCGGCGAGCGGTGGAATGCCGGCGAGCGAAACCATCGCGATGGTCAGCGTGGCGGCGAGCAGCGGCGAACGCTGATTCAAACCGGCTAGGCCGGAAATGTCTTCCGATGCCAGATGGCGCATCACCAGGGTGATGACAAAAAATCCTGCCATCACCGTGAACACATAGCCGGCGAGGTAATACATCAATGCCGATTGGCCGCTCGCGCTCAAAGCCGATACGCCGAGCAGCAAATAACCGGCGTGCGCGATGCTGGAATAACCGAGCAAGCGCTTCAGGTTGCGCTGCGGCAGTGCGCAGAGATTGCCGTAGAGAATCGTGATGGCGGAAATGACGATCAGCAGGTTCGCCCAATGCGCGGTCACGCTCGGCACGGCGGTGAACAGCACGCGCAGGAGCAAAACAAATCCGGCGGCCTTGGAACCGACGGCGAGAAATGCGGTCGTCGGCGTCGGCGCACCTTGATAAACGTCCGGCGCCCAAATCTGAAACGGAAACGCGGCGATCTTGAAGCCAAGGCCGACCAAGACCAGCAGCACGCCGAGCAGGAAAATTTGGCTGTCGGCAAACTGCGGTGCGACGGCGGCGAGCTTCGTGAAGTTCAGTTCGCCGGTCGTTCCCCAGATCAGCGCGATGCCAAACACCATGAACGATGACGACAGCGCGCCTAGGATCAGATACTTCACGCCGGCTTCGAGCGAGGCGAGCTTGCTGCGCTGAAAGCTGACCAGCACGTAAAACGTGATCGTGATGAGTTCGATGGAGACGAACAGCATCGTGAAATCGTTGGAGGACGCGGCGAACAACATGCCGGCCAGCGCGAACAGGATGAGCGAGTAATATTCCGCCACGCTTCCACTCGCGAGTTTGTCGGAAAATTCTGCGGCCATGAACAGCACCAGAATCGCCGCGACGATGAACAGTTGCTTGAAGAACAGGGACAGTGCGTCGTTGACGAACATGCCGCCGAAGGCGGTGCCGAATTGACCGCAGCTGCCGTTGCCACTCAGGCTCGTGACGAGCAACACGCCCAAGGCCGCGATGGCGGCGTAACCGATGAAGCGACGGCGCTCGGCGGGCACGAACAGATCCGCCAGCATCAGCACGAGGCCGAGGCCGATCACCGAAATTTCCAGCATTATCAGGGAGGAATTCATTTATTTTCGATTGCCAATTGCCGATTGCCGATTGAATCCGCTTTCGATTTTGCGTCCGGTGTCGGAAAACTTGCAACCTGCAACTTGTAACTTGAAACAACAATTTCCGCGTCGTGATTAATTTTTTCGGTCAGCAGTTTCGGCCAGAAGCCAAAAACCAGCAGGCTCACCAGTAGTAGCGCATAAGGCAGCTTGCGCCAGAGATTCGCATCGGCGAGGGAATTCCATTTTTCCGGCAGCGGTCCGTGCAGGACATTGCGGATGGCGCGCGTCATATAAATGCCGCCGATGACCAGCGCGCCCCAGAGCGCAATGATCGTAATAGCCGGAAACATTTTCCAAGCACCGAAGAATACCGTGGCTTCGCCGACGAAATTCGCGAAACCGGGCAGACCACAGCCGGCCATCGCGGCCATGAGCAGCGCCGTGCCGATGAAGGGAAGTTTGCGGCAAAGTCCGCCGAGTTCGCTGATTTGCAGCGTGCCAGTCTGTTTGTAAATGTAGCCGCTCAGCGCGAAGGTCAGCGCCGCGAGGAATCCGTGCGCGACCATGATGAGCATCGCGCCGGTGATGCCGATGAGGTTCAGACTCGCGATGCCGAGGAAAATAAAGCCCATGTGCGCCACGCTGGAATTACCGATGAGCAGGTTCAAATCTTTCTGGCGCATCGCGACCCAACCGACATACAAAATATTTCCGACGCAGAGCAGCGCGAGGAAGTGCGCCCAGCTTTGGGCGGCCTGTGGCAGCAACGGCAACGCGATGCGGATCAAACCGTAAAGACCGAACTTCTTCAGCACGCCGGCGTGAAGCATGGCGGTGGGCGAAGGCGCAACGCCGTAGCCAAGTGGTGCCCATGAATGAAACGGCCAAAGAGAAACTAGAATGCCGAAGCCGAACAACAGCAGCGGGAAGATGAAGTTCTGCGCGTTGACGGCAAGTGGATTCGTTTTGGCGTGTTCGATGATTTTCGGGATGTCGAACGTGTTCGCGCCGGATTGCAGATAGAGCGCGATCAGGCCAATGAGCGCGATGAGTGCGCCGATGCTCAAATACAGCGTGATTTGGAAAGTGGCGTAGTTCTTCTTTTCGCCACGACCCCAGACACCGATCATGATGAAGGTCGGCACCAGCGCGAGTTCGTGCAGAAAATAAAAGAAGAACAAATCCAGCGACGCGAACGCGCCGAGGATGCCGCCGGTCATCACGAGCAGCAGGATGTAAAATTCTTTTTCGCGCGTCTGGATTTCCCAGGAACAGAGTGCGGCCGCGAAGGCGACAATCGCGCCCATCAAGATCAAACCAACGTTCAAGCCATCCACGCCGACGTGGTAGCTGATGCCGAGCGATTCGACCCACGGGATTTGCTGCTCGAACTGAAAGCCGTTCGCGCCGGGCACGAACTGCGCGAACATCTTCACTGCGAGCACCGCCGAGATGAGCGTGGCAAGCACCGCGATGGCGCGGATGATGACGCGGTAATTGCGCGGCACGACGATGAGCGCCAACGCCGCCAGCAGCGGCCAACCTGCGATGTAAGTCAGTATGGACATTTTATTTTCCCAAAACGAAATAGAGCAACAGCGCCACGCCGAGCACAAACAGGAAGGCGTAGGTCTGGAGGTTGCCTGTTTGTGCGAGGCGCAGTGCGCGTCCGCTCAAATCCGTGCCGCCGCGAATCGCGCCGATGATCGCGCCTTCCAGAATCCAGCTGTCAATCCAATCGGCCACCGCTGCGAGAAAATCATGCGCGCGGATGAATGTCTTCTCGTAAAGTTCGTCGAAATAAAATTTGTCACGCATCCACGTCGCCAGCACACCGAGTCTGGCCGGCAGCGGATCTTTGTCCGCTTTTTTATAAAGCAAGAACGCGAGGACAATGCCGACAACCGCGACGCCGATGCCGATGAACATCGGGACGGGTGTTTTCAGGGGTTCGAGCAACTGCTGTGTGAGCGAAAGAGTTTCGTGGTCGGTGGCAAATTGCGAACCGTAGTTGTTGGTAATGCCGATGAAACCGCCGATGGTCGCGAATATGGCCAGAATCACCAGCGGGGCGGTGATGATCAGCGGCGATTCGTGCGCGTGCTTGGCGTGATCGGTTTTTTCCTTGCCGAAGAAAACGACGAAGAACAAACGGAACGTGTAAAACGCGGTCAACCCGGCGACGAACACTGCGACGGCGAAAAGCAGATAATTTTTTTGTTCCAGGCATTGCGCGAGAATTGAATCCTTCGAATAAAAACCCGCAAACGGCGGAATGCCGCTCAAGGCCAATGCGCCGATGGTGAAGGTCCAAAAGGTGACGGGCATTTTCTTTTTCAGTCCGCCCATGTGCCAAATGTCCTGCTCGTGATGCATGCCGATGATGACGGAGCCGGCACTCAAGAACAGCAGCGCTTTGAAAAAGGCGTGCGTGGTCAAATGAAACATCGCGGGCGTCGGGCCGCTCAAGCCGACGGCCATGACCATGTAGCCGAGTTGTGACAAAGTCGAGTAGGCGATGATGCGCTTGATGTCGTTTTGCTGAACCGCCATCAGTGCCGCGAGCAGCGCGGTGAAGCCGCCGATGTAGGCGATGACGTGGAGCGCGTCGGCGTTGTATAAAAAGAGCGTGCGGCAGAGCATGTAAACGCCGGCGGCCACCATCGTCGCGGCATGGATCAAGGCGGACACGGGCGTCGGGCCTTCCATCGCGTCCGGCAACCAGACGTGCAGCGGGAATTGAGCGGATTTGCCAGCCGCACCGCAGAAAATCAAAAGACCCGCGATGGTGGCACTGGCTCCAAGCGCGGCGGGATTTGAGACCATTGCATTTTGTAACGCAGAAAAATTCAGCGAACCGAGCAAGCCCCAAACCATCAAAATGCCCGCGAGAAAACCAAAGTCGCCGAGGCGGTTGGTGATGAAAGCTTTTTTTGCGGCATCGCCGGCGCTGGGTTTTTCAAACCAGAAACCGATGAGCAGGTAGCTGGACACACCGACGAGTTCCCAGAAAATGAAGGTCATCAGAAAATTATTCGCGAGCACGATGCCGAGCATTGAGAACGTGAACAAACTCAAGAACGCGAAAAAGCGCGCCTTGCTCGCATCTTCGTCCATGTAGCTGTAGGAATAAATGTGGATCAAGCCACCGACGCCCGTGACGACGAACATCATCATCATGCTCAAGGCATCGAGCTTGAGGCCGAAGTCCACATTCAAGCCGCCGATGGTGAGCCAGTTGACGGATGTTTCACCGCTGTAATGAATTCCGTTGGCGTTCACGAAGAGACAGGTCATGACGAATCCCGCCGCGACCGCGCCGATGGAGATGAGGCTGCTGACGGTTTTACTGCGCAAAGTGAAGAGCGCAATCACTGTCGCTGAGAGCAGCGGCAGGAACAGGATCAGCCATGGAAAAAATTCGTTTTTCATCCGTCAGAGTTTCATCGAGGTCAAATCTTCGACGTGCGCGGACTGGCGTTTGCGGTAGAGTGCCACGATAAGCGCGAGGCCGACCGCCACTTCCGCCGCCGCCACCGTGATGATGAAAAACACCAGCACCTGGCCGTCGAGCTTGTTGTTGAACCGGGAAAAGGAGACGAGCGCCAAGTTGGCGGCATTGAGCATCAGCTCCAGCGACATGTAGATCACCAGCAGGTTGCGGCGCATGATGACGCCGAGCAGCCCCAGGCTGAACAGCATGAAGCTCACGAACAAATAATGATGGAGGCCGACGTGCATGTTATTCGAGTTTCTTTTTGCTCAACAGAATCACGCCGATCATCGCCACGAGCAGGAGCACGGAGACGATTTCAAACGGCAGCGTGTATTGCGTGAACAAGAGTTTGCCGAGGGCATATGTCTCACCTTCGAGCATGGGCGGAGCGGCATTGGGTTTGATGGACGCGAGCGACTTGATGAAAATGCTAACGACGATGCCCACGGAAACCAAGCCGGCGGCGAGGCCGAAGAATTTGATTTTGCGGCGCTGTTCTTCCTTCAGGTCGAGCAACATGATGACGAAAATGAACAGCACAATGACCGCGCCGGCGTAAACCAGAATTTGCACCGCGGCGAGAAAGAACGCGTGCAGCAGCAGGAACAAACCGGACATCGAAATGATCGTGAGCACCAGAAACATCGCGCTCGTGACCGGGTTGCGGCTGAACGGATTCGCGACCACGAGCACGGCGCACAGCAGCGTCAACGCCGCGAAGACGTAAAACAAAATGTCTTCCACCGCGCCGCCACTGACCAAGTTGTTGATTTGTTCCATTGCTGATTAAGGCTTCACCGGAAAACTTTCCTGCGCCTTCGCTTCTTCCAATTTGTGTTTCCATTTCTGCACGCCGCCGACCGTGCCGCCGAGCGCGAGGAGTTTTTCCTTGTTGTAAATCATCTCTTCGCGGCTCGTGCCGGTGAGCGAATAATCTTTCTGCAAGAAAATTGCTTCTTCTGGACAAACTTCCTGGCAGAAACCGCAGAAAATACAGCGGAGCATGTTGATCTCAAATTCCGCCGGCATTTTTTCCGCGTTTGAGCGGTCTGCCAATTGTCCAGCCGGGCCAGGCGGGATGATTTTGATCGCCTTCGGCGGACAGACAAATTCGCAAAGCTGGCACGAAACACATTTCGTATTACCGTCCTGATCTTTCACGAGATAAGGCGCGCCGCGATAATCTGTCGGCACAGCCCATTTCTGTTCGGGATATTCCATCGTCACGACTTTTTTCAGAATCAGCGTGTTGTAGGCGTGCCGGAGCGTGACCTTAAGTCCGCCGATGATGGCGGGCACATAAAGCTTTTCCCAAAACGTCAATGATTTGCGATTAACGATCATTAGCTTCTGATCCACAGCCAGACGGCAGTGATTAAAATGTTTACCAACGCCAGCGGCACGAAACGCCGCCATCCCAAATCCATCAGCTGGTCATAGCGAAAGCGCGGAAACATCCAGCGCACCCAGATGAACACCGTCAGCAGTACGCAGATTTTCACAAGGAAAATCAAGATTTGCGCGAGGCCGATGCCAAGCGAAGTCGCCGGCTGGTCGAGTCCGCAGAACGGCAGCGTCCAGCCGCCGAAAAACAACGTTACCATCATACCAGCCGTCGCAGTCATGTTGGAATATTCCGCGAGAAAAAACAGCGCGAACTTCATCGAGCTGTATTCCGTATGATAACCGCCGACCAGTTCCGTCTCCGCTTCCGGCAAATCGAACGGCGTGCGGTTCGTTTCCGCAAAACTCGCTACGATAAAAATAATGAACGACAGCGGCGCATACATGACGAGCCAGCCGTGCGTCGTCTGCCAGGTGATCACCTGGCTCAGATTCAAATTGCCCGCGATCAAAAAGACCGGGATGACGCTCATGCCCATCGAAATTTCATACGAAATCATCTGTGCACTCGACCGGATGCCGCCAAGAAACGGATATTTTGAATTCGCCGCGTAGCCAGCGAGCACGATTCCATAAACGCCGAGAGAAACGATTCCGAACGTGTAAAGAATGCCCACGTTCAAATCCGCGATGACCATTTTTTGATGGCCCATTTGCGAGCCGAAAGGAATCACCGCAATCACGAGCATTGAAGGAATGATCGCCAGTGCCGGCGCGAGCCAGAAATACATTTTGCGCACGCCAGCCGGGGTGAAATCTTCCTTGAGCATGAACTTCAAACCATCCGCCAGCGGCTGAAAAATTCCCCAGCGCGTCAAAATCGGGCCAAGAACCGGGATGTATTTTACGAATGGCGGCGCGACGCGGTTCGGCCCGACACGATCCTGAATCCACGCCGAAATTTTCCGCTCCGCCAGCACCGCGTAGGCCGCGATGGCGTGGAGCACGCCAATCACCAGCGCGATCTTGACGACGCTAAAAATGATGAAATACCAGTCCATGTTAAATTGGCACCGTCGCTCCGGTGTCGCCGAGGCTCGCCCACGTCAGACCATTGAACGCGGGAACGTCCTTCGCCATTTCATTGAACAATCCTTCGATCGTCACAAAACCATCCTGGCCGGTGACGTTGTGGACGAGGTCGTGCAAAAATTCCCATTCGGCACGCGCTTCGCCCGGCGCTTCGACGGATTTCATAAATTTCTGAACACGGCCTTTTCCATTCGTGAACGACCCGCGTTTTTCCGCGTGCGCGCAGCCGGGCAGCAAATAATGCGCGAGCTTCGTCGTCGCATTCGGCAAAATGTCGCTGACAATTAAAGTTTCCAATTTGCAGAGGAGATCCGCGCCGATGCCGTGCTTGTTCAAGTCTTCGCCAAAAACAATCAGCGTCTTAATTTTGCCGCTCTGAATTCCGCTGACGATCTGCGGTAAATTTGTTCCAATTTCGCTGAAACAAATTCCAGTGAGCCGCGCGCCATTGGTATTCGGATTTTTATCGGCGCTGATAAGCAGCTTGTCGCTTTCGCCAAAACGTGGAACGGAATCACTAATTGCACCGAGTTTCGATTTCAATTTTGAAATCAGCCAGAGCTCTTCATTTGTCTGCCGCGACGAGGCAACAATCGCGATGGAACCTGCCGGGGCCTTTTTCAACTTGTCAGAAATTTCATTGAGCGCCGCCGTCCAGGTGGATTTCTGGCCGCGAACCAAAACATCTTTCAGCCTGTCTTCACGCCCGATCCATTTGTAATTCAATCGGCCGGCGTCGCACATCCACGTTGAATTGACAGCATCATTCTGGCGCGGCTCGTAGCGATAAACTTTTTCCTCCCGCGAGCCGATGATCGTACTGCAACCGGTTGCGCAGCTTGTGCAGACGCTCTTGGTTTCCTTCAGGAACCAGACACGCATCTTGAAACGAAAATCTTTCGACGTGAGCGCGCCGACGGGGCAGATGTCCACCGTGTTCAGCGTGTAATTATTGTCGAACGGCAGGCCGGGAAAAGTGGCAATCGTGTTGTAGCTGCCGCGATTGATGATGCCGAGCGCGTCGTCACCCGCGATGTCACGCGTGAAGCGGATGCAGCGCGTGCAGAGAATGCAGCGTTCCGCATCGAGCATGATGCGCGGGCCGAGATCAACGGCCTTCGGCTTGTGAACCTTCGCCTCGACGAAGCGGCTCGCGCTCTGGCCGTAATCAACTGAATATTCCTGCAGCTTGCATTCGCCAGCCTGGTCGCAAATCGGGCAGTCGAGCGGATGGTTGATGAGCAGCGATTCCAAAACGCCTTCGCGCATCTGTTTCACGCCGGGCGTGCTCGTGTAAATTTCCATGCCCGGAGAAATCGGCGTCGCGCAGGCGATAGCTGGACGCGGGAACTTGGTAATTTTCGGCGTGCCATCGGGATTCGTAACCGGCTTGCGATCCGGGCCGAGCGCGGGCATTCCGTATTCCACAAGGCACATGCGGCAGTTGCCGACAACCGGCAGCTTCGGGTGATAGCAATAATGAGGCACGTCCTGCTTTGCGATTTCGCACGCCTGGATCATCGTGGTCGGAATCGGCTTGCCGGAAATCGGGTCTGGCATCGTCTTCGGCACTTCGATTTCGCGACCGTCCACCTTCACCTTGATTTTTTCAATCGGCGGCGCGGACTTGATTTCAGTTGTGGCGACGGTTGACATGTCAATCAGTGATGCGCTTCGGCTAATTCTTTTGTTTCAGCAGGCGCGGCAACTTCTTTCGCGCGGCGCGCTTCATCCGCCGCACCCTTCGCGACAAATTCGTCTTTGAATTTCGCGACAAAACTTTGCACCGGCCACGAGCAGGCCTCGCCGAACGCGCAGATCGTGCGACCGCCGGGAATGTTGTCGGCGATCTTCACGAGATAATCCGCGTCGCTCGCACGGCCTTCACCGTGCGTGAGGCGATGCAGCGTCTTGCTCATCCAAAGAGCGCCTTCACGGCACGGCGTGCATTGGCCGCAACTTTCGTGGGCGTAAAACTCGGAAAGGTTGGCGAGCGCCTCGACGATGTCCGTCGAATCATCCATCACGATGATCGCGCTCGAACCACTCATCGAACCGGCGGCGGCGAGTGAATCGAAATCGTAAGGCAGATCGAGCATGTCGGTCTCAACCAAAATTTCCTTGCCCTCGGCGTCCTTTTTCTTGAGCTTGAATTTTTCGCCAGCCTTGAAAACTTTCGCGGACGAGCCGCCGGGAATGACGGCTTTCAACTTGCGCCCATCACGCAAACCTCCGCCAAATTTCGGATCGTTGATGAGTTCGCCGATTGTCGCCTTGCCGGTTTCGATCTCGTAATAGCCGGGTTTCTTGACGTGGCCGCTCAAGCTGACGATGCGCGTGCCGGTGTTGTTCGGCGTGCCAAGCTTCGCGAATTCCGCGCCGCCCATTGCGACGATGTGCTTCACGTTGCAGAGCGTCTCGACGTTGTTGACGATGGTCGGGCACATCCAGAGACCGAGGATCGCTGGAAAATATGGCGGCTTGATGCGCGGATACGGCCGTTTGCCTTCGAGCGATTCAATTAAACCAGTTTCTTCGCCGCAGATGTAAGCGCCCGCGCCGCGATGAACGTGCATTTCCAAATCGTAACCGCTGCCGCAAATATTTTTGCCGAGAAAACCTTTGGCACGCGCTTCTTTCAAAGCTTCGTTCAAAATTTTCGCGCCGTCCACCATTTCGCCGCGGATATAAATGTAGGCGAGATGCACGTCGTTTGCGAAGCATGAGATGGCCATGCCTTCGATCAACTGATGTGGATCCTTATACATGATCTGCCGATCCTTGAACGTGCCCGGCTCTGATTCGTCGGCGTTGCAGATGAGATAAATCGGCTTACCGCTCTTGCGGTCAACGAAGCTCCATTTTAAGCCGCAGGAAAAACCGGCGCCGCCGCGGCCGCGCAGGCCGGAAATTTTCACGTCTTCGCGAATCTGTTCCTGCGGCGAAAGTTTTTTGCCATCGGGCAAATCTTTCGGCTGGAGGGCGAGCGCCTTCTTCAAATCGTTGTAGCCGCCATGACGCAAATAGCATTCGATGTCCGGCGTGTAACCGGGTTCATCGGCGTATTTCAAAATCAATTTATATTCTTGCGCCATATCAGCAACTTGACTCCCAACCAAAATTCTCTAGCTTGTTCCGTCCGTCTTGCCCGATGGTGTAACGGTAGCACAACAGACTCTGAATCTGTTTGTCATGGTTCAAATCCATGTCGGGCAACCATTTCATTTGCATTTCCCCACAATCTCATCAGCCTTGGCGTGCGAAACGCCTTCGTAAAAATCATCATTCACCATCATCACCGGCGCGGTGCCGCAACTCGCAAGACACTCGACAAATTCCACGGTGAACTTTCCGTCCGGTGTCGTTTGTGGCCCGTGCGTGTGCGCGTCCAGGCCGAATTTCTTGCAGAAATGTTCGCGCAATTCATATGCGCCTCCCAGCGCGCAGCTCAATGTGCGGCAGACCTTGATCTGATATTTGCCCATCGGCTCCTGCCGCAGCATCGGATAAAACGTCAAGATTTCATGGATGTTGATCGGCTGCAATTCCAGTTTTTTCGCCGTCCACAAAACGGCTTCGGGCGAAATCCAGCCGGACTGCGCCTGGATCGCGTGCAACACCATCAGCGAGGCGGCGCGCTTTACCGGATAGTGCGAAATCAATTCGTCCACTTCCGCTTCGAGTTGAGGTGTGGCTTGGAAATTCATCGGTCACTTTCTCCCATTACGAAATCAATTGAGCCAAGAATCACCGGCACGTCGCTGACCATCGCGCCGGGCATCAGCTCGCCCAAAATGCTCAAATTAATAAAACTTGGCGAACGGATTTTCAGGCGATACGGCACGCCGCCGCCCTTGCTGCAAATGTAAAAGCCGAGTTCGCCCTTTGGATTTTCGTGGCCGAAATAAACTTCGCCGGGCGGAACATTCATGCCTTCCGTCACGAGCATGAATTGATGGATCAATTCCTCCATCTTCGTCATCACGCCTTGTTTCGGGGGCAAGACAATTTTTCCATCGGCGACATTGACCGGCTCGTGCGTTTTGTTTTCCGCGCCACCGGGAATTTTGTTCACACATTGCTCCAGAATTCTCATGCTCTGGCGCATTTCTTCCATGCGCACAAGATAGCGGTCGTAGCAATCGCCGACCGAGCCGGTGGGAATGTCGAATTGCAAATCCTTGTAGCAAAGATACGGCTGGTTCTTACGCAAATCCCATTCGACACCGCTGCCGCGCAAATTCGGGCCGCTCAAACCATAGTCAATCGCCATTTCCTTCGAGATAACCGCGAGGTCGCGCAGGCGGTCCACCCAGATGCGGTTGCGTGTGAGCAGCACTTCGACTTCGGCGAGCGCCACGGCAAATTCCTTGAGGAACTGGCGGACTTGATCGCACCACGTCGGCGGAATGTCGCGCATCAAACCGCCGATGCGGGTGTAGGTCGTCGTCAAACGCGCGCCGCTCGCAGATTCAGCCAGGTTGTAAATTTTTTCGCGCTCGGTGAACGTAAGCAGGAAAACCGTGACTGCGCCGACATCCATCGCAAATGCGCCGAGGCCGAGCAAATGCGCCGAGATGCGCGCCAGTTCACAGCACATCACGCGGATATACTGGCAGCGCGGCGGCAATTTGTCGTGGATGCCGAGGGCTTTTTCCACCGCGAGCGCGTAGGCGACATTGTTCGCCAGCGGCGCGAGATAATCCAGCCGGTCGGTGTAGGGAATGAACTGCGTGTAAGTCATGTTCTCGGCGATTTTTTCGTCGCCGCGATGCAGATATCCCACGTCCGGATCCGCCTTGGTGATGACCTCGCCGTCCAACTCGAGCAAAATTCGGAGAACGCCGTGCGTCGCCGG
>Ga0302275_10003828_pt1 | contig 15048 bp, 12 predicted proteins | sample III_Bog_N2_2_FD_200229 | JGI IMG/M metagenome (GOLD analysis project Ga0302275, IMG submission 200229) | Peat permafrost microbial communities from Stordalen Mire near Abisko, Sweden - III_Bog_N2_2 | ecosystem: Environmental > Terrestrial > Soil > Wetlands > Peat | place: Sweden: Abisko...
GTCGAAGAGCCGTGCACCGTAGAGCGGTGCGATGACCTCGGTCTCGGGGTCGCCGAAGCGCACGTTGTACTCGAGCAATTTAGGACCCTTGGAAGTCAACATCACCCCGGCGTAGAGGACGCCGCGAAAATCAATGGCGCGCTTGTGCAGTTCGTCCACCGTGGGCGCGACGACACTCGTCATGACTTCTTTGACGAGTTCGCTGGTCATTACTTCCATGGGCGCGTAGGCGCCCATGCCGCCGGTGTTCGGTCCGGCGTTGGCGTCGCCCACGCGCTTGAAGTCCTGGGCGGGCGCGAGCGCGAAGGCTCGCGTGCCGTCAAAGAGCACGGTTAACGAACACTCCTCGCCGTCGAGCCCTTCTTCGATGACCACGGTCGTGCCCGCGTCCCCGAAGGAAGTACCACTCAGTTTCTCCATGACGTCACGTCGGGCTTCGGCGAGGTACGCGGTGACGAGCACTCCCTTGCCCGCCGCGAGTCCGTCGGTCTTTATCACGTAGGGAGGGCTCATCGTCGAAAGGAACGCCAACGCCTCGTCCTCGTGATGAAAGACGCCGAAGCGTGCGGTGGGTACGCCGGCGCTGGCGAGGAATTCCTTCATGTAGGCCTTGGAACCCTCGAGGCGCGCGCCCTCAGCTCCCGGGCCCACCACCGTCTTTCCCTGGGCACGTAGTTCATCGGCGAGACCGTCCACCAGGGGTTGCTCGGGTCCGATGACGAACAGATCCGCCTCGAGCTCGGTTGCGGGAACGCTCACACACGAGATGCCGTGCGCGGCGATGCCCGCGTTGCCCGGGGTCACGACCACGCCCCCGCTCTGGGCGAGGGCCCACGCCAGCGCGTGCTCGCGCGCGCCTGATCCAACGACGACGCTGCTGGTCACGAGGGTCGAACGAACTGCTCTCGGCCCGGACCAACACCGACGACCGAGATGGGTACCCCGATGGTGTCCTGGAGGAATTTCACGTAACTCGTGGCCTTCTCGGGCAACTGCTCGTAACTCGTGAAGGACGTGAGGTCACTTCGCCAGCCCGGCAACACCTCATAGACCGGTGTCACTTCGTGCAGGATTGACTGGTGATAGGGCGGGTAGTCGTATCGCACGCCGTTCGCCTCGTAGGCCACGCACACTTTGATCTCGTCCAGAGTGTCCAGCACGTCCAACTTGGTGAGTGCGATCTCGCTCAGCGAATTGAGCCGAGCGGCCTGGCGCGCCATGACGGCGTCGAACCATCCGACCCGACGTCGCCGACCTGTGTTGGTGCCGAACTCGTGACCGCGCTCGACCAGCAGTTCAGCCATATCACCGTCGAGTTCGGTCGGAAACGGTCCCGCGCCGACGCGCGTCACGTACGCCTTGGCGATGCCGACGATGTCGGTGAGGTCGCGCGGTCCGAGCCCCGAACCCGTGCAGGCACCGCCGGCCACGGGATTCGATGAGGTGACGAAAGGATACGTGCCGTGATCGAGGTCGAGGAACGTCGCCTGCGCCCCCTCAAGCAGGATCCGCTCGCCGCGGTCGAGGGCGTCGTGCACCACCGCAACGGTATCCATGATCATTGGCGCGATGCGAGGAGCCATCTCGTCGAGGTACTTCGCGATGATGTCTTTCGCGGGTATCGAGGGTCGGTTGTAGATCTTGTTCAAGATCAGGTTCTTCTCGTGCAACACGACGTCGAGTTTTTCGCGAAAGATCTTGGCGTCGAGCAGGTCCTGGACGCGCAGCCCCACGCGCGATGACTTATCGGCGTACGCCGGACCGATCCCGCGTTTGGTAGTGCCAAGAGCGTTCTTACCAAGAAACCGCTCGGTGAGACGGTCCAACTCCTGGTGGTAGGGCATGATGAGATGCGCGTTGCCCGACACGACGACTTTGGACACGTCGACGCCCTTGGCACTCAGGGTGTCGAGTTCGCCGAGCAGCACCGCGGGGTCGACGACGACACCGTTGCCGATGACCGGGGTGATATGCGGGTAGAGGACGCCTGAGGGCACGAGTTGGAGGGCGAAGGCTTCGCCGTTGACGACAATGCGGTGCCCGGCGTTATGGCCCCCCTGGTAACGCACCACCATGTCCATGTCACGAGCTAGGAGATCGGTGAGTTTTCCTTTTCCTTCGTCACCCCACTGGGTTCCGACTACCACGGTTGCGGGCACTGGACTCCCTCGAGACGGCCTCGTTGCCTTCCAAGCCTACCGCACTCAAAATCACACCTGGGCTACCGGAACGTGAACAGCCTTCGCTCTGGCCCGCGCTTGGCGTGGTCTCCTTGTCGACAACTTCGAGCCACGCGAGTAGTACCCGGCCCTGGGCAACGCTTGGTCGCGCTCGAGCGACCGAAGCGACGTCATACACCTTTTCGTTGACGACGCACGGCCTCGATGAAGAGAGCGATCTGGTTTTGTACGGGCACCAGGTCGCGACGGTACTGGCGATGGGTCTCCTCGACCACCGAGCGGGCCCGCCTCGCGCTCGTCGCAAGCTCTTGTTTCAGGGAATCGACGCTCGCCTCGAGCGCCATGATCCTCTTGACGCCCTCGAGGTTGACGCCCTCGTTGGTCAGATCCTGGATGCGACGCAGTGCGGCGAGGTCGGCATCGGAAAAACGGCGCGAGCCGCCTCTCGTACGTTGAGGGCTCAGTAGACCACTTCGCTCGTAGTTTCGAAGCGTCTGGGGATGCACACCGGCGAGCTCGGCGAAGACCGAGATCACGTAGACCGGATGTTCGTGTCGTTCTGTCATCATTCAATTTCCTCGTGCAACGCGGTGGCCAGCTTCTCCACGAGCGAGCGCTGTTCCTTGTTCAGCTTCTTGGGTACCGTCACACTCACCGTGACCAAGAGATCCCCCGCGGCGTGCTTGCCAACGGCCGGTACTCCGCGCCCGCGCACGCGCATGGTGGTGCCCGGCTGGGTGCCCGCGGCGATCTTCAACGTGACCGGTTCGTCCAAGGTGGGGACCTCGATGGTGGTGCCTAGCATCACCGCGGTGAGCGGTACCTTCACGATCGTCGTGACGTTGCGAGCCTTACGCGCAAAGCGGGCGTCGGGGGTCACGTGCACGTCCACGAAAAGGTCACCGGCCGGACCGCCGTGGGTGCCAGGATTGCCCTTCGCCTTCAGGCGTATGCGCTGACCGTCAACGACTCCCGCGGGCAGGCGTACGTTCACGCGCCGCGATGATGGTTCACGACCAGTACCCTGGCACGTCGGACAGGGCGTCACGATACGACCTCCCCGACCTTGACAAACCGGGCAGACGCTCGACATCGCGAAAGGTCCCTGGTCGTCGTTGAGGACGCCTCGGCCCTGGCAACGCTCACAGGTCGCGAAACCGGTCCCGGGTGCCGCACCGTTGCCTCCACAGGTATGACACGCGTTCGCGCTAGGCAGGTTCACCGTCGTGGTGACCCCTTTGACCGCGTCACGAAAGCCGAGATGCAGCGAAGTCTCCAGGTCGGCACCGCGCTGGGCGCGCTGGCGACGTTGTCCGAACAGACCACCGAAGATGTCCCCGAGATCACCGAGGTCACCGCTTTGAAAATTGAAGCCGCCCGCGCCCGCGCCTGGTCCACCCGGACGAATTCCGCCCGTCGCACCAAGTCGGCGCACCTCGTCGTATTCCTTGCGCTTTGCCTTGTCGCCCAAGACGTCGTAGGCGACTGAGACCTCTTTGAACTTCTCCTCTGAACCCGGATGGGTATCGGGGTGCAACTCCTTGGCCAGCTTTCGGTACGCGCGCGTGATCTCCTTCTCGGTCGCACTCGACGTCAGCCCAAGAACTTTGTAGTAGTCCGTGTCGAACCACTCGCGTTCGGCCATTTAGCCCTTCACTCTCACCATGGCTGGGCGCAAGACGGCACCCTTCCAGCGGTAACCCGCGCGCAGCACGTCTTCGACGATCTGTTCATCATCGCCCTCGTCACCGGGCACGTGCGCGACCGCGTCGTGCACCTGGGGATCAAAGGCGACGCCCACAGCGTCGATACGTTCAAGCCCTTGTTTGGCGAGAGTATCGAGTAGCAACGCCCGCGACTGATCGATCGCGGCCGCCTCTTCGTTCGCGACACCTACGAAGTGGGCCTGGGCCAGGTCGAGCGCGTCGAGTACCGGCAATAACTTCGATACAACGTCACCCGCTGCTCGTGCGGCCGATTCCTCGGACGAACGCGCCACGCGCTTTCGGTAGTTCTCAAAATCAGCTTGCAGTCGTTGGAGCGAATCGAGATAGTCGTCACGTTCTCGCTCCAGGTCGCTGCGCGGATCCTGCAGTCCAGCGGCGGCGCTTTCTCGCGCCGCCACCTCGCCGTTGGCCACTACTTCGTCGCCAACCTGTTCATTGGTCGTGGTCTTGTCGGTCACGGTTCGTCAACGATCTCGGCATCAACGATGTCGTCGTCGTTGCCCGCGGGCGCCGCCGGCTCAGCGTTGGCCTTGGCCGCTTCCTCGTAGAGACGCTGGCTGAAGCCCTGGCTCGCAGTGAGCAACTTCTCCGTGGCGTTCTTGATCGCCTCGATGTCGGTGCCGCTCAGAGCCTCCTTGAGCGAACTGAGTGCTCCTTCGACGTCCTCGCGCTCAGTGCCTTGGAACGACTCGGCCTGGTCCTTTAGCAACTTCTCGGTCTGGTACACCAGGCCGTCGGCGTTGTTACGAACTTCGGCCTCGTCGCGACGCTGGCGGTCCTCTTCGGCGTGCGCCTCGGCGTCACGGACCATCCGGTCGATCTCGTCCTTGGAGAGCGACGAACCGCCGGTGATGGTCATCGACTGGGTCGCCCCGGTCGCCATGTCCTTCGCCGAAACGTGGACGATGCCGTTCGCGTCGATGTCAAAGGTGACCTCGATCTGGGGCACTCCACGGGGCGCCGGTGGGATTCCCACCAACTGAAACTTGCCCAACGTCTGGTTGTAGGACGCCATCTCACGCTCGCCCTGGAGTACGTGCACCTCAACCGAGGGCTGATTGTCGTCGGCCGTAGTGAAGGTCTGTGACTTTTTGGTCGGAATCGTGGTGTTGCGGTCGATGATCTTGGTCATGACCCCACCCTTGGTCTCGATACCGAGCGACAACGGTGTCACGTCGAGTAGCAGGATGTCCTTCACGTCACCCTTCAGCACGCCCGCCTGTACCGCGGCGCCGATGGCGACCACTTCGTCGGGGTTCACGGTCTTGTTGGGTTCCTTGCCCGTGACCTTGGTGACGAGTTCCTGGACGGCGGGGATTCTTGTCGAACCACCCACGAGGATCACGTGGTCGATCTTGTCCAAGGTGAGTCCCGCGTCCTTGATGGCCTGGTCAAAGGGCTTACGACAACGCTCGACGAGGCTCGCGGTGAGCTCGTTGAACTTGGCGCGCGTCAACTTGAGGTCGAGGTGCTTGGGGCCGTCGGCCGTAGCGGTGATGAAGGGCAGGTTGACCTGGGTCTCTTGGACCGCGGACAACTCGATCTTCGCCTTCTCCGACGCTTCCTTCAGGCGTTGTACCGCCATCTTGTCCTGGGAGAGGTCCACGCCTTCGGTGTCCTTGAAGGTCTTGACGAGCCATTCCATGACCGCGTCGTCCCAGTCGTCACCACCGAGGTGCGTGTCACCGTGGGTCGATTTCACTTCAAAGACGCCGTCGGCGATATCGAGGACCGAAACGTCAAAGGTCCCACCACCGAGGTCGAAGACCAGCACGGTTTGCTCCTGACCGGCCTTGTCGAGGCCGTAGGCGAGGGCCGCGGCGGTCGGTTCGTTCACGATGCGTAGGACCTCGAGACCAGCGATCTGGCCGGCCTCTTTGGTCGCGGTGCGCTGAGCGTCATTGAAATACGCCGGAACGGTGATGACCGCTTGGGTCACCGTGTCGCCCAGGTACGCCTCAGCGTCGCGCTTCAGCTTCTGGAGGATGCGCGCGGAGATCTCTTGGGCGGTGTACTTGGTGCCGTCGATGTCGACCGACCACTTCTCACCCATGTGACGCTTAACCGAGCGGATGGTCCGGTCGGGGTTGGTAATCGCCTGACGCTTGGCCACCTCACCGACCAGTACTTCACCGGTCTTTGAAAAACCAACGACGGAAGGGGTTGTGCGCCCACCCTCGGCGTTAGGGATAACGACGGGTTCGCCCGCCTCGAGCACACTGACCACCGAGTTGGTGGTTCCCAGGTCGATTCCGACTGCCTTTGCCATGAACTGCTCCTTAACTCTTCTGCGATCTCGACTCGCCAGACCCTCTGGACAGCGAGAACTTACAGAACCAAGGATACAGAGTTGAGCCTCATCTTGTCAAGAAAATAGATAGTCTTTCTTATAGTTCTTAAGACCGTGGGGCCGCCCGAGCCACGAGGACTCGAAAAGCCCCAATTTTGAGAGAATCCACCCAGTCACTACGCTTATGACGTGCCTGACCTTATTCTCCTTCGCCACGGCCAGTCAGAGTGGAACGAACTCAACCTGTTCACGGGCTGGCAGGACGTGGATCTGACGAGCCTGGGTGAGACCGAAGCCCTGAATGCCGGCAAACTGCTCGCCGCCGAGAAGGACCTCGACCTGCGGGTCGTGCACACCTCGGTACTCACGAGGGCCATCCGCACCGCGGACATGGCATTGCACGCAGCCAAGCGCTCATGGCTGCCCGTGCGGCGCAGTTGGCGTCTCAACGAGCGTCACTACGGCGACCTCACGGGCAAGGACAAGAAGCAGACCGCCGAGCAGTTCGGCAACGACCAGGTGAAACTCTGGCGTCGTTCCTACGACGTACCGCCGCCGCCCCTGCCCGAGGGCGACCCTCGCAGTAACGCCCTGGACCCGCGATACCGCGACGTGCCGCGCGAATTCATACCATTGACCGAATGCCTGAAGGACGTGGTGGCGCGAGTGACGCCCTACTTCAGCGACGTCATCGTCGAGGACCTGCGCAAGGAAGCGGTCAGTGGGGGGGCCGTCATCGTCGTAGCGCACGGAAACTCTATCCGTGCGCTACGAAAAGTGCTTCAGCACATCGATGACGCGCAGATCGCGGAACTCGAGATCCCTACTGGCATCCCCTACCGGATCAGGATGGACAACGAGCTCAACGTGCTCGAAGCCGACTACTTGGGAGACCCGCTGGCCGCGGCGGCGGCGGCCGAAGCCGTCGCACGCCAGGCCGGCTGAGTCATACCGCTTCGGGACCCCGTTCGTTGGTACGTATACGCACCACGCGCTCGACGTCCGTCACCCACACTTTGCCGTCACCAACGGTGTCAGTGCGTGCGGCATTCACAATGGCGTCGAGGACCGATTCCACCTGTTCATCGGTGACCACGATCTCGATTTGGATCTTGTCAATGAAGTCGAACTCGTATTCTTTGCCGCGGTAGATCTCAATGTGACCTCCCGTGCGTCCGAATCCTCGTACCTGACCCACTGTCATTCCCGTGACGCCAACTTCTTTTACCGCCACTTTGACTTCGTCAAGTTTGAACGGCTTTACGACTGCGGTTATTAATTTCATCGTCGCTCCTTAGACGTTGTCGCTGTGCAGGTGACTGGGACTTTCCACCGGCTCACCGAAGGTGGGCTCGGGGAAGGCTTCCTCATCGTGAATCGCGAGGTCACCTATGGCGAGCGTCGCATCATCCTCACGTAGACCACCCAAGACGAACTTCACAAAATAGAAGATAATCGTCGTTGCGAAGGCAGTCCAACCGATGATCCATAGCGCGGCGAGGAACTGTTCCCACAGCTGGTGGAACGAGTGACCGTAGAACCAGCCGTCGACGAAGAACGATCCCGCACCTTTGTAGTGCGCGCCCTTGATGCCGTACTCGACCATACCCGGGTCCGCGAAGATGCCCACGAGTAAACCACCCGTGAGTCCAGCGAAGCCGTGGGTGTAAACAACACCCAACGCATCGTCAACCTTGGAAAAGGGCCGGCACTTGGAAATGAAATTCCAGGCGAACCAGACGACCGTCGAGGCGATAAGGCCCACGTAAATGGCCCCGGCACCGTTCACCCAGCCTGCGCTTGGGGTGATGGCGACCAGTCCACATATCATGCCGTTTATCGCTCCGAGGAACGTCGGTTTCTTCTGTTTCGTCCCGATCATGTCCCAAACGACCCACGTTATTAATCCGACGGCGGTCGCCACGTTGGTGTTGAGCACGGCGGCCGCGGCGTCGGCGCCCGCGTAGAACGGGTCGCCTCCGTTAAAGCCGTTCCAGCCCAACCACAGGATGCCCGCGCCGACCGCGACCATCATCAGGTTGCTCGGGAAAGCGTTCTCCTTATCCTGCCAGCGACGTGGTCCGAGAATCGCGGCGCCAACGAAGGCCGCCACACCGGCACTGAGGTGGATCACGTAACCACCGGAGTAGTCGACCGCGCCCTTGATGGCGAAGAAACCACCACCCCAGAGCAGCTTCGCGTCCACGCAGTAGACCATGGTGATCCACAACGGAACTATGAGCAACCAGGCCTTGAACTTGAGCCGACCCACCAACGCACCCAAGAAGAGGATGGGCGTGATCGCCGCGAACACGAACTGGAAGTACGCCAGGGTCGCGGTCGGAAAGTGGAACGGTACGAGTGAATTGGCACCCGAGACCGCTTGGCCTTGTTCAGAACCCGCGGTTGCCAGCGGCGTGAAGTGGCCAATGAAGTTACTCCAGAACGATCCGGTTGCGCCGAAGTGCGACGCAGGTCCGAAGGCCAGGTTGTAACCCCAGAGCATCCACACCACGAGCGTGATCGAGAACGCCATGAACGTCATGAACATGGTGTTGACGATCCACTTCTTTCGAACTAGACCGCCATACAGCACTGCGATCCCCGGAAGGCTCATCAAACCGACCAACGTCGCGGCGACTAGCTGCCACGTGTTGTCAGCTGGATTGAGCCAACTGGGATATGGGATGTTGGTGACTGCGGTGAGCACATCCACTCCTTTTGATTACTAGGAGAGGGCGACGCTGACCTCAAGTTGATGGCACCAGTGTGTCAATTGAGGATTTCTGCTTCGTTAGCGAAGTGTTTCGGGCGTATGAACAACGCCCGGATTTCAAGCCTCGTTTTGTTTCGGAGCCGCGGTGGCGAGGGACCGCTCGACGACCTGGGAGATGTCAAGGACCGACACCTCGTCGCCCTTCCCATTGGCTTTTACTGCATCGTCGAGCATAATCATGCAAAACGGACAGGCCGTCGAGACAATGTCCGCACCGGTGCCGAGGGCCTCGTTGGTGCGATCCATGTTGACGCGCTTGCCGATGTTCTCTTCCATCCACATCCGCGCGCCGCCCGCGCCACAGCAGAAGCCCTTCTCTCGACAACGCCCCATTTCGACCTTTTTCACGCCCGGGATCGCGTCGAGCACGTTGCGGGGTTCGTCAAAGACCCGGTTGTGGCGACCCAGATAACAGGGGTCGTGGTAGGTCACCGTCCCCTTGTAAGCCACGCCCGGCACGAGCCGGCCGTTCGCCACGAGGTGGCTGAGCAACTGGGCGTGGTGGATCATCTCGAAGTCGCCCCCAAGGTCCGGATACTCATTCTTCATCGTGTTAAAGCAGTGCGGGCAGCTCGCGACGATTTTCTTGGCTCCCACTTCGTTCAGCGTCGCGATGTTGGCCTTGGCCATCTCTTGGAACAAGTACTCATTACCCATGCGCCGCGCCGGGTCGCCAGTACACGATTCACGGGGCCCGAGGATGGCAAAAGAGACGCCCGCGCGGTGCAACATGCGCGCCGTGGACTCGACCTGCTTTCGACCGCGCTCGTCAAGCGCGCCCGCACAACCCACCCAGTAGAGGTACTCGACGTCCTCGGGGATCACGCCGTCGACAATCGGTACCTCGAAATCGAGCGCGCCGAGCCACTCGGTGCGCTTCGACGCTCCGAGCCCCCACGGGTCGCCCTGGTTTTCCATGTTGCGCAACAAAAGACTGGCCTCGCTCGGAAAACGACTCTCCATCAAGACCTCGTATCTGCGCATGTCGATGATGGCGTCCACGTGCTCGATGTCAACTGGACATTGCTCGACGCAACTCCCACACGTGGTGCACGACCACAGCACATCGGGGTCAATGGTCGTGGGCACCAGTGTCGCCACGTCGCTCGCCGATCCGCCCGACAAGAGCCGGTCCGCCGAGGCGAACATGTTGTCGCGCAGTCCCATGATCAGCAGTTTGGGGCTGAGGGGCTTGTCGGTGTTCCACGCCGGACACACCGACTGGCATCGACCGCACTCGGTGCACGTGGCGAAGTCGAGCATCTGCTTCCACGTGAAGTCCTCGATCTTGCCCGCACCAAAGACGGCGTCCTCACTGACGTGCTCCATGTCCATGTCGGGGGTCTTGTCGAGGCCTCCGAGCGCGCGCGGACGACGCGAGACTCCGATGTTGATGGGCGCGAGAAAAATATGCAGGTGCTTCGAGTACGCGACGAAGACGAGGAAGCCGGTGATCACCGCGATGTTGGCAAGCAGGAACACCACCTCAAGAACCGAATTCACTCCCGAACCCAAAGGGTGCAGCCAGATCGCCACGACGTGGCTCGCGAAGGCCCACTTCGACTCGCCGTAGGGGAAATGACCGGTGTTCACCTGGGCCGCGCGATAGACCAAGAGCGTGATTATCACCATGGAGATGAGGAACAGCACCAACCAGGCAGCGCCCAGGTGACTACCGTAGAAGCGGCTGGCGCGCTCCTTGCGTGAGGGCGCGTTCTTGATCCTGATCAGGGTGAAGACCACCAGCGAGACGAGCACTGCGGTCGCAAAGAAGTCCTCGACGAGACCGAGCCAGTTATCCCTTCCGATTAGGGGAATGTGAAAACTACGCTCGAACAGCGACCCGTACGCCTCGATGATCGTGAGCATCAATACGGTGAATCCCCACATCGTGAAGAAGTGGGCGAGCCCGGGCACGGTCCAGCGAAGGATCTTGCGCTGTCCCGCAACTTCAGAGACTTCGGCTTCGCTGACCTTTCGAAAACCCTGCCAACGACGAGGTGCGGGCTGTCCGCTTCGAATCAATCGCGAAAGCCAATAGAAGCGACGTCCCGCAATGGCGAAACAGATCAAGCTCACGCCGAGTCCAATGATGATCCGAGCTAGCACCGTTCACTCCCCATGGTCGACGCTACGGTTTCTTGAAATTCTCCGAGTAACGACTGGCCGTTGGACCACGCTGTCCCCGGTACTTCGAACCTAGGCCGGAAGAACCGTATGGACGGTCCGCGGGCGTCGTCATCTCGAAAAAACTGATTTGGCCGATCTTCATGCCCGGGTAGAGAGTTATCGGCAAATTCGCGACATTGGAGAGCTCGAGCGTGAGGTGTCCGTCCCAACCCGCGTCGACGAAACCGGCGGTTGAATGAATGAGCAGCCCGAGGCGACCAAGTGAACTCTTGCCTTCGAGGCGCGCCACCAGGTCATCGGGCAACGCCACTCGTTCGATCGTCGAACCAAGCAAGAACTCTCCCGGATGCAGAATCATAGGGTCAGTAGGACCTACGTCGATCAACTCGGTGAGGTCTTCTTGCGCATCGCGCACATCGATAACGCGTTGCGAATGATTACGAAAGACACGAAACAATTGGTCAATGTGCAGATCGACGGACGAAGGCTGAATGCAGCCATCCCCCAATGGATCGATGATGATCCGACCCTCTTGCAGAGCCTCTTTGATTGATCGATCCGAGAGAACCATAACCATCGCAACGATAGCCCGTGATGAGTTCCGGTCTTTGATCCGACCGACGGTGGACCGGACGTTGGCACAGGGCGGTGCGCACCTTCGAGAAACGCCTTCATCAGGTAATTCAGTGATTCACCCGATTCGCAATTATTTCGAAGTTGTGCCCTCCTTGGGCGGGAATCGTCCCATATCCGCACCAACCTTGAGACCAATATTGGCGACGTGCAGATGTATCTCTTCGAGCAAGTCGGTGTTGCTCTTCACCTGCGCCGTCAAGTCCGTGTTCTCTTGAATCAGCTTCTTAATGTCATCGGTATTGATCGAAGTGTGCACGGCCACCTCAGAGGAAATCGAATCTGAGCGCTTCGCAGCAATGAGGAGCGCCGCCGCCTGCACGCCGGCCATCATCGACAGGAACAGGTTGAGCAATATATATGGGTAAGGGTCAAACGCCTTCTTGTGAAGGATGTGCTCAAGAAACACCGTGTTGGTGAGCGCCCACGCGATCATCACCGCAAAAAACACGAAAACGAACGTCCACGATCCCATCATGTTGCGCATCCGGTCCGCCGCGCGTTCTCCGAGCGTGAGTTGATCGCCCGTTCGAACGCCGGGGTGATTGTGCCAAAGAGTTGGCCAAGACGATTCCATGTATTAATGATTATCGCACCGTCGTCGCGGCTTTCGAAGGGATTTAGTTCGAGGGAGCCATCGAATGAGGGTGGGCAGCTTAAGGTCGCAGGCCGAGACCTCTGTACGCTCGCCTCCTTGAGCCCCACGCCCGCGAGAGCGATACCATGGTCCGACCGCGGGCGTAGTTCAGCGGCAGAACATCAGCTTCCCAAGCTGAGAACGCGAGTTCGATTCTCGTCGCCCGCTCCAAGGATTTTCACTGTAACCCCAATGATTGCAAGGGTTTTGCTTGACCACGGGTGTCCACTGTTGACCGCAGTTGTCCCCTGTTTAGTGCCCAAGTAGTGCCCAAAATCACACTCGTAGTGCCCAAGTTTTGCCCGTTTTTGTCATCTATTGCTGGGTCGATATCATTCGGGCGGAAGAGGTCAAGCACCTGTCGAAGTGGTTGTGGGCAATAATCTGCGTAATCTCAGTTCCTCTCGGCGGTATCCTCTACCTCACGTTGGGAAAGAGTCGCTGATTTCCATACGGGTGCCGACAATGTCATCCGACCTTCTTGCTCTGGAATTTTTAAGATCAACACGCCCCGACCAAACACGGCACCGCAGCGGATTCTTCTCACAGTCAACTAAAGCGTTCAGCAGTCCCATACGTGAGCTTTTCTTATGCCAACGGTTTGTGGACCCGACAATGTCATGCGTTCAAGCGTTTACGACGGCCGCCTGGTAGATAAGTTTCGCGTACGAGAGGAAAACTGCGAGGGACGCCGGCACGGGGCCACCCTCTATCATAAGAACCCCATTGCCGTCAGGCGTAATTAGCGAATAAGAGTTACTTGAAATTCCAATTTTCCCATGGGGTTCTTGAGGGTTTACTAATTCCACTTGATATCTGTATTCGGCACCTGGGCCGAACCCGCCGATGCTGTGAGTGAGGGTATACGTCTTTCCTCCATTACCAATATACGTTTTAACCGATCCCTTAGTAACGGCCCAGTGGGCGGTGGACTTTTCTGCCTCGAGAAGCGACCACGGCGCGATATCAACCACATAAGACTCAGGATGGTTGGGAACATAGTTCCCGACCTGTGGTGGTTCGAGGATACAATTTGTTATCACGCTCGGGGCGTCAGTGGAATTGTCCCAGGTCCCCGACAACTGAAACGAAAAATCAAAGAACGGCGTCATTGACGCCACCGTCATCCCTAAGTCTGGGCACGCTGCTTGACTCGCGAGTTGTTGCACGCAGTCATTGTACGAAGCACTGCCATCGTCAACGCCGCACGACGAAGTTGCGAGGGTCGTGGTGGTGGTCGCGACGGTCGTGGTGGTGGTCGTGGTGGTCGTACCAGCATTGGAAGGAACTGCAAAACCCACTGACCCCGCAAGGGTCGCTGCGACGAGTGCACCAGCGGAGAACTTCTTCATAGCCACATGACGACAAAATCCCAGCGCATCGAAGCGATGCTGGCGCGCGTCCTTCACTGCTTCAGTGGGCGTGTCGTTCACGATGACTCTCCTTGAGAAGTGAGGACCATTCTTCGAGACCGCTGCCACCAAATATCTAGAGCAACGTTCGAAATAGTATATTCGCGGTCGCTAGAAGTCAACGTACTTTTAGAGGAGAGGTGACACTTCCGACATGTTGGTTATGTTGGCCACAGCGTTCCTGATGATTCACCGGGTTGATGATTGGCTCCGTAACTCTTCGGGACTGCTGCACGTTTGGATGTCAGTGTGCACGGCAGTTTCACGTTTCGCTCGGAACCTTTCATAGTGCCCATGGAGTGCCCACGACAACTTGAGTCAATTCAATTCCGAGGAAATATAGCGGATAATCAGGTACTAAGCGGGCACGGTCCATACCAGTGCTTCCGCTTCCCAAGCTGAGAACGCGAGTTCGATTCTCGTCGCCCGCTCCAAGGAACTAAGCAGCCCGAGAGGGGTCTACGTGCAATCATCGTCGATCGTGACATTCGCCTACTTTGCCAACGCACTCACCGATAGGTAGAAGTCAACCAATCCACTCACCGTAAACTGAATCTTGAAATTGGCGTGAACACCAAGTTGCTTCAGGTAGGTCTCAACGACTACCGCACGGGTCTCGGCCAACTTACGATTTGCCGCCGAAACTGGCAAGGTTGCGTTACCTCGGAGCATCACGTCATCGAAGTGCTTGGACTCGATTAAGGCAGCAAGGTGTTGAATCTGCACTTTCAGCGCTGTCGTGAGGACCGAACTGCCAATAGCGAACGAACGAATCACGCCGATCACTCGATACGAAGGTGCTGGCTTTGGCGGGTTCGAAGAAACCACGGTATTCGAAGACCACTGCGCGTAGAGCGTCATCGAGGGGGCAGTGAGAGTCAGTGGTGACGTGACGAGCGTCCCCCCAGAGCTACTCGTGGACCAACCCAGGAATGCGTGCGCCGCAAACGTTGGTGTCGGCAAATTCACGCTCGATCCGTCGGCACCAGTAATCGTGGCTACAGCGCTGCCGCCCTCAGAGTCGAAACTCACCGAGTCAGTGGCACCAGAACTCCCCGTGACAACAGGTGCTGAAAATATCGCGGTCCACTGGGCGTCGAGGGTGGTCGAACCGACGAACGTGTAGGGAGAGGTGAGCGCACTGCCGCCACTCGAGGCGGTGAACCAGCCGTCAAAGGTGTAGCCGGGGTAGGTCGGCGCACTGGGTAGTGAGCTCGTGGTCCCGTCCAGGCCGCTGATCGAGGTGACCGCGCTGCCGCCTTC